>Ga0137415_10002107_pt1 | contig 19759 bp, 18 predicted proteins | sample CZODoug3_1_1_16f_FD_183082 | JGI IMG/M metagenome (GOLD analysis project Ga0137415, IMG submission 183082) | Vadose zone soil fungal communities from Angelo Coast Range Reserve, California, USA - CZODoug3_1_1_16fungal (Hybrid Assembly) | ecosystem: Environmental > Terrestrial > Soil > Vadose...
GGTGTGCTCGGTGAACCGGCGCAGCCCACCCTCCACCGGCCGGTCCGGGGTCTCGGCGAGGAGCAGCTTGCCCAGCGCGGAGACGTGCGGGTGGCGGGCCAGCAGGTGCGGCTCGCTGCTCGGGTGATCGGGGTCGCGGTCCACCAGGGTCACCTGGCCACCGGCGTACGAGGCCAGGTGGACGCCCCAGCGCACCCGGCCGCGCAGTGCGCCACCACCGCGCGCGCCGCCGTGCTCGGCGCCGGCACGATCGGCACGGCGAGCCGCCCGGCGCGCGCGCCAAGGGCAAACCCGCGCAGGTCCGGCAGCCGGACCAGGTACTCCTCGGCGACCAGCAGGTTGAGCAGCCGGTAGGTGGTGGCCCTGGGCAGCCGGAGCGCGGCGGAGATCTCCTTGGCGGTCACCCCGGGGCCGGCGGCGACCACCTCGGCTAGCACCGCGAGCGCATTGCGCACCGCCCTGGGCTGCCGACCGGGCACGCTGGGCGGTGGCTGCGGACTCACCGCTCGCGCCCCGGCGGCGGCTGGGATCTCGGCGGCAGCGGCGGTCCGAGCAGGTCGGCGGTGGAGGTCTCGTCGTACAGGCCGATGGCGGCCACCCGATCCGGGCGTCGCGCGCGCATCCAGAGGTACCGGGCGCCGACCAGCGGCAGGACCGCCCCGGTCACCAGCGCCGCCACCGATACCGGCGCGGTGGATACGAACGCCACCAGTACCACCAACAGCACCGGGACGATGACCGAGGTGGCGACCACCGAGAAAACGGTGAGCTCGCCGATCCGGTGCAGGAACACCGGCGCGGCCAGACACACCAGGAGGTACGCCACCAGATAACCCAACGCCGCCGTGGTGAGCAGCGGAACCAGAGCGCGAGCCGGCGACAACCCGAGACTGATCAGCACCACCGGCACCGCGGCCAGCACCGGCAGCGCGACCGCGATGGCCACGTGCGGGGTGCGGAACCGGCGGTGCGCCCTGCCCAGCCGAGCCGGCAGCACCCCTTCCCGGCCCATCGAGAACAGCAGCCTGGCCAGCGCCGTCGTGGTGGCCACCGAGCAGGCCAGGAACGAGGTGGCCACTCCGGCGTCCAGCACGGTGGGCAGCCACGCCAGGTGCTCGGCGGCGGCCAACGCGCGCACCGGCTGCTGCTGCCCGGCCAGCCCACCGGGAACTCCGGCGAAACCAGCCACCTGGGTGTACGCGGCGAGCAGGCTGAGCACGCCGGTGAGCGCGGCGGTGGCGCCCACCGCGCGCGGAATGGTCCGGAATGGCCGGCGTGCCTCCACCCCCATCGCGGCGGCCGCCTCGAAGCCGATGAACGCGCCCAGCGCGGGCAGCACCCCGGCCACCACGGCACCGAGCCCGGTACCGGAGGGCACCAGTTGCCGGCTGTCCACTCCGATCCCCTGACTGACCAGCAGGACACCGAACACCACGAGCATCAGGGTGATCGACAGGGCCTCGACCAGCAAGACCACCGCGGCCGATAGCCGTACCCCGCGCACCGTGCACGCGGCGACCAGCCCGGCAAGGACCACGACCAACACCGCCGCTACCACCGGGCTGGCGGTAGAGGATAGGCCGAACGGGGCGATCAGCGCGTTGATCTGCATGGCCGCCCCGGTCAGTGAGGCCATCCCGAGCAGGCTGTAGCCGACCAGCAGCCCGGCGCTGGCCGCCACGATCGCCGGGACCACCGCCATCGCCGCCGCCGGCGCCGCTCCGGACACCGACTGGGCGAACACCTGCATCGGGCCCAGGTTGCGCCGGTCCAGCCCGGCCATCGGGGACTGACCGCGAACCTGGTCGGCGATCCGGGTCGAATAGTTCACCCGCGACTCCGGCTGGTGAGCGTTTGTCAAGCACGGACAAAGCGTGGACAGGGGCGGACGAGTTCACCGCGACCCGGTACCGGGCTACAACCCGCTGTCCCGGGTTGTGAGACAGCGAACAGATTGTCCGCCCCCGGTGGTGGGAGCATGCCTTGCCGCTCGGCGCTCTCGAGCGGACAGTCGGCTGACCACACCTGTCCGGCTCGATCCCAGGAGCGAGATGACGATCATCGACGCGGCCAGCGACACCCGAACCGCCCACCCACTGGATCTGGCCACCGAGGCCGAGGTCGCCCAGACCAGGGAAGTACTGGCCGAGGCCGGCCTGCTCACCGAGCACACCCGATGGGCCTTCTTCGCCCCCGAGGAACCCGCCAAGAACGACGTATTGGCCCACCGGCCGGGCACAGCGGTGGACCGCCGGTTCCGGGCGGTGCTGCTGGAGCTGAACACCGGTGCGTCCAGGGACGTGGTGGTCTCGGTGACCCACCGGCGGGTCGACTCCGTCCATGACCTGGATCCGGCGACCACCGGCCAGCCACCGATCATCGACACCGAGTTCGAGATGATCGAGGAGATCGTCAACGCCAGCCCGGAGTGGACTCAGGCGCTGCGCCGGCGCGGGCTGGACCCGGCGATGGTGCGCTCGGTGCCGCTGTCCGCCGGCGCCTACGACCACCCGGGCGAGGCGGGCAGGCGGATCGTGCGCTCGTTCGGGTTCCGCCAGGACCACCCGGCCGACCACCCGTGGGCGCACCCGGTGGACGGCCTGGTCGCCTACCTGGACCTGACCCGCCGCGAGGTGCTCGAGGTGATTGACCACCGGCTGCTACCGGTGCCGGAGGAGCCGGGCAACTTCGATGATCCCGCGCAGGTCGGCCCGGCTCGCACCACGCTGAAGCCGATCGAGATCACCCAGCCGGAGGGGCCCAGCTTCACCGTCGACGGAAACCGGGTGCGGTGGGAGAAGTGGGACCTGCGCATCGGCTTCAACGAGCGGGAGGGGCTGACCCTGCACCAGATCAGCTTCGATGGCCGGCCGATCGTGTACCGGGCCTCGATCGCGGAGATGGTGGTGCCCTACGCCGACCCGTCCCCGGTGCGGTTCTGGCAGAACTACTTCGACTGCGGCGAGTACATGTTCGCCCGCTACGCCGATTCGCTGGAGCTGGGCTGCGACTGCGTCGGGGAGATCCACTACTCGGACGCGGTGATCGCCGACGACCTCGGTGCGGCGAAGACCATCCGCAACGCCATCTGCATGCACGAAGAGGACTACGGCGTGCTGTGGAAGCACACCGACCTGTTTACCGAGGCCCGCGAGACCCGCCGGCAGCGCCGGATGGTGTTCTCCTTCTTCACCCCGATCGGCAACTACGACTACGGCTTCTACTGGTACCTCTACCTGGACGGCACCATCCAGTGCGAGGTCAAGGCCACCGGCATCCTGTTCACCTCCGCTTACCCGGAGGAGGGCAACGAGTACGCCTCCGAGGTCGCTCCCGGGCTGGGCGCGCCGTACCACCAGCACCTGTTCTCGGCCCGCCTCGACATGACCGTGGACGGCACCCACAACGCCGTCGACGAGATCGAGGCGCAGCGGGTCCCGATCAGCGACGAGAACCCGCACGGCAATGCATTCCGCCGCGCCCGGACCAGGTTGACCAGCGAGTCGAACGCCCAGCGGCTGGCCGACAACAGCGTGGGCCGCACCTGGCACATCGTGAACCCGGACAAGCTCAACCGGTACGGCAACCCGGTCGGCTACGCGCTGCGCCCGGAGGGCCAACCGGCGCTGCTGGCCGACGAGTCCTCCTCGATCCGGGCCAGGGCCACCTTCGCCACCCGGCACCTGTGGGTGACCCGCTACGACCCGGCGCAGCGCTACCCGGCCGGCGACTTCGTCAACCAGAACCCGGGCGGCGACGGGCTGCCGCGCTGGACGGCGGCCGACCGCAACGTCGACGGCGAGGACATCGTGGTCTGGCACACCTTCGGCCCGACCCACTTCCCGCGCCCGGAGGACTGGCCGGTCATGCCGGTCGACTACGCCGGGTTCACCCTCAAGCCGGTCGGCTTCTTCGACCGCAACCCCACGCTCGACGTGCCGGCCACCGGTGGCGCGCACTGCTCGAGCCGGGAAAACGGCCTTGTCGACTGAGCTGGAGCCGCCACCCGAGATCCAAGCCGCTGCACCTGAGGGGTTCCACAGGTCGCTCGGCCTGCCAGACGTCATCGCGCAGAGCCTGTCCGTGGTCGCCCCGGCGATGTCCGGAGCGTTCCTCACCTACCTCGCGGCGACCAAGGCGGGCGGCGCGACGCCGCTGGCGTTCCTCTTCGGACTGGTCGGGATGCTCTGCCTGGGGCTGGTCGTGGCCAGGTTCGCCCGCACCCTGTCCTCGGCGGGCTCGCTCTACACCTACATCACCCACGGGGCGAACCGGACCACCGGCTTCCTCGCCGGCTGGTGCTACGCGCTGGCGTTCCTGGTGCTGGGCAGCGCGGTGCTGTGCGGGTTCGGGTTCTTCACCGCGAGTCTGATCGGGCTGCTCACCGGGGCCGATCCGGCGTGGTACTGGTTCTCGCTCGCGGCGCTTGTGGTCATTGCGTTGATGAGCCTGTTCGACATCCAGACCTCCACCCGGAGCCAACTGGTGATCATGGTTCTGACAGTCGCGGCGATGCTCGTAGCGGCCATCACGGTGATCGCCATCGGAGCGCCCCCGGTGAGCGTCATCGACCATACGACGCCGTTGGCCGACGCCGGGCGGAGTTGGGACCCAGGGGCGTTCTGGCCGGCCGCGGCCGGTGTGCCGTGGACCGGGATCCTGTTCGGCCTGGCGTTCGCGATGCTGTCGTTCACCGGCATCGAGGCCGGCGCGGTGCTGTCCGAGGAAACCCGCGACCCCCGGCGCGCGGTACCGAGGGCGATCGTCGGGTCCGTGGTGGTCGCCGGGGTCTTCTACCTCGTCGTCACCTATGCCACGTCGATCGGTTTCGGAGTCAAGCAGGCCGCGATGGACTGGCCGGCCTCGGTTGCCGGGCTGGCCGCCGTCGCCCCGAACCGGACGTTCGCCGCCGCCGTGCTCGCCAGCGCGGCGCTGGCCAGCCTGTTCTGCGCGCTCGGGGTACACATCGCGGTGTCGCGGGTGCTCTTCGCGATGGCCCGCGAACGGGTTCTGCCGGCTTGGTTGGGCGTGCTGCACCCGAGGTGGGGCACCCCGTGGCGGACCATCGGCCTCGACCTCGTCGGGTGGGCGGTGCTCGCCGTTGCCGCGCTGGTGTTCACCAGCCGGGCGACCCAGGTCGCGCTGGCCGGTGGAGCCGACAGCGGCGTCACCGGCGGGGTGTTCGTCTTCACCTTCCTCGCCGGGATCGCCACGCCGTTGGTGATGTTCGTGTATCTGCTGCTCGGCGTGGCGGGCGTGCTCGAGGGGCGCCGGGACGGTGATCCCGGGTTCCAGCTCATCGGTGCACTGGCCGCGCTGGTCGGCGCGCTGGCGGTGTTCGGCAGCCTGTACTACTCGTTCGTGCCGGCCGCCCCGGGTGCGGCGATCCCGCTGGTGGTGTCGATAGTGCCGTGGGTCTGCCTCGCCGTCGTGGTCGTCGGCGTGCTCGTGGCGACCTGGATCCGGCGGACCCGCCAGTCCGTCTGGGCCGACATGGGCACTGTCTTCGACGAGGTCTGACCCTGTGAGTGGCAATGGTCGCTATAGCGACCATTGCCACTCACGACCCCACGGGGCAGCGGCTACCAGGGCAGCGGCTGGCCGTCGCGGGTGAAGGTGCCGGTGGGTCCGTCGTCGGGCAGGTCGGCGCCCCAGAGGATGCTGGCGGCCCCCTCGCCGATCGGGCGCCCGCCCGGCCCGCCCATGGCCGTGGCGGTCCAGCCCGGGGACACCGCGTTGACCAGGATCCGGTGGTCGGCGAGATCCCCGGCCAGGGTGCGGGTCAAGGCGTTCAACGCGGCCTTGCTGACGTGGTAGGCAGGGGTACCGCCGCCCATCGAGGCCAGCGAGCCGACCTCGCTGGAGACCATCACGACGCGGGGGTGCTTGCTGGCGAGCAGCAGCGGCAGGAAGGCCACGGTGGTCTGCCAGGGGCCGAGCACGTTGGTCTCCAGCGCCTCGCGGACGACTCCGAGGTCGGCCCGGTCGGCGGTCTGCCCGGGGTCGTAGTGCACCCCGGCGTTGTTGATCAGGATGTCGACCCGGCCGAGCGCCCGGCGGACCTGGTCGGCCCCGGCAGTGAGCCCGGTCGGGTCGGTCACGTCGAGCGGGACGGGCAGGATCGCTCCACACGGGCCGGCGCCGCGCAGCTGCGCGGCGGCGGCCTGCCCGGCGGCCGGATCGCGGCTGCCGAGCACGACGGTGTCGCCCCGGTCAGCGCACCGGTGCGCCAGCTCGAGGCCAAGGCCGCGGTTCGCGCCGGTGATCACGACGACCCGCCCGGCCCCGCTGCCGGTCACGAGCTGGCTCCAGTGAGGATGGCGACCACGATCCGTTCTTTTCTCGCGCCTGTCGGTGTCAGTCGCCGAGAGCGTTGGCCACGGCTTCGGCCGTCTCCATGCCCGAGACGCTCTGTTGGCCGGTGATCAGGTTGCCGTCCCGGACGGCGAACCCGCGCCACAGCCCGGCCTGGATGTAGTTCGCGCCGAGCTTGCCCAGCTCGTCCTCGATCCGCCACGGCATCAGTCGGGTGCCGGTTGGCAACAGCCCGGCTTGCCACAGGGCGTCGTCGGCGAAGTCCTCCTCGATGTTGGCGAACCCGGTGACGGTGCGGCCCTTCACCAGCGGCTCGCCATTGCTGAGGGTGGCGTAGCGCAGGATCGCGGTGCCGTGGCAGACGGCGGCGGTCACCTTGCCGGCCTCGAAGAACTCGACGAACTTGCGCTGCAGCTCGGTCGCGTCGGCGAAGCTGAACATCGGCGCCTGCCCGCCGGCGACCAGCAGAGCGTCGAACCGATCCAGCTCGATTTCGGAGACCGGGGCGGTGTTCTGCACCAGCTTCATCAGCTCGGGGGTGTTGAGAAAGCCCATGGTGATCAGGTCGGCGGACGAGAAACTGTTCGGGTGCCGGGGGTCGCTCATGGCGTCGGGTTCGCAGGCGCCGCCCTCCGGGCTGAAGAACTCGATGTCGAACCCGCGTTCGGTGAGCAGGTAGTACGGGTGTGACACCTCGCTCCACCAGAACCCGCAGGGCCATCCGGCGATGGTGTTCGTCGAGGGGCTGGCCATGACCAGCGCCACCCGCTTGCGGTGCGCCGGATCGACCGGGTTGCGATTCTTCAGATCCATGACATCTCCGTCGGGACGTACGGCGAGGTGTGGGGGCGGCCTAGCGAGGGCAGCATCGCTGTCCGACACGGGCGGCGGCTATGGCGGACGCTGGTACTCGGACTACTCGTTTCGGCCGCTCAGCGGGGTGCCCGGCGCGGTACCGTCGTCGTCCGGGAGGTGCACCATGACCCCGGTGTGCGGGAACGCCGGGCAGACCAGCGGCACGACCCGCATCCGCCGCACCCCGAGCACGTCGTGGCGCAGGATGCGGGTGCGGGTGCGGTGTTCCACTACCTCGAGGTCGTCCCAGCAGCGCGCGAAGAGCGGGCTCAGCGTCCGGTACTCACGTACCTGGGCGGCCAGGCGGGCGTCGTCGGGATGATGGGCGGCTTCCGCGCGCCAGCGTGCGACCACGTCCCGGACCTCGGAGTCCCAGTCCACGATGCGTCGCCGCGCGAGCGGGGAGACCAGCATCCAGCGCACCAGGTTGCGCTCCGGCTCGGCCATCGTCGACCAGTCGTCGTACCACTCGCAGGCGGCCCGGTTCCAGGCGATGACGTCGATGAACCGGTTGCACGCGTACACGGGAAACGGGCTCTCCGCGTGCAGTGTCACGACCTGAGCGATCAGCTCCGCCGGCGCGTCCGCGATCTCCGGCTGCGCTGCGCCGCTGGACCGGCGGGCGATCTCGTACAGGTAGCCGCGCTCGTCCGGGTTCAGGCGCAGCGCCCTGGCGAGGCTGTCCAGCACCGCCGGCGAGGGGATCACCTGCCGCCCCTGCTCGAGGTAGGCGTACCAGGTGGGGCTCAGGTGGGCCAGCCGCGCCACCTCCTCGCGCCGCAACCCCGCCACCCGCCGCCTCGGCCCGACCGGCAGCCCCACCTCGGCCGGGCGCAGCCGCTCCCGCCGGGACCGCAGGAACCGCCCCAGCTCGTGCGCGCCGTCCCCCGCACCGGACACCCGAAGGACGCTACCCCCGGCATTGGCGCAGCTCTAGACCCGTGAGTGGCAATGGTCGCTATAGCGACCATTGCCACTCACGGGGTCTGACCTGGGGCGTTGACGGCTTTGCGGAGCTTCGCGGGTGCCTTCAGCCGCCAGGCCTCCTCGACCAGCTCGCGCAGCTGCACCGGGTCCACCCGCGCCAGGTCGACCAGGATCGAGCCGTAGCCGTCGTAGTGCGGGGTGGTGTAGAACGCCGGGTCCCCGCAGGCCAGCAGGGCCTGCTTCTTCGGGACTCATCCTGGCGCCGGGTGCGCTGCGCTGTCTTGGCAGAACGGGAGCACTCACCCGGTCGGCTTGGGGCAGTGCTGGGCGCCGTACTGGACGTAGTGCGCCATCGGCTCCTTCAGCTGGGACATGATCGCCGCCGGGTCGCCGCCGCTCGCCGCGGCCTGCTGCATGCCGTCCGCGATCCGCTGGGTGTCGGGCTTGATCTCGGCCGGGGCCAGCTGGGCGACCTTGGCCCACTCGGCCGCGTGCTCGGCGAACAACGCGTTCGGGTCGGTGTTCGGGTTCGCCGCGTCCCGTTGCATGGTCGCCGTGGCCATCCGCACCACCTCGGCGCAGAACTGCGCCGGGTCGAGGCCGCCGGCGGCCGGCGGGGCCGCGTCGAGCGCCGGCGGGCCGCCGGCCGTGGCCGACCCCGGCTCGGCCGAGCCCCCGCAACCGGCCAGCACGAGGGTGAGTGCGGCGATCGCGCCGGTCAGGGCGGCCAGCCGGCGGGGCGTGGTCTGCTGGGTCATCTCGGGCTCGTTCCGTTCGGGTCGGGGGTGGGGAGGCGCCGGGTGGTAGTTCAGTTGCCGGCCTGCTTCTGGCGCTCTTCCTCGGTCAGGCAGATCAGGTTGCGGTAGTCCATGACCCGGCGGAACGAGGTCCGCACCTCGCCGTCCACCTGGGGCAGCGTGCGGCTGCCGTCGGCCAGCGCCTGGTAGTCGGTGGCCAGCAGCGCGACATCGCTGTGCAGCCCGCTCGGGGAGTAGGTGGACAGCTCGGCGAAGATCTGGGACTGCGCCTTGAGGTCGCTCGTCGACTGGCGGTGGCCGTCCTCCGACGGCAGCGCGATGTCGAGCGGGCTGGTCCGCTTGCAGTACTCGGCCTGCGCGCTCGGCGAGAGCGCGTCCGCCGCCGGCAGGCCGCCGCCGCTGGTCGAGCCGCTGGTTGAGCCGCCGGTCGAGCCGCCGGTTGAGCCGCTGGCTGCACTGCTGCCGGTGGCCGAGCTGACGGCCGGCGTCGAGGCGCCGCTCGCCGAGCTGAACGGGTGCTTCGAGCAGCCGACCAGGGACAGCGCAGCCAGCGCGAGCATCGCGACGAGCGGCAGGGCGCGCAGGATCGGTCGGGTGTTCGGGTTCATAGCGGTGTCCCCTCCAAGGTCGCCGGGTGGGTGTCAGTTCCCCGCTTGCCGCTGGCGCTCTTCCTCGGTGAGGCAGATGAGGTTGCGGTAGTCCATCACGCGGCGGTACGACGTACGGACCTCGCCGTCGGCCTGGGGCAGCGTCCGGCTGCCGTCGGCAAGTGCCCGATAGTCGTTCGCCAGCAGGGCGATGTCGCCTCGCAGGCCGGCCGGGGTGAACGGGGCCAGGTCGGTCCAGATCTGGGCCTGCGTCTTGAGGTCGTTCGTCGACTGGCGCACGCCGTCCTCGGACGGCAGTGCGACGTCGAGCGGGTTGGTGCGCTTGCAGTACTCGGCCTGCGCGCTGGGGGCGAGCGCATCGGCCGCCGGCAGGCTGTCGCCGCCGGTCGGGGCCACCGCTGCCGGGGTCGGGGCGGTGGCCGCCGGTGGGTTGGCCGGGGCCGGGGGAGCCGGGTTGGCGGCGCCGGGGTTGGCGCCCGGGTCGGCGGCCGGGGCGCCCGGGGCGGGTGCGGCGGCCACGGCGGTGTCCCCGCCGGGCACCGAGACCGCCACCGACGGCAGGTCGGCGCTGTTCCCGGTGTTGCCGGCGGTGTTGTTGGCCGCGTTGTTCGCTGCCGTGGAGCTCGTCGACGTGGCGTTCGTGCCCTTGGCCCACGGCGAGCCGCAGGCGCCGACGGCCAGCGCCAGTACCACCGCGAGCGGCACGATGCGCAGCCCGCGGCGGGTGTTCGCGTGCATGGTGTTGTTCCCCCTCCGGCGTCGCCGCCGAACTAGCGACGGCGACCGCCGAGACCTTCGCGGGTGGACCTTGCGATCACCTTGCAGTCGGGGCGGCTTTCGTTGAAAGGCCTTCGGAAGCTCCACCGGGCAACCTGGTGCCACGAAACGGGACAGCCGGGGCAGTCGCGAGGACTGCCCCGGCCAGCACCGGTTTCAGCTCGACCTGATCGCAGCAGTACGCCCGCCCTGCCGAGTTCCGCCCCGTGCGCCGCCGAGGAGTCGAACCATGCCGATGATCGACGTCACGTTGCCGGCCGGCCTGCTGACCGCGTCGGCGAAGGACGAGCTGGCCAGCCGGCTGACCGCGGCGCTGCTGTCCGCCGAGGGCGCCCCGGACACCCACTACGTGCGTGCCATCGCCTGGTGCTTCTTCGACGAGCGCCCGCTCGGCGCGATCCAGGTCGGCGGCCGGCCGGCCCGGGTGCCGGTGTACCGCATCGTGATCACCATCCCGGAGGGGTCACCGGCGCTGTCCGGGCCGTTCCGGCTGGTCAACCGGGAACGGCTGGTCCGCGAGGTGACCGAGCACGTGCTCGCCGTCGAGGGCACCCCGTACAGCGACGGGGAGGCCGCCCGGGTGTGGGTGGCGCTGCGGGAGATCAAGGAGGGGTACTGGGGCGCGGTCGGCGGGATCAACCGGCTGGAGGACCTCGCCAGCGTGACCGGGGCACCGCCGGACGGCACGTTGACCGAGAACGGCGGCCGGGTCCGTGCCGCGCTGGACGCCTCCGCCCTGACCCTGGTGGAGCCGGCGCCGCCGGTCAGGCACGCGCCCCCTTCGGGGTGGTCCCGGGATCGGGTTGGCTGACCGCCGCCACCGCGGCGGCGGAGTCCCGGAACAGCCCCAGCATCGCCGGCCAGCTCAACGCACGCCCCTCGCACTCGGCGCCGGCCCGCGCGGCCGGGGTGAGCGCCCGGTCCAGCCGCTGCTCGAAGCCCGCGCCGGCCAGGTGCACGTAGCGGCGGTGCTCCGCGCCGGTCCGTTCGGCGTGCTCCAGCACCGCCGCGCGCAGCCGGACGCCGTCGGCCGCCCGCGCCACGTAGGGCAGCGTGTGCGCGCCGGCGTAGAGCACGCCGAGCACGTCCGAGCTGTTCGACTGGTCCAGGAACACCGCGAGCGCGCGCTGCAGTGAGCGCACCGCCCGGTGGGCCGTCGGCTCGGCCAGCTCGTCGTCGTTGAGCAGGTTCCAGGCCAGCATCAGCTCGGCGGTGCCCTGGCCCCACAGGTAGCCGCACTCGGCGCTCTGCTCCCGCGCCGCCAGCAGTGTCGCCTCGCCGTCGGCCCGGTGACCGTCCATCAGCCGCGCGGCACCGAGCGCGAGCTGCGCGTTGCACCGGACCCACCGGGGTGCGCGCTGTCGCTCCGCCTCCGCGACGACCCGCCGGGCGGTGGTCATGGCCAGCTCCGCGTCGGCCAGCTGCACCGCGCCGGCCGAGCGGAACATCCACGCCTTGAGCAGCAGCGGATGCCCGCCGTCGGTGCACTCGTCGAGCAGCTTCATCGACGTGTCGGTCAACCGCACGGTCTCCTCGGGGTCGCCGGCATGGAAGGCCACCAGGGCGAGCGCGAGCAACCCCCGGACGTGATCGTGCGGGTCGGCGTCCGGGCTGGCGTGCAGCGCCTGCTGGATCAGCTGGCGGCCCTCGGTCAGGATGCCGGCCACCGACCACAGCCACTCCAGCGTCGCCGTGGTGCGCAGCGCGTCCACCGGGCGGCGCTCCAGGTCGTGCGCGATGCCGGCCCGCAGGTTCGGCAGCTCGCCGCTCAGCGCGCGGAACGCCACCCCGGCGCGGGGCCCGACCACCAGGTTGATCTGCTCGGCGGCGAACGTGCGCACCCAGGCGGCGTGCGCGGCCTGCGTGGCCGCCGGGTCCGGGTCGGCCTCCCGGCAGTAGCTGCGCACCGTCTCCAGCAGCCGGTAGCGGGCCGGCGCGGTGTCGGTGTCGGCCATCACCACCGACCGGTCTACCAGGGAGGCCAGCGTGGCCAGCACGGGACGGCCGACCTCGCCGGGCGGCTGTACGGCCTCCGCCGCCTGCCAGGAGAAGCCGCCCTCGAACGGCCACAGCCGCAACAGCATCGCCCGGTCGGCCGCGCCGAGCAGGTCGACGCTCCACTCGATGGCGGCGTGCAGCGTGGCGTGCGCGGTCAGCGAACCACGGGGCGGCGTGCCCAGCACCGCAAACCGGCCGCGCAGGTGCGTCGCCACCCCGGCCAGCCCGAGCGCGCGTTCCCGGGCCGCCGCGAGCTCGATGGCCAGTGGCAGGCCGTCCAGCGCTACGCAGATCTGCCGGGCGCTGACCAGCTCGTCGGCGGACGGCCGCCAGCCCGGCCGGGACGCCCGCACCCGGTCCACCAGCAGCGCCACGGCGGCGCCGTCGGTGTCGTTCGCCCCGGTCACCGCGAGCGGGCGGACCGCCACGATGTGCTCGCCGTCCAGCCCGAGCGGCTCCCGGCCGGTGGTCAGGATGCGCAGCTGGGGACAGGCCGAGAGCAGCGCCATGGCCAGCTCGCCGACCGCGTCGACCAGGTGCTCGCAGTTGTCCAGCACCAGCAGGGCGGGCTGTGCGGCGAGCGCCCGCTGGATCGCGGGCACCGGGTCGCCGGACAGCCGCGCCACCCCGAGCGCGCTGGCCACCGACAGCGTGACCGCCTCCGGGGTGGCGATGTCGGCGAGCCGGACCAGCCAGGTGTCCGCCCGGTTGGCCACGCCGGCCAGGTGCTCCAGCGCCAGCCTGGTCTTGCCGACCCCGGCCGGCCCGAGCAGGCTGACCAGCCGCTGCTCGGCCAGCGGCCCGGCCAGCAGGGCCAGCTCCGCCTGGCGCCCGATGAACGAGGACAGCGGCCGGGCCACCCGTCGGGTGATCTTGGCGTGGGCGGCTGGCCCGGACGGGGCCACCGGCGCCGCGTCCGGCTCACCCCGATCCTGCTGCGGCGAGCCGTCCCTCCGCCTGCCTGCCGGCGGCATGGGCCCCCCGACCGACTGGCCCGCGCCGGCCGGGTCCGGGTGCCGGGTCGCCAGGGTCGGGGACGTGCCCGGCGGGGAGCCCGCGGCGCGCCCGGCCCGGCTGGGCGGCGCGTCCAGGACCAGCAGCCGGGGGTCGTGGTTGAGCAGCCGCTGCTCCAGCTGGCGCAGGCCGGGACCGGGGTCGACGCCGAGCTCCTCGGCCAGCAGCTCACGGACCCTGCGCAGCTCCGCCAGCGCGTGGCCCTGCCGGCCGCCCCGATACAGCCCGAGCACCAGCAGCTCCCAGCGCCGCTCGCGGTAGGGGGCGGCGGCCACCGCCTCGCTCAGCGCGGCCACCGCGCCGGCGGCGTCCCCGCTGGCCAGCCGCGCCGCCTGCAGCTCTTCGACGGCGACCTCGCGCAGCTCGTTCAGCCGTACTCGGGGGCCGGTGGTCTCCGGGGTGTCGGCCAGCTCGCTCCACGGCCGGCCCCGCCACAGCCGCAGCGCCGAGCCGTACAGTCGCACCGCGCGCTCGGCGTCGCCGCTGGCCAGCGCCTCGCCGGCGAGCTCGATCCGGGCGGCGAACTGGCCGGCGTCGGTCTGCTCGGGGTCGATCCGGAACCGGTAGCCGCCCGAGGTGCGCACCAGGTTGGCCCGCCCGGTCGGGCCCAGCGCGGCGCGCAGCCGGGAGACGGTGACCTGCAGTGCGCTGCTCAGCACGGCCGGCCGCTCGGCCTCCCAGACCAGCTCGGCCAGCGTGGCGTCCGGGATCGGTCTGCCCTCGGCGGCCAGCAGCGCGGACAGCAGCCGGCGGGGCAGTGGGCCGCCCAGGTCCGCGTTGACCCCCTGCACCTCGACCTCGAGAGGCCCGAGCACGCGACAGACCAGCACGCCAGCACCCCCCACCCTCTGCCATCAGCCCGGCTGATGAAAACTTACGGTAGGACGTAGAGCCGGATACGGCGTCCGTAAATACCCGTAGTAACGCGACGAGATCTCGACGGCTGAGAGCGGCTCAGCGTTCAGCGGTTCAGCGGTTCAGCGGCTCAGCCTGGGGCGCAGGTCGGCCTCGGTTACCTCGGTCAGCCCGGCCACCCGGATCCGGCTGGCCAGCTCGGTGGCGTGCGCGGCGAGGCCGGCGACGTCGACCCCGTGCGGCGGCGCGCCGGCGAACGGCCCGATCCGCTCGGCACCGCGCTCCAACAGGGTGACCGCGCCGGTGGGGTTGTGCCGCTGCACGTGGGTCAGCCCGACGGCGACCTGCGCCAGCCCCTGCCAGAGCACCCGCTCGTCCCCGTCGGCGGCCTTCCAGGTGCCCTCCAGCACCTCGTGCGCCTGGAACGGCAGGCCGGCGTCGAGCAGCCGCTGCGCCTCGCGCAGTGCCTCGGCCGGCGGCAGCGTGACGTCCTCCGGCGCCCGGTCCACACCCGGCTCGCCTCGGCGCAGCGGCCGGCCCGATGCGTCCCTCGGCCGGGCGTTGCGGGCCCGGCCGCTGGGGTCCCGGTCACGCCGCTGGCGCCGGGGTTCGGCCGGGGCGGTCCGGTCGGCGTCGGGGCGGGCCGGCTGGTCCGGGTCGGGCATCGGGGGAGGTCCCTCCGGTCAGGCCGCGGGTGACGGCGCGGTGGCCGCCGCGATCACCCCGGTCAGGGTGGCGTGCAGGTCCTGCAGTTGCGGCAGGCTCATGCCGAGCCGTTCGACGATCGCCGGCGGGATCCGCTCGGCCTGGGCCCGCAGCGCCCGCCCGGCCGGGGTGAGCGTGACGGCCAGCGAGCGTTCGTCGGCCGGGTCCCGCCGTCGGGTCACGTAGCCGGCGGCCTCGAGGCGCTTGAGCAGCGGCGTCAGCGTGCCCGGGTCGAGCTGGAGCAGGCCGGCCAGCTCGCGGCCGGAGCGCGGGTCGTGCTCCCAGAGCGCCAGCATCACCAGGTACTGCGGGTGGGTCAGGCCCATCGGCTCGAGCAGCGGGCGGTACAGCGCGATCACGGTCCGGGAGGCGACGGCCAGCGCGAAGCAGACCTGCCGGTCGAGGGCGAGCAGGTCGGTGTCGCCCTGCTCACCTGTGCTGGAGATACCCACCTTCGTGAGCGTACAGTACATTGGTGTACCAAGCATTAGTGCATCAACGATTGCTGTACGTGGTATTTCCGGCGGGTCCGGCGGGCCCGGCGGGCCGAAACGGCTGGAGGAATGATGTCCGTGGTGACCGAACCCAGCGGTGAGTCGACGGTGGCGGGCGATCACGTCCCGGTGCGGCGCCCCGACCCGGTGCACTGGCTCTGGTACGCCGTCGGCGGCCGGCTGCCGGCGCGCTACCGCACCTGGGTGCTGTACGACCTGACCTGCCGGACCTGGATACCCCGGCACTTCGCCAGGGCGCTGGTCCAGGTCGCGCCCGTGGTCGTGGTGCTGCTGCTGGTGGTGCCCGGTTCGCTGCCGATCCGGATCGCCGCGGTGACCGCCGGCCTGCTGCTCGGGCTGCTCTACTCGGGCGCGTACCTGTACGAGATCGTGGAGCACCGGGTCGGCCAGGCCGGCTACCCGGTCGGCACCGCGCAGCTGGTCAGGGACGAGGCCAACGCGGAGGTCCGGGAGGCCGAGGCCGCGCGCTACGCCCAGAACTGGCGCCAGCCGGCGCCCGACCGGCCGGCCGCCGACCGGCCCATCGACGAGCTGGGTGTCGGCTGGCCCGGCGACCCGGAATAGCCCACCTGCGATCGGGGTTGCCGACGACAGGTCGCACGTGCTCAGCCGTTCCTTCGAGAGGCAGCCTCATGCGCGCACTCGTCGTCACCCCAGGCTCACCGTCCGGACTGGTACTGGGCGAGGCGCCCGACCCGGCGCCCGCCCCGAACGAAACGCTGATCGAGGTGGCGCACTCCTCGCTGAACTTCGGTGACGTGAGCAGTGCGCCGAACGAGGTGCCGGGTTCGGTGCCCGGCTGGGACGCCGCCGGCGTGGTTGTGAAGGCGGCCGAGGACGGCTCCGGGCCGGCCGCCGGCGCGCGGGTGCTGTCCTTCGGCTACACCGGCGCGTGGAGCGGCCTGCGCGCGGTGCCGACCGACGAGCTGGCCGTGGTGCCGGCGGGCGTGGACCTCGGGGTGGCCGCCGCGCTGCCGGTCGCCGGGGTGACCGCGCTGCGGGCGCTGCGCGCCGCCGGCCCGCTGATCGGCCGCCGGGTGCTGGTCACCGGCGCCTCCGGCGGCGTCGGCCGGTACGCGGTGCAGCTGGCCGCGCGGGGCGGCGCGCACGTGGTCGCCGCCGCCCGCCGGGGTACCGGGCTGGCCGAGCTGGGCGCCGCCGAGGTGGTACCCGGGCTCGACGGGCTGGACCCGGTGGACGTCGTGATCGAGAACGTCGGCGGGGCCACGCTGGTCGGCGCCTGGGCCGCGCTGGCACCCGGCGGCTCGCTGCAGAGCATCGGCTGGACGTCCGGCGAGCCGGCGGTGTTTCCGGTCTACAGCACGGTCGGACTCGCCAAGTCACTGGCTGCGTTCCAGGTCGGCACCGCGTTCGGCACTGACCTGGAGTACCTGTTGGAGCTGGTCGCGGCGGGTCGGTTGGCCGTGGACGTGGGCTGGCGGGGGTCCTGGCGGCGGTTCGACGAGGCGGTGGCCGGGCTGCTCGGCCGCGAGTTCGCCGGCAAGGCGGTACTGGATCACGACTGATCGGCATGTTATGCACTCCCGGTGGACACTGACTTCAGCACGCTGGACCTGACCGTCCAGGACGGGGTCGCCGAGCTGCGGCTCAACCGCCCCGAGCGCGCCAACTCGCTGAACCGGCCGATGTGGGGCGAGCTGCGCAGGGCGGCTCAGGCGCTGGACGGCGAGCCGTTGGTCCGGGTGGTGGTGCTCAGCGGCAACGGGGCGCACTTCTGCGCGGGCATCGACCTGGGCATGCTCGCCGAGTTCCGGGCCGGCTCGGAGTCGGGCGGGGCGGACTGTGCGGGGCGGGCCAGCGAGCAGCTGCGCCGCACGATCCTGGACCTGCAGGACGTGCTGTCCTCCCTGGAGCGCTGCCGCAAGCCGGTGCTGGCCGCGGTGCACGGCGCCTGCGTCGGCGCCGGGCTCGACCTCGCGGTGGCCTGCGACCTGCGCTACGCCTCGGCGGACGCGCGGTTCGTGCTCAAGGAGGTCGACATGGGGTTGGCCGCCGATGTGGGCGTGCTGCAGCGGCTGCCCCGGATCGTCGGCGAGGGCGTGGCCCGCGAGCTGGCGTACACCTGCCGGGCGGTGTCCGGGTCGGAGGCGGCCGAGCTGCGGCTGGTGAACCGGTGCTTCGACACGCCGGAGGAGCTGGCCAAGGGCGTGCTGGAGCTGGCCCGCGAGCTGGCCGCCAAGTCGCCGCTGGCGCTGCGCGGTACCAAGCACGCGATCACCTACGCCCGCGACCACTCGATCGCCGACGGGCTCGACCAGATCGCCACCTGGAACTCCGGCACGCTGCTGTCCGCCGACCTGGACGAGGCGCTCGCCGCGTTCCGGGAGAAGCGCCCCGCCCGCTTCGACAACTAGCCGAACAGGTCGACGTGGGGTGGCCGGCCGCCGATGGTGGCGGGCAAGCGGTTCCGCGTCCCGGCTGGGCGGACGACTTGCCGCTCCGTCCCCCCGGCCTTGGGCCCGGCCTGCCGACATCGACGACGCAGGCAGTGCCCGCGGCCCGATAGGGGTACGGATGCCTCCCATCGGGGCGATGTGGCGAGCTCGCCCTCGGCGGAAGATAGCCGCCTGACAGTCGTGCAGAAGGAGAGACGTGGAGATCACCGCCGCCGTGGCGCACAAGCCACTCGCCGATTTCACCCTGCAGACACTGGAGCTGGACGCCCCGAGGGCCGGCGAGGTACTGGTGCGGATCAAGTCGGTGGGGCTGTGCCATACCGACCTGGCCGCGCGCGAGGGCATCGTGCCGATCCAGCTGCCCGCGGTGCTGGGGCACGAGGGCGCCGGCGAGGTGCTCGAGGTGGGCGAGGGCGTCACCAAGGTCAAGGCCGGCGACAAGGTGGCGCTGACCTTCAACAGCTGCGGGGTCTGTGAGAACTGCACGATCGGCTCGCCGGCCTACTGCTACCAGTTCCTGGCGCTGAACTACGCCGGTGGCCGGCTGGACGGCAGCGCGCCGATCACCTCGCCGGACGGCGGCCCGATGCACTCGGCGTTCTTCGGCCAGTCCTCGTTCGCCTCGCACGCGCTCGCCAACGAGCGCAACGTGGTGAAGCTGGCCGACGACGCGCCGCTGGACCTGGTCGGGCCGCTGGGCTGCGGGATCCAGACCGGGGCCGGCGCGGTGATGAACTCGATGGCCGCGCACGCCGGGTCCTCGCTGCTGGTGCTGGGGGCCGGGTCGGTCGGGCTGTCCGGGGTACTCGGTGGCGTGGTGCAGGGCTGCTCGACGATCATCGTGCTGGAGCCGCACGCGAGCCGCCGCGCGCTGGCGTTGGAGCTGGGCGCCACGCACGCGCTGGACCCGGCGGACGGCGAGCTGGCCGCACAGGTCCGGGCGATCGTGCCGATCGGCGCGCAGTACGTGTTCGACACGACGGGCCTCCCGTCGGTGATCGAGGCCTCGCTCGGCGCGATGGCCCCGCACGCGGCGCTTGGCCTGGTCGGCGTGCCCACCGACCCGACCGCGGCGATCGGGCTGAACCTGATGCAGGCGATGATCATCGGGATCAAGATCTACGGGATCATCGAGGGCGACGCGGTGCCGGACGAGTTCATCCCCCGGCTGGCCGCGCTGCACCGCGACGGGCGCTTCCCGTTCGACAAGATGATCACCAAGTTCCCGTTCGACCAGATCAACGAGGCGATCGAGGCCGGGCACAGGGGCGAGGTCGTCAAGGCCGTCCTGGTGCACGACTGACCGCGGCGGCGCCGGCCACCCTGCGCCTGGACGCGCCCCGGCCGGGGGTGGCCCGGCTGACCGCCGACCCCCGGACCGCGGCGCGCGGCAGCGGCGCGGTCGGGTCGGGTCGATCAGGGGGCCGCCCACTCGGACTCGGGCAGTGGGCGCGCGCCGAGCGGCTGGTCGGGGTCCACCACGAACTTGGCCACCCGCTGGTAGCCGTGCTTGTTCTGCAGGCCGCTCTTGCGGTACGCGGCGGTGAGGCCGACCTTGGCCCAGAACGCCGGCCCGTTGACCGCCCGGGACCTCGGTTTCCAGCCGTAGTGGCGCAGCAGCCCGTTGCCGTAGTTCATCGCGTAGGTGCGCCGGATGCCGGCCGTCCAGTGCTCGCTGGTCAGCGAGACGCTCAGCTCGTCGAAGTTCTCGATCCGGTGCGGCCCGTTCAGCGGCCAGTGCAGCGCGTCGCCGGGCGCCAGGTCGTGCGGCTCGGCGTAGTCGTCGTACCAGGGCTGGTAGCTGGCCACCCCGTAGGTGGCCGAGCGGACCGCCTGCTCCAGCTCGAGCGGCTGCAGGAACGGCTCGGTGTTCGGGTAGATGATGAAGCGCTTGCGGCCGCGCACCTGCCAGATGGCCTGGCCGGGGATGTCGACGTGGTAGTGCACCGCCGCCTTCGGCGAGGAGATCAGCACGCCGAGCTTGCGCTTCACCACGTCCAGCCCGGGGAGCTGGG
>Ga0137415_10002108_pt1 | contig 19759 bp, 17 predicted proteins | sample CZODoug3_1_1_16f_FD_183082 | JGI IMG/M metagenome (GOLD analysis project Ga0137415, IMG submission 183082) | Vadose zone soil fungal communities from Angelo Coast Range Reserve, California, USA - CZODoug3_1_1_16fungal (Hybrid Assembly) | ecosystem: Environmental > Terrestrial > Soil > Vadose...
GAAGGAGAAACCGTCGCCCTGCTGGGCACGAACGGCAACGGCAAGAGCACGCTCATCAAGTGCATCATGGGCATGGTGCGACCCATGGCCGGCGAGATCTTCCTGGACACCGACGGCACGCGGATCGACCTCACGACGAGATCCACGGAAGACATCGTGAGCCTGGGCATCGCCCTGGTGCCGGAGGGACGCCGGCTCTTTCCCAAGCTGACCGTCGAGGAGAACCTGCTTCTCGGCGCCTACCGAACGGCCGCGCGCGGGGACATCACGCGCAACCTCGCATTCTGCTTCGAGGCCTTCGCGGTGCTCCGCGAGCGGCGAGGGCAGCTCGCGGGCAGCATGAGCGGCGGCGAGCAGCAGATGCTGGCCGTGGCCCGCGCGCTCATGTCCTCGCCCCGCATCCTCCTCGTGGACGAGCCCTCGGTGGGGCTGGCGCCCATCCTCGTGAGCCGGGTGATCGCGAAGATCAAGGAGCTCAAGGAACGGCATCACCTGACGGTCTTGATGGCGGAGCAGAACTTCAATCAGGCGACCAAGATCGCTGACCGAGGCTACATCATCGTCCATGGAAGGATCGAGTTCGAGGGACACAGCACGCAGGAGCTGCGGGACAACGAGCTGGTGAAGAAGTACTACCTGGGCGTCTAGCCCGGCGCCTCCGAGGATCCCCTTCGGTCTCTCCGTGTGCGGCTTCTGCTACACTGCCACTGATGTCCGACGACGGACCGAAGAGCGCGTTCGAGCTGGCCATGGAGCGCCTCCGGCAGAAGGACAAGGAAGCCAGCATCGATGATCGCCCGCTCACCGACGAGCACAAGGCCGCTATCGCCGAGATCCGTCAGTTCTACAAAGCAAAGACCGCCGAGCTCGAGATCCTCCACCAGGCCGCGCTTCGGAAGGCCAATACCCACGAGGAGATCGAACGGCTGAACGAGAATCTGCGGAGCGACAAGGAACGGCTGGCGAACGATCGCGACCGTAAGATCGCCGACGTCCGGAGAGAGAGGTCCTCGTAGGCGAGAACGGGAGCCAATTGGAAGGAGGTGCGGCGATGTCTTCTTCGGCGACTCTCGAAACCACGGCACGGGCTCTGGTGGCACCCGGGAAAGGAATCCTCGCCGCCGACGAGAGTCACGCGACGGTCGCGCGGCGCTTTGAGACGTACGGGATCGCCAACAGCGAGGAGAACCGTCGGCGCTATCGGCAGATGCTCTTCACGACCAAGAGCATCGGCGAGTTCATCAGTGGGGTGATCCTCTTCGACGAGACGATCCGCCAAGCGGCCGACGACGGCAGGCCGTTGGTCGAGGTGCTGGCGCGCGAGGGCATCCTCCCCGGGATCAAGGTCGACCGCGGCGCGAAGCCGCTGGCCGGGGCGCCGGGCGAGCAGGTGACCGAGGGGCTCGACGGGCTTCGCGAGCGCCTGGTCGAATACAAGAAACTCGGCGCGCGCTTTGCCAAGTGGCGTGCGGTGATCGTCATCGGCGAGGACGGCCGCACTCCGACGCGCCGGGGCATCGAGGTCAACGCCCACGCACTCGCGCGATACGCCGCGCTCTGCCAGGAGGCGGAAATCGTCCCCGTGGTCGAGCCGGAGGTCCTGATGGACGGTGGCCACTCCATCGAGCGCTGTTTCGAGGTCACCGAGGCCACGCTCCACGCCGTGTTCCACGCCCTCTGGGAGCAGAACGTGAGGCTCGAGGGGCTGCTGCTGAAGCCGAACATGGTGCTGCCGGGTGCAGCCTCCCCTCGTCAGGTGCCGGTGGAGGAAGTGGCCGAGGCGACTGTGCGTTGCCTGCGTCGCACCGTCCCCGGGGCCGTCCCGGGCGTCGTGTTCCTCTCTGGCGGGCAGTCCGACGAGCGGGCGACCGCCCACCTCAACGCGATGAACCGTCTCCCCGGCCCGCAGCCCTGGCCGCTCAGCTTCTCCTACGCTCGTGCGCTCCAGGCCGCGCCGCTCAGGACGTGGGGCGGCGACCCCGCGCGTGTGGCCGACGCCCAGCGGGCGTTCTTCCACCGTGCCCGATGCAACAGCGCCGCGCGCTCGGGAGCATACACGCCCGAGCTCGAGCGGGGCGCGGCGTGAGCGCAAAAACGCTCGCCATCCTCGTCGGCGGCGGGCCGGCGCCGGGTATCAACGCGGTCATCGCGGCGGCGACCATCGAGGCGCGCAACCGCGGTCTCCGCGTGCTCGGGTGCCACGACGGCTACAAGTGGCTCATGCAGGGCGACCTCGGCCATGTCGAGGAACTCGAGGTGGCCGCGCTCTCGCGGATCCACTTCGAGGGGGGGTCGGTGCTCCGGACGTCACGGGCCAATCCTGCGCGGTCTACCGAGACCCTCCGAAACGTCGCGGAGTCGCTACAACGGCTCGCCGTCTCCTACCTCGTGACGATCGGTGGCGACGACACCGCGTCCGCCGCCGCCGCCGTGGCGCGGGCGATCGGCGGGAGGCTCGCGGTCGCGCACGCTCCCAAGACCATCGACAACGACCTGCCGCTACCGGCCGGCGTCCCGACGTTCGGCTTCACGACGGCGGTCGACGTGGGCAAGGACGTCGTGCGCAATCTGATGAAGGACGCCGCGACGACCGACAAGTGGTTCTTCGTGACGATCATGGGCCGCCATGCGGGACACCTGGCCCTCGGCATCGGCAGCGCCTCCGGCGCGACCCTGACCGTCATCGGTGAGGAGTTCCCCGAGGGCCCGGTCGCCCTGGATCAGATCGCCCGCATCCTCGAGGGCGCGATCATCAAGCGGCGTGCCCAGGGCCGGGAGCACGGCGTGGCCCTTCTGGCCGAGGGGTTGATCGAGCGGCTCGATCCGGACACGCTGGGGCTGGTGGAGCGCGATCCCTACGGGAACGTGCGCCTGGCGGAGCTGGAGCTTTCGCGACTACTCAAGGAGCGCGTCGCGGGGAGTCTGCGGGAGCGCGGGGTCACGTGCAGCATCGTCGCCAAGGACATCGGCTACGAGCTGCGTTGCGCGCCGCCGGGCGGCTTCGACATCCACTACTGCCGAGGCCTGGGCTACTGGGCGACGCGGTTCCTGGTCGAGGGCGGCACGGAAGCGATGGTGACGATGCAGGGCGACATGTTCGTTCCCGTCCCGTTCCGGGACCTGATCGACGCGAGGACCGGGCGGTTCAGGGTGCGTCACGTCGACGTCGCCTCAGAAGCCTACCGGATGCTCGCCGCGTATATGATCCGGCTCACGCCGGCTGACCTCGAGGACCCGGTGCGGGTCCGACCCCTCGCCCGGGCCGGCGCCCTGGACGAAGCGACGTTCGTCGAGCGGTTCTCCAGCCTCGTGACGCTGGGTCGATGAGGGGTTCGGGCTCGGGGTTCACCACCCCGGGGCCTTGATTCCACCCCGACTCCTGCTATCATCTGCCCTCGTCGTCAGCTTCATTCCGAGGTGGCACGCTGGCCGCTGTCGGCTTCACCCGCGGTGTCAGGATCTCGGCTCTCCTCGGCCTCGGCGCAGTCCTGGTCGGGCTCGCGTGGCTGTGCCTCTTCACCGTCGGTGCGGCGGAGTTCGTCGTCGTCACGCAGTTCGGCAGACCCGTGCGCGTGGAGACGACGCCCGGGCTCCGGCTCAAGCTCCCCGCGCCGATCCAGAGCGTGGCCCGGTTCGAACGGCACCTGTTCGTCCTGGTTCCGCCCCCCCGCGAGTTCCTGACCCTCGGCAAGAGCAACGTCGTAGCGTCGGGGTTCGTCCTCTGGAGGATCGACGATCCCAAGAAGTTCATGCAGACGGTCTTCGACCTCGCGGGTGCGGAGTCACGGCTCAGCGACATCCTGTTCGCCGAGCTGGGCGCCGCTCTCGGCGGCGCGCCGTTCTCGGCCTTCGTGTCCACGGTGCCCGGCAGCTACCGCGCGGAGGCGATCCTGGCGGACGTGACCCGGCAGTATCGCGAGATCGCCCTCCGCGACTACGGCATCGACGTGGTCGACATCCGCCTGCGCCGGCTGGACTTCCCTGAGCAGAACCGGGCGAGCGTCTTCGCCCGCATGAGATCGGAGCGCGTCCGCATCAGTATGCGGTATCGCTCGGAAGGCGAGGAGGAGGGCCTGAAGATCAGGGCGACCGCCGAGAAGGTGAAGAGCGGCATCCTGGCCGAGGCCTACAAGCTCTCACAGAAGAGCCGGGGCGAGGGCGAGGCGCGGGCGGCGAAGACCTACGCCGACAGCCTCGACCGCGCGCCGGACTTCTACCGGTTCGTCCGGTCGCTCGAGGCGATGAAGAAGGCCGTCGACAAGGAGACGACCCTCGTGCTGCCGGTCGACTCGGAGCTCTTCCGGCTCCTGCGAGACAGCCGGTTCCGTTTCCCGGAGCGCTGAGACCGGGCGGATGGCATCCGACCCGAAGAGGAGGTGAGAGGCGCAGTCCTTGTCGCACCGGGGGTTGACAACGACGTCCCCTCTAACGAGTTCTCAGGGAGCGAGTCCAATGGTCCACGCGCGCACGGTGAAGTTGCTGGCCCTCCTGCTCGCCTCACCCGTCCTGGTCCCGATGCTGAGTCTGTCGGCGGCGGCGAAAACCATCACCTACGTCCCGCAAACGATCTACTTCACGTACTGCCACTCCCATCCGCCCGCGGCGCGTATCGCCTCCGGCGACACGGTGATCACCAAGACCCGGGACGCCTCCAATGACGCCTTCCAGCCCACGATGAAGACGCTGGCCGAGGGCAACCTCGACCTGTCCCGCGTGAACCCACAGACCGGTCCCTTCTACGTCGAGGGTGCGGAGCCCGGCGACACGCTGAAGGTGCACATCGACAAGATCAGTCTCAACCGCGACTGGGGCTGGGGCGGCGCCATCCCCTACTTCGGCGCGCTCGCGCCGGAGTACAAGACCATGATGGTCACCCCGCCGGTCGTCGACACCCTCTTCATCTGGCGGTTCGACCGTTCGCGGAACGTGGCCGTGCTCAACATGCCCAAGAGCAAGATCGGCAAGGTCGAGGTCCCGATCCGGGGCTTCTTCGGCACCATCGGCACCGCGCCCTACGGCAAGGAGTGCATCAGCTCCCTGGTGCCCGGCACCCACGGCGCCAACATGGACTTCAACGAGGTCGTGCAGGGTGTGACGATGTACTTCCCGGTGTTCGAGAAGGGCGCGCTCTTCATGCTCGGCGACGGCCACGCGGCCCAGGGCGACGGTGAGATCATGGGCGCCGCCATCGAGACTTCGTTCGACGTGCAGTTCACCGTCGAGGTCATCAAGGGCAAGACGATCAACTGGCCGCGTCTCGAGAACGACAAGTACATCATGTCGATCGGCAGTACCCGTCCGCTGATGGACGCGCTGCGGCTGGCGTGCTCGGACATGATCAACTGGCTCGCGACGGATTACGGGTACGACAGGATGGAGGCCTACCAGCTCCTGGGCCAGACCGCCGTGATCAAGATCGCCAACGTGGTCGACCCGCAATACTCCGTGGCCTGTGCGCTCGACAAGAAGTACCTGCCGAAGTAGAGAGTGAACCAGGCAGTGCATTCCCAGCGCCGGGGGCCGGTCACGCGGCCGGCCTCCGGCCTTCCCCTCCGGCGCCGAGGTCTGGCGTGACCGAGTTCTTGCTCGGGGTCGCGTGGGAAACGTGGGCCATCCTGCGAGAGGCGTCGTTCTTCCTGCTCCTCGGGTTCGTCCTCGCGGGCGTCTTCGCCGTCCTCGTCCCCGCGCGCGTGCTGACGCGCTACCTCGGTCGGGGCCGGATCAGGTCTGTCCTCTGGGCCTCGGCCATCGGGACGCCGCTGCCCCTCTGCTCGTGTGGCGTCCTCCCCACGGCCATCGGGCTCTCGCGGCAGGGCGCCACGCGCGGCGCCACCGTTTCCTTCCTCATCTCTACGCCGGAAATCGGCGTCGACTCGATCGCCCTGAGCTGGGCACTCATGGATCCGATCATCACCGTGGTTCGCCCGCTCGCCGCGTTCGTGACGGCCGTGGTGGCCGGCATCGCGACCAACTTCTGGGGCGCCCGGCGAGCGGGCGCGGGTGGCGTCGAGGCAGACGGCGCCGCGCCCGTGGGGCGCCCGAACGGCGACGCCGGCGCGGCCGAGGGGCCCGCCGAGCCGCCGGCCGCCCCCGAGATCCGACTGCCGCTCGACGCCGGTGGCGGGCGCCCGTTCGCCCAGGGCCGGACGGCGGTGCGCAAGATCTTCGTCGAAGGCTTCGGGGATCTGCTCGACGAGACCGCGCACTGGCTCGTCCTCGGCGTGGTGCTCGCGGCGCTCGTCGCGGTCCTCCTCCCCGCGTCGGTGATCGAGCGGTACCTCGGCGGCGGCCTCGTCACGATGCTGGCGATGCTCGCCATCGGCATCCCGATCTACACCTGCGCCTCGGCCTCCACGCCCGTCGCGGCGGCCCTCGTCCTCAAGGGCCTGAGCCCGGGCGCGGCACTCGTGTTCCTGCTCTCGGGCCCCGCCACGAACCTGGGCGCGATCGTCGTGCTCCTCAAGTTCCTCGGCCGCCGCGTGGTGACGATCTACCTCGTGTCGATCGCGCTCGTGAGCCTGGCCGCCGGATACGCCCTCGACTGGATCTACCGCACCTGGCACGTGAGCCCCGCGGTCACCTTCGGCCAGGCGTCGGGCTTCGTCCCCGAGCCCGTGAAGGTCGGCTCCGCGGTGATCGTGATCGGTCTGCTCGCACGGAGCCTCTGGCGGAGGCCCGTGCCGGAGGAGTGGATCCGGCTGGGCGACTGGCTTGCGGCGCTGACGGGCGTGCGCCTGACGGCGCCACGCCTCGGAGCCGTGACCGCGGTCGCCGTCGCCGCGCTCTACCTCGGCAGCGGGGTCTTCACCGTGCAGCCCGGAGAGGTCGGGCTCCGCACGCGCTTCGGTCGCGTCGTCGACGGCCATCTGGCGCCCGGCCTGCACGCACGCCTGCCCTGGCCCATCGAGGACCACCTCATCGTCCAGACCGACCACGTCCGGCGGATCGAGGTCGGCTTCCGCGGCGCCGAGCGGCAGGAAACCGCCGGGCGCGGCTTCGGGCGCCAGGCCCTGACCCTCGTGGGTCCGGGATTCCCGGCGCCGCCGTCGGGCGCGATCAGCTTCTGGTACCAGAAGGCGCGAGTCGCCGACGAGTCGCTCCTGCTGACCGGCGACGAGAACATCATCGACGTGGCCTTCACCGCCCAGTACCAGGTGAAGGACCCAGTCGCCTTCGTCTACAACGTCGCCGACGCCGAGGCGATCGTGCGCAGCGTCACCATCGCCGCCCTGCGCGCGGCCCTCGCCACCATGACCGTCGACGCGATCTACACGACGGAGCGCGACGAGGTGGAGCAGCGGGTGGTGCAGGACGTCCAGCGGACGCTCGACGCCTACGGTGCCGGCGTTCGCATGGTCACGGTCAGCCTGCTGAGTGTGCACGCGCCGGAAGAGGTCCACGGGGCGTTCCGCGACGTGGCCAGCGCGCAGGAGGACAAGATCCTGATCGTCGATCGCGCGACGACGTTCGCCCAGGAGGCCGTGAACCTCGCGGAGGGCGACGCGGCGGCGATGATCGAGTCGGCGCGGGCGTTCAAGGACCAGAAGATCCTGGAGGCCGAGGGTGACGCGCTGGCCTTCACCCTCCGGGAGAAGGAGTACCGCCGCGCGCCCGGCCTGACGCGCTTCCGGCTACAGATCGAGGCGCTCGAGGAGAGCCTTCCCGCGGCGCAGAAGATCCTGCGTCCCGGCCTCGCCGACGTGAAGGACTTCGACCTCTGGCTGCTCCAGCCGCCGGGGACGAAGAAGGGCCCGTGACGGCGCTCCCCCGCACTCTCACGCTCGCGGGCGGCCCCCTGGCGGCGCTGGCGCTGTGGTCCTGCTTCGCCGTCGTGGACGTGACCGAGTACGGCCTCTTTCTGCGCTTCGGTCGGGTGGCCCGCGTCGTCAGTGAACCGGGGCTCCGGATCAAGCGCCCCTACCCGTTCGAGACCGTGGTCCGGCTCGACAAGCGCCTCCTGACCTTCAAGCCGGCGACGGCCGAGTTCCTCAGCGAGGACAAGAAGAACCTCGTCATCCACAGCCTCGTCACCTGGCGGATCGCCGACCCCGAGCGCTTCCTGGCCACGACCGGCGACCGGGCCAGCGCCGAGCGGCGCCTCTCCGACGTCGTGCTCACGAAGCTCGGCGCCGTGGTGGGCAGCCACCCGTCGTCCGCCCTCGTCTCCGTCGAGGGCCGCGCCTCCCGGTTCGAGGCGGTCATGGGCCAGATCGTCGCCCGGGCGCGCGAGCGCGCGATCGCCGACTACGGCATCGACCTCGTCGACATCCGGCTCCGCCAGCTCAGCCTCCCCGAGCAGAACCGCGCGAATGTCTTTGCGCGCATGCAGGCCGAGCGGGGCAAGATCGCGATGAAGTACCGCTCGGAGGGGGAGCGCGAGTTCAAGAAGGTCGTGGCGGAGGCGGAGCGGGGGAAGACCCGGATCCTCGCCGAGGCCTACCGGGAGGCGGAGCGGATCAAGGGCGAGGGCGACGCCCAGGCCATGCGGATCTACGCCGAGGCGTTCGCCAGAAATCCTCAGCTCTACAAGTTCCGCCGCACGCTCGGGGCCTACGAGAAGATCCTCGACGGCAACACCACCCTCTTTCTCCCCGCCGATGCGGACGTGTTTCGCCTCCTGAGCGACGACGCCAAGTCGAGGACGGGCAAGTAGGCCATGGGCCTCGAGACCGCGCGGCTGCCGCTCGCGACCGAAGACGTCGCCCCGCCCGGCGGGTCGCCGCTGCGGCTCACCGAGCACCGCGCGGCGTGGGTGGGCGGGTTCCTGGCCCTCGCCGTCGCGGGATACGTGCTGAGCGGCATCTTCACGGTCGCCGCCGACGAGCAGGCGGTGATCCGGCGCTTCGGCCGCGTCGCGGCGCGCCTCGGCCCGGGCATCCACTACCGCCTGCCCTGGCCCGTCGATCGCGTCGACATCGTCAAGACCACGGCCGTCTTGAAAACGGGCGCGGGCTTCGATCTCCCGGAGGGGGAGACGCGGGGCGTGACCGGCGTCGAGATCCTCACGGGCGACACCAACATCATCAGCGTCGCGATGAGCCTGCAGTACGTGATCCGCAACCCCGCGCCCTTTCTCTTCGAGATCGAGCAGCCGCCGGCGCTCATCGGCTCCGTCGCCGAGTCCGTGTTGACGGAGGCCGTTCTCGGCATGCCCGTCGACGAGGTGCTCACGACGGGGCGCCTGGCGCTCCAGGAGCGCGTGAAGGCGCGGACGCAGGCGATCCTCGACCGCTACGACAGCGGCATCCAGATCACCTCCGCCAACATGATGGGAATCACGCTCGACAGCTCGGTCGCGCAGGCTTTCCAGGATGTGGCCAACGCGAGCGCCGACCGGGAGAACAAGATCAACCAGGGCCGGAGCTACGCCAACGACCTCCTGCCGAAGGCCCGCGGCGAGGCGCGCTCGATCGAGCTGACGGCGCAGAGCTACAAGGCGCAGCGGATCGCCGAGGCCATCGGCAACACCTCGCGCTTCCTGGAGCTGCTGACCGAGTACAACAAGGCGCCCGACGTCACGCGCGTCAGGCTCTACCTGGAGGCGATGGAGAAAATCCTGCCCAGGGTGAAGAAGTACGTGATCGACTCCGAGCACGGGCAAAGGCCGGTCAACCTGCGCCTGAGCCCGTCCCAGCCCTGAGCCGGCCCGCCGGCGCGCGGCGCGTGGGAGCCCTGGCCCAAGCGCTCAGAGCACGCGGCGATTGGCTCCGATCTCGTCGATCAGCTCTTGCGCCGTGGAGACCCAACCGAATTTCGATCGGAAGTTCTTCAGCGTCGCCGCATGAAGGTCCGGCGTGTACGAGGAGACGCCGTCGGCCACGATCGTGGTTCTGTAGCCGCGCTTGAGGGCCTCCCGTGCGGTCTCCTCGACGCAGATTTGCGTCACGGTGCCGGTGATGAACAGGGACTCGACGTGCCGGGCCTTCAAGAGGTCGTCGAGATTGGTGTTGTGGAAGGCGCCGTAGCCGAACTTCTCGATCACCGGGTCTCCCGGTTGCGGATAGATCTCGTCGATAATGTCGGAGCAATCGAGCTTCTTACCGACGTCTTCGTAGTAGCGCTGATATCCCTTCCAGCAACAATAGACGGGTGGCGCCAGCACGGGGGACCACTCCCAGATGAGCGTGCGTCCGGGTCCGGCGACGAACCTCGTATAGAGTACCGGGATCTTCCGTTCCCGGCAGAAGTCGATGAGGCGACGGTGAACCGCGATCGTGTCTCGAGACTGCGGCACTTCCATCGGCGCTCCGACTCGCACGAAGTCGTTCTGAAGGTCCACGATCAGCAGCGCCGGGTGTGCCAGCCGATCTAGCGTCATGGGTGTTCCTCCAGCGAGCCGCCGATACGGGAATGGCGGGAGCAACGACTCGACGAATGATGTCGCGAGCCTCCACCACAGAAGCGCATCCCGAGGGCGATCATTTCTTACTCAGAACTCGATGCGCGCGCCGAGCTCGACGACGCGGTTTGGTGGGATGTTGAGGAAGTCGGTGGCCGCACTCGCGTTGCGCGCCATGAAGCTGAATAGACGCTTCCGCCACCCCATCATCGGGGCCGAGCCGGTCGGCAGGAGTCGCAAGGTATCCACGTAGTAGGTCGTCTCCTCCGCCCGTGTCCTAAGGCCGAGGTCGCCGCAGATGGCGAGAATCTCCGGCGCGTCCGGCCGTTCCATGAAACCGTAGTATGCGCGGACCCGATAGAATCCCTGCGGCAGCGCCTCGATGGTCACGCGCTTGTCGTGCTCCACCTCTGGCACTTCCTCGGTGAGGATCGAGAGCAGGATGATCTGCTCGTGGAGGGCCTTGTTGTGCCTGAGGTGGCGCTGCAGGACCAGCGGCGCGCCCTCGACGTCGTGGATCAGGAAGACCGCCGTGCCGCGCACGCGCGGTGGCTTCGTACGCTCCACCTCATCCAGGAAACGATCCATCGGAATCGCGGCCCGTGCCAGGAGCCTCCGGAGGAGATCGGTTCCATGATGCCAGGTACTCATGAGGAGGAAGATACCGCCACCGATCACGAGCGACACCCAGCCCCCATGTTCGATCTTGATGAGGCTGGCGCCGAAGAACGCGAGGTCGATCGCGAGGAATACGCCCGCCAACGCGCCCGCCCCCACCGCCGACCAGCGCCAGCGCTGTCGCGCAATGACGTAGAACAGCACCGTCGTCACCGCCATCGTTCCAGTCACGGCGACGCCATACGCGGCACCCAGGGCGCTCGAGGACTCGAATCCGAGGACGAGCAGCAAGCAGCCGAGCATCAGGGCCGTGTTCACTTCCGGGATGTAGATCTGTCCCGGCTCCGAGCGCGACGTATGAATGATCGAGACGCGGGGGCTGTAGTGGAGCTGTATGCACTGCTGGGTCAACGAGAACGCACCGGAGATGAGGGCTTGTGACGCGACGACGGTGGCGAGCGTCGCGATCGCGACGAGCGGGTAGAGGAAGGACCGCGACGCCAAGAGGTAGAACGGGTTCTGGACCGCATCCGGAACGCGGAGCACCAGGGCGCCTTGCCCGAAGTAGTTGAGTAGGAGCGCAGGAAAGACGACGCCGAACCAGGCCAGGCGGATGGGTGTGCGGCCGAAGTGCCCCATGTCCGCGTAGAGTGCTTCCGCGCCGGTCACGGCGAGAACGACCGAGCCGAGCACGGCAAAGCTGGCGACGCCGTGCTCCAGGAAGAACTGAACGCCGTACCACGGGTTCAGCGCGCGCAGAATCGCCGGCTCGCGAACGATCTCGAGTGTCCCGAGCGTCGCGATCGTCCCGAACCACACGAGCATGATCGGGCCGAAGACGCTCCCCACCCTCGCCGTCCCGTACTTCTGGACGAAAAACAGCAGGAAGAGGATGAGCAGGGTGACCGGAAGCACGTAGGGTTTGAACGCCGGCGTGACGACCTCGAGACCTTCGGCGGCGCTGAGAACGGAGATCGCCGGCGTGATGACGCCGTCGCCGTACAGCAGGGCGGCACCGAAGAGCCCCAGCGCGAGGAGGACACCCGGACGCCGCTTCTGGCGCAGCAGGGCGAGCAGGGCCACGATGCCGCCTTCGCCGTGATTGTCCAGGCGCATGATGACGATGATGTACTTCACGCTGACGACCAGGATCAACGACCACACGATGAGCGACAGCACGCCGTAGACCGTGGAGCTCGTCGGCGCCAACCCGTACTCGGCGTTGAAGCACGCCCTGAGCGCGTAGAGAGGGCTCGTCCCGATGTCGCCGTACACGACGCCGAGAGTGGTCAACGAGAGGGCCGCAAGGCGCGGTCCCGTCGGACTCGGTTCCGCGGCCGGCCGATGCCGTGAGCGTGCGGTCCTGCGATCGGCTGGAAGTTGCGGGCTCGCGTCCTGACCGCTCGTTCTCACAGTGACCAGAGGATACTCGATCAGACGAGGCTGCGATGATGGGCAAGCCGTGACCGTGTGAGTGATAGTCTCGGTGACAACCAACAGGCTTGACGCTCCCCGGGCCCGCCACTAGACTCTCCGTACCTGATCGACGGGGCCCGATTTTCAAGTGCCGCCGCGAGCGCGCGGCGCGCTCGGAAGGAGCCGTCATGGCTCGACTAAAGGTCCTCATGCTTGTGCTCACCCTCGTCGTCATCGCGTCCTCCGCCTTCGGTCAGGACACCCTCGCCGAGGTCAAGAAGCGCGGCGCGATCAACATCTTCATGGAGGCCCAGTACCGGCCGTACGAGTTCCGCGACCAGAGCGGGGAGATCGTCGGGCTCGACGTGGACCTCGCCAAGAAGATGTTCGGCGAAGGGCTCGGCCTGAAGGTGACCATCACGGACCTGGACTTCTCGGGCCTCCTAGCGACGCTACTCACCCGGAAGTCCGATCTCATCATCTCCGGCATCACCATCACGAAGGAGCGCGCCGCACGGTTTGACTTCAGCATCCCGTACTCCGAAGCTGGGACGGCGATCCTGGTTCGTCCCGACGACACGCGCCTCAACGGTCCCGACGACCTCAGCGCGAGGACCGTCGGGACCCAGATCGGCAGCGCCAGCCAGAAGGCCGCCGAGGCGTTCGACGCCGATCTGAAGGCGCGCGGCAAGCCGGGTTACGCGGAACTGAAGACGTACGAGCGCTTCCCGATCGCCTATCAGGACCTGCTGGCCCGCCGGCTCGACGCCGTCGTGCAGGGGCGCCCGCCGCTGAAGGTGCTCATCAAGGAGCGGCCGAACCAGTTCAAGATCCTCGGCAGCCTCGGCCCCCGGTCGTACTACGGAGTGTTGATCCGCCAGGGCGACACCGCCCTCCTGGAGTACGTGAACGCCCAGCTCAGAAGGTACAAGCAGGACGGCACGCTCAAGACGCTACAGGAGAAGTGGTTCGGCGAGTCTGACGTCGACCGGCTGCCCGACCCGTGGACCCCTCTGAGCTGACGCCCGTTCGGGCGTTGCGCTGCTAGCATGTTCGACGTCAAGCTCATCATCGACAGCATGCCGTTCCTGCTTCGGGGAGCGGCCTACACCGTCCAGGTGTCGGTGCTCGCGATCGTGTTCGGCCTGGTGCTCGGCTGGGTTTTAGGTCTCGCCAGCGTGTCCGGCATCGCCCCCCTGAAGGCGATCACGTGGTGCTACGTCCAGTTCATCCGCGGCACGCCTCTCCTCGTGCAGATCTTCCTCATCTACTTCGGACTGGCCGCGCTCGGCATCAGCCTGCCGGCGTTCTGGTCGGGCGTCATCGCGCTGGGCCTGAACTCCGGGGGTTTCCAGGCGGAGATCGTCCGGGCAGGGATCGAGTCGATCGACCGAGGTCAGACGGAGGCCGCGCGGTCGATCGGCATGTCGCGCGGCCAGACCCTGATCTTCATCCTGGTGCCGCAGACCATCCGGCGTGTGATTCCGCCGCTGACGAACGAGCTGATCACGCTCATGAAGAGTTCCTCGCTGCTCTCGGCCATCGCCGCCCTCGAGCTGACCCACGCCGGGCAGCTGATCATCGCGCGCACGTTCGCCGCTTTCGAGATCTACGCCGCGGTCGCCCTAATCTACTTGGTGATGGTGAGTGTCCTGTCGCGCTGCTCGACGCTGCTGGAGCGGCGCGTGTTCGTGAACTACTGACGTTGCCCATCCTCCGGCTCGAGCACCTCTCGAAGTCTTTCGCGGCGACGCAGGTCCTGAGGGACGTGTCGCTGAGCGTCGAGCGGGGCGAGATCCTCATCATCATCGGCCCGAGCGGTTCCGGGAAGACGACGCTGCTGCGCTGTCTCCACTGCCTGGAGGTCCCCGACCGCGGCTCGATCGAGCTCGACGGCGTCGCCTTCGGGACGTGTCGAGGCGCGGACCGCGCGTGGAGCCCAGACCCGCCTGCAGCGATGGACCGCAAGCGGCGGCGCATCGGCTTCGTGTTCCAGCGGTTCAACCTGTTCGCGAACCTGACCGCGCTCGACAACGTGAGCATCGGGCCGCAGCGGGTCCTGAGGGTGCCGAAGGCGGACGCGCGGGCCCGCGCGGCGATCCTGCTGGAGCGCCTGGGGCTCGCGGCGCATGCCGCCAAGCTGCCGTCGCAGCTCTCCGGCGGCCAGCAGCAGCGGGTGGCGATCGCGCGCGCCCTGTCGATGGACCCGGTGCTGATGCTGTTCGACGAGCCCACATCGGCGCTCGACCCCGAGCTGGTCGGCGAGGTCTTGCAGACGATGAAGGACCTCGCGCGCTCGGGTATGACGATGATCGTCGTCACCCACGAGCTCGACTTCGCCAGGGAGGTCGGGGACCGTGTCATCTTCATGGACGGTGGCGCCATCGTCGAGGAAGGCAAGCCGGCCGAGATCTTCGGGAATCCCAAGCACGAGCGGACCCGGACGTTCCTGCGGCGGCTGCTGCGGGAGGCGCAGAGTCATCGTCTCCCGGAGGCAGCCGCCACGGGAGTCGAGGGCGAGGCGCCGCGATTATCGCCACTGGCGGAGCGCCGAGACTGAAAGAGGAGGACCTCGTTGGCTGAGGATCGCCTGAACCTACCGTTCACTGGGCTGGTGTCGTTCCTGCGGCTCCCGGTCTGTGCCGAGCTGGATCGCCTCGATGCCGACGTCGCCATCCTGGGGATTCCGAGCGACGAGGGCTCGCCGTGGAAGCCGGGCTCCCGCTTCGCGCCCAGACGGATACGGGAGCTGTCGCTCAAGTACGCCGGATATGGGCCGGTCCAGCACCAGCGGGGCTTCTACGACATCGACGAGGACCGCCGCTTCCTCGAGTACGAGCGGGTCAACAGCCGCATCGTAGACGCCGGCGACTCGGACGTCATCTTCACCAACGTCGAGCGCACGTTCGAGAACGTCACGCGCGACGTCGGTCGGATCCTGAAGGCCAGGGCGCTTCCGGTGGTGATCGGCGGCGACCACGCCGTCACCTATCCCGTCGTGCGAGCATACGAGCACCGGCTCAACGTGGTCCACTTCGACGCGCACCTCGACTATCGCCCTTTCGTCCACGGCGTCCGGTGGGCGAACGGCAACCCGATGCGGCTGGTCTCGGAGCTGAGCACCATCGGCCGGATGATCCAGGTCGGCATCCGCAGCTTGCGGACGCGCGAGCAGGACCTCGCCGACTCGAGAGCGCGCGGGAACGTCGTCGTGACGATCCCGGAGTTCCGTGCTCAGGGCTCGGCCGCCGTGCTCGAGAAGCTGCCGCCGAACGAGCCGGTCTACGTGAGCATCGACGTCGACGTGCTGGACCTGCCGCTGGTTCCGGGCTGCGCCTCGTCAGAGGTCGAGGGTCTCAGTTACGAGGAGCTTCGGCAGACGCTGTTCGCGATCGCGGGGCACGCCGAGGTCGTCGGCTTCGACGTGGTCGAGGTCAACCCGATGCTCGACGTCCTGGCGGACAATACGTCGCAGATCGCGGCCCAGCTCATCATCGAGTTCCTGGGACGCGTGGTCGAGCATCCGGGCTACCGGGCTCGCCATCCGCTGAAAGCGATCCGCACGGTCACGAGCCTGGACGATCGGCCGCGCGAGCTCGTCATCCCGGCAGCGCACGCCCGGATGTGGCACATGCGGGCGGGCGAGCGCGTGACGATCACGCAGACCAAAGGGCATCAGGTCGGCGACTTCATCGCGTTCAACGCCGCCGACCTGACCGAGTTCCTCAGCACGAGCCATACCCGGCGCTGCATCAACAAGGTCGCCGTCCACAAGGGCGATACGCTCTACACCAACCACCGCGAGCCGATCGTGGAGATCGTGGAGGACACCGTCGGCGTCCACGACATCCTGGCCGCGGCCTGTGACCCGTACCGCTACCGGCGCGACTTCGGCGTGGAGAACCACCGGAGCTGCCGGATGAATTTCGTCGAGGCGCTCGCCGAGTACGACGTCCCGGACTGGCGCGTGCCGGACCCCGTCAACCTGTTCCAGAACTCACCGCTGTCGCCAGACGGCGCCTACGCCAGTGCCGCGTCGCTCGCCAAGGCCGGCGATCGCATCACGTTGCTGGCGAAGATGGACCTCATCGCTGCCTGCTCGGCCTGCCCGCAAGACCTGGCACCGACCAACGCTGGGAAGCTGAGCGACCTGCTGGTGCGTCTGAGCTGAGAGGAGAACGTCCATGATGGATGCCCGATGGGACCTGCCGTTCACGGGCCTGGTGTCGTTCCTGCGCAGCCCGTCCCACACCGACCTCGACACGCTCCAGGCCGACATGGCCGTCCTGGGCGTGCCGAGCGACGAGGGCTCGCCCTGGAAGCCGGGCTCCCGCTTCGCCCCGCGCAAGATCCGCGAGCTCTCGGTCCAATTCGCCGGGCGCGGAACCGTCGACGGACAACGGGGCTACTACGACATCGGTGAGGACCGCCGGTTCCTGGACCACGAGCGAATCAACCGCCGCATCGTCGACTGCGGTGACGCGGACGTGATCTACACAAACGTCAAGGAGACATTCGACAACATCACCCGCGACGTGGGGAAAATCCTGAAAGCGGGGGCGATGCCGGTCGTCATCGGCGGCGACCACGCGATCACCTACCCGGTCGTCCGCGCGTACACCGATCACATCAACGTGGTTCATTTCGACGCGCACCTCGACTACCGCCCGTTCGTACATGGTGTCCAGTGGGCGAACGGCAATCCGATCCGTCAAGTCGCGGCGCTGAGTACCGTCGGCCAGATCATCCAGGTCGGCATCCGCAGCCTCCGGACGCGACAGGGCGACCTCGAGGACTCGCGCGCGCGGGGCAACGACGTCGTGACCGTGGGGAATTTCCGCCGGCGAGGCCCGGAAGACGTGCTGGCGAAGCTGCCGAAGGGAGCGCCGGTCTACGTGAGCATCGACGTCGACGCGCTCGACCTGCCGCTGGTCCCCGGCTGCGCGTCATCCGAGGTCAACGGCTTCACTTACGACGAGCTGCGGCGAACGCTGTTCGCCATCGCCGAGGAGGCGGACGTCGTCGGGTTCGATCTCGTCGAGGTCAACCCGATGCTCGACGTGCCGTCCGAGAACACATCGCTGCTGGCGGCGCAGCTGATCATGGAGTTCATGGGCCACATCGCGGAGAGCTCCGCATTCCGGAAACGCCACCCGATGACGCTCTGACGACGTCGGCGCGAGGGACGCCGACGCATCGTCAGGACGCCACCCGCTCCCCGATCACTCGCTACTCGCTGAGGTCGTGCCCCGGCCGCGCGCGCCTTCTACCGACGACACCGATCACGACGAGCCCGGAGCCCATGAGGAGCAGGGTCGCAGGCTCGGGTACGCTCGTCGACACCATCGCGTCTCCGCTCCCGAGGGCGCTGCTCGTGAACGTCTCCCCCGGGGCTCCCGGCGCAAGGAAGCTCAGATTCAGGGCGCCGCTCCACCCGGGCCCGCCCGACAACCCGAAGAATGAGGCCAGGTTAGCGTCGGTAGAGCTCGAGAAGATGCCGCCGTCGATCTTGAACGAACCCCCGATCTGAGTGACAGACGCGTTGGTCCAGACACCCGTGAACAGCGTCGGCCCCGCTCCGGCCGACGGCACGCCGCCGACGAGCTCGATGGTCCCTCCCGAGCCAAAGAACCACTGAGTGGCGCTGGACCCCGTGAAGTTCCCCGTCGTGAAGGTGAGCAGGCAGCCCGAGCAGACCGCGGCCACGCCGTTGTTCCAAGGCGTGGCCGTGTCGGCCGTCCCTAGCCCCCCGACGACGCTGCCGATCGTGATGTTGCTGCCCACCAGCGGGCCGCCGGACACGGCGTATGAGATCGACCCCGGATTGAAAGCGTTGATGGCAAAGTCGAGCGTCGGAACGGCAGCGGCGGTTCCGACGATCAGCAGAAGGCAGAGTACCGACGTCGTCAGAACACCGAGCACCCTTGAAGTGATCATTCGCATCTTCTCCTTGCCTACGCCGCGTGCGGTCAGAACCACGATCCACGGTTGATCGTGACCTGAAACAGGAGCAAGCGCGATACCAAGGATCAGACGATAGATAATGCGCGGACATCAGGCCGCTGCCGATTCGTAAGAGTGAAACGTGATTGCATGATCGGAGAAAGAGACTGTCGCCGCTGTGAAGACGTCTTCATTTCCGGTAACTTTCGCCTTCCGGAAACCACTGTCGAATCTCTCGCTCAAGACACTAGCAGATCACTCCGTCCTTGCAGGACGCTGCCTGCGTAAAAGAAGAGGAGATACGGGCGCGTCGTGTGAGTGCAATCGAAAGGTGTGGAGCAGTTGTTCAGGCAGATATCGGGAAGGGCGAGACGCCGTACCAGTAGGCATTGGCCGGTGGTCGCGGTCGGTGTGGAAACGACGTCTACAATCGATACAGCGATCGCGGCAAGGATCAGAATTCCGAGCAGGGCGAAGGTCAGTGGGACGAGGCCCTCGGCCGGTTGAGGCAATCCCTGGAAAACTGACGGGTCAGATCGTCGGCGCGATGGTCGCCGGGGTTCTCTTACTCAGTCAGTGCTGAGCTCGCTCGTGCGCGCCGATCAGCGCCTTCGAGCTCAGACTTACCGTCCGGACCGCCGGCAACAGGGCGATCGCGATGAGCACCAGCAGGATCACTGCAGATAGCACCCCAATTCTCATCATCTGCCTCCTCCCGCGCTCCGCTGCGACCCTAGAGCATGCACAATGCCACCGACGGAGCTCACGGGACCTGCTTTGATCCCGGGCGCTTGGCGTCGCATGCACCGGTGTGCGACCTCTAGCCACTGCCCTTTCTTGGCACTCGAGCTGCCGAGGAACGTCAGTCAGCTGGTCAGGGCAGGACGTCGCGAGGGGTCGGCGTGACGCGCAGACGGTCGGGAGGCGCCGCTCCGGCGATTTACCGCCGGCGGCGCCGGGCCGCTCAGCGGCGCCCTTAGCTAGCCATCGCCTAACGTCAGCCGTATGCCGGGTCGATTCGCCTCACATGCCGACGGTCTTCCGGATGCTTCCCATGTGTTCATCAATGTGGCCGAGCAGGCCGAGCATGATGAGCTGCTCGGCCGTCATCGGTGGCGCGTCGGTAAACACTGTTCCGCTCTTCGCCAGCTGATCGTCGTGCAGGCCCCGGACCATCGCGGACGCCGTCGCCGCACCCTTGTGGAAGAGCGCGAGCGTCTCCGCCCGCGTGCAGCCGGCGTGCTCCTTCGCATGCTGGGCGTTCATCTCGTCCAGCATGGCCCGCGTGAAGTTGCCGCGTGACGGGCCCCCGGACACGATGCCGGTCACGATGCCGGCCACCGCCTCCAGCCCCCCGGCCAGATGGTGCGCGGTCACGCCCACCGTCCATCTCTCCGCCGCGGTCACCTTCTTCCAGTCCGCGTCGCCAAGCTTCTCCAGCGT
>Ga0137415_10002111_pt1 | contig 19754 bp, 15 predicted proteins | sample CZODoug3_1_1_16f_FD_183082 | JGI IMG/M metagenome (GOLD analysis project Ga0137415, IMG submission 183082) | Vadose zone soil fungal communities from Angelo Coast Range Reserve, California, USA - CZODoug3_1_1_16fungal (Hybrid Assembly) | ecosystem: Environmental > Terrestrial > Soil > Vadose...
CTGCCGCAACTGGCGAGCGCCAAGGTCAATTGCCGGGTCATGCCCGGCGAGCCCGTCGACGAGGTCAAGGCGACGCTGGAGCGGGTGCTCGCGGACGATCAGATCACGGTCACCCAACTCGATCCGCCGGTCCAAAGTGCGCCGTCTGCGTTGAATGAGGAGGTGATGGGGTCGATCGAGAAACTATCGCAGCAGTTTTGGCCCGGCGCCGTCGTGCTCCCGGTCATGAGCTCAGGCGCCACCGACGGCAGCTTCCTGCGCAACGCCGGCATTCCGACCTACGGCCACTCCGGGCTCGCCAGCGATATCAACGACGGCGGCCGGATCCACGGCAAGGACGAACGGGTTCTGGTGAAGTCGTTCTACCAGGGCGAGGACTATTTGCATCGGCTGGTCAAGATGCTGTCCGGCGGTGGCTAGCAAAGAAGAATTCTACCTCGCCATCGCAGGCAAGCAGGGACACATCAGAAGGCTCCATGACAGTAATTTCGAAAGATCCAAATCCCGCGGAGCACCTTCCCGATCTGGAGAGCCCGGCGGCGGTGCCGGGTTTGTTGAACGCGGTCGATGTGCGACGTGACAGTTGGGGAATTCCCCATATTCGTGCGGCTTCGCAGCTCGATGCTTTTGCCGCACTGGGGTTTGTTCATGCGCAGGACCGGCTGTGGCAGATGGAAGCGCTGTTGCGGCGTGGCACCGGACGTTATGCGGAATGGCTCGGGAAATCGGCACTGGCCGGCGATATTCTGGCGCGAAAGGTCGATACGACAGGGGCATCGCGGCGCGACTACGCCATCTTGAAGTCCGAGACGCGATCGATGCTTGAGGCTTACGCGCGCGGGGCAAATGCCTTCATTGCGCTGCGCCGATGGCCGGAAGAATACGCCATTCTCAAAACCGAGCCCGCGCCGTGGGAGCCCTGGCATTCGATCGCGGTGATGCGTCAGATCGGGTTTCTGATGGGCTCGGTATGGTGGAAGCTCTGGCGCGCGGCCGCACTCCCGATTGTCGGCGTCGCCGAGATCTCGAAGTTGCGTTTTGATGACGGGGGTGACGACCTGCTTTGCATTCCACCGGGCGAAGAAGGTGCGCGCTATCTTGCCTCACTCGGCGATCTGAAACCGGGACTCGAAGCATTGATCGGTCACGGTAACGATCAGCAGGAGGCGGAACTCGCCGGCGGCAGCAATAACTGGGCTCTCTCCCCCGACCGCACGGCAACCGGCCGCCCGTTGCTCGCGGGAGACCCGCACCGTGTTCTGGAAATGCCCAACATGTATGCGCAGACGCATCTTGCGTGTGATGAGTTCGACATTGTCGGTCTGACGGTGCCGGGCGTGCCGGGATTTCCGCATTACGGTCACACGGCCAACGTCGCCTGGTGCGTGACGCATGCGTTCGTCGACATTCACGACCTCTATATCGAGCGCTTCGACGCTGGCGCAGAGAATACGCGCTTCAAAGGTGACTGGACGCCGGTCAAGCGCCGCAAGGAGAGGGTTTCGGTGCGCGGCGAAAAGGATGCCGAGATCGAAGTCATCGAGACCCACCATGGGCCGGTGATCGCGGGCGATCCGGCCGCCGGCACGGCGCTGGCGCTGCGTTCAGCGCAGTTTGCCGTTCCGGATAAATCTTTCGATTGCATGCTGCCGATGTTGCGGGCGGCGAGTGTCGAGCAACTCTACGAGGCGACCCGCGACTGGGGTTTGATGGACCACAACCTCGTCGCGGCCGATACGGCAGGACATATCGGCACTCGCGTGCGCGCCAGGGTGCCGGCACGCCCGAAGTCGAATGGCTGGCTGCCGGTGCCGGGCTGGACCGGCGAGCACGAATGGAATGGCATGGTTCCGTTTGAGGAAATGCCATGCTGTATCGATCCCGCGGGCGGAACGATCGTGACGGCCAACAATCGTGTGATGGAAAATGGCAAGCGTTACCTGTCGACGGACAGCATGCCGCCGCATCGCGCCCGTCGAATCTGGCAGCGGCTTGCGCAGCTTTCAAAGGCCGGAGTGGATGACATGGCCTCAGTCCATCGCGATCTCGTCAGCGTGGTGGCGCTGGAATTTCGCGATCGTATCCGCAACGTCGAGGTCTTGGGCCACGCCGCCGAACTGCGCGACCGCATCATCAACTGGAACGGCGAAATGACCGCCGAGTCGCATAGCGCCGTGGCCTATGTCGCGCTGCGGACCGCCCTGACCAAACTGGTGGCCGAGAAAAGCGGCCTGAGTGCGGTCTCCGAGAGCCCTTATGCGAAAGTCACGCCCGGGATTTTTGGCGAGAGCCAGATCTGGTGGACCGTGCCTCAATTGCTCCGCGCCAACGACACCGGACTGTTCAGGCCGGCGACCTGGGATGAGCTTTTGGCGCAAGCGCTCGAGCGCGCCGCGCTGAATTTTCCGCCCGAGAGTTTTCCATCCGGGACTTTTCAATCAGAGACCTTTCAATCCAAGACTTTTCAATCCAAGACGTGGGCCGAGCTGCATCGGCCCACCTTGCGTCATCCGCTGTCATCAGCGTTTCCGGAATTCGCAAGCCGGCTCGACAAGCCCTGCGTTCCCGTCGGCGGTGACAACGATACGGTGTTTGCAACTGGCTACGTCGCAAGGCTCGGCATGCGCGCAACCTATGCATCGCTGTGCCGCTATGTGTTCGACGTCGGAGCGTGGGACAACTGCAAATGGATTGTCTTCCATGGATCGTCGGGTCACACCGCGAGTCCGTGGTACGACAACCAGAATGTAACCTGGGCAGCAGGCGAGATGGTGCCGATGCTTTACGATTGGACGAAAATCGAGCAGCTGGCCACGACACATCAGAAGCTAATGCCTATCGAAGCTTCGCGCGCTGCCTAAAATCGCGTCGATCGAACGAGTCGTTAGCAGAGCGTCATGCGTGGCGCTCGTTGCCGAGGCGTGGATTAAGCGGTTGTGTCTGTTGCCGCATAAGATATCCTTTCCAAAAGTTGGCCGGAGAAGTTGGCTTTGACTGAAAGCAGGATTGCGGGTCTGGACCAAAGCCTGCGTCGACGCGCTCTTCAAGTCGTGCCCGGCGGCATGTACGGACATATGCGGGCAGCCGGCTTGCCCGTGGGCTATCCGCAGTTTTTCTCGCGCGGCGAGGGCTGTTATCTCTGGGACGTCGACGGCCGCAAATATCTCGATTTCATGTGTAGCTGGGGTCCGGTCGTCCTCGGGCATCGTCGTCCAGAGGTCGATGAGGCTGCGCGCAGGCAGATGGAGCAGGGCGACTGTCTGAATGGTCCGACCGAACGTATGGTCGAACTGGCGGAGCGACTGGTCGGATTGGTGACGCATGCCGACTGGGCGATGTTTTCCAAGAACGGCACCGACGCCACGACGACCTGCGTCACGCTGGCGCGCGGCGCGACCGGCAAGCGCAAGATTCTGCTGGCTTTGGGCGCTTATCACGGCGCCGTGCCGTGGTGCTCGCCCTATCCGTATGGCGTGACGGCAGAAGATCGCGCCCATGCGATCTATTTCAAATATAATGACATCGACAGCCTTGAAGCCGCAGCGGGGCAGGCCGGCAGCGATCTGGCCGGCATCCTGGTGTCGGCGTTTCGTCACGACTACGGCCAGCATCAGGAATTGCCTGATCCTGCCTTCGCCGCGCGCGTCCGCGCGCTCGCCGATGCCAACGAAGCCGCCCTGATCCTCGACGATGTCAGGGCGGGCTTTCGCCTGACATTACATGGCAGCTGGGACCAGATTGGCGTGCAGCCGGATCTCAGTGCGTGGAGCAAAGCGATCGCCAACGGTTACCCGCTCGCAGCGGTTGCCGGCAACGAGCGCTTCCGGCAGGCCGCGTCCCAGCTTTATGCGACCGGTTCATTCTGGTGTGGTGCGACTTCGATGGCGGCAGCGCTGGCAACCATTGACGTGCTGCAGGCCGAGAACGGCCCGGAGCACATGCGGCGGATGGGTCAGCGATTGCGCGACGGCATCGCCGCTCAGGCGGCCCGTCACGGCGTCGGTGTCCGGCAAAGCGGTCCGCCGCAAATGCCGACGATCCTGTTCGAAGACGATGCCGATTATGCCAAAGGCGCCCGCTTCGTGCTGGAGGCGCTCAAGCGCGGCGTCTACCTGCATCCCAAGCACAATATGTTCCTTTCGCTCGCCCATACCGCGGCGGATATCGATGCCGCCTTGGCGGTCACGGATGAGGCGTTCGGGGTTGTAGCGAAATTGCAATAGCTGCTCGCGGTGACCGAGGCCTTGCGGCATAACTCGAGGGATTGAAGCGAATGAAGCGATGTGTTGCGCGATGCCTCTCCGGGATTTTCCTGGTGCTTGCGGTCCACCTTTCCGCGAGCGACGTCAGCTGTGCGCAGCAGCCAAAGAAGGGAGGCACGCTGGTCTATGCCAGCGTCTCCGGACCCGGAACACTCGATCCCTATGTCGCCTCCAGCTCGGTCGAGCTCGAAGTCATCAACAATGTGTTCGAAGGACTGGTCACGCTGGACGCAAACAATGCGACGCGCACCATGCTGGCATCGAAGGCGACGGCTTCGGAGGATTTCAAGACTTACTCGTTCGAACTTCGCAAAGGCGTGAAATTCCATAACGGCCAGGAGATGACCTCGGCCGACGTCAAGGCATCGTTCGAGCGATATCAGCACGTCAGTCCGAACGCAAAAAATCTCGAAGGGGTCGATCATTTCGATACACCCGATCCCTACAGTTTTGTCATTGTCTTGAAGCAGCCCAACGTCGTCCTGCTCGACGTTCTGAAATCACCTATCTATCCGTTAATGATCCTTCCGGAGTCGCAGAAGGACAAGCCCGCGCGCGGCATCGATCTCATCGGCACCGGGCCGTACATGATGGGCGAGTGGGTCAAGGACAGCCACCTTATCATCAAGCGCTTCGACGATTACGTGGCCGACACCAGTGCTCCCGGGCGCGACGGTTACGGCGGACGCAAGACGGTTTACCTCGATGCTGTACGCTATCGTTTCATGCCGGAAGCGACCACCCGCATCGCCGCGCTGCAGAATGGCGAAGCGCAGTTGATTTCGACGATTCCAAGTGAACTCAGCGCCCGCATCACGGAACGCAAGGATCTTGCGGTCCGCGAGCTGTTTCCGGTGCTCGGAAGTTACATCATCGTCAACTCGCAAAAGGGTTTGACGGCCAATGTCCTGATTCGCCAGGCCATCGCGTCAGCCATCAATGTCGACGAAATTATCGAGGGCGCGGGCGGCATCAACAAGCGCAATCCGTGGATGTCGTTTCCCGACACGCCGTATTATCTGGGTGAGGCCGCGCCGACCCCCTGGTACGATATCAAGGACCTTGCGAAATCCAGGGAACTTCTCAAGCAGGCCGGATACAACAACGAGAAGATCATTATCGAGACCAACAGCAATTACCAGTGGATGCGATCCACCATGCTGGTTGTCGCCGAGCAGCTCAAGGCTGCCGGAATCAACGTCGACGTTCAGGTCACCGATTGGACCACCAACGCCGCGCATATGCAGCAAGGCACCGGCGACTGGAACCTGTCGACCACGGCCTTTGGGCCAGATCATATTCTGGGTCCCCAGCAGTGGCGGCCGATGCTCTACACATTTCCTCACATCACCGGAAACGACGCGCTCGATAAGGCCTACAGCGAGTTTTTTGCAGCCCCCACGCTGGACGAGCGGCGTACGGCATGGCTGAAGATTCAGCAACAGGTTCTTGGCGGCGCCTATCTCATCAAGATCGCCGATACCGGAAGGCTTAGCGGTTACGCAAGGAAGCTGAAGGGCCAAAGCGACTATGCCGGCGTGCTTCAGCTCTGGGATCTCTGGTTGGAGTGAGATCCGAAAATCAGCGTCGGCTATCGGGGGAGTTGGCTCTGCTGCGCATCATCGCCTTCAAGTTTCTGCAGGCCGTGCCGGTGATACTGATCATCTCGATCCTGGCCTTTCTCCTGCTCAGCCTGCTGCCGGGCGACCCGGCCATCATCATCGCGGGCGAGCAGGCTTCGCCGGAAGCCGTCGAACACGTACGTCAACAGCTCGGCCTCGATCGCCCGTTCCTGCAACAACTGGCAATCTGGTTGCTTAATCTGGCGCAGGGTAATTTCGGCTCATCGCTGATCCTGAACCAGAGCGTGCTTTCGGCGGTCGGCGAACGCCTGCCGGTTACCCTTTCGCTCGCAGCGCTGTCGATCGCCGTCACGATTCCGGTCGGTGTTTTTCTGGGCTCGCTGGCGGCCTATTATCGGCAATCATGGATCGACGCCGGCGTCATGACGTTTGCGCTGCTTGGCGTATCGATCCCGGCATTCTGGATTGCCATTCTCGGCATCATCCTGTTCAGCGTTCACCTCGGATGGGTGCCGTCGAGCGGCTTCACACCGATCTCGCAAGGGGTTGGGCCGTGGCTTTCGTCCGTGATCCTGCCGGCGCTGATCCTGTCACTATTTCAGATCGGCTTTCTCGCGCGCATGACGCGCTCGGCGATGCTCGATGTCATGGGCCAGGATTTCATTCGAACGGCGCGCGCCAAGGGGCTCAGCGAATGGCGCACGGTCAGCAAGCACGCCCTTCGCAATGCTCTGATTCTCATCATTACCGCGACGGGCATATTATTGAGCACGGCGATCGGCGGCTCGGTTGTCATCGAACAGGTGTTCGCGCTGCCGGGCATCGGCCGGATGGTTGTGCAGGCGATCCTGGCCCGCGACTACCCGCTGGTGCAGGGAACCATGCTGATCTTCGGCTTCACCTTTGTACTGATCAACCTGATCGTCGATGTACTCTACACGCTTGCCGATCCCCGGGTGCGCCATGACTGATATCGGCCTTGAAGCCATCGTCAGCACGGCAGGCCTGGCTCCGCCGCGGCGTGGCCGCTCGATTCGCAGGTTGTTCAGGCACAGGTCATTCGTGATCGGCTTTGTGATCATCGTCGTGCTTGCGCTCGCGGCCATCTTTGCGCCGCTGCTGACCCCGCTCGATCCTTCGGCGATGAAAGTTCGGTTCCGCTTTCGCAGCCCCGCATCGGATTTTATCTTTGGTACCGACATGTTCGGGCGTGACATTTTTACGCGCGTGCTTTATGGCGCCCGCGTCTCGTTGTTCGTTGGGCTCGCCGTCTCGGTTATTTCCGGCTTTTGTGGCGCCGTTCTCGGGGTCGTCGCGGCGCAATTCCGCAAGCTCGATGCACCCATCATGAGGTTAATGGATGCGTTGATGTCGTTTCCGGCCATTCTTCTCGCGCTGGGCATTGCCGCGGCCCTTGGCCCGCGCGTCTCCAGCGTGATCGCCGCCCTGACCGTGGCCTATGTTCCGGCCGGCGTGCGCATCGTTCGCGCGGCGGCGCTGGTCGTGCGCGAACTGGACTATGTGCAAGCGGCGCGATTGTCGGGCGCATCAGCCTTGCGGATCATCGTGCGTCATATTTTGCCGAACTGTTTCAGTCCGCTGCTTGTCCACCTGACCTTCATCTTCGCCTACGCCATCCTTGCCGAGGCGGCGCTGAGCTTTCTCGGCGTCGGCGTGCAGCCGCCGTTGGCAAGCTGGGGCAACATCATCGCGGAGGGACGCGACTATGCCACCGAAGCCTGGTGGGTGATGCTGTTCCCGGGAATAGCCATCAGTCTTGCGGCGCTGGGCATGAATCTACTCGGCGACGCGTTGCGCGATGTTCTGGACCCGCGCCTGAAGGGAGGCGACTAGAGTGGCCGCCGCCCCGCTGCTCGCGATCCGCGATCTGACGGTGCAGTTCCGCGTCGATGCCGGTTGGGTGACGGCGGTCGAGGGCGTGTCGATCGACATTGGGGAAGGCGATTGTGTCGGCGTGGTCGGGGAATCCGGCAGCGGCAAGAGCGTCACCGCGCTCTCCATCCTGCGGCTGCATGATCGCGCGACGACCCGCATCCCCAATGGTTCAATCGTATTCAAAGGACAGGATCTGCTGAAATCGTCGAAGCGTTCGCTGCGCGGCATTCGCGGCGGCGAGATCGCGATGATCTTCCAGGATCCGATGTCGTCGCTTAATCCGGTGCTGACGGTATCCGAACAGATCTCCGAGACCATTCAGCAACACCAAAAAATGTCCGGGACGGCCGCGCGGCAGCGCGCGGTCGAGTTGCTCGATCTTGTACGCATTCCCGATGCCCGCCGCCGCGCCGACGATTACCCGCATCGTCTGTCGGGCGGTATGCGCCAGAGGGTCATGGTTGCGATGGCCATCGCGTGCCGGCCGCGTCTTTTGATCGCGGATGAGCCGACGACGGCGCTCGACGTCACGATCCAGGCCCAGATCCTCGAGCTTTTGCGCGAGTTGCGCCAGGAGCTCGGCATGTCGGTGATGCTGATCTCGCACGACCTCGGTGTCATTGCGGAGTTCGCCCAGAGCGTCGTGGTCATGTATGCGGGACGGGTCGTTGAACAGGCGCCGGTTGCGCAACTTTTCCGTCGACCCGTCCACCCCTACACCGTCGGGCTGATGGCCGCGGTGCCGAAACTCGATGGCGACGCCACGCGCCTTTCGGCTATTCCCGGCCGAATCCCGGGGCCGCAGGAAGATATCCCGGGGTGTCGCTTCGCGCCCCGGTGCGGGTTTGCGCTGAATAGCTGCTTGCAAGCGCCGCCGCCAACCGAACTGGTGGGAGAGTTGCATACCGTCCGCTGCCCGCCTCAGGTGCTTGCCCTTGGGGATGTCAATGGCTGACGCGCCGATCGTGGAGGTGCGCGGCCTCAAAAAGACATTCATGGTCAGCCACGCCGGCGGGACGTCGCCGCTGAACGCGCTGGATGATGTCAATTTCGACGTCATGCCCGGCGAAACGCTCGGACTGGTCGGAGAATCCGGTTCGGGTAAATCCACCGCCGGCCGTATTCTGGTCGGGTTAATTCCGGCGACCGCGGGCACCGTTTCATTGTTCGGGCGCCGCATCACCGGCCGGGACGGAGCGGCAGCACTTCGCGCGGTACGTTCGCGTCTGCAGTTCGTATTTCAGGATCCATATGCTGCGCTGAATCCCCGCATGCGCGTCGGCAGCTCGGTCGCGGAGCCGCTGGAGATTGCCGGAAAATTGTCGCGCCGGGACCGAAGCGACCGGGTTGCCGAACTGTTTGAGCTGGTGGGACTGCCGAAGATCAGCACCGATCGCTATCCGCATGAGTTTTCAGGCGGGCAGCGGCAGCGCATCGTCATCGCCCGGTCGCTCGCGCTCAATCCGGATTTTATTGTCTGCGACGAGCCGGTCTCGGCCCTCGATGTCTCGATGCAGGCCCAGATTGTCAATCTGCTGATGGATTTGCAGCAGCGGCTAGGTCTGACCTATCTCTTCATTGCCCATGATCTCGCGGTGGTTCGGATGATCTCGACCCGCGTCGCGGTGATGTATGCCGGCTCCATCGTCGAAACCGCGCCGAAGAAGGACATCTACGCGCAGCCGCAGCACCCCTATACGAAGGCGCTGCTCGATGCGGTGCCGCGACCGGATCCGGCGTTTGTCCGCGCGCCGGTCATATCAGGCGAAGTCCCGAGCCTGCTCGATCCGCCCAAGGGCTGCCGGTTCCACCCGCGCTGTCCGCTAGTGATGGATCGCTGTCGCACGGAAGTCCCCAGGCTTGCAGCGTCCGGAACAGAGCGTCAGGTCGCCTGCCATTTATTTGCTGAAAGGAACTGAGGCATCTTATTATCCGAGGGCGGATGAATGCCCGCGAGCCGGAGCTTGACGAAGAACACTTTGTAAGTCTACTTATGCAAGTCGCGCGGCTGCGAGACCGCAAGTCGAGACCGCAAGTCTTGTAGCTGCCAATCAAATCTTGTTGCTGCCAAAAGCGTCGTGCAGGGTTCGTCGCCACCAACCGCGACATCGGCCGAGGGTGGGAAATGCCAGATATCCTCGTGACCACACGGGATAGCGTTGGAGTTGTCAGCCTCAACCGGCCGCAGGTGCGCAATGCCGTGACGCTCGGCATGTGGCGCGAACTTGCAGACATATTTTCGAGCCTTGCCGACAATGATGCGGTTCGCGCGATCGTTCTGACCAGTTCGGGTGCTGACTTCTGCGTCGGCGCCGACGTGTCGGAATTCGCTACGATAAGAGAAAACCGGGATCAAAGCGCCGAATATGAAGTTTCGGTCGATGCCTGCTCGGCCGCGATCGCGAACGTGCGCAAGCCGGTGATCGCAGCGATCTCCGGCTATTGCCTTGGCGGCGGCTGTCACATCGCGCTCGCTTGTGATTTTCGCTTCACAGACCACACGGCCAAACCTGGAATCCCGTCTGCCAGGCTTTCGATTGTGTATGGCGTGAACAGCGTCCAGCGCCTGCTGGCGATTGCCGGTATAGCCAACGCCAAACGTATGCTTTATTCCGGCGAGCGCTACGACGCGGCGCGCGCGCTGTCGATGGGCCCTGTCGATGAGATAAGCGATGACACGGTCTCAGCCGCCTTCGCATTCGCCGCCACACTTGCCGGCAACGCGCCGCTGTCGATCGCGGGGGCGAAATTCATGCTGAACGGATTATCCATGGGCGAGGGTGCCCTCGATATTGCCGCCGCCCAGTGCATGATCGACGCCGCCGCCGATAGCGAGGATTTCAAGGAAGGCCGCCGCGCTTTCGCCGAGAAGAGACCGCCCCGGTTCCGCGGACGCTGAATGTCGCGCGTCGGCGGAAGAGTGAGCGTGATGTCGAGCGAGCTTTCCGGAGAAGCACAATGAAGCCTGCCGCCTTCGACTATATCGCTCCGAACAGCCTTGAAGCAGCGGCAGAGGCTATCGCGGCTGCGAATGGCGACGGCAAGATCTTGGCCGGCGGGCAATCGCTCATGCCCCTGCTCAATTTTCGGATGGCGCGTCCGTCTGTTATCGTCGACCTCATGCACATCCCGGATATGTCGTTCATCGAGCGGAGGGGCGATACGGTCGCGATCGGGGCTCTGACGCGGCATGTTGATCTGGAATTCTCGGATCTCATCGCGCAAAAACTTCCGGTCATGGCCGCCGCGATGCCGCATGTCGCGCATCTGGCGATACGCAACAAGGGTACGATCGGGGGCAGCCTGTCGCACGCCGACCCGGCCGCGGAATTGCCGATGCTGGCGGTTTTCTACGGGGCCACGATCAAGGTGCAAGGCATAAGCGGCCGACGGGACATTTTGGCCGAAGATTTTTTCGTATCCGCCCTTACAAATTGCCTAGATCCGGATGAAATCGTATTCGAGATCGGTTTTCCGGTCCTGACATCACATGCCGGCTGGGCATTCGAAGAGGTCGCGCGCCGCTTCGGCGACTTCGCGCTTGCGAGCATCGCGGTATCGCTTGAGATTCTCGATAACAGAATTGTCGACGCCAGGGTCGCGGTCATGGGGGTCGCGGATACGCCGCGGTGCCTTCGCGAGGCCGAAAAAGCGCTAACGGGCGCGCAAGGCGGCTCCAAAACGGCAGCCAGATTTGCCGAAGTCGTGCGCGCCTGCGTTTCACCCGAAAGCGACATCCATGTCTCCGCCGAATATCGCAAGAATCTGATCGGCGCGCTGGCCGAGCGAGCTTTCACCACAGCATGGACGCGCGCGGTGGGAGCGAAGCCGTGAAGATGGATATCGTTGTCACCGTGAACGGACGAAAATATCAGGCGAGCATCGAGCCGCGCCTGCTGCTTTCCGATTTTCTGCGCGACACCATCGGGCTGACTGGAACGCATGTCGGCTGCGAGCATGGCGTATGCGGCGCATGCACAATCCTTGTCAACGGCGACAGCGTCCGCTCCTGCCTGACATTGGCCGTCAGGGCTGATGGCATGGACATCGTGACAGTCGAGGGATTGGGCACGCCGGATCATCTGAACGCCCTTCAGACCGAATTTCGGGAAAAGCATGGTCTTCAGTGCGGCTTCTGCACGCCGGGAATGCTGATGACGGCAATGGATCTTCTAAGAAAATATCCATTGGCCAGCGATGAGGAAATTCGCGAGGGACTGTCCGGCAACCTTTGCCGCTGCACCGGCTATCAAAATATCGTCGCGGCGATTCGCTCAGTGGTCAGCTTGCGAAACGGGAGCGCTTCATGAAACTGCAGTTTCTTTCCGCCGGCCGGCTTCGCTTGAAGAAGAGCGTCTATATCAGGGGCGCCGATCGAAGCGAGACGTTTGAAGCGCCCGTGATCAGCGCGCTGATCCGGCACAAGCAGGGCAATGTGTTGTTCGACACCGGATGTCACCCCTCCGTCGTCGAGCATGGTGAGGAAAGATGGGGATCGATGATTAAAGTCGTGACCCCGGTGATGCGCGCGGAGGAGACGCTTCTGCCAAGCCTTGCCTGCGTCGGCGTCAACCCGGACGATATCGATGTCGTCGTGAATTCGCATTTTCACCCCGACCATTGCGGCTGCAATCAGTTTTTCAATAAAGCGACCATCCTGGTGCATGCCAGGGAGATCGAGGCTGCGAAAGCAGTTGGCGCGGAAGCTGCGGGTTATCTGCGGGCCGATTGGGATCACGAACAACCGATGGATCCCGTAAACGGCGAACGGGATGTGTTCGGTGATGGCAAACTGGTATTGATCCCGCTGCCCGGCCACACGCCGGGGTCGCTTGGTGCCGCCGTTCACCTCGACCGCGACGGGTGTTTTCTGCTTGCGTCTGACGCGGTGAGCCTGCGCGAAAACCTCGATACCGATACGTCGCCGCGCAATACCTGGAATGCGGAAGCGTTGTTGAACTCCTACGGCGAAATACGCCGGATCGAGAAGTCCGGCGCAACGGTCATCTGCGGCCATGATGACGCTCAATGGCAGAGCCTGCGCAAAGGGGTCGAGGCCTATGAGTAAGGACGACGTCGTCCAGACGTCAGACCTGCTGCGACCGCGTCATGTCGGCATGCCGATCAGGCGGACCGAAGATCCGCGGCTGCTGACAGGCAACGGCGAATACACCGCTGATCGCAAGCCTGATCGCGCGCTCCACGTTGCTTTCCGCCGCAGCGAACAACCTCACGCGACGATCCTGTGCATCGACGCGACCCAGGCGCTGACGGCGCCGGGTGTCATGGCGGTTTTCACCGCCGATGACTTGGCAGAGGTCTACAAGCCGGTCATCCCGTTTTCTCGCATGCCGAACTATTACGCGACGCCTATTACGGCCCTGGCCTCGAAAAAGGTGCGCTATGTCGGGGAAGCCGTGGTGGCCGTCGTCGCGGAGGATCGGTACCTCGCCGAGGACGCCCTGGAACTGATCGATATCGAGTTTGCCCCGTTGGGGGCGGTGACTGATCCCGAATTCGCGGCTTCAGAGAACGCGCCGCTGCTTCACGAAGAAGCCGCAACCAATGTGCTGATCGCCAGAGAGTTCAGGAAGGGGGATGCAGCTGCGGATCTTGCGGCTGCGCATGTCCGTGTCCGCAGTCGCTTTGAAATGACCCGAAAGGCCGGGCTCGCCATCGAGCCCCGCAGCTGTTGCGCCGAGTTTGAAGGCAGAAGAGATTCGATTACCCTCTACACCTCGTCCAACATACCCGGCATCGTGCGTGACGCGCTGGCGGAATCGCTCGATCTGCCGGGCAGCCGGTTGCGGGTGGTCGCGCCGGACGTCGGCGGCAGTTTTGGTTCCAAGGGATCGCTCTATCCCGAGGAGATTCTTTTATGTGTGGCGGCGAAAAAGTTGCGCCGTTCGCTGAAATGGACCGCGGATCGGCTCGAGGATATCAGCAGTTCCAGTCAGGCATTTGCGGAAATCGTCGATGCCGAAATGGGCTTTGATCAGAACGGGATAGCCATCGCGCTGGAGGCCGATGTGATCGGCGACGTCGGCGCCTACTCGATCTATCCCTGGACATGCGGGCTCGAACCCGTCCAGGTCGTAAGCTTCCTGCCGGGGCCGTACAAGATCAGGTCTTACAGGGGTGCCGTGCGCGGCGTTGCGACCAACAAACCGCCGACCGGACCCTATCGCGGGGTCGGCCGGCCGATTTCCACTTTCGTCGCGGAACGCCTGATGGACATGGGCGCCAAGGCGCTCGGCATCGACCCGCTCGAGATACGCCGACGCAACCTGGTTCGCGAAGACGAATTTCCATATCGCATCGCTTCCGGAATCATCTGGGACAAAGCGGGCTTCGTCGAATGTCTGGAAGCCGCAGTGCAGGCTGGCGAGTACGAGAAGCTGCGCAGCCAGCAACGCGCGGCGCGGGCGCAAGGGCGTTATTTCGGCATTGGCCTCGCCACCTACGCCGAACTGACGGGGATAGGCTCGCGAATTGCCGTGGCACCGGGGATGCCGATCAACACCGGCGCGGAAACCGCCAAAATCCGCATCGATTCGACCGGCGCGATCACGGCGGCGTTCGGCGTCGCCTCGCACGGGCAGGGACTGGAAACTACGCTCGCCCAGATCATCGCCGACGATCTCGGCGCAAGATTTGACGATATTCGGGTGGTCCAGGGTGACAGCGACGCCGTCCCGATGTCGACCGGAACCTACGCCAGCCGCAGCGCGGTGCTGGGCGGAGGGGCGGCGAAACATGCCTCGCTGATCCTGCGGGAGAAAATCAAGAAGGTCGCGTCGCATCTGCTCGAAGCCGCCGCCGAGGATATTGACGTCGCGGGTGGCCGCGCCACTGTCACGGGAACCGATCGCACGGTCACCTTCAGGCAGATCGCCAAGGCGGTGTATTCGGATATGAGGACATTGCCGGTCGAGGCCCGTCAGGAACTGGAGGCGAGCTACACCTACGATCCCATCAACGGGACGACGGCATGCGCGACCCATCTGGCCGCCGTCGAGGTCGATCCCACCACCTGTTTTGTGAAGATCCACAAATATGTCGTCGCCGAAGATTGCGGCCGCATCATCAATCCGATGATCGTGGATGGTCAGGTTCACGGAGGCGTCGCGCAGGGTATCGGCGCGGCGCTCTACGAAGAGGTGATCTACGACGAAGACGGCCAGCTCGTGAGCGCGAGCCTTGCCGATTACGTCATACCGTCCGCCGTCGAGATTCCCGATATGGACGTGGTCCATATCGAAAGCTGTTCGGCGGTTGCCGGCGGCTTTCGCGGCATGGGCGAGGGAGGAACGATCGGCGCGCCCGCCGCGATCGCCAATGCGGTTTCCGATGCGCTATCGGCGCTCGACATCCAGGTATCAATTCTACCCATCACTCCGGAGCGGATCTTCAGGCTGCTGGAGCAGGCACGCATCAAAGCGAAAGGAAGCCGATAATGAGCGATCTGAAGGGGCGCGTCGCCCTTGTTACCGGCGGCGGCAGAGATGTCGGCGCCGGGATTTCGCAGGCGCTTGCCGAGGCAGGGGCGTCGGTCGCGGTGAATTATCACACCTCGCGGGATGAGGCAGAAGCGGTTGTTGCGCAAATCCAGAAGGCCGGCGGCAAGGCGAAGCCATACCAGGCGGATATCGCAGATCTCGAAGCGGTCAGAAGCATGGTGGCGAGCGTCAAGTCTGATTTCGGCGGCCTGGACATTCTGGTCAACAATGCCGGCCTCGTGCTGCGCAAGCGATTCAACGACACCACGCCGGAGGATTGGCACAAGCAGATCGATACCTGCCTCTATGGCGCGATCCACTGCTGCCACGCGGCCGCCCCCTTGCTGGAGGCGTCGGGCCGCGGCCGAATTATTTCCATCATGGGAGACTCGTCCCGGGTCGGCGAATCCGGGCTCGCGATCGCAGCGGCGGCGCGCGCCGGAACCATTGCGCTGATGAAGTCGCTGGCCCGGGAAATGGGACGCACCGGCACGACCGCCAATTCAATCGCGCTCGGCCTGATCGAATCCGCACATGATAGAACTTGGGTGGATGCGAACTACGATAAGCTCGTCAAGGCGTATCCGATCCGCCGTCTCGGCCAGCCGTCCGACGTGGCTCCCATGGTCGCCCTTCTCGCGTCTGATGCCGGTAGCTGGATCACAGGCCAGGTGATCAGCATCAGCGGCGGTTTCAGCATGGTCTGACGGGCGGAGGAAAACAATGTTACATACGGAGCTGATCGCGCCGGTATCGGAACTGCTCGAGCGGCATCGACAGGAGCGGCCCGACAAGATCGCTTACTGGGACGCCGCGAGATCGGTCACCTATTCGCAGCTCGCAAGCCGTACGGCGTCGATCGCGGCCGGCTTTTCAAGCAACGGCGTGCGGGAAGGCGATCGTATCGCCATCTATCTTCCGAACGGGGTAGACTGGATCGAAGCCTGCTTCGCCGGCTTGCGTGCCGGCGCGGTCATCGTGCCGATCAGCTATGACGCCGCCGAAGCGGAGATCGCCTACCGACTATCCGATGCCGATTGCGGCACGGTGATAACGACACCGGCCCGTAAGGAGCTCGCCAGCAGACTAGCGGCGAGTTTGAACCGCCCGGTTTCACTGCTGTTCGCCGGCGCCGGGGAAGCCGGTCCGTGCCTGGACGAATTGGCGCGGGCCGACGCGGACCTCGCTCCAGATCCTGATGACATCGATCGTCCCTCGTTCATCATTTATACGTCCGGCACAACCGGCCGCGCCAAGGGCGTCCTGTTGTCGGTCCGCGGCATGATGTGGATTGTCGCTGCGTGCTGGGTGCCGATCTGCACGTTGAATGACAAGGACGTTGTGCTGTCGTCGCTTCCACTGTTCCATTCCTATGCGCTGAATCTTTCGGTGCTCGGCGTGCTGGCGGTCGGAGCCAGCGAGCATATCCTGGAACGGTTTTCTCCGGATAAGATCCTGGAGTTGCTGCAGTCCGGAAAATATTCGGTTTTTCCGGGCGTGCCGACGATGTTTCACTATCTGTTGCAGCGTGCCCAGGAATCCGGTGTCCATCGGCTCGCAGACACGCGATTATGCATTTCCGCCGGCGCGATCATGCCCGCTGCATTGAACCGGTCATTCGAGGAGCATTTCGGGACAACGCTGGTCGACAGCTATGGCATCACCGAAACCTCGACGATGGTCACCATGAACTGGACCAGTGGAGCTCGCCCGATGGGGTCGTGCGGCCTTCCGCTGCCGGGTCTGGCGACAAGAATTGTCAATCCGGTGACGCTGGAGGACGTACCGATCGGTTCCGAAGGCGAATTGATCGTCCGCGGCCCCAACCTGATGCACGGCTATCATAACAAACCTGCCGAGACCGCCTCGGCATTGCGAAAAGGCTGGTATCACACCGGCGATCTCGCGAAATCCGATTCGAACGGCTATCTCACCATCACCGGGCGCATCAAGGAACTGATCATCAGGGGCGGACAAAACATCGCGCCGGCCGAAATCGAGGAAGTCGCGATTCTCCATGCCGAGGTCGTCGACTGCGCGGTAGTCGGCGTGCCGCACGCGACGCTGGGCGAAGTGCCCTATCTGTTTGTCGTCGCCGAACAGGGGCAGCTCGACGTGGAGGCGCTGCTCGCGCATTGCCGCAAGAGCCTGTCGTCCTACAAAATTCCTGAGGCGACCCATATTGTTTCGGAAATTCCTCGCACCGGATCCGGAAAGATCATGCGGTTCAAGCTTGTGGAAGCGCTGAAAAGCAGTTGAGCAGCCGTTGCCGGCGAATATCTCGCCGGGCAGCGGTTCTGACCGTCATCATGTGATCGATCTCGGTCCCAGTGCGCCGTAGGCTTTGGGATCGTAGTTTAACCTGTATTGCATGTCGGCGGCGATGATCGGCTTTTCGCACTTGTCGCAGATCACCGAAGCATGAAAATCATGCCCGCATTTGCTGTGGCGCAACAGCAGTGGCGGCTTTCCTCTCGAGTGCCAGCGGTCTCCCCAGGCCAGCATGGCGACGAGTGGCCCGTAGAGATCCCGGCCCATGTCAGTCAGCAGATATTCGTAGCGCTCCGGCGCACGCTGATAGAGGAGCCGGTGAAAAATGCCCTGGGCAACAAGGCGCGACAGCCGGTCGGTCAGGATGTTGGGGGCGATGCCTAATTCCGACTGGATCTTGTCGTAACGGCGGTTACCGAAAAAAGCCTCGCGAACCACCATGAAGCTCCACTTGTCGCCAATGATCTGGAGCGCGCGCGAGACCGAGCTCGGCCGTCCCATCATGAATCGGCTGCCGTCAGATACCCGTCGGGTGTTCCGCCCCGGCTTTGCCGGTTTGCGGCCGGCACCGGGTCCGTCCCGATACTGAACCGCCCTTGCTTCGAGTTCGGATGAGCATTCGGAACAGGCGACAATTGGGCGGCTCTCGCAGCCGCAAGATCCATGTACGAGGACAAGCGGCGGACGTTTGCTGACGGAGAGCCACCGGTCGCCAAACTGCATAAGCGCGATGAAGCTCGGATAAAGATCAAAGCCCATTTTGGTGAGCTGGTACTCCTTGCGGTGTCCGACGTGTGTTGCGACCTGCCGGAAAATCTCGAGCCGCGTCAGCTTTCTCAAGCGGTCCGTCAGGGTGGCGCGGGGAATCTCGAGGGCGGAGCGGAATGCTTCGAACGTCCTGGTGCCAAAAAAGGCTTCGCGAATAATGAGAAATGCCCATGCATCCGAAACAATATCCAGCATCCGCGCGACGGAGCAGTTTCGTTCGCCCCGGACAGGACTTGCGTCCCGCGCTCGTTGCGGCATGACGGTCGGGGATGGCGCGCATCCCGGAGTTACTTTGGCTGTTGCCGAACGCGCCATTACGATTGTATCCGGCCTTCGGAATCGTATGGTGCGTAGCGCAATGAGGTTGTCATGCTTTCACCCTTCGCGGCATCAAGTACCGACATCAACGCAGCCATCCTACACAACACGAATCTACTTGCGAAAAAAAGGCGGTCTAGTTATGCATGCCGTGGGGAATAGGCGGTAAGGGGATACGCGATGTTAACGGTTGGTCGAACCGCGCTGGCTATCACGCTGGCCGCAATCATGGGCACGGGATCGGCAGCTGTCCGGGCTGACGGCATATCGGACAACGTGGTGAAAATCGGCGTGTTGACCGATATGTCCGGACAGTTCTCGCATGAATCAGGTGAAGGGGCGGTCACCGCCGTGCGGATGGCGATCGAGGACTTTGGCGGCAAAGTGCTGGGCAAGCCGATCGAACTCGTCGTCGCCGATCACCAGAACAAACCTGACATCGCTCTGGGGATCGCGCGCAAATGGTTCGATGTCGAAAACGTCGACATGATTGCGAACCTGATCAACTCGTCAATCGCCCTGGGCGTAACCCAGCTGGCAAAGGACAAGGACCGGATCGCGATCATCAACGGGTCCGGCGCTTCGCGTCTGACGGGTGATGCCTGCACCCCGAACAGCATTCACTACGCCTACGACACCTATGCGCTGGCGAAAGGCACCGGCACCGCGTTGATGAAGGCCGGCGGAACGAGCTGGTATTTTCTGACTGCGGACTATGCGTTCGGTCACGCGCTGGAAGCCGATACAGCGGCCGTCATCAAGTCGCTTGGTGGCGAGGTGCTGGGATCGACCCGGTATCCGGTCGAGACATCGGATCAATCGTCTTTTCTGCTGCAGGCGCAGGCGTCGCGCGCCAAGGTGGTCGGGCTGGCGGGCTCCGGAACGGTCTTCGTCAACGCCGTCAAGGCGGCGCAGGAGTTCGGCATCCAGCAGGGTGGGCAGACGCTCGCAGGTCTTCTGGTCTGGATCACCGACATCAAGAGCCTCGGGCTTGAAGTGGCGCAGGGTTTGATCCTCACCAATGCCTTCTATTGGGATCGCGACGATGAGACGCGTGCATGGTCGAAGCGTTTTTCCGAACGGATGAAGCGTGCACCCCACATGGGCGACGCGGGCGATTACTCCTCGACCATGCACTATCTTAGGGCCATCGAGGC
>Ga0137415_10002112_pt1 | contig 19752 bp, 21 predicted proteins | sample CZODoug3_1_1_16f_FD_183082 | JGI IMG/M metagenome (GOLD analysis project Ga0137415, IMG submission 183082) | Vadose zone soil fungal communities from Angelo Coast Range Reserve, California, USA - CZODoug3_1_1_16fungal (Hybrid Assembly) | ecosystem: Environmental > Terrestrial > Soil > Vadose...
ATAAAGTTTCGGGCCTTCCTGTGCGGCGGCCGGCGCAGCGGCGCCCGCCGCAAGGCCGAGCGCGATAGCTAGACTCACGGCAACATGCTTCGTCGTCATAGCGTTTCCTCCTTCGCCGTCGTTTTTTTACGGGCTCTCTGTGTAGCCACAAAGCCCCGACGCGGTCGAGGCCAAGCACCCAAGAATAGATTGAGCGCCCCGGCAAAAGCAAGTTGGCAATGGTCGTCAACGTTGACCGGCCAGCCGTTTTTTGGGCCGCGCCAGGCTGGAGATTCCGGTTTGGATTCGCACCTGGCTAATCCGATCCCACGAACGCAACCGCAGATCCCGTCGTGGGTATTGGCCGAATTCGCCCAGCCGCCATTTGAACTGGTCGGCTTCGTGATCTGGCGCTTCGACGGTGGTCAGGTAACGATTCGAATGGGTTGAGGTCGATCCTGGACGCCTAGGCGGCGACCCCATCCTCGACGGGCGAGAACGCAAGTCCAAGACTTTCGGCCACGGCCTTATATGTGACACGGCCACGGTGGACGTTGAGTCCGGCCCGCAGATGGGGATTTTCGATGGCTGCAGCGAAACCCTTGTTCGCAAGAGCCAAACCGAACGGCAATGTGGCGTTGTTCAACGCCTGACTCGACGTAACGGGAACGGCGCCCGGCATGTTTGCAACGCAATAGTGGACGACGCCATCGACCTCGTAGGTAGGATCCGCATGGGTCGTTGCGTGCGAGGTTTCAAAACAGCCGCCTTGATCGATGGCCACGTCCACAAGGACAGCGCCACGCTGCATCGATTTCAGCATGTCGCGCGTCACCAATTTCGGCGCGCTCGCGCCGGGAACGAGCACGGCGCCGATGACAACATCAGCCGCGAAAACTTCCTGTTCGATCGCCTCGATCGTCGAGAAGCGCGTGCGTACCCGTCCCTCAAACAACTCGTCCAGTTCGCGCAGCCGCGGGATCGAACGGTCAAGGATTGTGACCTCCGCTCCAAGTCCGGCCGCCATGCGCGCGGCGTGCGTTCCGACCACGCCACCGCCAATGACCACAATGCGAGCTGGCTGCACGCCGGGAACACCCCCGATGAGCAAACCGCGGCCGCCGTTGTACCGCTTAAGTGCCGTTCCAGCCGCCTCGATCGAAAGTCTGCCTGCGACCTCGCTCATGGGCGCAAGCAGGGGAAGGCCTCCGTGCATATCGGTGACAGTCTCGTAGGCGATCGCGGTGCAGCCGGAGTCCATCAGCCCCTTTGCTTGCTTGGGATCCGGAGCCAGATGCAAATAGGTAAAGAGAATTTGGCCTTCGCGCAGCTGCGACCATTCGATTGGCTGAGGTTCCTTGACCTTCACAATCATGTCGGCGGCGGCAAATACTTCCGCCGCTGTACCGATGACGACGGCACCCGCATTGCGGTAGATCTCGTCGCCGGCTCCGATTCCGGCACCCGCATTTGTCTCGACAAGGACGCTATGTCCTGCGCTCACATACTCGCGAACTGCTCCGGGTGTAAGGCCGACACGGTACTCGTGGGTTTTGATCTCCTTGGGAACACCGACGCGCATGGATAAGCCTTTCTTTGCAAGACGTTGTTTGATAGCAAAGAATAAGGGTTCAATACCCTGCAATCTGGCGCAAATAGCCATGTATTTTGCGGGATATCAACGATTTTTCGCTATATTGCGCAGGAATCCAATCTGATGGAAATTGACAAGATCGACACAACAATTTTGGCGGAGCTTTCGACCAACGCCAGAGTCAGCATGGTTGACCTCGCGACCCGCGTTGGACTCTCGAGTACCGCGATTGCCCGCCGACAGAAGGTCTTGGAGGAGAGCGGATTCATTCAGGGCTATCAGGCGGTCCTCGATTTGGGCCGTTTCGGTCTTCGCACAACCGTCCTGGTCAGGATCGCGTTGGAAAGCCAGAGCGACGAGGCGCTGAAGTCTTTCGAGGCGGGCGTGATGAATTGCCCATCCGTGATCAGATGCTTCTTGATGTCCGGAAGCGATGATTACGTCGCTATCGTATTGGCGCGCGACATCGAGGACTTCGAACGAATTCACAGAACCGAGCTCTCGCGTCTGCCGCGTGTCTCACGCATACAGTCCAGCTTCGCGATGCGCGATGTCGTAAACCGCGCCGTTCCTCCGGTGGTATTCGGCAGACCGACCCGCCACAAAAGAACTTAAGGCGCGTCTTGTTCGACGTCGCTTCGACCCGATCACCACGACATCCGCTTCGGCCGTACCGCGAGCGACGGCAGATCGAGCCCAGCTGGGTTGCCGCAGCCCACAGCGAATCTGGCCAACGGACATTCGCGGTATCCATTGTCGCGCCTTTCCCGGTCGGTCGATGTGAAAGATTTTTATCCGTAGCCGATCCACGCATATTCTGCGCGAAGCCAATGCCTTGCCGGCGGAAAGCCGATCTGTTTAGCTTACGCCGTCAAGATATCACGGAGTAGTGCAAGAGTGGCGCTAAAGAACATCATCGGAATTGACCATGCGGTTGTCGTCGTCAACGACCTGGATAAAGCTGCCGAGAACTGGAAGCGGCTTGGATTCACGCTTTCGCCGCGAGGCACGCATAGCGCCAAGATGGGATCGGGCAATTACACCATCATGCTCGGCCCAGACTACATCGAACTGCTCGGCGTTCTCACCGAAACGGAACATAACGCTCCGACGCGGACTTTTCTCGCGCGCCGTGGCGAAGGCATCGAGCGCATCGCCTTCACGGCAGTCGATTCGGCCGCCGGCGCCGAGGAAATTCGCGTACACGGCTACGCAGCACTTGGCCCGACCGATTTTGAGCGGCCGGTTACAATGCCTGACGGCACTCAGTCGGCGGCTAAATTCAGAACATTTCAATGGCCGATCGAGGAAGCGCCAGCGGGGCTTCGCATTTTCGCTTGCCAGCACAAGACGCGGGAGACCGTCTGGATTCCGCAATTGCAGAAACATGCCAATGGCGCGAAATGTATTAAACATGCGCTCGTCGTTTCGCCCGAGCCCGCAAAGGACGCTGCGCATCTGGCGCGCATGATCGATCGCGAAGTCGCCGCCGAACCGGACGGAGCCCTGACCGTGGCCTCCGGTTCGGATCGTGCCGACTTCGTATTCTTGACAAAAGATCAGTTAGGTCAGCGCTATCCCGAGGTCTCGCTGGCGGGACTTCCTGAGCGTGGAGGCGCTGGCCTCGTGCTGGCAGCTGGCGACACCGGTGCTGCCGAAAAAGCCGCTGGCAATGCCGGCGTCCGGAGCGGCGGAGGAATCCTCGTCGTCCCCGCGTCAGCCAATGGCGTGCTGCTCGCCTTTGTTGCGGCCTAACTAAGCACCTCAATTCGATGAGCGGATCGTCCCCCTGAAACGGGGCAAATGGCGTCCAAGTTCGTGAACTTCACTATTCCGAAGCCAAATCATATCGCACGCGGAGCCGCTCAGCGAGGTCATTGGTAAGCTCTCGCCATTCCGCGGGATCGCGAACAGCGCCAGCAGCCGGCGTAATCGTCAACATTGCTCGCCAGTACGACCCACCATAAACCGTCACTCGGAATCCGGCTTTAGGGCAGTCAGGGTGACGCGCAAGATCGAGCTCGATCATTTCGGCAAGCTCGGCGGCCGTCTTGAGTTCTCTCTGCTGAGCTGCACCTTCGATAGGCGCCGACTTCGCGGCAGCCCAGGGCGAAATTTCGCTGACCGGAGAATCTCGCGTGGCAACAGGGGGGGCTTCGGCCTCCGGCACATTGTCCGTTTTGCGCTCTGGTAGATTACGCCCTGAGATAGCCGCCGCCGCTTTTCCGAAGATTTGCTGCGCCAGAGTGACTTTGTCATCCTCATTGTCGTCGTCTTCTGTCACCTTGGCGTCCCGCTCATATGACCAGTTGCGTTCGTCTACCATAAAAGCACGGACCGAAACAACGCGGTGGCTGGGATAGGGCTAAGCAGGAAGCTAACCGGTGACGATTTATCGAAACTAATCTGACGTCTGGTTATTGCTGTCGACGCAGCTGGAGACAAACGCGGCTCGATCCCTTACCAGAACTTTCGCCACATTGGCCTTTTTGGCGCATTCATTGAGCTTGAGCTGTTCAGCACGCCGTTTTTCCGCGGCGGCGCGGAATTCGGGAGCGACAGAATCGGGGTCGACGAGCTTCTGTGCAACACTGGCTTGGCTCAAGAGAAATACGAATGCCGCAGCACAGCCGAAGCGCCAACAGAATTTCTTCATAGTCGGCTCCAATGGTAGCCGGGAAACTTTTTTCGATCAGAGGTTTGTAGCTAAAATCTCAAGCGGCGGATGTGAACCAGTACACAATTGAACGGCGCTCATATCGCGCGAGCCTAGCGCAGGTGGATCGCCGCGCCAAAAGCTAACACGGCCGTTGGCGACTGCGCTTGATCCATCACCGGAATACCGAAGGCGATCACAAATCGATGGCAAATACGGCCTGGACAAGGGCTGACGATTAAAATTTGGTCAATACTCCCCAAGGCGACTCCACAGGCGAGATTCACCCTGCCCTCTAACCGCCCGAATCAATCCGGAGCCTGATGCGGACCTATTGGCCTCTGGATTGCAGTATGATTAGGACAATATGGATTACGATTGCATGTTTGGCTGTGCTCAGCGCCTTGGCCGTTGGCAAGGCTCTCCAAACACCTGTTGCTTTGGCAGCGATCGCAATGGACGAGACGACAGTCGGCACCAGCTTGGCTCAACAACCATTGGCCAAGGCTGATCGGCTTGAAATTACCTATGTGCCTCGGGAAACCCTGGTCCAATCTGCATTGCAGCCGACCGAGCCATTGATCCCGCCCGTTCCAACAATCGTTCCGCCGGCCGAGACGAAGATCATCAGCCGGCACTGGCACGCTCCAAACGCTACAACTTCACCGACCGGAAAGTCCAAGCAACCCGCGCAAGTGGCTACCAACAAGAAAGATAAACCGATCGATCCCAGAGGCGGTCGGGCTGCGGACCGTTCCAAGTCAACCGAACCAGTAAAGCAATGTAATCGGCCCGGCGCTTTTGGTGATCTTTTGAGGTCATTAAATCTGTCGCCGGCCTGCGTCTCATAGGTTTTTTTGGCAACGCGCTAGACGACCCCAGGCTGCCCGGCTCTCTTGGTTTAACCTTTCACGCCCAACTATTCCTCATTGACGGGAATGATCTCAAGGCGGGCATCGGTTAGAGCCGCAACGATCGAGCGCTCAATTAAATCGGCAGCGCCGCTACAAGTCGTGGTCAGGCCAGCATTACCTGCGCACCTGGTCGGTGATCCAATTCGATAACTCTAACAATCGGATCCGTTCGTCGAGGATATCCTCGCCCAAGCCCAACCGCCACGCGATGTCCCGCCGCTTCCGATCGGCCTCAAGAGTTGTCAGGTCCGCGGCGTAACATTCAAGTTCCGAGGTATCCTTGAAAAAACCCTCGACGACCAGCGTTTCGCCATAGCGGCGGATGACGGCTGCGACGTCGTGCAGCCGATACTCCGGGTGATATTGCACGCCCCAGAACACGCCGCTGCCCAAATGAATTTCGGCTGCCTGGACCTCGCTCATCGCGTTCCAGGCAGTGATAATTGCTCCTTGCGGAAGCCGCGTTATCACATCGCTGTGGATTGCCGGCGCATCGAAGGCCGGCGTGCGTCTGCGATGCATCGGATGGCTGCGGCCAGCTTCGGTGAGAACGATCTTGCGTGCGAAAGCTACCTCGCGTCCAAGCGGATTGAGAGCGACCTCTCCACCGGCGGCGACCGTCGCAAGCTGCAGGCCCCAGCAGGATCCGAACATCGGGATTGCGCGGGCGAAAGCCTCGCGGACGAAGTCGATCTGTCGCAATGATGCTGCCTCGCGCTGATAGATGTTCAAGGCGGATCCGGTAATTGCAATTCCGTCATATGCATCAAGCGGCGCGGCCAGCGTGGCGCCGTCGTCCGCGGGCGTGAAGATATCAACCCGCGCATCCGGCGCGATCATGCGCAACACATCGGCATAACTTTCCGCAGGCGTTGCGCCCGCGGACTCGGCAATGCGGTGTCCGCCATCGGATGTATTTCCTTCGGCGACCAGCAGCCGCAGCATCGCTCACTCTCCAAGATCGCCGTGAACGCCGGCCAGCACTAGTTGCTCGAACTCGGATTCGGTCCGCCGCGGCGGATTTGCGCTCGCTGTCGGATCCTTCACGGCGCCAGCTGCCATCGCTTTGACATCGGCTTTCTTGACGCCGAGTTCGGCCACAGCGTGGGGAACAACAAGTTTCTTTCTCAAGCCAGAATTCAGCCCAGTACAGCTGAAAAATCGCGACTCCGCAAATCCACCGTGCGGGCAATGTGCGGAATCTTGGCTGCAATAGCCCTCTTGTTGCAGACCGGAAACATGCGGAAGGATCACGCCGTCGGCCAGCCCATGATGCGTGTCGTAGCGCCCACCTACGGGTTGGAACAGAAGTGGATCGAGCGCGGTTGCCGGCAATTGGCGGCTCGCCCACCCTTTGCACCGGAGCTGCCCTGCCGATTACGCATGGACGAATGTTGTCGGGTTCGACTAACCTGACCGTGCCTACAACCTGACGGTGTCAAGGCGTACGATCCGCCTCTCGCATGGTGATGATAATGAAATGGTTCAGAAGGACCAAACCCACAGGATTGGAGGAGACTCCAGCGTATCGGCCTGACCCGACACTTGATGCTGAATCGCGAGCCCTAACAAAGATAAAGAGCATGTGTCTGGTGGCGTGCGATAGCGCTGAAATCGCTGGCGCGGCCGCAATTGCCGAGGGTGCCGAGTCCGTGAAGCGCGATCGATTGCGCTTCGAGAGCGCAAAGAGAATGTCGCTGGAGTTGACGAAGAGTATCACCGACGAGGTCTATCGTGACTCGGCGCTTCATTCGATTGTTGACCTGTGCATGAAAGCAAATGACATCGCGACCGCGCGCATACTTGTTCGGGCAATTAAAACCCCGACCATACGCGAGAAGATATTGGATCAGCATCCGGTGGCCTTCTATTAGAGGTACGGTCATCGCTTTCGGAAGGCCAGGCCGCCGTCAGTTCGGGTCTGCTCGCGTTTACAGATGACGGCGCCACGGCATCAGCAGCCGTTCGATCTTGCCGACGATAAAGGTCAAGATCAGCGCGAGCGCGATGGTGGCCACCAGTGCTGCGAATACTTTCGGAATCACGTAGAGAGAGCCCGCCTTGAAGATGGCGTGCCCGAGCCCTTCGGATGAAGACATGAACTCGCCGACGATCGCACCGATCAACGCGAACCCGACCGTGAGCTTTAGCCCGGCAAAGATGTCGGTGAGCGAGGCAGGCACCACCAGCTTGCGGAAAATCTGAAACTTCGACGCCCCGAGCGTCCGCATCAGGTTGATCTGGTCCGGATCGACTCCGACCGCGCCCTTATAGGATGTGACCAAGGCAACGATGACCACCGAAAGGGTCGACATCGCGACTTTCGAAATCAAACCGGTGCCGAACCAGATGATGATGATCGGCGCCAGCGCGATAATGGGAATCGATCCGACCGCGATCACGAAAGGCTCGACGACCCGCGACACGAACCGCGAATACCACAGCGACAGGCCGATCACCGTGCCGAACAGGTTTCCAACAAAGAACCCGAGCAGGGTTTCAAGCCCGGTCACATAGGTATCGCGCCACAGGCTGCCATCGCGCGCCATCTGACCGAGAAAACCCGCGATCGCCGAAGGCGACCCGAACATGAAGGCGGCCGCGCGGTTCTGCGATGTCATGTAGTCCCAAAAGCCGAGGAATGCGGCGAGGATCGCGATTTGGGTCGCAAGCACAACAGCCGTCGAACGAAGCTTTTTCCATCGCCGCCTTGCGACCGGAACGGGAATAGGTTCGAACTCGTCCGTCGAACGAACCATTCCGGTGTCCGCGTCCGCAGTCATTGCAGGACCACATCGAGATCGGCCCAGATGCGCCGGACGTATTGGCTGAATCCCTGGCTCTGCCGCATGCCGATCATGTCGGTGCGTTCGGCGCCAAGTGCAATATCGTAGACGGCCTTGACCCGGGTCGGCCGCTTCGACAGCACGATGACGCGATCGGCAAGCGATACAGCCTCTTCGATATCGTGGGTGATCAGCAGCAGCGAACGATTGCTTTGCCGTACCAGCGCCGCCGTATCGCTCTCGATCAATAGTTTGCTCTGGAAGTCCAGCGCCGCAAAGGGCTCGTCAAGCAACAACACGTCGGGCTCGTGAACGAGCGTGCGGGCCAGCGCCACCCGCTGGCGCATTCCACCTGACAGCGTCGAAGGATAGTGATCGGCGAAGCCGTGCAGTCCAAGCTGGTCGAGCATGGCGTGGCTGCGATCCTGAGCCTCGCTCGGCGCGACACCACGGATCTCAAGCCCCAGCATGGCGTTGCCGAGCGCCGTCCGCCACGGCAGCAGCAAATCTTTCTGAAGCATGTAGCCGACATTCTGCGGCTGACCGGAGACCTCGCGGCCATGCCAACGGATACGTCCGGAATCCGGCGTCAGCAACCCGCACAAGGTGTTGAGCAGCGTCGTCTTGCCACAGCCGGATGGCCCGACAATGCTGACGATCTCTCCCTCCCGCAGCGTCAGGCTGAGGTCGCCAATAACCGGCACGATGCGCGCGCCGACCTCATAGCTCTTCGTAACATGCTCCACGACCAGCGGCGGAACTGGAGCACCGCCAATGACTGCTTCGGTATTCCCAGCGTTTTGACTGACGCCGGTTCTCGTCATTTGAGGCTGGCGACCGCCTTGTCGGCGAATGTGTTGTCGATGATTTGATCGAACGGAATGCTGCCCTTGGCATTGCCGAGATAAATCTGCATGTCCATCAGGTTCTTCCATTGATCCTGTTTGGTCACCACGGATTGCGCTGGAATAAGAAATTTGAGTTCCGCATCGATCGCCTTGTCGACGACGTCACCCGGCAAATCCGGGAACTCCTTGCGCGCGACCTCCTTGGAGAAGGCCGGATCGGCATAGGTTTTGCGCGACGCCTCTTCGAACGAGGTCACCAGCGCCTGCACCATCTCCGAGTCTTTCTGAATCGTGGAGGGAAGCACCATGATGCCGGTGTTGCAGAACGGGCCAATGTAGCTCGAGAAATCGAACACCACCTTGGCGCCCTGCGCTTCGGCGGCGGCTACGCTCGGCTGATACGCGATGGCGATATCCGCCTGCCCGGCCAGCATGGCGGCGATTTCGGTACCCGGATTGACCGGAACGATTGTGGCGTCAACGCCGACCTTGAGCCCGGCTTTTTCAAGCAGCCGTTTGGCGACACTATAATTGGTGTTCGGCTCGGGTGACGTGACGATCTTCAATCCCTTGAAATCCTTGGGATGGGTGATCGGCTGCAGCGTCTTCGACACGCCAAAATAATGCGCACGCTGCACGACGGTCCCCACGACGACACCAGGTCCGCCATTCTCCCGCGAGATTTGCGCCATCGTCGCGTCGCCTATGGCGAAGTCCGCCGATCCACCCAGCACCGCCGCGAATGTTTGGGTATCGCCGCCAGCGGCGCTCACCTCCATCTCGAGCCCGTTCTTCTTGAAGATGCCGGCGTGCATGCCGACATAGAGATTGATGTAGCCAAGGTTGTGCACCGCTTCGCTGAAACGCACGGTCTTCAATGTCGCCGCGCCTGCGCCACGCAAACCGATCAGCGACGAAGCGCCGATGCCACCTGCGATGGCCGCTGACGTTGCCAGGAAGCGGCGGCGGCTGAATGAACTGCCGGTTTTGATGGAGAGACGGCGACGACGATCGGTCATGATTCGGAACTCCTCGCGAAAAAACCGGCCATGGAGGAACAAAGACTAGTTCGCCAATCCAGCAAGCAGCAAGTTGAAAGAAGCGACAGCAATTTGCTCAATGCAAGGCAATGCAATTCATCGCGCCACTGGCCGTGCCAAGATGACCACGTCGCTGATTGCGATTTGCAATTTGCGTGCTTCAAGAATCGTCTCGATGAACAATCTGGCGGCAGATCAAATGTCATTATGTCGTTTTTGACATTATCGTCGCCCAAAGAAACGGCGTCCCGCGATATGGAGGAAATCCGACAGACTGAAATAATATTCCAAGTCTGCGATGATTTAGACCGCGGGATATAGCGCAATGAAGCACGCCCTCGCCATCCCGCTCAATCCGTCGGTTGCTATTCTGCTCTTGCTTCGTCGCGGCATAGGACGTCAGAAGCCACAGCGTCTCCGACTGGGCCGAGATCGGGCGCATCACGGCATCGTCGATACCGACCACGGTCGATGAAAGGACCGAGCGCGGCACCCGCAGCGACAGCGATTCGCCGTGGGATGAGCGATCGCACACCATTACATCGTCGCTGCTTATCAATACGCCATCGCCGGGGGCGAGCGTCACCTCACGACCGCGCGCGTACACTGTGGCGTGGCCGGTCCGGTTGACGAACAGCGCTGCGAGCCAACGTGTCGCACGAATGCGCCCGACGGGCTCAGCGAGGTAATCCATGCCTCTCCGTCATTGCGAGCGCAGCGAAGCAATCCATCTCGCCGCGCAAAAGAAAGAATGGATTGCTTCGTCGCTGCGCTCCTCGCAATGACGGTGCAACAATCTCCGTCATTGCGAGCCAACGGGTCGCGCGAATGCGCCCGACGGGCTCCGCGAAGAAATCCATGCCTCTCCGTCATTGCGAGCGCAGCGAAGCAATCCATCTCGCCGCGCAAAGAAAGAATGGATTGCTTCGTCGCTGCGCTCCTCGCAATGACGGTGCAACAATCTCCGTCATTGCGAGCCAACGAGTCGCACGAATGCGTTCGGTCTCATGGCCGTTATCGCCAAGGACGTCCTTCATGAATCGAACCACAAATCGTGACATGGAACCACCTCCTGCTGCGCCCCCTGACGTCAAAGACGGGCCTATATAATTTCATGGCCTGGAAATCGTTTTGACGGGATCAAAACCGCGCTGAATTACCGGCATCGCAATCCTGGTGAGCGGAAGTCGACCAACGCCGTTCAAAAGCCGGCTTTGTGCCATCAGGGGATTACTGAAGCTTGATATCCGCTGCCTTGATCACGTGCCCCCATCGCTCAATCTCCTGCTGCATGTACCTCGTCATCTTCTCCACAGAGCCGCCAAACGTCTGCGCCGACAGTTTCTTGAGACGGTCCTGTAACTCGGGTTGACGCAGCGCTTCGTTCACATCGGCGTTGATCTTGTCCGTGATGCTTTTCGGCGTTTTCGGGGGTGCCGCGATCGCGTACCAGGCAACAGCCTCGAACCCGGGCAGCGTTTCAGCGATCGTCGGCACGTCGGGAAGAGACGGCAAGCGTGCGACTGACGCCACCGCGAGCAGCTTGAGATTGCCGGCCTCGACGAGCGGCAGAGAAACACCGAGATTGTCGAACATCAGGTCGACGTCGCCGGCGAGCAAGCCCTGAAGAGCGGGTGCCGATCCTCGATACGGGATGAAACGCAGTTTCACCTTGGCCATCACCTGGAAAAGTTCGGCCGTGAGATGCGAGGTTGTGCCGTTGCCCTGGGTCGCAGCCGTGAGCTGCTCGGGATTCTTTCGCAGATATTCGACGAGTTCGGGAACGCTCGAGGCCTTGACGTTCCTGGGGTTGACGAACAGCGCATTTGGCACCTGGGCCATCACGATGACAGGCTCGAACTGGGTCGGATCAAATCCGAGCTTCGGATAGAGATTTTGGTTGATTACAAGCGGCGGCGGCGGCGTCGAAAGCAACGTGTAACCGTCAGGCTCCGCACGATAGACAAATTCGGCACCGATGTTTCCCGCGGCTCCAGCACGGTTCTCGATAACGACCGGCTGGCCCCATTTGTGCGAGAGCCAATCCCCGACAAGCCGCGGGATGGCGTCGGCCGTCCCCCCGGCAGCGAAGGGTACGATGATTTTTACGGGGCGGGCCGGATAGTCTTCGGCACCCGCCGGGCCAGCGACGAATGCGAACAGAGCAGACATGAGCGCCAGCGCGGTCACGCATGGGCCGACAACAACCCGAAGCTGAGTGCATGCGCTGCGCATCAGATGCTTTCCCCAATGTCTCGGCGGGCCGGATCCGCGCCCGATGGCAAAATGCCTTGGTCTGTGTGAGGATACAACGCCGCAGCCGATCTTATTCACCCGTCGCATCGTTAAGGAGTTGATGATGATTTCCCGTCCCCATGTCGTGATCGTCGGAGGCGGGATCGGGGGCTTATTCGCGGCCAACGCGCTGGCCACACAGGGTAGCCCGGTGGCGGTCTACGAACAGGCGCCGACGATCGGCGAAATCGGGGCCGGCGTTTTTCTAACCCCCAACAGCGTGCGCCATCTGCAGAGGATCGGATTGGGACCGGCGGTGGAAAAGTGGGGCGCGCGCGTCGGCCGCAATTCCCGCTACTTCCGCCACGATGGAGCGCCTATTGCACCTGTCCAGGTGGCGGATTCATCGGGCTGGAACGCCACGTTCGGTATGCACCGCGCTGATCTGGTTGCGATGTTGGCCGATGCCCTGCCCGCCGGAACGGTGCACACGGGTCATCGGTGCAGCGGTTTCGAACAGGACGGCAACGCGGCGCGGGTGTTGTTCGCCAATGGCGCCTGCGTCGAAGCCGATGTGGTGATCGCTGCCGACGGCATCCACTCCGAGCTTCGACCTTATGTCGTTGCGTCGTCCCGGCCGGTGTCCTCGGGATCTGTTGCGTACCGAGGTCTGGTGCCGCATGAGCGCGTTCCGCATTGGCCGACCGACCGCTGGCAAATGTGGCTGGGCAAGGGAAGGCATTTCCTTGCCTTCCCGGTGCGCGCCGGAAATTTGATCAACTATGTCGGGTTCGTGCCGACGGATGAGGAGATGAAGGAGTCCTGGTCAGCCCCCGGAGACCCCAACGTTCTTCGGGAGGCGTTTGCAGGGTGGGACCCGCGCGTCACTGAGCTATTGGCGGAAGTTCAGGTGACCTTCCGATGGGCGCTTTATGATCGCGAGCCGCTGCCGATCTGGACCCGGGAAAGGCTGAGCTTGCTCGGCGATGCCGCACATCCAATGCTTCCGCATCTCGGGCAAGGCGCCAATCAATCGATAGAAGATGGGATGGCGCTCGCCACGATCCTAGAGAGCGCCGACCGGAAGACGGCGCCTCTGGCCTTGCTGGCGTATGAACGGCTCCGCCGCGCGCGCGTGGCCGAAGTACAGCGCGGCGCACGCGAGAACGGACTGCGGTACGACTCCGCCTATTCCGATCTGGGTATCAGAGACGCCGAGATCGCCGCGCACGCCGCCTTCCGCAAGCGCCTTTATGATCACGACGTCGTTCCCGACGCGCAGGCCGCGGCGGCAACGCTGACCCAATTGACTGGCTAGTGTTGGTGGTGGCCGTGGAGCGGTCTATGCGCCGGCAGCCGGCAGGCTGGCCGCCGCAATGGCGACGATCAGGGCCAGACGGCGCCCGATCCGGGATGGCGCAGAGCGCAACAATGAGCTTATCCGTCGCATGTCGTCGATTCCTTGCTGCGCCGGCCGGAAACACTCGTTCCGCGAACAAAGCGCAGGCCAAAAACATGGCCCCGCCCCCAACGCGTGTCGAGAGCGCCGCAAAAATAGCAACGCGTCGTTCGTCCGGCCGTTGATTCACAGTGGATTTATTGCCGCTATCCGGCCGCCGACGCTCGAAATCTTCTATCGAAAATTTCCGGCATCCTGCTCGACGCGCCGGTCCAAACCCTATCCCGGCGCAAATCCGAAGGCGCGCTCGAAGCGGCTGACATAGCGCGGCCAGACCTCGGGATTGATGAGGCGCGGCGGGCGCTTGCCATCGAGCGCATCGAGAATTTGCTCGGCGGCAATCCGGCCCATGTTGGTCCGCGCTTCCCTGGTCACGCCAGCCGTATGCGGACTGGCCAGCACATTATCGAATTGCAGCAGCGGATGGTCCGGCGGCGGCGGCTCCTTGGCCCAGACATCGAGGCCCGCGCCTGCGATGAGCTTGTTGCGCAACGCCTCGACCAGCGCGGTCTCATCGTGGATAAAACCGCGCGCCGTCGTGATAAAATAGGCATGCGGCTGCATCCGCGCGAATTCGCGCGCGCCGATCATGCCGCGGCTTTGCTTCGTCAGCGGACAGGAGATCGACACATAATCCGAGCGGCGCAGCAGTTCATCCAGTTCGACCTTGTCGCCGCCGCGAGCCGCCATTTCCGGCGCCGTAAGATAAGGGTCATAGGCCAGCACCTTCATGCCGAGCAGACCGGTGCAGAGTTCGGCGATGCGACGGCCGACATTGCCGAGCCCGACAATGCCGACGGTCTTGCCCTGCGCCTCGGTGCCGATCAAGGAATTGCGGTTGACGTTGGGGTCCCGCCGCAGCGCGCGGTCCGCTTCGAGCATGCGTTTCGACAAAGTCAGCAGCATCCCGAGCACGTGTTCGGCCACCGAGTGGGCATTGCCGCCGGACTGATTGACGACCACCACGCCTGCTTCCGTGCAGGCCTCGACATCGACGGGATCATAGCCCGCGCCATTGCTCGAGACGATCAGCAGGTTAGGCGCGCGCCGCAGCAAGTCGCGGTCGACATGGAAGTGACTTGCGAGTTCATCGCGCGCCGCACCGATTTGATAGGCGTGCGCCGCAGCCACGATCGGCACTGAGATCTCCTCAGTACTTTCGTTCTCAAGCCGGTCCAGCCGCACGTCCGGCCGCGCCCGCAGGATGTCGGCATAGATCTCATGCGCCAGATACTTGACGTAAAACACACGCTTGTTGTTGACGGACATTTTATTGCGAGCCTTCAGTTCGGAAATCCATAGAGCTTTGCCGGATTGGTCACCAGGATGCGGTACTGTATTGCCAGGTCCGGCGTCCATCGTTGGAACAACTCGAACAGCTGTCCGGCATCGGGCATTTCGCCCTCGACGCGCGGATGCGGCCAGTCGCCGCCCCATACCAGGCGTTCCGGATTGGCTCGCACCAGGGCTTCGTGAAATGGCCGCGCGTCGGGATAGTCAGGCGCGTCGCGGCTGATGCGGTGAGCCCCTGAAAGCTTGGCCCAGCACCAGCCGTCGCCGACCGCGCGCAACAGGCTTTGAAAGCCTGCAGTCGCTGTGCCCGCGCGGGCATCGCTGCGGCCCATGTGATCGATCACCACCGGCAGACCCAGCGCTTTCAGTACCGGAATCGTTTCGGGCAAATCCTTGACGTCGATCCAGAGCTGAAGATGCCAGCCGAGTTCGGCCATGACAGGCGCGAGCCTCTGCGCCGCCGATAGCGGCACGCCGCCGCGATAGTGCAATTGTCCGTCGCGAAAGAAATGATTGAAGCGCAATCCGCGCACGCCGAGGCTGGCCCACTCGCGCAGATCGGCCGGCGGAATATCCGCGTCGGCCACCGCGACACCGCGCAACCGTTCGGGCCGACGCCTAAGCGCGTCCAGCATGGCGGAATTGTCGCGGCCGTGCGCGCTGCCCTGCACCAGCACGCCGCGCGCAAAGCCTATTCTGTCGAGCATATCCAGATATTTTTCGAGCGGTGCGTCCGGCGGCGTATAACTGCGGTCGTCCGCGTAACCAAACCGTGCGGCCGGTCCGAACACATGGGCATGCGTATCGCAGGCGTTCGGTGGCGGCGGCACTTTCGGCCGGCTCACGTCGCGCGGTGGCAGACAGGCGGGAATCATGGACACGTCGGAGCCATCATTCGGCTTTGATGCCGGCGGCCTCGATGATGGGCCCCCATTTCTTGGAATCGGCGCGAATCTTGGCATCGAATTGCTGTGGCGAACTGCCGATCGGCGCCGCGCCGAGCTTGCTCAGACGCTCCTTGACCGGTTCAGTATTCAAAGCCGCGACGAAATCATGCGAGAGTTTCGCGATCAGGTCGGGAGCCATGCCGGCCGGCCCAAGCAAACCCCACCACACTTCAGTGTCGTAGCCTGGCACCGCCTCGGCCATGCTGGGCACATTGGGCAGAAACGACACTCGCGATGCGGTCGTGACGGCGAGTGCGCGGAGCGTGCCGGCCTCGAGCTGCCCGACCGATTCCGGACCGTTGTTAAAGGACATCGGAATTTGGCCGCCCAATAGATCATTGATCGCGGGCGCGCCGCCCTTGTAGGGAATCGCATTGAGATCGAGCTTGGCGAGATTCTTCAGAAGCTCGCCGGCAAGATGCGTCGATGTTCCAGTCCCCGCATGGCCAAAGGACAGGCTTCCCGGTTTCGAGCGCGCCTGCGCGATCATATCTCCCAGCGTCTTGAGCGGAGAATCGGCACGCACCAGCAGGATATTGGGAGACGACGCCAGAAGTGAAATCGGCGTGAAGTCCTTGAAGGTGTCGTAGGGAATTTTGGGGTACAAGAACGGATTGGTGGCGTGACCGCTCGCGACCACAATGAGGGTGTAGCCATCCGGTGGCGACGTTACGAGCGCTTGCGACGCGACCACGCCACCCGCACCCGGCCGGTTTTCAACCACGACAGTTTGACCCCATTGCCGGGAGACCACGTCCCCCAGTGTGCGCGCGAGGATATCAACACCGCCGCCGGCTGCATACGGCACGAAAATGTGCACGGGCTTGGATGGAAATGACGACTGAGCAGCCGCGACACCGCCCGCGGTAGACATCGCCACTGCCGCGGCGACGATCCGGAACCACCTGCCCATGGCATCCCTCTCCCGATGTTTTCGTTCTTTCTCTTATCGCACGCCAGCATACCGACAGCATCGCCGCAAGGCGCAGATCACGGGTACGCTCAGGGCATGTTGACAATCCCGCCGATCGCGTCAAGTTTCGCCGGCGTCGGCAGGAGCATGATCCGGAAAAGTGGATGCCGGTTTTCCGGTAGGATCATGCTCAAAACAATAAAGTAGAGCGCGATGGCGGCAGTCCGACGTCATCGCGCGTCGGCCGCGATTGTGTCGCGAACGAAAGCTCGTCGCGAAGCTAAGGGAGAATTCGATGGTGGCCGCCGAAGGACACGAGGGGCAAACGTCGTCCCAGATCTTGCCTGAAAAGACTTTGCGTGAAAGGGCTTGGCACGAAGTGGTGCTGCAAACGCTCAAGCGCAACGAGATCCGGCTCGTGCCTTACGTACCCGACCGCGTGCTGACGACACTGATCAAGAATATTCACGCCGACCCGTTTTTCACCACGTTCCCCACGGCACGCGAGGAAGAAGCGGTCGGCATCGTCTCCGGGGCATGGATGGGCGGCATGCGCGGCGCCGTGCTGATGCAGACCAGCGGCTTCGCCACGCTGGCAAATGTGCTGGCCTCGCTGGCGATCCCGTATCAGATTCCACTGATCATGTTGGTGTCCGAGCGCGGCACGCTCGGCGAATTCAATTATGGGCAGTCGCTGGTATGTCGCACCATGCGGCCGGTGCTCAACTCGCTGGCGATGGAGCACCACACCGCGACCCGGCTCGATGAGTTCGAATTCATTGTCGATCGATCGATCAAGCAGGCCATTACCACGCAGGCGCCGGTGGCGCTGATCCTGTCGCCGCTTTTGACCGGCGGCAAGACTTTCGAGAAATGAGCGATCACATGAGCACGGCAACGGACACCCCTGCCCGCAATACCAAGGTGATGAACCGGTTCGATCTTACCTCGCGACTGGTCGCGAGGCTGAAGAACGAAGAGGCCGTGATCGGCGGCATAGGCAACACAAATTTCGATCTGTGGGCAGCCGGCCACCGGCCGCAGAACTTCTACATGCTCGGCAGCATGGGCCTCGCCTTCCCCATTGCGCTTGGAGTCGCGCTGGCGCAGCCGACGCGTCGCGTTTTCGCGCTTGAGGGAGACGGCTCGCTGCTGATGCAATTGGGCTGCCTGTCGACCATCGCGACATTGTCGCCGAAAAATCTCACCCTGATCGTGATGGATAACGGCATCTACCAGATCACCGGTGCGCAGCCCACCCCCGCCGCCACGGTAGCGGACGTCGTTGCCATCGCGATCGGCTGCGGTCTTTCCAACAGCGCCTGGGCGGCCGATGAAGAGGACTTCGAGCGCCTGGTCGATCAATCCCTGTCCGCAACAGAACCGACGCTGATTGCGGTGCGCATTGACGATAAGCCGGGAATGGGCGCAACCCGCCGAGATCCTGTGCAGATCAGAGAGCGTTTCATGCTCGGCCTCGGCGTGCGGGAGGCATTGTGAGCTTCGGCGAGCGGCATTAACCACACGGCATCGCAAGTTCGCATCAGAGAGCTATCCGATCGATGAATCGTGGTATCCCGTCTCGATGACAAACCTCCTCAGAATAATTGCCTGGCTTTTGGCCGCCGCCGTCACGTTCGCCAATTTGGGTCCGCCCCGGCTGCGGCCGCACGCCGATCTCGGTCAGAACGGCGAACATGCGCTCGCGTTCGTTCTGGTCGGGCTTGCATTCGGCCTTGCCTATACCCGGCATCGGCTGCTCGCGTCAGCGATTTCAGTCGTGATGATTGGAGCAATCGAAATCCTGCAGATCTGGGCGCCGGGAAGGCACGCGAGGCTTGAGGATTTTGTCGTCGACGCGTTAGCGTGCTGTGTCGGCCTCGCGGTAGCTGCCAGCCTGGATTGGGCCATTCAGCGATCGCGCCGACCGAATCCCGGCACGTCCTGACATAAAAATCCCCGCGAGACCAAATCCCGCGAGGATGGTCGATGAGTTTATTGCTCGGTTAGTCGATGATCTTGATGATCTTGCGTGTGCGCGGCTCAACGATCACCCGCCGGTCGTTCACGACCGCGTAATGGTATTCGCTGTAGCTCGGCACCGGCCGCAGTTCGACGGTCGACGGCAGCGGCTCACCCACCACGACCCGCTCCCGCACTGTGACCGATGGCGCGCGTTCGCTTTCAACCGAGGTGATCACGGCGTTCGGGATTTCCAGGCCCGCTCCGACGGCGGCACCTACCGTGCCGCCCACGATCTCGCCGACCGGGCCAGCGATTTCCCCACCCGTCCTGGCGCCGTTTGCGGCACCGGTCGCGGTGGTGGATTGCGCCAACGCGGCGCTCGATGCAAGCAGCGACGCCGCAATTAGCGAAACGGTAAGACGATTCTTCATCGTGTTCTCCCAAGGAAATTGACGATACGCGGTTCAACGACCCGACTGGAGAGATGTTCCGAGTTTTCGCGGTTCCATTTGGCGCTGCGTCATCATTGCGGCATGTGAAGTTCCGTTTCTGACGGGAACAAACACCACGCCGCTGGCTCAGGCCGGCAGGAGCTTGCCTGTCCGCGCCGCATCGGGACTCGCGGACATGTCGTCGAGCGGCAAATCGATGATCTCCTCGAATTCGACGATGTTGTCGATCTCGGTGCCCATCGCGATGTTGGTTATTCGCTCCAGGATGAACTCGACAACGACTGGCACGCTATGCTGCGCCATCAACTCCCGCGCGGTCGCGAACGCAGCCTGCGCATCTTTCGGATCGGTGACCCGGATCGCCTTGCAGCCGAGACCTTCGGCGACCGCAACGTGATCGACGCCATAGACTCCAAGTTCAGGCGCGTTGATGTTCTCGAACGACAGCTCCACATGATAATCCATGTCGAACCCGCGCTGCGCCTGACGGATCAACCCGAGATACGCGTTGTTCACGACGACGTGGATGTAAGGCAGCTTGAATTGCGCCCCGACCGCGAGCTCTTCGATCAGGAATTGAAAATCGTAATCGCCTGAGAGCGCGACGATCTCGCGATCTGGGTCGGCTGCGCGCACGCCCAGCGCGGCGGGAAGCGTCCAGCCCAGCGGGC
>Ga0137415_10002114_pt1 | contig 19736 bp, 17 predicted proteins | sample CZODoug3_1_1_16f_FD_183082 | JGI IMG/M metagenome (GOLD analysis project Ga0137415, IMG submission 183082) | Vadose zone soil fungal communities from Angelo Coast Range Reserve, California, USA - CZODoug3_1_1_16fungal (Hybrid Assembly) | ecosystem: Environmental > Terrestrial > Soil > Vadose...
TGTCGATCACTTAGCGGGGGTTTTAACCCCCGAGGGTTTGAGAGTATTTTTTTCTTCTGCGCCAATACTTCTGGGGCTGAAGCCCTGTTCTGTAGGAGTTGAAATGTCGCGGCTGAAGCCGCAACCCACAAACACAACCCACAAAGACGATTCGCAAAGGATTCGCAGGAAGGATTTGCAAGGAGATTCTTGCTCAGTCCCGATGCTCCTCTAGATCCGGATGCTGCGTCTTCAACCATGCGGCGATTGTGCGATCCAGCTCAGGAAGATGTCCCGTGAAAAAATGATCCGCGCCTGAGATAATTGCCAGGCGGGTCTGCGTCTTCACGTGAGGAGGCAGCTTCTCGACCAGCGCCTTTAATTTGTATGGCGGGCCGTACTGGTCGAATTCCCCGTTTACCAGTAACTTGAGTTTGTTGCATGCATTCAGATAGGAAAATCCGCGGTCGCCGACAAGGTCGCCTACCGGCAGCCCCAACCCAATCAAATCGGAAACTCGCGCATCCTTGCATCCGGCGCGTAATCCAACCCAGGAACCAAAACTGAAACCGGCAAGCAAGAGCGGTGCGCCGGAATATTCTCCCGCAAGAAAATCGAGCGCCGCCGAGACGTCTTCCTCCTCGCCGCGCCCTTCGTCATGCTTGCCCTCGCTCAAACCCACGCCACGGAAATTGAAACGCAGAACAGGCAGCCCGAAATGATGCAGTGTTTTCGCCGTCTGATAGACGACTTTATTGTGCATCGTTCCACCAAACAGCGGATGCGGATGACAGACTGCGGCCGCGAGCGGCGGGTGCGCGCCGTCTTTGCGAAGTGGCACGCCCCACAGGAGCGCTTCAAGGCGGCCCGCTGGCGCCGGTATGAACAAAGCTCGATGGAGAAGTTGTGGCATGCCTCATGAGACCACAAATGCGCACAGAGGAACAAATTCGACTGGTGACTCGATTTAAAAAGCGGCGCGCCCTCACCGTCCCGAAAAGCACGGGACGGCGAGTCCCCTACAAAACCGTTCTTGTTCGCGGCACTTGTAGAGGCGACCCGATGTTGGGGCGGGTAGATGTTCGTTCTTTTGTCATAAGAAATGACCTTCGATCCTTCGAGTCTATCTGTTTCTCGTTGCGGTTTTTGTTCCGCGATGCTACGGTGGGTTGAACCTGGGACGCCCACTTCCGGGGGAAATATGGTAAATCCGACCGAACGCCGGGCCTCGCGGCGATTTACGATGACGCTTCCGCTGAAAGTCCGGGCAGGCGGGCCGGATGGCGGAATCGAACGGCAAGGCCAAACGCGGGACGTCAGTTTCCGCGGCCTCTATTTTTTGATCGACGCCGATTTTGAAAACGGAAGTTCAATCGAATTTGTCTTAACTTTGCCGCGCGAGATTACCCTGGCCGGCGATGTGCATATCCGCTGCTTCGCGCAGATCATCCGAGTCGAGCCGCATAATGGCCGCAAAGGCGTTGCCGCGCGCATCGATCGCTACGAATTTCTTCCAGCCGCCGCCCCGGCCTGATTGCAGCGATTCGCCCCTCAGGAACATTCCTGTTTTTTTGAGGCTCGTCTTTTTCCGTTTACGCGCCTTTCGCAGTAGAATAATTATTCCCTATAGTTGGTATCCCGGCAGGCTCCAAGTAGAGCCCGCACCCGATGCTGGCGGGCTCCAAGTAGAGCCCGCACCCGAGTACTGGATCTGGAGGAACGATGGATCACTATGACGCCAAATCGGCGCTAGATGAATTGAAAGAAGATGCAGTTCTGCCGCACCCGGTTCGCCTGCGCGACATGATCTTGCGCACGCCGCTCAACGCGGTCGACGCCCTCGAAATGAACCGCGAGTTTCAGAACTATTTGTTGAACTACGGCGAGACGCAAAAAGTTGCGCTCGAAATTCTGGAAAAAATCGCCGCCAGCGTTCCGGAAAACTCGTAAGACTCCAGCGCGCGGCATCCATTCGCTCTCCGCGGACGTGTGGCGACCGGCGCGACAGTCGCCGAACAGCCTTGAATTTAAATGAGGACAGAGGGACGAGCACTCGCATGCCCGGCAATTGAGGCGGGTCAGAATCATGCCACGAGAAACGATCCTGATCGATGCCGACGATACGCTCTGGGAAAATAATGTCTTCTTCGAGCAGACCATTGAAGAATTCCTGACGCTGCTGGAGCCGTTCGGCTATGCGCGGGATTACGCGCGCCACATCCTGAACGAAACCGAGCGCCGCAACATTCGCCAGCACGGTTACGGCGTGCGCAGCTTCGGCCGTTCGCTGGAAGACACGTACATGAAACTCGCCGGGCATCGCGCCGAACGCGCGACGGTCGAGGGAATTCATTTCCGTGTTGGTGAGCTTGAACGCACGCCGCCCAGCATCCTGGATGGCGTAATCGAAACGCTGGATTATCTCGCCGAGAGACATCGCCTGATTCTTTTCACGAAGGGCGAGGCGGCGGAACAAGCGGCCAAGGTGGAACGCTCTGGCCTGCAGATTCACTTCGACGCGATTGAAATCGTGCCGGAAAAAAATACGGAGACATACCGCACACTTGTAAACCGGCACCACGTGGTGAAATCGCGCGGGTGGATGGTGGGCAACAGCCCGCGCAGTGATATCAACCCGGCGCTTGAAGCCGGCTTGAATGCGGTGTTCATCCCACATCCCGCCACCTGGGCCCTGGAACACGAAGAGGTGCGCAGCGGCGCCGGCCGGCTGCTCATCTTGCAGAGTTTTCGCAACTTGCGCGATCATTTCTGATCACGCTCAAACACTTGATTGCGGCTGGCTTTGTCGTCATTCCGTTCACGGTGAACGTTCACGGTGAACCGAACGAAGTGAGGAATCCCTCTCGGTGTGAACGCACAGACAACGAGGGATTCCTCGGCACGCAGCGTGCCTCGGAATGACACACGTTGGTTTTTCTACCGGCAATAAAGCCGCGCTGATTTTAAAGAGTTGGGTCGTGGCTAAGCCACGACCCACAAATATTCCGTAGTTGCCACACCGACTTCTAAGAATAAGGATCATCATGACGGATTGGCGTAAGGAATGGTTTGAAATTGAAGATGCTACTTACCTTAACGCCGCGGCACAGTGCCCGCTACCACGTGTTGCCCTTCATGCGGCTGGGCAGGCGCTGGAATGGAAAAAATTCCCGCATACCATGCCTGAGGACGTTTATTTCGAGCTGCCAAATCGCATCCGCACCTCGCTCGCAAAACTGATTGGCGGCGCCGCAGAGGAGATTGCCATAACCACCGGCACGTCCTCTGGGCTGGCCGCGGTGGCCGCAGGTCTTGACTGGAAACCTGGCGACGAAGTCCTGATTGCGCGCGGCGAATTCCCGGCGCATTTCACAACGTGGCTTCCGATGCAGGCGGCATGCGGGTTGAAAGTAATTGTGGTTGAGCCGCGCGAGCGATTTCTTACAGCCGATGATTTTATTGCGCACATTGGCCCGCGCACACGCCTGATTTCTACGAGCCTGGTGCGCTTCGATGATGGCGTGCGGCTCGATGCGGCCAGGATCGCTCGCGCTTGCCACGAGGCAGGCGCGCTTCTGCTGCTCGACGCGGCACAGTGTGCGGGTGCAATGCCGATCGATGTTCGCGCGCTCGGCGCCGATTTCGTCACCGCCTCGGGCTACAAATGGCTGCTCTCGCCCTATGGCACCGGATTTTTCTGGGCGCGAGCGGAATTGATCGAACACATGCGCCCCGGACCTTTTTACTGGATGGCGCTTGAAGACGCCGAAAGATTCCACACGCTCTCCACGGGCGTTTATAAATTGGCTGAGGGGGCGCGGCGATGGGATTCGCCTGAAACGGCGAGCTTTAATAATCTTGCCGCGATGGAGGCCTCGCTTGCATTGCTCTTGCGCATCGGCGTGGAAACAGTGTGGGAACACTCCCGTCGCCTGACCGCGATGATGATCGACCGCTTGCCGCGCGACCGCTTTGTGTTGGCAAGCCCTGCCTCCGCGGACGCTCGCGGCACGTACGCTTGCGTGGCTGCGCGCAAACAAGGGAAAACTGCGCATCTGTTTGAAAAATTGCGCGCAGCTCAAATCTTCGTGAGCTTGCGGGAAGGGGCGCTGCGGATTTCTCCGCATCTCTACAATTCCGAGCGCGATATCGATCGCTTGTTGACTGTGCTCGACGATTAAGTGTGAGTCGTCCCCGGGAACGCCAATCTCCCGATTGGCGATTTGCAGGACGCCAAGCGGGAGATTGGCGTTCCCGGGCAAATGCGGACATTTTTTCGCTGCTTCTGACTTGGAACGCAATCAGAACGCTGGCGCACGAGAGCGGAACGGGATATGCACAACCGCTTCGAGATCGATTGGCTCGCCGCGCTTCTCGGCCGGCTGAAATTTCCACTGCGCTAGGGCTTCCATCGCATTGGCATCCAGCTGAGTATCCACGCTATGAACTAATTGAATGCTGTCTACGGTGCCATCCTTGCGAATGATGGCGTAGAGGATTACTTCTCCCTCGACATGCGCGGTGCGCAATTCGGGCGGATATTTGGGATCCACCTTGCGCAGCGGCACGGGCCCCGCGACATCTGACGCCGAGAGTCCCGCGCGAGAAAGTGCGTCCATCTCATCCAGTTCGGCAAAGTTCAGCACCCAACTTCCGGACGCGCTCGTCAGATTGGGCATGTTCACGTGAAGCGTGTAGACGCGCTTTGATCCCAGCACTTTCTCGGGAGGGATGTCCAGCTTGGGACTGTCTTGCGCGGAGCCGGAATTGAGTCGAGGTGCGTTCGAATCGCGCGGGGGAATGCTCGCGCGTGGAACTGGCCTCGCGGGCAGCGCGCTTCCCGCTCCTCGCGATGCGGAACCGATGCCCAATCCAGAAACCGGTGCTGTGGGCGCGTTATTTCCGCCACTGATGAATATCCCTTCGGGTCCATGGCCTCCAGCTCCAGCCGAAGGACTTGCGCTCGTACCATTTCCCGGCGTCGTTCCTTCCGCCGCGCCGGCTTTCGATCCTTCCGGTGAAATTGAAATACGGGCCGAAAGATTTCCCGGAGGGATGGACGCAGGCGGCGCGACAGGCGCCGGCGTAGCGGACAGGGCAATCAAAGTGGTGGCGTCTCCCGCCGATTGCTGCGTAAATTCAGGCGCGGCTGCGTTTTTGTCTTCCCTCTTCGGAGCAGTGCGAGGCGCAGACATCGGACTCACCGGAAGAGCCGGCCTGGGTGGGGCCTGCGCAGATGAAGCGATATTGATCTCGCCCGCGCTTTTTTCCGGCGTGAGTATTTCGGGAGCGGCAGACTCCCGCGCCACGAGTGATGCGGCTTTCGGACGCATCGCAGCCAGCTGCTCTGCAGTGAGCTGCAGCTTGGGACGCGCCGGCTCCGACGCCGCCAGCCGAACGATGTTCGGAAGTTGCGGCAGAATTCTAGGTGGCTCTGGAGGAGCCGCCGGCTGAATCAACGTCTGCCGGGGATGCGTTGGATGCAAGGGCTCGGAGATGATTGTTTGTCGCGGATGGAAGGCGTCAGCGCCGCGGCTAGGCGGAGCCTTCGAGGGTTCCCTTTCAGGCGCTGCCTTCGTCGCAGGCAAAGGAGGCAGGATGGCAGGGAAATCTTTCGCGGGCCCGTACCACGTCAATTCCATGGACGGCGAAAAAGCTTCGACCTGCGCTGAGCGGATATTCCACACCGGCGGCGGAAACAGAATGACAAGCACCTGGCAAGCGACCGCCACGGCGAACGCGGCACGAGGGGAACGCTGGTCGATCCAACAATCTCGGAAGTACGGGGCGCCGAGGAATTGTTTTGGAGCGGCCGGCCCGCCGAGAATAGCCCGAACGTTTGAGAAAAACTCTTCGTACCTGCCCATGCGAGAGATTGCAAACTCGGGGGAATGAGCGCTAGTTTCGGGGCCCGGATTAGAAGTCAGGTCCCTACCTGATTGCTTTTCACGCGCGATGTGCAGTTGAATCATCCCAAGGGGATTATACCCCTGCGGCCTTCTTCTGGTCCGGTAAGTCCGAAGGAATGGCTTGCCGTTCGCAAACCGATTTGCAACGATAAGCTTTGATTCGAGCCCCGGCGGAAGGTTGTACGGTTCGAATTGCCGGAAGGATGTGAGTTTTTTATGTCGACTACAGTTTCTTCTATCCCACGCCCACGGCGGTTTCCGTTATGGGCCAAAATTCTGATCGGCGTGGTCGTTTTCCTGTTACTCGTTGCGCTGGCCTTACCTTACTTTTTGAATGTCGACCGCTACCGCGACACGATTGCCAGCGCGATCGAACAGCAAACCGGACGGCACGTCACGCTTGGGAAGATTCGCGCGAAATTCCTGCCAGGAGTTGGATTCGTCGTCGAAGACCTGCACATTGGCAGCCCGCCAGGGTTTCCGGCAGGCGATGTCGTCTCTGCCGATGCGATTCGCGGCAACGTGGCGATTGGTCCGCTGCTGCACAGCGTCGTACACCTCAACTCGCTTGAACTGGTGCACCCAAAGCTGACGCTCGTCAGCGACAACAATGGAAAGAACAATTACACATTTACTTCGTCCGCTCCGGCACAAAAAACGCCGGCACCGGGAGGAAGCGCGGCGTCCTCAGGAGTGCAGCTCGATCAAATCGATTCTATCCTGCTCACTGACGCCGAAGTGGCGATGCAAACAATTGTGCGCGGAAAGCCGGAGCCTTCCGCGGACGTCAAGGGCATCAACGTGACGATGCACAATTTCGCCATCAGTCCGATGAATATGCATGACTGGCAGGGCGATTCAAAACTCTCCAGTGTGACGCTTTCACTGGCCGGCTGGAGCGCGCCGATTGCGTTCCGCTCAGGGCAGTTGCAGCTTGCAGGCGGTAAGCTGGATGCGCAATTCGTCGCCGATCTTGCAAAAGCTTCCGACATCAAAGGCACGCTGAGCGTTCCCGACGTCATGCATCCGCAAGTGAATTTCGAAATGAGCGCGTCGGACCTGGATATCGACAAGTTGATGGCCGCCGTGGGCGGAGGTTCGAGCACTCAATCCACCCCGTCGGCCAAAGCGGCGCCTCCACCGGCCGGACCGAGTGAGATGGTCGCGCGCGGACACATCAATGTAGAAAAAATTACGTCGAAGCCGTATACGGTAGGGCCCGCGAATATTGAAATGCGCGTCTACACGGACCGCGCCGAGCTGTGGCCGATTTCCATCGGCATGTACGGAGGAACGCTGCAAATTTCTTCGCGCGTGGACCGCATAACCGAACCGCCGCGCTTTACGGCCAATGTGGGGATGCGCAATCTGGATGTAGCCAAGGTACTCGAGGTTTCTCCGTCAGCGCGCGGAAAAATGGGAGGCACGGGTGAGCTCGACCTTCAACTTCTGGGCGCGTTGAGCGATGCGTGGAAGAAAACACTATCCGGCACCGGAAAATTCGCGATTCGTAACGGACATTTGCCGGGCGTGAATCTTCCTGCCGTGGCGCAATCGGTTGGAAAAATGGGCGGCGTCGGTGGGGATACTCCGTTTTCGGTTCTCGAAGGTGACATCGATATCAAAGACCAGCACGTGTCCAGCAAACAGATTCATCTGGATTCAACGAGTGGCACCGTGGATTTGCGTGGCAACGTCAGTCTCGATGGAGCGCTGGATTATCAGGGAGTGGTGGCGGTAAATCCTGGGGCAATCGCTGGATCAGGCGCGGTCGGCAGCATCGTGGGAGGCTTCATCGGCAGCCGTGTGAGCAAAATTAGCGTGCCCATCGCGCTCGGCGGCACGATCGAAAGCCCGAAAGTGCAGCCCGGCAAAGGCGTTCCAAGTTTTGCAGGAGCAGCGCCTGCTTCCGGCACGGCGCCGGCTTCGGGTACGCCGGGACAGCCCGCTGCCGCACCGCAAAATCCTGTCGACACGATAAGGGACTTGTTCAAAAAACACTAAACGGCGAAGAGTTTGCAACCGATGCAGGTAGGACAGGCTTCAGCCTGTCTGGTTTTGATTTCTGCCGCGTCCACCGAAATGCAAAACGTCAAAAGCAGACAGGCTGAAGAGTCTGTGTGGGAAGTGGCAAAAATCGATTTCCACATCCCTTTTCGATTTCCACTTTTGTTGAAGCAACTCAAGTTAAGTGCTTCTACAAAAAATACAACCTGTGGAAATCGAGGTTGCCACACAGACTCTGAAGCCTGTCCTACAGGAGCTAGCTCGAAGTTGCCTGCGGGAAAAATACGCGGAAGCGGGCGCCTTTGGCGGTGTCTGTGTCCAGACGAATCGTGCCGCGATGATCGTCCACAATCTTGGCCACGATGGAAAGTCCCAGCCCCACTCCCTCTTTCTTCGATGTGAAAAATGGATTGAAGATCTGCTCGCGCAATTCGGGCGGTACACCCGGGCCGGAATCTTCGACGGTTACGCAAACGCCCGGTTTGCCATTTGAGACTTCACGTTTAATCGATAGGCAAAGAGTCCCCTCTGGAGTTCGCTCAGGAGTTCCATCGGATCCTTCGCCTTTCCCTTCCATCGCCTGGAACGCATTGGTAATCAGATTGATAAAAACCTGTTCGCACATTTGGCGGTCCACTGGAATTTCCGGCAGACCGGGCGCGTAGTCGCGCTCGACTTTCACCTTGGCATTCGGGAATGACGCCGTAGCCGATTCCAGCGCGTGTTCCATAATTTCGGAAATGTTTTCCGGGCGCAGTTCCAGTTTGGAAGGCCGGGCAAAATCGAGGAAGCGCACCACCAGCGCGTTCAGCCGGTTCACCTCGGATGAGATATATCCGGCCAGCTCGGCTACCAGCGGCTCAGACTCGGCAACTTTCCGGCTCAACATTTCCGCCGAGCCTTTGATCACCCCAAGTGGATTGCGGATTTCATGCGCCAGACCGGCGGAAAGTTGACCGAGCGCCGCGAGACGCTCCGCGCGGCGCGCTTCGGCTTCGGCGCGGCGCAATTGCTGGTTGGTCTCTTCCAATTTTTCAGAAAGCGTCTCCAGCCGCTCGACCTGACGGCGATTTTCCATCACGAACCGGTTGACCAGAATGCCGGCGATGAAAAAGAACAGAACCCGGATCGTTAGGATGCTGGCCCCGGCGGCATCCAACTCATAGTCCTGCAGTGCCGGTATCAGGAGGGAGAGGTACGCAAGTGAGGCGACAGCACTCCACGCCAGAGTGCCGACGGGACCGAAGTAAACGGCCGCGCTGACCACCGGCAAAAAATAGATGGGATAGTAGTTGCTGTTGATTCCCATGTCGCCGGTATGATCGAGCAGCAACGTCGCCAGCAGGATTTTTATTGCGACGCTATAGGCGGGGCCTCGTTTTGGAAGGCGGCTGATCAGCCGGCTCTCGAAGAATTGGAAGAGCACGATCGCAAGAATGATGACCTGTTTGTGAATTTCCGAAAGCGGTGGGAGCAGCGCCAGCCCGCCCAGGAAGGCCAGCCAGAGGAAGTCAATCCAATGAGTTGCCGATCGCTCGCGATCCAGCATTCTGCAGGGCTCCGGCAAAGTCTAACACGGGGCGTGGTAGGGAGTCGCACGCAAGTAGCGGCACAGCATGCCGTTCACGGAGAACCCTTCACTTGAAGGGTTCAGGGTAAACGTTCTCGGTGAACTGTGCCCTTACAAAATCACACTTCAAAAATTAATTTGTTGTGGAGAGGATATCTTACTGGACGCGCTGGGGGCGGGACTCGGTGTCGACCAAAGCTTCAAAAATAGCGAGGACGTGGCGACGATATTCAACCAGCCGCGTGAATACGTCGCGAAGAGTCGGCTCGCGCTCTGCCTCGCGATGCCATTTCAGCAACACCTCTTGCGGCACTTCGATGTCGCGACGAAGCTCTTCCGCGGAATGCCCGCGCAGGAACAGTCCATAGAAAAACGCCGCCTCCCGCTGTGGGAAGTCGAAATCGTGCTGCGTCTCATCGGCCCCATGAGTCGCGGCTGGAAGCGTCGGGTTGGTTTCGGTCTGCATATGGCTTAGAGACAGAAAAGGCAGTTTACCGGAAGTTTTTCAGTCGTCAAGTGGAACCAGCGGCCAGGGATGCCATTTTTATTATCCCGGCGGACAAGTCTTCCGGTCAGCACGTTTGATGCCGCACGAGCCGCAAAGATTCATGGCCCCGGCAGACAAGGCTCTCCCTCAGTTTCACAACGACTATGAGTACTATCAGGAACGGAGTTGGATTATCCGGGTTTACCCGGCTGGCGGGCCGAGCGGACGAATTCGCGCAGAGCGGAAACATTCGGTCCGTAGGCTCCGATGCGAGCCGCGTCGACTGGCAAGCCCAAACGCTCGGCGGCTTCTACATTGATGCCGGCGTCATCGAGTTCAGACAAGCTAAACCCAATCGCTGGAAGCACACGCTGCACTCCGCTGGGATAAACCGGGCGCGGAGGCCGGTGTCGCTGCCACGGGCGGTTTGCGATTGCGAAGAACTGGTGCCAATCGTTTTTGTCCCACATTTTTCGCTCCCGCGTCCCCGGGACTCAAGACGCTCTAGCCATGAGATGCACCAGATACCCTAATGGTCGCTTCCCGATGCCCATACGGGGCAGACTTACGGTATACGTCACAACCCTCGCCGGGTCCAGCATAGACTCCTGAATGTTTACAGCGCGTTACGAAAGAGCAATTATCAGGTTGCATTCAAAATGGGTGGCCCGTGGCGCACGCTTCAATTCTTTCAGATCATTTTCAGGACGATGTCATTCCGCGTTCAGCATGATGAGGGCAGGCGCCAAGCCTTTTTGGATCATATTGCTGCGGGCATCTCTTGGATCCCCCGGCAGCGCACAACGATGTGCAACAGCATTGCCGGCTGGTATACTGGCGGCATTCACGGGAGCGGGCTTTACTTGAAGCCCGGGTAAAATCGTTGCGGGCTTTACTGAAGCCCGCGTAAATCGGTTGCGGGCTTCGCCACCTGTGGAAATCTTGATATGCCGAAACTCGTTATCGTCGTTCACTACCACGAAATCTGGCTGAAGGGCGGAAACCGCCGCTTCTTCCTGAGCAAGCTGCACATGGCGCTGAAGCGCGCGCTGGAAGGCTTGCCGGTCGAGCGCATCCTGCGTCCGGGTGACCGTATGCTGATCGAATTCGGCGAAGGCGCTTCGGCGGAAGAAGCGGTGACGCGAATCGAGCGCGTGTTCGGCGTGGCATTCTACGCAGTGGCGCGTGTGGTTCCTCGCGGCGGCGATGACGATCTCGCGACTCTTGGGCGCGCGGCTTGGGATGAAGTTCGCGGCGAGAAGTTTTCCACGTTCGCCGTGCGCTCCAAACGCAGTGATAAATCTTTTCCTCACGCTTCCACGAAAATCGACATCTCCGTCGGGCAGTACCTGGTCGATCAGCTGCGAGCGGAGGGGCGCTCCGCGCGAGTGAAACTGAATGATCCGGAACTGACTTGCCGTATTGAAATTCCGCCCGGACCCTCGCTGCTGGTCTACGCGCGGAAAATCCCGGGCGCGGGCGGCCTGCCTCCGAACACGGCGGGGCGCATGACATGCCTGCTGTCAGGCGGATTCGATTCTGCTGTCGCCGCGCATAAAATGATGAAGCGAGGCGCGCATTTGAGCTTCGTACATTTCTGGGGCGGCGGAGCGCGGCCGGGTGAATCGTCTGTCCACGTGGCGCGAAATCTGGTTCGGCAGCTGGTGCCTTGGCAATTGTCGGCAAAACTTTATCTGGTGCCGTTTGAGCCAATTCAACGCGAGATCGTGGCCAGCGCTCCGGAAGAATTTCGCATTTTGCTGTATCGCCGCATGATGCTGCGCATTGCCGAACGAATCGCGCGCTCCGGCCGCTCGCTCGGACTCATTACCGGCGACAGCCTCGGCCAGGTGGCATCGCAAACACTGCGCAACATGGCTGCCGTCGGCGATGCCATCCGCATGCCGCTGTATCGTCCGCTCGCAGGCGACGACAAACTTGAAATCATGACCGCCGCCGAAAAAATCGGCACCTACGCCATCTCCGCCGAACCGTTCCACGACTGCTGCCCCATTTTCCTGCCGCGCAACCCCGCGCTGCACTCTTCGCCCGAGGAACTCGAGCGTGCCGAAAGCGCAATGAACGTCGAGGCGCTCGTCAGCCAGGGAATCGAAACAATGGCGACGGAGCGTTACCGCTATTCCGCCGGCCGCGTCGAAAAAGTGGAATCGTTCAAGTCGGCAACGGCGTGAGGCGGGCTGCCCACAAGCTCTTACCATGAATTGCGTGCTCCTGATCTTTATACTGCTCCCAGCCACTTAACCGGAAAACGAGCCGCAAGAGAATTTGCAAGACGTTCATCCGCAGTGATGAGTTGAGCGTTGGAATGGACGGCGAGAGCTACGTACAGACAGTCGTACACGGTTCGTTCAAATGCTGTGGCGATTTGAAACGCGCTGTCCAGCAATTTCAAGGACGGAAACGTAGGGAAATCTCGTTGCATCAAGGTCTCCAGCGCCTCGCCCGCTGACACTTTGGGAAAGCGACCAATCCTTACCGCCTTCCACATAACGTTTGCAAATTCCACCCAGAACAGATCAGGAACAATGAAGCGAATCTCGTCCTTCGCGTACTTGCCGAGCAAAGTAAAAGCCTCGTCCGTCAGCGGTTCACTTTTCGCCGGCAGGAACCACTTTGCGGCAACATTTGCGTCCAAAACGAGCAAGGTCACCGTGCGCGGTCCTCACGCAGCATTTCTTCAGTGGAAGGAAATTTCCGGCCTGAGTACGTTCTCTTCGCGCGCATCCGAGTAACTTTGCGCAGCAAGTTATGCCGGGCCTTCAATTCCTGCTCCGTGGGGATATTTTCCTCGAGCAAGGCGAGGACCTCCGCGGCGATGGAGCGGCGCCCGGCCCGCGCGCGGTCGCGGAGAGCCTTGTACAGGTCATCAGGAATATTTTCGACGTATAGGGTAGCCATAGGACGCTCCTAGGGAAAGCATAGACCATTATTTTACGTGCGGCAACCCGCAAATAAATTTGCGAGGGACAGGACAGAGCGTTCAACCCCAAGTCTTCAGAGGCAGGGTTTGCTTGCCAATCGCGAGAAAATCCCCGGGGTCTTCAAGACGCGGGCTACAAAGTCTTTGATTTCGGTGAGCGGCGATACGCGGTTTGGGACTCTGGGCCGCCTCGATATAAAGTAATCGGCGGCGTAATGCGTTATTCGGCCGGAACAATCGGGTGCGGGCTCTACTTGGAGCCCGCCTACATTATGATCGTCGGATTATTCATGGAAATGCTTGCCGCGGGCGGAGTGCAGCGCGCCAGCCGCCATGTCGCCGCCGTTGCGGCAAAGTTTGCGGCCGAGCGCGGATTGCCGTACCGTTTTTTGAGTTTCACTGATCCCCAGGGACTGCACACACTGCGCGTCGGTCCCGACGAATTTCAATTTTCGGGACACGCGCGAGACAAATCGCAATTCGCACTGGCAGCGTTGCGTGCGGCAGGCCGCCAGCCGTTGTTAGTCATCGCGATGCATCCCCACCTGGCTCCCGTCGTTTCGGCGATGCGCCTGCGTTCCAGAAAATTCCGATCGATCGTATTCGCTCATGGCCTGGAAGTATGGCAGCCGCTCGGATGGCCGCGCGGCGCGGCGCTTCGCAGCTCTGATGTGGTCATTGCGCCCAGCCGCGACACCGCCCAGCATTTGATTTCCGACCAAGGAATTCGCTCGGAAAAAGTGCGGCGACTCGCCTGGGGACTCGACCCTGAATTCGAGGCGAGACTTCGTGCACCCATCTCTCCACCGCGTCCTGCGGCGTTCCCGCAAGGCGCTCGCATCATTCTCACGGTTGGACGCTGGGACCCTGCCGAGCGATACAAAGGCGCGGACACGCTGATTTCCGCATTGCCACGCGTTCTGCAAACCGTTCCAGACGCCACCCTGATGCTAGTCGGCGATGGTGGTGATCGACCGAGACTCGAACACCTCGCGCGTGACTCTGGCGTCGCGGATCACATCCATTTTCTTTTCGGCCTCTCGCAGGAGGAACTCTTCGCCTGCTATGCCCACTGCGACGTGTTCGCACTGCCCAGCCGCGCCGAAGGATTCGGCCTCGTATTCCTGGAAGCGATGGCGAATTCCAAACCAGTCATTGGCGGCGCGCACGGCGGCACGCCGGACGTGATTGAGGATGGCGTAAGCGGCCTTCTCGTGCCGCATGGAGACGTGGCAATGCTTTCAACTGCCTTGGTATCGTTGCTGGCTGATCCGGCGCGCGCCAGTGAAATGGGGGCGAGAGGACGCCAGCGCGTCCAGACGGACTACACCTTCGAACGATTCCAATCGAGTCTCGATCACCTATTGGAAGAGGTCCTTAGCCGGCAACGTTAATGCAACCTTCATGTGGCGAGGAGTTTAATGGGGGTATAATTCCTCGGGCAAAGTATAGACTCCTGTTCGTTTTAGCCCTGGCCTGAAACTGATTATGTATGCGCATTCTGAAGGTAACGCAATCCTACTACCCCTTTTTGGACAAGGGCGGCCCCACGGTCAAAGTAAGAGCGCTCGCTCGGGGCATGGCTGCAGCCGGGCACCAGGTGACGGTTCTGAGCGCCGACCAGGGATTTGACGCCGCCACTCAAAAAATTGTGAACGCGATTCCCAGCCGATGGGGATTCGAAGCGCACGAAGACGATGTGCAATGCGTGTACCTGCGTACACGCGCCCGATATCGAGCGCTCACATGGAATCCGGGAGTCGCTGCGTTCTGCCGTGAGCGCCTGGCCTCTTTCGATCTGATTCATGTATATGGACTTTATGATTTCCTCGGACCTCAAATCGCCAGAGCCTGCCGCCGTCTCTCTCGGCCTTACGTAGTCGAACCCATGGGCATGTTCCAACCCATCGTCCGGAATATTCGGATGAAACGTGTCTACCACTTTGTTATTGGCGGTGTTATGCTGCGCGGAGCGGCGCGCTTGATTGCCACTGCCGAGCGGGAACGCCAGGAATTGCTGGTCGGAGGGATTCCGGACGGTAAGATTGTGGTGCGCCGTAACGGAATCGACGTGCCCGCGGAATTGCCTCCCGCGGGAAGTTTTCGTAGGCAATGGGCTGTCTCCAGCAATTTGAAACTTGTGCTCTTTCTGGGACGTCTTGTATCCAAGAAGAGTCCGGAGATGATGTTGGAGGCGTTTGCGCGATGGCAGCGTCGCAGCAATGGTTCCAGGCCCTCGCTGCTTGTATTGGCGGGACCCGATGAAGGTGACGGGTATCGCCAGCATCTCGAAGCTTTCGCCGCCAAAATAGGTGTAGACGGGGGAGTTTTGTTCACGGGCCCGCTCTATGGAGAAGCGAAGTGGGCGGCGTACCGGGATGCGGACCTGTTCGTCCTGCCGTCGCAGAATGAAAATTTTGGCAATACCGCTGCGGAAGCAGTGGCGTGCGGAACGCCCGTCCTGGTAACCGACACGTGCGGAATCGCGCCAATCGTGGACCGGCGCGCGGGACTCGTGGTATCGCACGACTGCGACGCGCTCGAAGCCGGCCTCGAAAAAATTCTCGGGGATCCTGCGTTTGCCGCGCGCCTGCGCGCAGGTTGCGGTGAAGTGGCACGCTCGCTCGGCTGGGCGGAACCTCTGGCAGAAATGGAATCGCTTTACAAAATACTGCTATCGGAAAGGCGCGTCGAGTGAAGGGTTATCCCATTGTTCGCGTGTGCTGGTACTTCTCAAATATCCTTCTGGCCGTTTCCCTCGGACTTGTTCTGTACAGCGCCGGTTGGGAATTCTCGACGCGAAGTTACTTGAAAGGTTTTTCGGACGCGATTATCCCCTCTTCCGATGATTCCGAGCAAAAAGTCCAGGCGATCCTTGCCTGGATGCAGAATGGCCCCGCGCGCCGCAATACCTCTGATCCGGATGCCCTTGACGCTCGTAATCCGGAAGACACCCTCAACTATCGCCAACTCCTGCAAGTTTGCGGCACCGCGACCAATGCGTTCGTGAACCTGGCGCAGAGCAGCGGCCTGCGCGCGCGCCGCCTTCTCCTGCTCGATGAGCGGAGGCTCAGCAAACATGTCGTGGTCGAAACGCTGATCGATAATCGTTGGATCATCGTGGATCCCGCCTTCCATTCCGTACTCCGGCTGGCGACGGGCCGGCCTGCAACGCGAGAGGACCTTCGCAATCCCGAGATTTTCCGGACTGCCACCCAATTGATCCCCAATTATCCCTCCAGCTATACCTACGAATCGACGGTCCATGTTCGTCTCGCCCGGATACCACTGGTTGGGAAATATCTGCGCCAGTTTTTCAACTTTACCTGGCCTTCCTGGGAAGAATCGATTAACTGGACTCTATTAGTCGAGCGCGAATCTTTTGCCATGTTGACGATTTCGATTCTCTTGCTGTGCTTTGCTCTGGCGGTGCGTTTGTTTTTGAGTTGGTATTGTTTCCGGAAACTCGGCATCGTCCGTGTGCGTTTGCGCGACCAGCTTGTAAGGGCGGGGGAAGTTCTGCTGAGCAACTCCAAATAAGCCATGTGTGGAATCTGCGGCGTCATTGGAATTGAGCACACCGAACAAGCCGAGGCGATCACGCGCCGGATGATGGAAGCTATCCGGCATCGTGGCCCGGATGATGATGGACTGCTCGTCGCTCCCTCGGCCGCGCTTGGGATGCGCCGCCTCAGTATTATCGACCTTCCCGGCGGCCACCAGCCCGTGTTCAATGAAGCAGGCAACGTCGCCATCGTCTTTAACGGAGAAATCTACAATTTCCGGCAATTGCGCGGCACTCTCGAGGCCCGCGGCCACGTGTTTCGCACGCATTCCGATACCGAAGCCATCGTCCACGCCTATGAGGAGTGGGGCGAAGATTGCCTGCGCGAACTCCGCGGCATGTTCGCTTTTGCCATCTGGGATGCTCGCCAGTCCGGCACTTCGGGGGATGCCGCACGGCAGGCGCTGATTTTTCTTGCTCGTGACCGCCTGGGAATAAAACCGCTCTACTATTCGTTTGCCAATGGAGCTTTCCTGTTCGCCTCTGAAGTCCGCGCGCTGATGGCCAGCGGCTGCATCGTTCCCCGCGTGGCGCCGGACTCGCTGGAGGCGTATCTTCTGTTCGGCTCGGTTGCCGAACCGTGCACCATTGTCGAAAACGTATTTTCTCTTCCGCCGGGGCACTGCATTACATTGCGGCCTGGCGCTCCCGCCGCGACGGTCCAACCGAAACGCTATTGGGATTTTTCAGGGGCTGCGCTGCAGACGGATTCTCCGCGGCCGAAAAATTTCAAGGATGCGGCAAAACAGTTGCGCGCGTTGCTCGAAGAAACTGTCCGCGACCACATGATTGCCGACGTTCCTCTGGGCGTTTTTCTGTCCAGCGGCCTTGATTCCACCGCGCTCGTAGGCCTTGCCAGCCGTAGCCAGAGTGACTTGCGTACGTTCACGGTCGTGTTTCCCGAGCAGAGTTTCAGCGAAGCGAAAATTTCGCGGGAGACTGCCAAGCATTTCAAGACCAACCACCAGGAAGTTCTTCTCGGTCCCGACCAGGTGCTCGCGCAACTCGATGATGCGGTAAACGCGCTGGATCAACCCACCATGGATGGGCTGAACACCTACTTCGTTTCCCGGGCGGCGCATCTGGCCCGACTTAAGGTGACCCTCTCCGGCCTGGGTGGCGATGAAATTTTTGGCGGCTATTCCACGTTTACGACCACGCCGAAAGCGGCGTTTTTAGCTGGACTGGGCCGCTGGGTTCCCGGGCCGCTGCGCCGCCTGACCGCCAACGCGGCCATCAAAATGGCCGCCGGGGACGCGGTTCTCAAGGCGAGCGCAGCCTGGCGCTCACCGAATGATTTTCCCCATGCCTACTATTTCACGCGCCTCCTGTTCACGCCTGCGCGTGTCCATCGCCTGCTTGCCCCCTATTTTGAGAATCATGTGAAAAATGAAAATCAACCGGCGCCCTGGCGACAGCGCATACAGGAAACTACGCGGCAAGCGAAACGCCTCGATTCGTTCAATTCCGTTTCCTGCTTCGAACTGCAATCGTACATGGTGAATACGCTTTTGCGCGATACCGATGCGGTCAGTATGGCTAATTCCCTTGAAGTTCGCGTCCCATTTCTCGACCATCGCTTAGTTGAATTTGTGGGACGATTGCCGAAGAAGTTCAAATCCATGGATGGTGTGCCAAAAGCCCTCCTGGTCGAAGCCTTATCCGATGTGCTTCCGGACAATGTTGTAGGCCAGGCTAAGCGGACGTTTACACTGCCGTGGAATTTGTGGCTGCGCGGCCCGCTCGGTGTGCGTCTCTCGCAGGAATTGGCTAACTTAACGCCGGAACTGAGACAATACATGAACCCCCGCGCGGTACGCGGCGCGTGGCAAAATTTCGTTATCGGTCGGACCAATTGGTCGCGTCCCTGGAGCCTTTACGTCCTTAATTCGTGGATCAGCCGTCACCTTGCCGGCGCGCTCACAGGCGCGAGTTCTGATGCCGTGGCAGTTCGCCCTGTCGCTGTTGCGAGTGGAGGTTCCAGTTCGCGATCCTGATTCCACACTGCTGCATAACTGGCTAATCGACTGGACTTTCGGACAGAAAATATCTGATGCATATACTGGGAATTAATGCGTATCACGGTAATTCTTCGGCGGCATTGGTCTCTGATGGCCGCCTGATTGCCGCCGTGGAGGAAGAACGCTTCAACCGCGTTAAATACGCCGCGGGATTTCCGTCCGCGGCCATCCGCTACTGCCTGGACACTGCCGGCATCACGCTTTCCGAGGTTGACCATGTCGCGATTCCCCGCAATCCCTGGGCGCGCCTCGGAACGAAACTTATGTACGCCCTGAAGATGCCGAGCTTTGCCCGCGAACGAGCCAAAGTGCTGGCTCGCTTTGTGGGCATCCCCGAAGCGCTCGCGCAGGCCTTTGATGCCTCACCGGAAAAGATTCGAGCGAAATTCCATCGCGTCGAGCATCATCAGGCGCATCTTGCGAGCGCATTTTTCGTTTCTCCCTTTGAACAGGCCGCCCTCCTCTCGGCGGATGGATTGGGCGATTTTGCCAGCACGATGTGGGGCACGGGACACGCGAATCGCATGGACATCGCCGGAGCGATCGCCTTTCCCCATTCACTGGGCATGTATTACACAGCCGTTTCGCAATATCTTGGCTTTCGCAAGTTTGGCGATGAATTTAAAGTCATGGGCCTTGCCGCCTATGGCGAGCCGGCATACCTGGACGAGTTTCGCCGCATCGTTCGCACAAATGGAGGCTTCGGCTTTCGTCTCGGACTTGAATACTTCAAGCATCACCGCACGGGCCCCGAAATGTCCTGGAGCGATTCCGGCAAGACTCCTGAACTGGGCGCGATGTTTTCGGATCATATGGCCGAACGACTGGGACCTTCCCGCGATCCTTCGGCCCCGGTCGAGAAAATCCATCGAGATGGCGCAGCGTCCTTGCAAGCACGCCTGGAAGAAGTTCTGTTCGAAATGCTTCGCGCGCTGCATGCACGCACAAAACAGAAGGCCCTGTGCCTCGCGGGTGGCGTGGCTTTTAATTGCGTTGCCAACGGTAAAATTTTTGATGAGACGCCGTTCGAACAGATTTTTGTTCAACCGGCCGCCGGAGACGCCGGCCTGGCTGTGGGCGCCGCATATTTCGTCCATCACCATGTTCTTGGACAGCCGCGGTCCTTCGTGATGCAGGACGCTTACTGGGGCCCGGGCTACACCCCCGAGCAGGTCCGCGCGGCCGTTTCCGGCAGCCGCCTGCAGGCAGAAGGGATGGAACTTTCCGAGCTTCCCGAAGAAGTGGCCGCAAAAGAAG
>Ga0137415_10002115_pt1 | contig 19732 bp, 19 predicted proteins | sample CZODoug3_1_1_16f_FD_183082 | JGI IMG/M metagenome (GOLD analysis project Ga0137415, IMG submission 183082) | Vadose zone soil fungal communities from Angelo Coast Range Reserve, California, USA - CZODoug3_1_1_16fungal (Hybrid Assembly) | ecosystem: Environmental > Terrestrial > Soil > Vadose...
ACGCCCGCGAACGGGCCGAGGCCGACGGCGGCGACGAAGAGCAGCGCGAACACGAACGAGTCGATCCCGCGCAGCGCGTTGAGGAACCAGCGCGTCGGGTAGTAGAGCGCCATCGAGGGCGTCACGTTGCGCGCGGCCAGCACCGCGAGCGGCAGCGCCAGCAGCGCCGCGCCCGTGGTCCCGAGCGCGGCCATGGCCACCGTCTCGGCGGCGCGCAGGAGCAGCACCGGCAGCTCGTCGGTGGCGGGCGGCCACGCCTTGCCGACCCACGACGCCATTCGCGGGAGCCCCGTCAGGAGCTTGCCGGGATCGACGCGCGCGAGGTGCCAGCACACCGAGTAAAAGGCGGCCAGCGCGAGCATCGCCACGATGAATCGCGCCCGGCCGCCCGCGAGCCACGAGACGACCGGCTCGGGATAGTCGCGCGCGCCCGCGGAGACCTCGCCCATTACTTCTTCTTGATCCGGCCGACGAGCGTGCCGGCGTCCTCGATCATCTTGTAGCTCGCGTGCGTGGCGACGACGAAGCCGGTGTAATGGTTCGGCAGGAGCGACTTCGCCTCGCCCTCCGAGATCCCGACCACCATGTGCTGGATGCGCTGCGCCAGCGCCGGATCGAAGCCGCGCCGAACGGCGATCGCGTCGTTCGGGAGCGGGTCCGACTGCCAGACGATCTCGGTCGCCGTCTTGTCGAGCCTGCCCGACTCGATCATCGCGTTGCGATTGCGGTCGAAGTCGGTCGCGCAGTCGACCTGCCCGCTGGCGACGGCGATCTCGTTGGCGGCGTGCGTCGCGCCGTCCGAGTACTGGAAGTATTCCTTCGGGTCGATGCCCTTCGTTCGGAACCACGCGGTCGGGATGAGCCAGCCCGAGGTGGAGCCGACGTCGGCGAACGAGACGCGGCGGCCCTTGCCATCCTGCGGCCACGCCTTGATGCCGCTGCCGGGCTTGCACACGACGATGGCGTGGTAGATGGGCTTGTCGTCGTACTTCGCCGTCGCGATGGCGGTGACGCCCGAGTCGTTGTTGGCGAGCACGTAGCCCCACGGCCCCATCCACGCCAGGTCGACCTGCTCGTTGGCGAGCGCGACGGAAATCCCCGCCCAGTCGGTCGTGGCGACGAGGTCGTACTCGCGATTGAGCTTCTTCGCGAGATCGGCGAAGAACGGCTCGAACGCCTTCTTCGTCTCGGCGGGGGTGGGCTGCAGCGGTCCCACGCCGAAGCGCAGCTTCTGGGTCTGCGCGACCAGGGGCGGCGCGGCGCTCAGCACGAGGACGGCGAGGACGACGCAGACGAGACGTGAACCGAACGCGCGCATCATCGTGAGAGGCCTCCTGGCATGGGTGGGTGCATGGCGGGCAGGAGGGTACCCAAGCGCGCGTCAGGCCGCAAGCCGATGGAGGCTATCGGCGAAAGCGATCGGCGATGCGCCGTCCTATGTCTGCGCGCGCGGCCTCACGCGATCAGCTTCGCCAGGGCATCCAGCCGCGGCAGGACGGCCTCGCGTCCCTCGGACGGCAGGCCGAAGATCGCGCGCTCGACGCCGGCCGCGGCGAGCGCGTCCAGCCCGGGCTTCTTGGGCGGCGCGAAGAAGATCGACACGGGCGCCGTCTTGGGATCGCGCCCCGCCTTCTTCAGGCGCTCGCGCAGCTCGGGAATACGCTCGATGGGATTCTTGTTGGGGCGCATGATCGGCATCCAGCCGTCGCCGAACTCGACGACGCGGTCGAACGTCGTCTCGCCGTCGCCGCCGATGAGGATCGGTGGGTGCGGCCTCTGCATCGGCTTGGGATCGGCCCAGATCTTGTCGAAATTGACGAAGTCGCCGTGGAACTCCGGCTCCTTCTTGGTCCAGATCTCCTTCATGGCCAGCACGCGCTCGCGCAGCAGGCGCCAGCGCGACTTCCACGCCGTGCCGTGGTTCTCCATCTCCTCGGCGTTCCAGCCGCCGCCGATGCCGAACAGCACGCGGCCGCCGGACAGGCGGTCGAGGGTGGCCACCTCCTTGGCGGTGGTGATCGGATCGCGCTCGATGACGAGACAGATGCCGGTGCCGAGCTTCAGCCGCTTCGTCGCCGCGCCCGCCGCCATCAGGGCGACGAACGGATCGTAGGACGACCAGTACTCGCGCGGCAGGTCGCCGCCGCCCGGCCACGGGCTGCGCCGGCTGGCCGGGATGTGCGTGTGCTCGGGAAACCAGACGGACTCGAAGCCGCGCTCCTCGAGCGCGCGGGCGAGCTCGTCCGGGGCCATGGCGTACTCGGTGGCGAACATCACGACGCCGTAGTGCATGACAGCCTCCTCGGGCTAGGGCAGCAGGATTTTCCCGTCGGCGGTGGACAGCGACAGGCCGACGCGGCGCGCGAGCGTCGGAGCGACGTCGCGCATGTCGATGAGACCGAGCGCGCGGCCCGCGGGCACGCCGGGGCCGATCAGGAAGAACGACGCGCGTAGCTCGGCGAGGTCCGGCAGGTGGCCGTGCGTGCCGCCCTTTCCGTTGCCGAGCATCGAGCCCGTCAGCGTCGAGACCATCTGCCAGCCGGGCTTGAGTCCGACCAGGAACGACGCCGGCGGAAAGCCGCCGCGCGCGTGCAGGGTGGCGGCGTCGAGCACGCGGTCGATGCCGCTGGCCGGCTCGGCGGCGAGCTTGTCGAGCAGCGCGCGCGTCTGCTCGCGCGTGACGCCGTCGGCCGGGTCTTTCAGCACGATGGCCGCCGAGCCGCCGGCGCTCCACGGGATCGCCTTCCAGTCGGTGATCCGGCCCCGCTCGATCGTCAGCAACCCGGCGTCGCGGAACGCGACGAAGAGGTTCAGGGTGGCGTCGGTGCGCGCGAAGCCGTGATCCGAGACGATGGCGACGAAGGCGCGGCCGGGCGCCAGTCGCTCGGCGGTCTCGCGCAGCCTGCCGACGACCGCGTCCAGCCGCTCGAGGACGGCGAAGGTCTCCGCGCTGAAGGGCCGGGTGTCGTGCTGGACGTGATCGAGCGCGAGCAGGTGCAGCGTGAGCAGCGCCGGGCGCTTCTTCTCGAGCAGACGCGCGGTGAAGCGGCCGCGCGCCTCGTCGTCCTCGGCCTCCAGCGCGCGCGGGTACGGGCCCAGCTCGGCCTCCAGCTCCGCGAGCAGCCCCGGCGTGGACAGCGCGCGCAGGAGCTTGGCGTCCTGGGGCGTGTTGGCGCGCCAGTACTCGGGGATGTTCCACGTCACGCGCGCGCCGACGCTCGCCGGCCAGTGCACGCTGGCCGTCGTCCATCCGGCGCGACCGGCGGCATCCCACAGGGTCGGCACGCGGACGTCCTCCGCGTACCAGTACCAGGCGGTCTGACCCGTGCGCAGCGGATCGAAGATCGTGTTGGCCAGGATGCCGTGCTTCGCCGGCCACACGCCCGTGATCAGCGTCGTGTGGCTCGGGTAGGTCACCGTCGGGATCACGCCCTCGACGCCCTCGGCGAACGCGCCCTCGGTGACGAAGCGCCGCAGCGCGGGGATCTTGAGCCCGTGCGTGTCGGCGGCGGTCACGTAATCCGGACGGAGGCCGTCGACCGAGATCATCAGGACGATCGGCGCCGGCGCCTGCGCCGCGGCGGCCGCGACGAGGACGCTGAGGAGCACGAGCACCGCCGCGGCGAGTCTCATTTCTGGAAGATCGGCTTGAGGTCCTTGCTCGGCACGGTGTCGCGCACCCAGGTGAACCCGCCCTTGTCGCGCATCTCGCGCGCGCCGCGCAGGAACGCCGCCAGGGCCAGCCGTGAGAGCGCGCCGCCGACGCTCACGCGTTTCACGCCCGCCTCGGCCAGCTGCGCCAGCGTGAGCGACGGATCGGCGGCGCTCATGACCACGTTGACCGGCCGGCTCACGGCGGACGTCACGGCGCGGATCGCCGCGAGGTCCCGCACGCCGGGCGCATAGAGCACGTCGGCGCCGGCCTTCTCGAAGGCCTGCAGCCGCTTGATCGTGTCGTCGAGGTCGAGGCGGCCATGGAGCAGGTTCTCCGCCCGCGCGGTGAGCATGAAGCGGAAGGGCAGCGCGCGGGCAACCTCGACGGCGGCCTGCACGCGCTCGACGGCCAGCGCGAAGTCGTAGATCGGCTGGCTCGCGTCGCCGGTGGCGTCCTCGATCGAGCCGCCCACCACCCCCGCCTCCGCGGCGAGGCGGATCATCTCGGCGGCGGCGCGCGGCTCGTCGGCATAGAGGTTTTCGAGGTCGGCGCTGACGGGCAGATCCGTCGCCTCGGCGATGGCGCGGCAGTTCGCCAGGACCTCGGCGCGGCTCACCGTGTTGGTGCCGTCGACGCGGCCGAGCATGTTCGACAGGCCCAGGCTGGTCGTCGCGAGGGCCTCGAAGCCGAGCGAGGCGAGCAGCTTCGCCGTGCCCGCGTCCCACGGGTTGGGGATGATGAACGCGCCCGGCCGCTCGTGCAGCGCGCGGAACGCGTCGGCCTTCTGCGCTTGCGTCGTCATGCGGAGCCTCCCGCGAGCGCCTGCTTCACCCGCTCGGGCGTGAACGGCAGCGCCCGCAGGCGCCGTCCGGTGGCGTGAGCGATCGCGTTGGCGATCGCCGCCGCCGCCGGCCCCTGCGCGCCCTCCCCCACGCCCAGAAAGCGCTCGCTCGGCCGGTCGAGCAGCACGACGTCGACCTCCGGCACCTCGTCGAAGCGCACGATCGGATAGTCGGCCCACGAGCGCGTCGTCACGCGCGTGCGATCGAAGCGCACCGACTCCTTGAGCGTCCAGCTCGTGGACTGGATGATGCCGCCCTCGATCTGGTTGACGACGCCGTCGGGATTCACGATCTGGCCGGCGTCCACCGCGGCCACGACCCGCGCGACCCGCACGCGGCCGCTGCCGCGATCGACGGCGACGTCGGCGACGAGCGCGCAGTAGCAGGCGAGATTCTTGTACCTGGCGAACGCGACGCCGCGGCCGCGCGCGCCGTCGCCCTTCGCGCCGGATTGCCAGCCGGCTCGCTGCGCCGCCGCCTCGAGCACGGCGCGGGCGCGCGGATCGCTCAGGTGGCGCAGCCGGAACTCGACGGGGTCGGCGGCGGCGGCCGCCGCCAGCTCGTCGACGAACGACTCGAGCGCGAACACGTTGGCGTAGCCCCCGAGCGTGCGCAGGGCGGAGGTGCGCAGCGGCGCCTGGGCGACGTAATGCTTGACGACCTTCACGCGGCCGAAGTCGTAGAGCGGGATCGCGTTGCGATCCGAGCCGCCGGCCGGCTGCGGCACGTCGGCCGGCGGCACCGGCGCCAGCGGTGTCGCCAGGTGTCGCGCGGCGAGGAGGTTGACGCCCGCCGAGGATCCGGGCCGCGTGCTGTGCGGATGGCTCCACACCTCGTGCGACCACGCGACGACGTTGCCCTGCGCGTCGAGGCCGCCCGCGAGCTTCATCACCATGGCCGAGCCGTAGGGCTCCCACATGAACTCGTCGTCGCGCATCCACTGTAGCTTCACCGGCCGGCCGCCGGTGGCGCGCGCCAGCAGCGCGGCGTCGAGCGCCACGTCGTCGGCGCCGTTGTGGCCGTAGCAGCCCGCGCCCTCCGCGTGAATACAGCGGATGTCGCTGGTCGCCACGCCGAGCGCCTTGGCGAGATCGGCGCGCAGCGGGAACACGCCCTGGCTGTGCGTCCACACGGTGAGCCGCCCGTCCTGCCAGTGGGCGACGGCGCACGAGGGACCGATCGAGCCGTGGCACTGGTAAGGACGCGTGTAGCGCGCCTCGAGCGTCTTCACCGGCGCCGCGGCCGCCGGCGCCGCCTTGTCGGTCACCGTCTCGGCCGCCGCGGACCGGGCCATCAGATCACGGTAGAGCGCGTCGCCCGACGGCGGCAGCGACGCGGTCTCCTTCCATTTCGCACTCTGCCTGAGCGCCTCGCGGGCGCGGATCGCCTGCTCCTCGCGCGCGGCGGCCACGGCCAGAAAGCTGCCGTCGCGCACGACGGCGACGACGCCCGGCAGGCTGCGCACGCGCGCCTCGTCGACCGAGAGCAACTCGGCGCCGGGCGAGGGCGGACGCACCACGCGGCCGAACACCATGCCCGGCAGCCGCACGTCCTGCACGTAGGCGGCGCCGCCCGTGAACTTCTTCGGGATGTCGCGGCGGCGCACGCTCGTGCCGACCCACCGATGCGCGGAGGCCGGCTTCGGCTTCGCCGTCGCGGTGGCAGCACGTCCCAGGTCCGCGTCGCCGGCGAGATCCCAGTACGTGATCCGGCCGCCGCCGGCGGCGGCGACGGTCCCGTCACTGACGCTCAGGTCGGCGGCGGGCACTCCGAGCTTCGCGGCGGCCGCCGACAGAAGGATCTCGCGCGCCTCGGCGCAGGCAAAGCGCAGCGCGGTGCCGCTCTGCTCGACCGAGAGGCTGCCGGCCGTCTGGCCCTCGTTGGGCGTGCGCGCGGTGTCGCCGTACACGACCTCGATGCGCGCCAGATCCACGTCCAGCTCGTCGGCGGCGATCTGCGAGAGCGCGGTGCCGATGCCCTGCCCCAGCTCGATCTTGCCCGTGAAGATCGTCACGGTGCCGGTCGGATCGATCCGCAGCCAGGCATCCAGTCTCCGGTTGCCGTCGAGACTACCGGGCAGGCGCGCGGGTTGCGCGAGCCCGAGGCGCGGGGCCAGCGCGAAGCCGACGACGAGCGCGCCCGCGTGGATGAATGCGCGGCGCGAGAGGCCGCGGCGGCCGCTCACGAGCGCATCTCCCTGGCCGCGCGCTGCACGGCACGCACGATGCGGTTGTGCGAGGCGCAGCGGCAGAGATGGCCGTTCAGCGCCGCCTTGACGTCGCCGTCGCTCGGCCGGGGATTGCGATCGAGCAGCGCCTTCGCCGACATCACCATGCCGTTACCGCAGTAGCCGCACTGACACGCCTGCTCCTCGATGAATGCCCGCTGGAGAGGATGCAGCGCCTCGACGGTGCCGAGCCCCTCGATCGTCGTGATGTGGCCCTTCGCGACGCTCGAGACCGGCGCCACGCAGGAGCGCACGGGCTTGCCGTCCACCAGCACCGTGCACGCGCCGCACTGCGCGAGCCCGCAGCCGAACTTGGGGCCGTTCAGCTCGAGGTCGTTGCGCAGGATATAAAGGAGGGGCGTGTCCGGCTCGACCGCGACCGTCCTGCGCTCGCCGTTGACCCGCAGCGTGAAGTTGGCCATGTCGTGTCCCTCCCACTTACACCGCCCCGTTCGACGCGACGAGGATCTTGCCGCTTCGCTCCCCGCGCTGCGCGTGGGCCAGCGCGGCCTTGATCTCGTCGATGGGGTACACCGTCTCGACCGGCGCCGACAGGATGCCCTTGACGATCTGCTCGGAGAGGTCCGCGTAGATCGCGCGAATCTGAGCGAGCGAGCGCGTGGCCAGCCCGCGCCCGAGAATGAAGCCGATCAGCGTCTGCCCGCCGCCGATGAGCGCGCTGCGCGACATCACCGGGTCCTCGCCGCTCATCGAGCCGTAGTTGCACACGACGCCGCCCTCGGCGAGGCACGACGACAGCCGCGCCGTCGCGCGCCCGGAGACGGCGTCGAGGCCGAGCCGGATCGGGGCGCCCCCCGTCTGCGCCCTCACCGCGTCGGCGAGGTCGGGACCGTCGACGACGCACGCGTCGGCGCCAAGCGCCTTCAGCTCGGCAAAGAGCGAGGCGCGCCGCACGACGTTCAGCGTCTTCACGCCGCGCGCGCCGGCCAGACGGATCACCAGGCGGCCGACCGCGGAGTTGGCGACGTTCTGGATCAGCCAGTCGCCGGACTCCAGCCCGACGACATCGGTGAGCAACAGGAGCGCCGTCGGTGGATTGATGCGGAGCATGGCCGCCTGGCGCAGGTCGATGCCGGACGGTAGGACGACGACGTCGTCGGCCTTCACGCGCCGCTGCTGCGCCCAGTTCTCGCGCTGCAGGTTGATGACGAGATCGCCCGGCTTCACGTCCGACACGCCGGCGCCGACGGCCGTGACGCGGCCGACACATTCGGCGCCCGGTGTCGCCGGCAGCGGCGGCTTGAGGCGGTAGGTGCCGCGACAGAACGAAACGTCGGCCGGGTTGATCGGGAAAGCGAGGACGTCGAATACCACCTCGCCGGCGGCGGGGACGCCGACGTCCGGCACCTCCGCGCAGCGCGCCACCTCCTCGGGAGGGCCATAGCGATCGATCAAGACCTGTTTCATGGGTTATCGAGGAGCGCCACGGCTTTGCCGGGGCGCTCCGAACGCTGGGGGTATGGGGGCCATATCGGGGCCCCCATTCAAAACGTCAGAACGGTGCGCGCGACCTCGCCGGCCTTCATCGCGCGGAACGCCTCGTTGATGTCCTCGAGCCGGCCGCGCCGCGTGACCATCTCGTCGAGCAGCAGCCGCCCCTGGCGGTAGAACTCCAGGTAGAGCGGGATGTCGAGGCGGAAGCGGTTGCTGCCCATGCGCGAGGTCTGCACGCGGCACTCCGGGCGAATGGCCATCCAGGGGAACTCGATCGTCGCGTCGGGCGGCAGCACGCCGACGATGGTGGCCGTGCCGCGGATGGCGAGGCTCTCGATGGCCTGGCGCACCAGCTTGGCGTTGCCGACGGCTTCGAAGGCGTGATCGACGCCGGCCCCGCCGGTGAGCGCGCGGACGGCCTTGACCGGATCGTCGTTGGCGCTGTTGACGACGTGGGTGGCCCCGACGCGTTTGGCCATCTCCAGCTTGCCGTCGAACACGTCGACGCCGATGATCTGCCGCGCGCCGCCGATGCGCGCGCCCTGGACGATGGCGAGCCCGACGCCGCCGCAGCCGAAGACGGCGACGGTCTGGCCGGCCTGCAGACCCGAGGTGCGCAGCGCGGCGCCGACGCCGGTGAGGACGCCGCAGCCGACGAGCGCGGCGCGGTCGAGCGGCAGCGCGGGATCGATCTTCACGACGGAGTTCTCGTGCAGCAGCATGCGCTCGGCGTAGCTGCTGATACCGATGAACTGCCGCAGCGGCTCGCCCTTTTGCGACAGGCGCGGCGGCGCCGCGTCCGGGCGTGTGACGAGGCCGCCGACGCAGAGGTTGGGATGGCCGGCGAGGCACTGCGCGCAGCTGCCGCAAAACCCGGAGAGGCACGCCACCACGTGATCGCCGGGCCGCAGCGTCGTGACGTCGGCGCCGACCGCCTCCACGACGCCGGCGCCCTCGTGGCCGAGCACGATGGGCCGATCGAGCGGCCAGCGCCCCTGGCCGTCGACCACGTGCAGGTCGCTGTGGCAGACGCCGGTGGCCGCCGTGCGCACCAGGACCTCGCGGCCCGACGGCTTGTCGATCTCCACGGACTCGATCGTGAGCGGCTCGTGCGGCTTGCGAAAGATCGCGGCCTTCATCTCCATGCGCGTCTCCTCACTGTGGCAGCTTCCACCCGATCCAGTCGCAGACGGCCCGCCCCATCACCAGCTCCTGGTCGCGGCCCTTCAGCCACGGCAGCTCCTCCGTGAACATCGTCACGCACTGCCGGTACGAGCACGGCATGCGGGTGATGTCGGTGCCCCAGAACATCCGCGCCGGGCCGAAGGCGTCGTAGATGCGGCGCAGCTTGTCGTGGATGTTGCGGAAGGGATAAGCCTCGCCCGAGTAGCTCGGCGCACCGGTGGCCTTGATCGCGACGTTGGGATGCTTCGCGAGGGCGAGCATCTCCGGCAGGTTGTCCCACGCCGCCTCGCCGGTCTCCGCGGGCGAGCGCCGCCCGAGGTGATCGATGATCAGCTTCAGCCTCGGATGGCGCTCGGCGACCTGGCCGACCGTCGGCAGGAAGTTCGCCGCCAGGAGCGCGACGGGCAGGCCGGCGCGCTCGGCCGCGGGCCAGAGCCAGTCGATGGTGCCGTCGGTCGGCCACGTCTTCATGTGCGGCTGCAAGAACGTGAAGCGCAGCCCGAGCATGCCCGGCCGCTTCTTCCAGCCGTCGAGGAGCGTGCGGCTCTCCGGCGTGTCGAGCGGGAAGTTGCCGAGGATCGCGAAGCGGTCGGGATGCTGGCGCGCGGCCTCGACGGCCAGCTCGTTGGCGTTGGGATCCCACGACGTCGGCGGATGGATGACGGCCGCGTCCACGCCCGCCGCGCCCATCTCCTTCAGCAGCTCGTCCTTGGTGAAGGCGGCGACCTGCCGGTGACGGAGATTCGCCGGCTTGCCGCCCGACCAGATGTGGACCTGCGCGTCGACGATCGGCATGGATTCCTCCTCGCTCGCTCGCGGCTCGCGTGGTTACTCGGCGATCGCCTGGAACACGAGCGCGCGCAGCAGTTGCTGATAGTGGCGCCCGAGCGGCGATTGCATCATCGAGACGACGACCATCTCCTCCTTGGGATCGGCCCACCAGTAGGTCGCGAACGCGCCCGGCCAGAAGTAGTCGCCGGCCGAGCCCGCCATCGGCGACAGACCCTTCGCCTCGCGCACCGCGACCCCCAGGCCCCAGGTGTATCCCGGACCGGCATAGTAGGTGGTGCCGCGTGCGATCGGGCCCAGATGATCCGACGTCATGAGCTCGACGGTCCTCGGCGCGAGCACGCGCGCGCCGTCGAGCACGCCGCGGTTCAGCAGCATCTGGGCGAAGCGCGCGTAGTCGCCGGCCGTGGACACGGCGCAGCCACCGCCGCAGTCGAACTTCCGCGGGACGGTGGGATCCGCGAGCTTGTATTCGGCGCCCGTCTCGGGATGCGTGGGCAGCGCTTGCGCGATGCGTGCGCGCTTGTCGGCCGGCACGAGGAACGTCGTGTCGGTCATCTTCAGCGGCCGGTAGATCCGCTCCGCGAGGAACTCACCGAGCGGCTTGCCGGAGACGATCTCGACGACGCGGCCGAGGACATCCGTCGAGAGGCTGTACTCCCATCGCGTGCCGGGCTGGTAGAGGAGCGGCGCCTTGCTCAGGCGCTCGATGAACTCGTCCATGGTCAGGGTCAGCGACGACGCGTTGGAGGACTCCGGGTACATCTTGTAGATCTCCGTCGTCCCGCGGTTGCCGTACGTGAGGCCGGAGGTGTGGCGCATCAGGTCCTGGATCGTCATCTCGCGCTCGGCCGGAGCCCGCTCCACGCCGACCGTGAGGTGCTTGAACGCCGGAATGTACTTCGACACGGGATCCGACAGGAGCAGTCGGCCTTCCTCGTACAGCGACAGGGCCGCCACCGTGACGAGCGGCTTCGTCATCGAGGCGATCCGGAAGATCGCATCCGGCGTCATCGGCGCGCCGGACGCCTTGTCGCGAAAGCCGACGGCCTGGACGTAGGCGGCCCGTCCCTTGCGCGCGACGACGACGACGGCGCCGGGGATCTGCCCGCGCTCGACGTCGGCGCTCAGGACCTGCGTGATGCGCGCGAGCCGCTCGGAGGACAGCCCCACCTGCTCGGGTTTTGCCGTCGGCAGATCGCCCGCGACGGCCGCGCGTCCGATGGTCAGGAGTGTGAGGACCAGGCCGACGGCGACGGCCAGGCGCTTCATGCTGCGCCTCCCACTTTCAGGATTTCGGCGCCGGGGGCGGCCCCGAGCTCGCACGCGTTCACCGTCATGGCCAGCATGCTGTAGTAGCCGATGGCGCCGGTGAGCTGGATGAAGCCGTCGTCGCCGAAGCGGGCGCGCAGCGCCTTGACGGCCGCGTCGTCCACGCGGTGCTTGCGCAGGAGGTCGCGCGCGAATTCCACGATCTGCGCGTCGTCCGGCGGCAGGACGCGCGTGTGCCCGTCCCGGATGGCCGCGACGGTCGACTCCGGCACGCCGAGCTTGCGGGCCTGGCCCGTCTGGGCGCCCCACACGTAGACCGCGTCGAGCTCGCGGGCGACGGTCATGGCGGCCAGCACCCGCACGCGCATGTCGAGCGAGCCCTCGAAGCGGACGTACGCGCCGAGATGCGCGAGACGGCCCGCCAGCTCCGGGCTGTGCAGGAACATCGTGAACGGGCCCTGCAGCGCGCCGCGGCTGGCGACGATGCCGTCCACGATCGCGTGGTCCTTCGCCGCCACCTGGTTCTTGCTCGTGATGGGCGTCAGCCTGGCCATGGATCGCTCCTCCTCATTTCCACAGGCGCCTCGTGGCGAGATCGGCGCCCTCGCGCAGGGCGCGCAGCTTGGTCCACACGACGCTCTCCTCGACGAGCTGCGAGCCGGCGAAGGTGCCGAAGCCGCAGTCCACGCCGGCGAGCACGCGCGTGCGATCGCCGATCGCCTCCGCGGCGGCCACGATGCGGTCGGCCACGACCTCCGGATGCTCGACGACGTTGGTCGTGGAGTCGATGACGCCCGGGACGAACAGCATGCCGTCGGGCAGGGGATGGCGCCGGAAGGCTCTCAGCTCGTGCTGGTGCCGCGGGCTCGCCAGCGGCAGCGAGAGCGCGCCGACCTGCGCGCGGTAGACGATCGGCAGCAGCGGCTCCAGCGACACGTCGTGGGTGTGCGGCCCGTCGTAGTTGCCCCAGCAGAGGTGCAGGCGGATGCGATCGGCGGGCAGCCCCGCGATCGCCTCGTTGATGGCGTCGATGTGGAGGGCGACTGCTCTCAAGAAGCCGTCGAGCGGCTCGTCCTGGAAGAAGCGCGCGCGCTCCATGGCCAGGTCCGGGCAGTCGAGCTGCAGCACGAATCCACGGCCGACGATCAGCGCATATTCCTTGCGCATCTCGCGGGCCAGCGCCTTGACGTAGCGCTCGTGCGAGCCGTAATAGGCGTCGAGCATGATGGTGGCGATCACGCCGGGCGAGGCGGCGGTCATGAACGCCTCGGCGAACTTCTCGGCGCCCGCGGCGCGCCGGAACAGCTCGCACTCGGCGGTGGCCTCGCCGAGATCGGTGTAGGCGACCTCGGCCACGGCCTGGGGGGCGTCGTTGATACGCGCGGCGCCCGCGCGCTGGCGGGACAGCCGCGCGGCGTAGTCCGGATGCTCGGCGATGTCGCGCGACAGCCGCCGCTTGCTGGCGCCGCCGAAGCCGCGCATCCGCCGCGCCGGATAGGTGGAGAAGCCCACGCGGGGCTGCTCGCCGTCGTTGCCGACGTCGATGCCGGCCTCGAGCTGGCGGGCCACCACATGCCGCACGGCCGCCTCGGCCTCGCGCGCGAACGCGGCGGCGTCGATGGCTTCGCCCCGGTCCTGGCGCACGAGCAGGTCGCGCAGCGCGGCCGGGCGGGGAAGGCTGCCGGTGTGGGTGGTCAGGATCCGCTGCTCGCTGCGCTTCATGCGGCGGTTAGGCTACACCATGCCGCGCCCGCTCGGGGACTACTGGCCGTACAGCTTCTGCCACCACGTGCGGCCGTCGCCGCCGGGAAGGGCGCCCACCTTGCGGCGGATCTCCTCGATGGGCCAGCCGGTCAGCGACGCCAGCGCCCCGGCCTCCTGCTCCACGCGCGCGCGCAGCGAGTCGTGGTAACGCTCCGCCGCCTCGCACGTCGCCTCCCCCTTCCACGGATGCCGCAGGACGTAGCGGCCCTGGAAATTGCCGCGGTCGGCGGTCTCCTGGAAGACGAGGTCTTCGGGGAAGTGCGCGGCATCGTACCGCACGTGCAGGCGCGTCACGAAGACGTCGGCCGCGCCGCCGGGCAGCCGGCGCCGCAGGCGTTCGTCGGCGCCGCTCGCCGACAGCCAGAAGACGCCGAGCTTGCGCAGCTCCTGCATCGAGAGCGGGTCGGCGGCGCAGGGATCGCACCAGCCCATGTCCCACGCGTACTCGAGGAACACCGCGCGCATGTCCTCGCGCTCGACCTGATGGCTGAACATCGCGCGGTAGAACTGCGGAAACTCCTCCTTCACGTAGACCGGCAGCTCCATCCCGGTCGGCAGCCGCACCGTGCGGTAGTTCGTGGTCTCCACGCGGCCCTTGCGCGTCAGCGCGTAGACGAACAGATCTTGATGGCCATCGGCGTTGAGGGTGCCGAGGCGGATGGGCAGCATGAACTTCGGCGACTCGAACGCCATCTGGAGCGGGCGCAGGTACGTGAAGCCGAGCCGCGCCTGCTCGGCCAGATTCACGCGCGCCACGAAGAACTTCATCCCCTGCTTGAGATAGCTGCCCAGGATCGACGACGCGCCGGCGGGCAGGCGGTAGCCGTTGTCGCGCAGCCAGGTCTGAAGCCCGCTGCTCTCGCGGGCGGACAGGATGAGGATGTCGTACTCGCCGACGGTGTAGCGCGCCTCGATGGTGACGCCGAGGCCGCGCGCCCGTTCTGCCGCCGCGTCGCCGCGCGTGGCGGTCATGCCCCGGGGCGCCTGCAGCGTGGCGGGATACCTCGGCGAGCACGGATCGTCGTCGAAATACTCGACGAGCCGGGGCGCCGAGTAGGCGTCGAGGTGCTCGATGAGCGCGCGGTCGCTCACGCGAATCTGCCCCTTCTCGAGGACGGTCGGCACCGGCACCACGATGGCGAACTCCTTGAGGTCGCCCCTGAAGTCGTTGGCCATGGTGAGGACGGTCTTGTCGTCGTGACGGACCAGCACGACCTGCGAGGCCTGGTTGAACAGCTTCGTATCGGCCTTGGCGACGTAGAAGCCGCAGAACGCCAGCACCGTGGGCGCCGCGAGCGCGACGACGAGCAGGGCGGCGAGGAGAGCGGTGACGTGCTTCATGGCGAGCGCCTCCATTGGTAGCGTGAGCCGGGCAGCACCCGGTCGATGAGCGGGACGAGCAGCGAGCAGACGGCGAGCGACCACAGCAGGCCGTTGCTCCTGAACAGCTTGAACTGGACTGCGTAGGCCCCGAGGGCCACCAGCATGGCGAAGAGCACGCGGCCGGCGCGCGAGTCCGGCGTGGTCCTGGGATCCGAGATCATGAAGAAGGCGAACAGCACGAGCGCGCCGTTCTCCAGCCGGTGCACGGCAATGGCCAGCGGCTCGCCGAGCCAGAACGAGCGGGCGACGAGCAGGCTCGCCCAGCTGGCCAGGAAGGCCAGCGTCACGTCGGCGCGCGCGGCGCGATTCACCACGAGGCCGCCTGCGGAGGCGAGCAGGAACGCGAAGACGAGTCCGCTGCCCCACTGTCCGGGCGACACCCAGACCTGTCCCGTCGCCAGCATCATCGCGACGAGGGCGAAGTTGGTGGGGTTGAAGACGTGCTTGTCGCGCACGCGCAGCGTGAACTTGCTCGCGATGGCCACCCCGGCGGCGAGGATCGCCAGGCCGAGCGAGCCGGTGCGGAGCAGCAGGCAGAGCGAGAGCGACGAGATCAGCGCGCTGCGCGGATCGAACCGTCCGCGGCCGGTCAAGCGCGTGCAGACGAGCTGGGCGACGAGCGCCGTCACGACGATCGCCGCCGCGGTCGGCGTCTGGACCTCGAGGTCCAGCCAGAACACGCCGTAGCCGAGCAGTCCGGCCAGGGTGGCGATCTGATAGAGCCGCGGATCCCGGCGTCGTGCCGGCAGCACGGGGGCCGCGGCGCGGGCGACGGCGGGGTGGGCCGCGGTCTCGACCGGGGCGATGGCCTGCATGCTCGCTTAGACAGGGCACCTCCCCGGAAGTTCCCCGCGCTCAGGGGCGCGCGACGAGAAGGGGCGAGTCGGACGGCGGGTCCGGGCTCATGATCGAGTTGACTCCGAGATCATGAGCCAATGGCGTTGGAGCCATGATGCGGCCGCTGCAAGTCTACCTCGACGAGCGTGACCTCAAGAGCCTCGAGGCATGGGCCCGAGAACGCGGATGGACCAAGTCTCAAGCCATCCGCGCCGCTGTCCGAGCGCTCGCGCGCCGGCCGGCCGAGGACCCGCTGCTCGAGCTCAGCGGCGACGTCGATGGGTTGCCCGCCGATTTGAGCGAGAACTTCGACCGCTATCTCAACGAAACGTTCGTTGCCGAGTCGCGGGCACCGTATCGCGCGCGCCGCCGGCCCCGCACGGCTGTTCGTCGATAGCGGCGCCTGGATCGCGCTGCGTAGCCGGCGCGACCAGCACCACGCCGAGGCCGATCGGCTCTTCCGTGAGGCGATCTCGCGTCGGATCGCGCTTCTCACCACGAATCTGGTCCTCGCCGAAACCCACCGGCTCATGCTCCATCGTGCGGGCGTTCAGCCGGCGCTCCGCACGCTGGAGAGCTTCGATGCCAGCACGCGCCTGACGATTCACTTCGCGACCGCCGACGATCACGCGGGGGCGCGCCGGTGGCTGGAGCGCCTGGCGCCACATCCGATCACGTACACGGATGCCGTCAGCTTTGCGGTCATGGAAGCGACCCGGTGCGGCCACGTCATCGGTTTTGACCACGACTTCGCGGCCGCCGGGTACACGCTCTGGGAGGGATCCGGCTAGACCTCGCCTCACCTCTCCGGCGGGGGCGCCACCACGTCCTCGTAGCGGTGGCGCTTGGTGATCAGCTTCGCGTGCAGGAAGACGTCCAGGGTCGCCTCGAACGCCGGCCGCGTGATCTCGACGTGCGGCGTCCAGCACCCGAGCCGCTGGTAGGCGGCGATCGTCGAGGCCAGCACACCGCGGTCGATCTCGGGGAAGAACGACGCCTCGGCCTCGGCGACCTTCGCGGCCGGTGTCGCGATCAGCCACGCGCGCGCCTTGCGATAGGCGCGCATGAAGCGCCGCGCCATGTCGGTCTTCAGCCACTCGCGGCTGCCCGCGAGGCTCGAGAACGCGCACGGTCCGATCGCCTCACCGAGCGAGGCCACCACGCGGCCGACGCCGTCGTGCTCGAGCTGCTGCGGCGCCGGTCCCTGCTGGTGGACGTAGTCGCCCTCGCCCTTGCGGAAGGTCTGATCCATCTGGCCGCCCGGCACGTCGACGGCCGTGAGCGCCGCGTAATCCAGGCCGCGCTTGTGACACGCGTACTTGAACATCGCCAGCGGCTGGCCACCGTGATCCACGAGCACGCGGGTGCCGCGGAGCTTGTCCCAGGTGAAGGCGGGATCGGGCGCTCGCCCCGTGAGAAAGAAGCCGTCCTTCTCGTTGATCTGCGCGAAGTGCAGGGCGGGCGGTGCCTGGCCCTGTTCCAGCGGACCGAAGCCCTGCGAGGGCGCCGACTGGCAGACGTGCACGGTGCCGGCCACGACGCTCTCGATCGCCGACTTGCCGGGCGGCGCGATGGAGTGCTTCGCCGTGAGTCCCTCGTCCCTCAGGAAGCCGCCGGCGATCGTCGCGATCAGGGGCGAGTAGAACGCCGAGAAGCGCGTGAACTGGATGCTGATCTCGTCGCTCACAGTCGTTTCCTCCTTTGCCGGCTCACGCGACGGCCGGCAGGATCTCCTTCGTGAAGCGCTCGAGCTGCGCCTGCTGGTCGTCGCCGACGAAGCGGACGCAGAGGTCGGTCACGCCGGCGTCCGCGTAGCGTTGCAGCGCGCCGATCACCGCGTCCGCCGGCCCGAGCCCCATCAGTCCGCGCAGGTGGACGCCGCCGCCGTAGTAGGTCGCCAGGAACTCGCGCGTGGTCCGTTCGGCGCGCGCGACGTCGTCGTCCAGGCGCACCGTCGTGTAGACGCAGAGCGGAAACGCGGGCAGCGTGCGGCCGTGCCGGTCGAGGGCCTCTTCGGCCAGCGCGCGCAGGCGCCGGCACTCGTCGGCGTCGACGTACGTGGTGATGATGCCGTCGCCCAGCCGCGCGAACCGCTCGAACTGCGCGGGCAGGAACTCGCCGCGGTTGCCCGCGGTGATGAGAACGGGCGGCCCCGCCGCGTTCCACGGCAGCGGGCCGATGGTGTGCTCGACCAGGTCGACGCCGTGGCCGCGGTGGGTGACCGGCTCCCCGCGCCAGAGCATCCGCCAGATCTCGACGTGCTCTTCCAGCCGCTGCACCCGGCGCTTGTGGTCCATGCCGCACGCCGCCCACTCCCGTTCGGCGGACGGCAGGCTCCAGCCCACCCCGAGCCCGAGCACGACGCGTCCGCGCGACAGCGCGTCCACGTTCGCGATCTGGTGTGCGAGCACCACCGGCTGCCGGAGGGCGGGGAGGAGCACCGCGGTGCCGAGCCGCACGCGCGACGTCATCGCGGCCAGGTACGCGAGCGTGGTGAGCGGCTCGAGCCGCGGCTTGGCGACGACGCTGTCGCCGACCCACGCCGCGTCGTATCCCGCCTCGTCGGCGTGGCGCGCCATCGCCCAGCACTCCTCGACGGGGGGCCGCCGGGCCGACTGCATGACGGCGCCACGCGTGGGCACGAGGATGCCGACGCGCATCAGGCCGATCGCACCCAGCCGCCGTGCACCGGGTGGTGTGAGCAGAGGAACTCGACGAAGGCCGGCCGGCCCCTCGCGTTCTCGTCGAGCGCGCGCCTGAGCGCGGGGACGATCTCGGACGGCTTGTCCACGTCTTCGCTGTGAAAGCCGACCGCCTTCGCCATCGCGGCCATGCACGCCTTGCCGTGGTCGGAGACCTTCCACGTGTAGGGATCGTGGCCGGCGCCCCAGAAGCCGGGGCCGTAGCCGGAGTAGCCGCCGTTGTTGATGTGCAGCGTGGTGATCCCGATGCCGTAGCGCGCGACGGCCTCGAAGTTGCCCATCATGTAGCAGACGCCGGCGTCGCCGGTGACGTGCACGCACTGGCGATTGGGATAGGCGAGCTTGGCGGCGACGGCGCCGGCCAGGCTGAACCCCAGCGTCGAGACGTTGCCCCAGCCGAGGAACCCGCGCGGGATCTGCGCCTCGTAGACCGTGCTCGTCTGGTCGCGCGTGTTGCCGCTGTCGGCGGTGACGAACGAGTTTCGCGGATCGAGCACCTTCATGAGGTCGCCGAGCACGCGATACGGATTGATCGGCGTCTCGTTCGAGTCCAGCCACGGCCGGAACTTCGCGAGGAATTCCTGCTTGGCCGCGCGGATCTCGTCGACGAGGGCCGGGTTCTTGTTCGGCGCCCCACGCCGGGACAGCTCCTCGGAGAGCGCCTGCAGCGTGAGCTTCGCGTCGCCGACCACGGCGTGGCGCGTCTCGTACGAGCGGTTGAGATCGAGCGTGTCGATCGTGCACTGCACGATGGTCTTCTTGTCGGCGTCGGGGATGGCGTGGCTGAAGCGGTTGGGGAACAGGCTGGCGCCGATCGAGAAGAGCAGGTCGCACTTCTTGAGAAATCGCTCGGCCAGCGAGCCGCGCACGCCCACCGAGAGCGGGTGGTTTTCCGGAAACGCGCTCTTGCCCTTGAGGGTCGTCAGCACGGGCACCTGCGCCAGCTCGGCGAAGCGCAGCAGCTCCGCGGTGGCGTCGGCGTAGAGGACGCCCTCGCCCACGAACAGCAGCGGGTCCTTCGCGGCCGCGAGCGCCTTGATCGCGCTCGTCACGTCGTCGGGATCGGGGCCGGTGCGCCAGCCCTTCACGGTCGTGTACGGGTGCTCGGCCTCGTCGTACTCCCCGAGGTCGCGCGGGATCAGCAGCAGGACGGGCCCGGGGCGCCCGGAGCGCAGGTGCGTGAACGCGCGGCGCAGATAGTCCGGCACCAGCTCGGCGCGGCCGATCTCGCCCACCCACTTGGTGACGGACTTGAAGGCCTCGCCGATGTCGTAGTGCGTGTGGCGCGCGGCCGACGGCCCGACGCCCTCGGCGATGACGAGCAGCGGCGAGGAGTCCTCCCACGCCTGCGCGACGGCGCCGTACGCCATCTGGATGCCGGCGGCATTCAGCCCGGCCATGACGGTGCACGCGCCGATCTGCTTGCCACTGGTCACGCGCGAGAAGGCGTCGGCCACCGCGACCGCGAAGCGCTCCTCGCCCATCATGAGGATGGGCACGCCCTCTTCCCCGAGCGCGTTGTTCACCGGGCTGGTGGGATAGCAGCTCACCCACGGAATGCCCTCGGCCTTCAGGATCCGCGCGAAGCCGTTGACCGCTTTCACTTTCACCGGGCACCTCC
>Ga0137415_10002117_pt1 | contig 19728 bp, 17 predicted proteins | sample CZODoug3_1_1_16f_FD_183082 | JGI IMG/M metagenome (GOLD analysis project Ga0137415, IMG submission 183082) | Vadose zone soil fungal communities from Angelo Coast Range Reserve, California, USA - CZODoug3_1_1_16fungal (Hybrid Assembly) | ecosystem: Environmental > Terrestrial > Soil > Vadose...
CGCTCGCTCGGGCGGAACGCGATCTGCAGCAGCGCGACCAGTCACATCGCGCTCACCCCCACGTCCGCCTTGGCGATCACCACGAGCAGCACGAACGCCACAAAACCGAGCCCGGAGCACCACATGTAGGCCCGGTTGGGCTCCGGGTCGGCGCCGCTGCCGGTCTTGTCGTCACCGGCGGCCGCGGGGGCCGGGACCAGCTCGAACGCCCGACCGCGCCCACGCTGTACGGCGTTCGCCACCTGCAGGACGAGCACCACGAGGACGGCGACGACCACGGACACCGCCCACAGTCCCCAGCCGGAGTAGGTGACGTGCAGCTTCGTCGCGGCGGCCCGGACCGTGGCCCCGGTGGGGTTGAGCGGGGACAGCCCCGCCGAGTTCGCCCCGATCACGACGGCCAGCTCGCACAGGTAGAAGCTGGCGCGATAGCGCACCCCCACGTGCGCGACCATCGGCACCAGGAACGCGATCGGAGCGGTCGAGAACGCGCCCGCCGTGGACAGCAGCGCGGCCAGCAGGAAGCCGGTCCACGGCAGCAACGCCTGCCGGTCACCGACCGTCGCGTAGACCTTCTCGACCACCTTGGCCAGCGCGCCGCTGCGTTCCAGGTGCGCGAACAACGCCGAGACGCCCGCGATCAGCACGAACAGGTCGCCCGGGAACGTCTGGTACATCACCTTCGGGTCCAGCCCGGACAGGAACAGCACCGGCAGCGCGGCGGCGAGCGCCAGCACGCCGATGTTCATCCGCCGCCAGATCGCGACGACCAGCACAACAACGAGGAGAACGAGCGACAACACTTGGACTGCAGACACCGACGGCCCCCTGACGACGGGTTGTAGCCTCGGGACTGTATCCGGCGTCACCCGATCCGGCCATCACCGTCGAGCGATGGGCGTTCACCATCGCGTCGGGTCTTGATCAGTCATAGTCTACGTGCATTATGCGCTTGCGTGGATAATCGGAAACCGGACGCCAGCCACACCTCCCGCCGTGGCTGGGCATGACTGTATGAAGAAACCATAGCTCGGTGTTAAACCGGCTGGGAAGCGCGTGATCAACGCGTTCTCCATCACGTTCGGTGACCGTTGACCAGCTGCTGAAACCTACTGATCAGGGGCCCGGAAACACCGATCGTGAGATAGGCCCGACCTCGGTCCTTCGCCCGAAACGTTGCCTTTCGGGTGGTTAACGACGATCCTTACCGGTGACGTGGATCATCGACGGGGGGACGGCCGTGGACGAGGGTGAGGAATTCGGCCCGTATCGATTGCAGCGGCTGGTCGGGCGCGGCGGCATGGGCGAGGTGTACGAGGCCCACGACACGGTTCAGGACCGGCAGGTGGCAGTGAAGCGGCTGCTGGCGCACATGGCCGACGACACAGAATTCCAGCAACGGTTCCGCCGGGAGTCGCGGCTGGCCGCGCGGCTGCGCGACCCGCATGTCATCCCCATCCACACCTACGGCGAGATTGACGGCCGGCTGTTCATCGACATGCGGCTGATCCGGGGCCAGAACCTGCACCAGGTACTCGCCGACGAGGGCCGGCTGACGCCGGAGCGGGCCGTGTCCGTCGTGAGCCAGGTGGCCCGGGCGCTGGACGCCGCGCACGCCGAAGGCCTGGTGCACCGGGACGTCAAGCCGTCGAACATCCTGCTCGGCCCCGACCCGGATGGTGAGGACTTCGTCTATCTGGTCGACTTCGGGATCAGCCGCGCGTCCGGCGACTCCCAGGTGCTCACTGCGAGCGGCATGGTCATGGGCAGCGTCGACTACATGGCGCCCGAGCGGTTCGACGGCACCGCGGGTCCCGAGGCGGACGTGTACTCCCTCGGGTGCGTGCTGTTCCAGTGTCTCACCGGCTCCCCGCCGTTCCGCGGCGAGAGCATGCCCGAGCTCATGCGGGCTCACCTCGGCCAGGAACCGCCCGCGCCGTCGTTGTGCTGCCCCGACGTACCGGCGGGCATCGACGCCGTGATCGCGCGAGCCCTGGCCAAGGACCCGGCCGAGCGTCCGCGCAGCGCCACCGAGCTAGGCCGGGACGCCCAGGCGGCCCTGACCCGCCGCAAGCGGACCACCATGGAGCTCCCCGTGCCGGTGGCCGAGGGCCCGGGCGGCACCGAACCAGTGGCGGCGAGTCCGGAGGACGCCGACCCGGTCGGGAAGAGCGCCGAACCGGAGACCGTGCGTGTCGCCACCGCTCACCGGCCGCCGAAGACCCCGGCGGCAGCGGACGATCTCGGCAGGTCGGGGGTCGGACCGGCTGGTGGGGCGGGCGGCAACGGCCGCTCCCCGTCCTCCACGCACGTCGACTTCGACGAGGTCTTCGGGACCCGACGCGGCTCATCGTCACCCCCGCGCGACACCTCCGCGAGGGCCGGCACGTCTCCGCGCCCACCCGGCTCGTCGCGGCCTCGGTCGCGGCGCTGGCTGATGGTGCTGGCCGCCGCCGGCACCATCGTGCTCGTGCTGCTGATCGCGCTGCTCGCCGGCCGGCTCACCCACCCCACGCCCGCGCCGTCACCGGTAACCGCCGCCCCGAGGCCGGAGGCGCCGCCACCGCCACCCGCCCGCAGCAGCGACCACCCCACAGTGGCGGCCACCTTCAGCGCCGCCAACGGCCCGGAGACGGTGGCGGTCTCGCCGGACGGGCAGTCGCTCTACGTCACCGCCACCGGCGCCAAGCCCACGATCGATGTGTACGACACCACCGGTCATGTCGTGACGTCCATTCCCTGCGCCGGACCGCCCTACTTCATCGCGCTGTCCCCGGAGGGCAACAAGGCCTACGTCACGCTCTACGACCCCACCCAGGACCAGCTGGTCGTGGGCGTCATCGACACCCGCGTCAACATGTTCAGCTACACGATCCCAACCGGGCAGGCGGCCCATCAGGGGTCGCTGATCACCTGGCTGTTCGGGTTGGGGGTCTCTCCGGACGGCGCGCACCTCTACGTGCCCAACCACCACGCCTCCACCGTCTCGGTGCTCGATACCGCCGCCCGCAAGCCGGTGGCCGAGATCGCGGTGCCGGTCAGCCCGCACTGGGTCGCGCTGACTCCCGACGGCCACACTGCTTACGTGACCAACCACGTGCCCGGCCAGATCACCGTGATCGACACCGTGCATAACGCCGTGGTCGGCGAGATCGCCGTCGGCCCGGGCCAATCCCCGCACAGCATCGCGGTCTCCCCGGACGGGCGAACCGCCGAGTTCGTCAACTACGAGGGTGACACCGTCAGCTTCATCGACACGGCAACGAACACCGTCACCGCAACCGTGCCGGTCGGCAAGGAACCGCAGAGCGTGGCCTTCGCCCCGGACGGGGCGCACAGCTATGTGGTAAACGAGGACTCCGGTGATCTCAGCGTGGTGCGAACCAGCGACCACGTGGTCACGGCCACCATCCCGATAGGTAAGGGGGCCTCGATGATCGCCGTCTCGCCCGACGGCAAGACGGCGTACGTCACCGCCAAGGAGGCCAACACCGTCACCGTGGTCGGCATCGCCAACTAGCGATCTTTGGTCGCGTCGGTCATCGCAGTGACCAGTCAAAGCTGGAGGCAGATCGCTCCCCGGGTCAGGGGTGAGATCGGGAGCAGCCTCGACATCGTGGAGGTGGGTCGGAAGGGCTCGATCCAAGTACGACACCAGCGGAGCACGAGGAGCGGTGACCTTGCCAGCGGGTGTGCGAGCAACATGCTCGGTCGCGGTGGCGCGGGGTCCGTTTTCTGATGAATAATCATGTTGACAAGTCTGTTGCCGACTCAACCGCGATCGCGTTCGTGCTTGAACGGTTCGCACAACACGGGGACCGAGTAGCTATTTGCCACAAAAGTGGCGAGTGGTCCTACTCGGACTTGCTCGCGCGCATCTATCGCATGACTCGGGCACTGCACGCCCAGGGGCTTGGTCGAGGCGACGTGCTCGCCGTGCTCACCGGAAACCACCCTGAGACGTTCGTGCTGCGTTACAGCGCCAACGCACTGGGCGCCGCGACGACCGTCCTGTATGACGACCTATCGGTGCCGTTGTTGATCGAGATGCTTCGGACCACCGACGCGTCCATGCTGGTTTACGACCCCGACCAACATACCTACGAGGCCCAAGCGATCGCGCGAGAAGCCAAAATCGACGTTTTGGCTATCGGCGAATCGGCATTCGCTGTGAACCTTGAGGCGCAGGCCGCGGCGCAACGACCTGAACCCAGTACGGTCCTGGCCCGTGTCGAAGACCTCTCGGAGATTCGCCTCACGGGCGGAAGTACCGGTACTCCAAAGGGAATTCCGCGCACCTCACGGATACCCGGGTACATGACGCCTTCCGCCTTGAACAGGTGGGAAGACTCGATACAACTCCTCTGCACCCCCATCGGTCACCTCGGGGGAACCCTTGCCGAAGTAGCCCTCGCCGCCGGCGGCCGAGTCGTACTGCACGAGCACTTCGACCCAGGCAACGCGTTGACAGCAATCGAGAACGAGCACGTCAACTATCTGTGGGCCAACCCAACCCACCTGCACCGTCTCCTGGACCACCCAGCGCTCGACAACACCGACACCTCAAGCTTGCGCGCCCTTCACCTCGGCAGCTGGGCAAGCACACCACACCGAGTGGCTGAGGCCGTCAGACGCCTCGGACCTGTCGTCGTGCAGGGCTATGGCGCCAACGAAGTCGGCCAAGTCACCTGGCTCAGCCAAGAAGAACACCTCAACCCCGAACTCCTCACGACCGTTGGTAAACCAGTACCCGGTGTCGAGGTCACCATCCGCAACACACAGGGCGAACCTGTCGACGCCGGAACAACCGGGGAAATTTGGGTACGCAGCCCCGGCATGATGACCGGGTACTATAGGCAACCGGAACAGACCGCCAAAGTACTGCAGAACGGCTGGTTCCACACCGGAGACCTCGGCGTAATCAACAACGCCGGCTACCTCACCATCGTCGGCCGCATCAATGACATCATCATCACGACGAACGGCCACCTCTATCCATCCGCGATAGAAGAACTTCTCCTGCAACACCCCGCTATAACTCAAGCGGCGGTCTTCGGCTACACCACCAGCGGCAATGACGAACAGGTGTGCGCTGCTATCGTACCTAAACTGAAGAATGCGATCACCGAGGATGAGGTGGTTGACTGGGTGACCAAGAATCGAGGCGGTGCGTACTCGCCCGAGGTCGTCCTGATACGTGAATCATTGCCTACGACCGGAAGCGACAAGCCCGACCGAAATGCCCTCCGCGACGCCGTCGCCCTCCTCGGCGATTAGTTCACTCAACAACCAATAAGAGCGTTGCGCCCCGGCTATTCTCAGGAATCACATGGAAGGAGCGTTCCCAGGTTGCTAGTCCTATGATTCGCATATCCAACCAGCGAAGTAGCAAGCGTCCTGATTCCGAGGACCGTAGGACGGAATCCTTCCGCAACGTGGACAATAGAGAATGGACATCGACGTCGGGACAACTTGGACTGGCTGGCAGCACGGCGTTGCCAAGGCAGCCTCGCTGTCGCGACCCGCAAGGAACTCTTCTCACGCTCGGGGACCAGGTCCGCCCCGGCCTGAAGACGTTGCCGAACGTCATGCGCGGTGAAAGGTGCTACTCCGGTGGTCCGGGTGATCGGCGACGCGAGCAGTCCGCCGGCTGGAGGTGGCGCTGGTGGAGGGCCGCCAGTCCGACGACTCGCTCACCGCCGACTGGGTAGCCCCCTAATTACCCGCTACGGCTGGGGCGGCTCGGCTACGTAGCGGAGCCTGCGCTCACCTGGTCACAGAAGGCGCCGATGACCGACACGGTTTCCTCAGCGGCCTCGAACGGCCAGAAGTGCCCACTGTCGAACAGGTGGATGGCGCTGCCCCGCGGTAGCCGGTCGAGCAGCGCCTGGTCCTGGTAGAACTCGCGGGGTTGCACCGGATCGCCGGCCCCCTGGAGCAGCAGTACCGGCGCGGCCCAGGAGTCGACGAGTCGGGTGCGCCGGTCGACCCACTCCTGCCGGAAGGAGGAGGAGTGGAAGTAGCGCGGGACGGCGGAGGCGATCCCGGGATGGCTGAACTCTTCGATTGTCCGCAGCAGGTCATCCTGCTCGACCGTGCGTTCGGTCAGCCGGCTGTAGGCGGTGACGACGAATCGGCGCGCGTCGGTGAGCAGCGCGGGCGCCTCCGGGGAGATGAACAGCTGCTCCTGCGGATGCAGAGAGGGATGCAGATGCCACAGATGCTGTTGGCCACGGCCGTATCCGACTACCCGTGCGCCGTGCAGCGCCACCAGGTGGTCGGCTATCGGGGTGCCGCGATCATGAGTGATGACGATGTACCGGTCGACACCGAGGGTATCCAGTAGCGTCCCCAGCTGGGCGGCGACACCGGGCTGGCGATAGTCGCCGGTGCGCTTGTCGGACTGCCCGTATCCCTTCAGGTCGATGGCCAAGCAGTGGTATCGGTCGACCAAGCTTTCCAGCGCGTAGTGCCACTGCCACCACGAGTCAGGGACGCCGTGCAGGAAGACCACCGTCTGCCGCCGGGGATCACCGGCCTCGACGAGATGCCAGCGGACCGTTTCGCTGTCACCGGGCGCGTCGACGAACCGGTGCACCACCGACACCTGACCGAGCCGCTCGACCTGCCCATCACGGTTGGGCTGAGGCACGACCGTGGCGGGTAGCTCCTCCGCGAGACGCTCGGCCGCCGCGTAGGCGCTGAGCGGGCCCTTGCCGTCCCTGAGACCTGCGGCGATGCGCTCCGGCGGCGCGGTATACGACAACTCGACCGTACTCATGGGAACTCCTTGTCATGGTAGTTCTCGATGGTCGTCAGGACACCAGCAGGCTAGGACGGCGAAGTCGGATTGATGTGCAGAATCTCCCGCACGGTGGAGGGCCGTTCGAGCCTGTGATGCCGGGTCGGCTCGGCTTACCGCGCGTAGGCGGCCAGGATCTCCCGGTGCTTCTCAAGCAGGGTGGGGATGTCGGTCTGCTCGGCGCGGGCCATGCCGCACTCGGTGCAGATGCCCCATTCGGCGCGGCCCAGGTGCTCGTCGATGAGGCGGACCTGGGTGTCGGTCGTGCCGGGCTCTTGCCTGGCGGGGTAGTAGGGCACCAGCGCGAAGTAGAGCTCGGACTCTCGTGCGGCTCGTAGCTCACCGAGCGGCTCGAAGAACGACGGCTCGCGCTTGTCCTGCGGCACGGTGAACGAAAACCAGTTCACCCGCCGCTCCGCCGCCTCGGTGACGGCGTTCACCAGCCGTACTTGGGTCCACAGGGACTCCGGTTCGACGAAGTGCTGGTGTTCATTGTCGCCGTAGCACAGGTGCATCCCCACCGGGACGTCTCGCGGCACCCGGTGCACACACTCGACGAGCCGTTGGACGATAGTGTCGAGCGACTGCCATGGCGCGGTGACGAAGCCGCCCTCAAGGATGCTGAACTCTACGGCGACGTCCCACTGCACGGCGAGCTGGTCGTGGGGAACGGTGGCGAGCAGTCGGTCCAGGTCGGCGAACAATGCGGCCTGGTACGGCGCCTCGACTCGCTGCTGGTCCTCCTCCACGAAATAGGCGCTGACCGAGGCCAGCGGCGTCGGATACTGCGCCTGGAAGCGGACGTTGGGCAGGGAACCTTCCTTCCGCAGCCGCTGGAACGTCTGGAACGACTCGTGGTACGCGGTGGCGTAACCCAAATCCGGCCACGGGATCAGGCTCGGGTCTGCCCCTTCGGCAAGACGAACCTTGGGTATCGGCTGCCTTTTCTCTGCGAACTGGTTCGAGACGTCGGCCTCCTCGATACCCTGCGTCTGCCGGAATTTTTGGAGCTGGAAGAAGATCCAGTTTTGCCGATCACCAGTCTCTCCGTCCGGCAGTCGGCGCACGCCAACGGGTACCTGGGTCACCAGCTCGCGGAACACGGTTTCGGTGTCGGGAAGGTTGACACTGCCGTTGAAGTGCACCGCAGTCGGCGGCATGGACGTACCTCCTTGGGTCGATACCGGCCAGGGGGCCCGGCTCACAACCGGTCCGGGCGGGTGCTCCGCGCACAACCGACAGGACCCTGGAACGTCAAGACGGATGAGACTAGCGACGAAGCACGACAAATCTGCGATCTGATCGAATCCGGTCAAATAGATGAGGTCGTTAAGCAGACCACGAACCTTGAACCTCGATATCTGAGCTAGCTAATTATCTCCTCCGCAAGGGATCATCCCGTGGAAACTAGGCCGCCGCAGTCGAAGGTATCAGGATCAGTCCAGACGACCTGAGCAACTCAGGGCGGCGGCAACGTGGAAAGGTCAGCCGGCAAGCTGGAAAGGTCAGGCGGCAGTTCTGGCAACGCTTCTGCGTCAAGAAGCACGAAGAGTAGCAGGGCGGGTTGGTCCGAACGGTTCTGCCAGTCGTGCATGGTGCCTCGCTGGATAAGTGTGTCGTGCTTGCGCAACAATCTTTCCCCGGTGTCGAGGATTGCCCAAATCTCTCCTTCGAGCACCAGGGCGTAGTCTAGGGTCGCTGTCCGGTGCATATGACTGGCAGGAGAGGCCGGGAATTCGATAAGTCGGAAGATCGCCCCAGTTTCGGGTGGTTCGACCATCGCGGAGCCGTCGAAGTAGTCTGTTGCATTGTCCACCGGAACCTTCGCCGACTGCCAGAGGTTGGCGATCGTGACGCCTCTGGTGACTGTTGGCGAGTTGTTGTCGTCTTGGAGGAAAACAGAATTACCTGCCGTGTTGTGGCCGGTAACTATGCGGCGGATCGGTTTCACTTCTCGTCACCAACTCGTCGCCAGACAAGGTAGCCCGCCTGCTCTTCTCCGCCCTGGATCAGGCGACCGCCTCCGGCGGGCAGCATGATTCCTTCCGTCACGGTCAACTCCAGACACTATGTCGATACTCTCCGGGTTACTTACATGTAGTGTTAGATTCGGAACGTGGTGGGAAGCACAAACCTTCTCTTGACCCAATCAGGCGCGACACAATCAGTCCAACACCAACTTGCTGTGAGCTGACAGCCGTCCCATGTTGGACACTCGTCTACCAATCGGATTGGCCGCTCAGCCGCGCAAGCGGCCGCGCTCGTCGTGGACCCGGCTCGAAGCCGAACTACCCAACCAGATGTGGCAAACCGACTTCATCCATAACACCCTGGCCAACGGCGAACACGTGGAGATCCTCAACTTCCTCGACGACCACTCCCGCTACCTGTTGGCCTGCGTCGCCTTCCCCGAGCCAGCGGCCCAGCGGTACTCGCCGTATTCCGCGACACCATCGCCCGCCACGGCGTCCCGGCCAGCGGCAAGAACAGGACCCGTGATACCGAACTCTGACGACTCACCACTGGACTAGTGCAGCCATACCCGACCCCGGAGGTGCCTGAACGAGGTCGACCCCGCCAAGGTCTGCGCGTCGGCGTCGCGGATCATGCGCGCCGGTGACGGCCCGGCGGTGTGCACAAAGTTACGGCACGCCCGGTCAGCGCCCATCTGCTAGGCGCCGGACCGTCCCAGCTAGCGATTCCGCAGAGCGACGTCGAACCATGCCCGTCGGCAGCCCGTCGGCCAAAGCCACCCCTAGCTTTGAGATCAGAAACCAGGCGACCGTACGTCCCCTCCGCGAGAAGCGAGACGCGCCTCAGATCAGAAAGGCGCGATTTCGCGGCGACTCAACGACTCCGACCCAGTTGACGTCGACGGTATAGCTACTTGGAACCAACCCCCCACGTCGACCCGGCCCGCTGATAGTGCGGCCTGCATCGCGCCTCTGTTGTTCGCGTGGATCGTGCCGACGAGCACTGACTCGCTCTCAGGCAACGATCGCGCAAGGAGGGTAGTGAGGTGCGGTCCGTATCCTCGACCTCGGTGCTCCGGTGCGAGTATCAGTTCCTGCACTACGTAGCCGGGAAGTCCGAGCGAATCTGAGTTGCAGATGGCGCTGACGTAACCTGCCCACCGACCATCGATCAGCACTTCGAAGAGCATACCCGATTCGGCGCTTTCACGTAGATCTTCTTCACTTTGCAATGACGCTTGCCCGGCGTGTTCGGGGTGCAGATTGCGCATCGCGTCGTATGCATGACGGGCGTGGTCGTAGTTCGCCACCGATGAGGCCGGCCGCAGAGCTAGAGCGGAGGGGACAGTTATCGAGCCTTGGGATAGAGCTTCAATCTTCGCCGCCACAAACCTTTTGTCAGGGGCGCATTCTGCGAAATATCCGGGAGACTCCGCCGACCACAGTCGTAGATACCGCGGCCGAAGGCGGGCGAAGGATTCCTGCGCGACACTGGCCAATACTGACAAATCAGCGTGGGTCACGGCGCGACTCAACGGAGTGGAGTCAACGAACGGTTTTTCGGCATCTTCGCCCTCGAATCGTATGCTCATCATCGCGCAGAGGTCATCACTTACCTCCACCCAACGGTTGAGCAGAGCTTCCGACGGAAGATGAGGAGCAAACCTCGTCGCCCGGCGAGCCGCGATGTCAGTGTCTACCGCAAGCAATACGTCGAGTTCGTGATTCTCAGCCAGGCGTCGCAGCCGCTCAACGTCGGGAACCCACGTTCGAGTGATCGGATGCTGAATCGCGAGCGTGTAGACAGCCAACTCCTGGGCATTGGGCAACTGGGCCATGATCGAACCCTACACCGTGATCCGCAGACCATCTGACACACCTGTTGCCCCCGGAGGGCATCCGTCCGTTCAGGCAGAGTCCGTCAATCGGGCGGGTGAACGCGGCCAGGATTTGATCCCAGACGAGCTCCATTCGGTATGGTCGTTGACGTTCCGCGCAAGAGACTAATAATCTCGGTACGAGGAGTACCAATGCTGCCACGGACAGGGGTGGCCGTCGGGTTGGCGGTCGCTGAGGAAATCAAAAATCACAAGGGCGTGCTAGGACCCCGTAATTTTTCCCTAAAGCGCGACGCAACTGAGGACCTGAGCATCGTCCTCAGTGAATTATGGCGAGACCTGGCCAGACCGGGCCCACTCTGGTCCACGATCCGCCTGGTACACGAGGGGCGGGATTTGCACCCGTCGAACTTCATGGCGGGAGCACTGTCGGACGGTCTGGTCGCGCATTCCTATTTGAAGCCTGTAGCGACGGCAGACTTCTTGACGAAGGGCGCCACGCTCATCTACAACCACCTACACGAAGCTTCCCAGTGCATACAGAGAATACATGAGGTTCTTGAGTATGAATTGCCAGCCAGAGTCTGGATTCAAGCGTACTTGACTACCGCGGGCGAGTCGGCCTTTGGGCGACACAACGACGATCACAACTTCGTAGTACTGCAGCTACTGGGTTCCAAGAATTGGGTTCTCTACGAAGACGAGGCCGCCGCTGGGAGAGAGCGGTTACTGACCACAGGTGAGGGAGCATTTCTTCGATCGGGGACGTGGCACGCCGTCTCCGGTGTCGGCGAACTCTCCTTGCATCTCACGATTGCGTTCGATTGGCTGTCTGCCAGCCCCGAGCAACCCGGCTCGGCGCTGAACGAGCAGGAGCTCGCAACGCATCACCGGGGCTGGCGAGCCGGAACGATGCTACCGGTCGCGCTCGACTCCGCCACGCTGACGCCTACAACGCTCGTCCGGACCGCTGGTCGCACCCGCCCGATCGTGACACTCGACAACAACTCGGCAATTGTCCAGTGTTGCGCGGGTCGTTTTCGATTCGACGGCCGACTGAGCTCCGTTCTAGACAAATTGTGCGACGGACGTGAGACCTCCACAGAAGAACTAAGCTCGACCTGCGGCGTGAGCCGAGACGACCTGAGAGCTTTCATCGAGTTCAGTGTAAGAAATGGCATCCTCCTCTGCGGTTGACCCAGAAGTGCACCCCGAGACCACACGAAGGTGTGAGCGAGATCCAGTTGACGAAATGTTCGAAATCTCATTACAGTAAGTAACTGCTCAGTCCGTCTACTCAAAAGAAAGAAGAGGGACCCAGCATGCCTGAATCACTCAGCCAGGAACTAACCGGCAAGGAATCCGAAGGCACTCTTATTATGGAGTGCCTTGAGGGCGTGGCGCTTGAGACCATTGAGGATCCAGGAGGAAGCCCCCGGCAGGACGTCGGCCACTAAGCCCGCATCGGATCCCACTGCTATGACAACATCGCACAACTGTTGTAGCAGTGGGATCTCAATTTTCGTGCTCGACGGCGTCCCTTGCATTGAACCTACGGAGTGCCGAAATGATAGCGGGCGTAGACAAAAACTGGCTTCGGTTCGCGGCTGAGAATCAGCCAGAATTCAAGGAATTGGTCTACGTGAAGTCCGCTTTGACCAATCCTTTTGAAGTGTCGGAACTTTTGGACGACGCCATTAGAACTGGCGCCAACAAGGATCCCGATTCGCTTCGGATCAGAGCGTTCTCTGGGCACGCATTCGACTACAGTGTTACGTCAGCACTGAGCTTCTCCGAGATGGGGGCGTCCGAATCTGCCTGCGAATGGTTGGAACGCGTCGCAGAAGATCCGGCGGTATGCGTTGCGATCAATGGCGTGTCAGCGTGGAGTCTACCCTTATCACGATGGGCCCAGAAGATCATTGATATCCTCATCCCCGATATCTATGCTTCACAGCACGCGAACGCCGACGTGTACACGTTCGTTGGAAATACTGGATGGACGCCGTTTGGTATTCACCGGGATTCCGAGCCGTCTCTAATCTTCCACCTGGGCCCCTCCAACAAGGACGTTTGGGTCTGGCCCGAGGGCTGCCTCGACGACAGCCAGGGGTTCTGGCGAAACCCTTCGTTTGGCAGCCCGCTGGGGTTCGATGTGGAAAAACATCTGTCACGCGCGTGGCATAGAACCCTTCGACCGGGAGATTTTGTTTGTGTTCCCCCGGGCGCCTATCATGTGTTCAGAAACCTCGGGCCAGCTGCATTCATCGGAATCGCGCTTTACCCTCTCAAAGGCGACAAGTTTATCCGCGAGACGCTCAATCGGGCTGTATTCGGACCGGCAGGAGTCGATGGGGAACTGATATCACTGAAGCAGACGTTCGAGAACGCACTCGGACGATTCGACACGATGGCGGAACTTCGTAGGGACTCTCATGTCGAGATGGACCGGTCGTTGATGATGAGGAGAACAGCGGGGTACCAAGACAAGCCTAATCTGGCCGCCATCGCCCGGCGGACACTCGATGATTCATGCCGGCTGCGGTGGGAATTTGAGGGAGTGGTGGCGGCCTCGCACATCGCTGGCACCACGGAATTGATTATTAGGGGTCAGTCTATCAAGTTCGCCAGACCCCTTGACTTCGAGTCTCTGTGTCAGATGTCCACGATTCAGAGCGATTTCGGTCTTGTGGATCTTACCGAGCTCATGCCGGAGGAGCTCCCCACACGGGACCGAAGCATAGTGGCGCAGCGGCTCTACGATTACGGCGCCATCAGCACGACATGATCGATGTACACGACGTCGCCTACGCATTGGTCGGCGCGCTGGGGCTCCCCACAGCGGCCCAGCTTGAGACCACTGCCTTGACCAGCCTCGACGACTGCGGTTCGGCGACAGCGCTCGCCGACATCTGCGCAGGTTCCTGGAGCGCGTTAGAACGACCTGGCGCGCTCGCTACGAACGTTCGGTTGATCGAGCGCAACCGCGAGGTGGACCCCAGCAAGTGGCGACGGAGCAGAGTGGGCGACGGCGAGATCGTACATACAGAGCTGAAGTACGACTTCATCCATCGAGTCGTCTCAGCGGGCGCCTCGCTCGTAGTCGGCCATATTGATGAGCACAACTACGCGCTGCGGCGCCTGTGCGAGAGCCTCGAGTATATTTTGATGACGCGGGTATGGGCAAATTGCTACATCGCAAGCGGAACTGGCTCTGCCTTCGGGTCCCACAGCGACAACCACGACGCCATTATCCTGCAACTCGCTGGCCGGAAACGCTGGACAGTGCATCGACGCGAGGACACCGCTACCGTCTCTGGGGCGATGTCCAAACTATCTGTGCTCATGACACCCGGTTGTTGCCTAGCAATCCCCGCCGGAACAGATCACGAGGTAGAGGCAATCGGTGAGTTCTCAATGCATCTGACCTTCGGTTTCGTTCCTGTCGCTGGGCTTGCGGATGAACTCGCGCATGCGTCCGTCCTGCTCGGCGTCAACGCGCCGAGCCCGGAGTCCGTTGATATCCGAGATTATCTCGCTCACCTGCCCGACCGCCGCAGCGGTTCATCCTTCCCCTGCGCGGTCAGCGGTTCGGTTGGCCCCGATGCTCGCATAAGGTGGGCTAGTAGGTTACCGCCGACCATCACCTCCGTCGGAGAGCAGATATTGGTGGTCACTCGGGGACGAAAGTTCCGATTTGCCAGCAGGACGGGGCCGGTACTCCGCGCCCTCGCGGAAGGCAGGGAATTCTCCTGGGGTGCCCTGCTCGAACGGAGCACCCTGGCCGCTGAGGAGCTGCGTGCATTCGTAAAGTTTTGCGTCGCGAACGACATAGCAATCTGTCAGGGGTAATATGAAAGCGACATCACAAGAAACGCGATGGTCACTCTTCAGAATTAGACCATTCCGTCTAATATTCATCGGAAGCTCGGTCTCCAAGGTGGGCGATGGTCTAATACCGGTCGCCTTCTCCTTGACTGCATATCATATCTCAGGAAGCGCCTCGGGAATTACCGCCGTACTGATAAGCCTATGGCTGAGTAGGTTTCTAACCGTTCCAATAGGCGGGCGCGTTGCCGACGCGCTTGATCGCTTGACAGTGGCAATATTTGGAGACGCTCTCCGAATTATCGCACAAGGCGGTCTGGCCCTGACCATAGCGTTCCTGCCCGGGCTGAACATATGGCACCTCTGCGCATCTGCGAGCCTATACGGGATCGGCACGGGTTTCTACATACCGGCTCAGATTGGCCTCGTACCGTCTCTCGTGCCACATGCAAGGCTCCGCGATGCCAACTCAATGCTTTCTATAGCTACTGATGTTACGTTGCTGGCGGGCCCCGCCCTCTCGGGTCTAGCGATGGCGAAACTTGGGTTTCAGTGGATCCTGGTTATCGACTGCATTAGCTTCGTGGTCAACGGTGTGTGCCTCGGCTTGCTCATGCTCACGCGCCGTACCTGGCGTAGAGCACCCGACCCTACTCAGCAAATCGCACACAATATCGCGAGCGAGGTACCCGCGAGTTTCTTAGCCAGCCTGCGCCTGCTCCGGTCTTTTCCCTGGTTCAGTCAAGGGCTTATGTTCTGGTTTGTGCTCTCTTTCGGTATCGGCGTCGTCGCCGTGGCCGGCCCGGTGATTTCCGTTCGATCACTGGGCGGGGTACTTGGCTGGGCTCTCTTGTCAACATGCCTGGCCGTCGGATCTCTTCTGGGATCGCTAGTTGTTGCATCGGCTCGACGGTCGATACCCTGGCGAATTGCGGTAATTGTTGCGGCAATTGCGTTCAGCGCGCAACTACTGGCCTTACTGCTCGGCGGAACACTGATCCTGCCTGTGATTGGGATCGCATTTGTCGCCGGCTCCGGAGCGGTAGCGATTGGCGGGATTATATGGACCACCGAGTATCAACATGCAATTCCTGAAAGCGTGCTTTCTCGGTTGGGCTCGGTCGAGAGTTTCGTCAACTCAGTCGGCATTCCTGTCGGAATGGTCGCGGCTAGCACATTTGCGGGTCATCTAGAGATCTTTCTATCGACGATTATCGCGGCAGTGTTGTCGGTAGGTCTGCTCGCCGGCTGGAGACCGGTACCGACAGTGCCCCAGACGGCGTGACCAGTGAAGGGTGCTGACACGGTGGCACAAGTGAACCGGTTTCGCGAATCGAGATATCTCGTGATCGATAATCTGCTCAGCGGAGAAGATTTCCACGCGGCGGGCCTTGAATTCGACTGCGTAGATTTGCGTCCCGGATTGAGCGATATTGAACCAATCTATGACGGGATGAGTTACCGCGGCAAAAGCTCGACAATAGACTGCGCGGACAGAATGACGTCACCGCTCAAACTGGCAATTAGGGATCAGTTAGTCGCGTCGTTCGGCGCTGACGAAGCTTGCCCGAACAACGAAATCCGGTTCAGCGTGAATTCCTGGGGCTATCCGTCCGGTTCTCGTTTGAGCTGGCACAACGACGGGGGCACAGGGCGCCTTGGCGCTTTCGTGTTCTTTGTCCACGAGAAATGGAGCGCGGGATGGGGCGGCGAACTCGCAGTGCTAGACATTGAAGCACGCTCGCCTGGCACCGCGGACCCGTTCTCCGCAGCCACGACCGGACTCAGCCCAGTTATGCTTTGGCCCCGTCCGAATCGTCTAGTCCTGCTCAAATCCTATACCCCTCATTCAATCTTGCGTGTGGACACCACGGCGGGCGATCGGTTGCGCAAGACGTTCTCGGGATTTGTATCGAATGAATGACGGATGTCGCACCACGGCCTGCCGCAGTCTCACCGCGGATGTCCTTATCCATCGATAGTTTTATCGCTGCGCTCCCCTGTCCGATCTTGAGTATCCCCAACACATCTTAAAAGCCGCAAGCATCACCCAACCTCACTACCGCAATCTTCCCTCTCGCGAGATCCCGATCCATCAGTGCGCACATCAGCGCCAACGAAGACTCGCCCTGGCCGGCCGGCACAGTGCGAACCGCCGTCTCCACAGCCGCTACAGATACCAAGCGATCGAGTGAATATGCCAGACCTTTGAGAGTCAATTCTTGAGAGAGACCTGGTCACGGGCCAAGCTGTGAGAGTACGAGATGATCGGAGGAGCTACGAGCATCCCGCGCGCAGCGACAATCGTTAGAGTGCTGCTCATCGTGCCAAGTATCGTGGTGATGAGCTGCTTCCAGCCTGCGGTTAGCGGGAATTCTTCGGGCGCTGCACGGCTCGTACGCTGGACCACCAATCGGCAAGAGCCACCACGAACAGCGGCACCCGTCGAGTCGCGCCGGACGCCCCCCTTGCTACTCAATTCCAACTTGTAGAGACCCGTTCCGAAGAACGTGGTGAAGTAGCCACGCCGCAGCGTGCGGCGGCTCGTGGAGCTCGGCGATCCAGTACCGGTGGAAGCCGAGCCGCTCGGCGTGCTGGGCCAGCTCGACGATGTGTCGCAAGGCTGCGCAGCGCTGGAACCACTGGTCACCGACACCAGGTCAAGAACCGACAGCGGCACCTCGTCCAGCGACGTCGCGGCTCCGCCTCAACCGCCTGGTTGATCATCGAGAAAGCGTAGCCAGCAAACCTACGTTCAAGCACGGCGGCCACGCCGGTTCTGTTATGTCTTACGCACGATTCCGGTGAGACCGGCTATGGACAGCGTGCCCAGAGCCCAGCCGAGCAGCTGCAATACCCAGGTACTCCAGGTGAGCGCTACGCCGGTGGCGCTGCCGCTGATTGCGCACTTGGTTGCCAGGCGGGGCAACAGCGGCGCGCCGAGATCGAGCCCTCGCGCAACTTCCTCGATCCGCGAACACGGAATGCTTGACGGGTTGCCGCCGAGCATCAGCCCGGTCGCCGGCGACGGCGCCTCGACGAGGGCGCCGTGCGGACCCAACGCAAGGGCGATCGCTACGGATGCGCCGATGACCAGCCCTAGCAGTACCAAATGCCCGGTCGATAGCCGTAGCCGAGCAGTGTCCCCGTGATCCCTGCCCGCTTCCGATCGGCCCAGCTCAAATTGCCCCGGACAACCTGATCTCGACGTTGCTCTATCAAGATCGCTCGGACGTCGTTCGTGTCCGGCTGCACGGTAGGCGGCCGCGAGCTACTGGTAGGGCTGCGCCGCGTAGACCGGTGTCCTCGTGGCTAGCAGGCTCAGCCAGGCGTGGTTTCGGGACACCCAAGGCATTGCGCCGCCATTTCCGGCGCCCGGTGCATACACCACCCCCGGCCGACCTACCGGCAGGTCTTCGCCGATCGGGGTGCAGCATTCTCGGGGACGCGGAAGCTGCGCCGGTAGGCGTCAGGCGCAAGCCCCAACGTGCGCTGGAAGTGGCGTCGCAGGCTGGTCGCGGTGCCGATGCCGGTGCGGTCGGCGATCTGCTCGACGCTGGCGTCGGAGGTCTCGAGTAGTTCCTGGGCGCGGTGGATGCGTTGGGTGAGTAGCCATTGCAGTGGGGTGGTGCCGGTAGCGGCGGCGAAGTGGCGGGTCAGGGTGCGGGTGCTCAGGTTCATCCGTCGGGCGAGGTCGGCGACGGTGAGCGGTTGGTCCAGGTGATCCAGGGCCCAGGCGAGCAGCGGGCCGAGGCCGTCGTCGTGGTCGGGTACGGGCGCGGGGATGAATTGCGCCTGACCGCCCGGCCGGTGCGGTGCGGTGACCAGTCGCCGCGCGAGGTCGCCGGCGGCCTGGGCGCCGTAGTCGGTGCGGACGATGTGAAGGCACAGATCGATGCCGGCCGCGGTGCCGGCCGAGGACAGCACGTCGCCGTCGTCGATGTAGAGCACATCCGGTTCCACGGTGATCATCGGATAACGGCGGGCCAATCGCTGCGCGTGCATCCAGTGGGTCGCTACCCGCCGACCGTCGAGCAGACCCGCGGCGGCCAGCACGAACGCGCCGGTGCAGATGGACGCGATTCGCGCGCCCGCGTCGTGCGCGGCGCGCACCGCGTCGACCAGGTCCGCGGGCGGGTCGACGTCGAGCGAGTGACGCGCCGGGACGATGACGGTGTCGGCGTTAACCAGCTCGTCGAGACCATGGGCGGTGTCGGTACGGAACCACGACCCGAAGGGCACGTCACCGGGCGCGCACACCGTGAACTCGTACCACGGCTCGATCCAGTCTGGACGGGCGAGCCCGAAGACCTCGCACGGGATGGCGACCTCGAACACAGGCACGTCTGGGGTGATGGCGAGGGCAACTGACGGCACGTCCGTAATTGTACGCATGGTGTCGTTCAGGACACTGGTATGCCCAGCTTTCGCGCGGCATCGTCGACGTCATGACCCAATCCCACGAGACATCACCGGCCCTGCCGGGGCTGCCCGGCGCGATGGGCATGACGCTGCACGACGTGAGCGCGGAGTGCGCCGAGGTCATCCTCGACGTGCGGGCGGAGCATCTCGCGGCGACCGGCTTCCTGCACGCCGGCTGCCTGGTAACCCTCGCCGACACCGCCTGCGGCTACGGCACCCTCGCCACCCTGCCGCCCGGCGGGCGCTTCACGACCGTCTCGCTCGCTAGCAACCATCTCGCCACGGCACGGGTCGGGCAGCGGTTGCGCGCGGTCGCCACCCCACTGCACGTCGGGCGCAGCACGCAGGTCTGGGACGCGACGGTGACCACGGACGGCACCGACGCCGGCGCCACGGTGCTGGCGGTGTTCCGCTGCACCCAAATCGTGCTGGATCCGCCGACCGTCCAGGAGTCACGATGAGCCTCGCCCGTCCCAGCGCAGAGGACGTCGCCGTGATAGCCGAGCGGCTCGGCTATCACCGAGTCGTGCGCCGCGCCGCGGAGTTCGCTGAGGTCATCGGCAGAACCCTCGATGCCTACGACGCCGTGGACGAAGCCCAGGACGACGCGCCGGACCGCGCCCCGGTCCCGTACCGGCGGCCGCAGCTGGACGACGACCCGGACAACGCCTGGGTGCTGCGGACCGAGCTGTCCAGCACTGGCTCGGGCCCCTTGGCCGGCTATCGCGTCGCGGTCAAGGACAACATCATGGTCGCTGGCCTTCCAATGTCCGCCGGGTCCGGGCTGATGGCGGACTACCAACCGGCCTTCGACGCGACAGTGACGGCACGGGTGCTCGAGGCGGGAGCCACGATCGTCGGCAAG
>Ga0137415_10002118_pt1 | contig 19716 bp, 13 predicted proteins | sample CZODoug3_1_1_16f_FD_183082 | JGI IMG/M metagenome (GOLD analysis project Ga0137415, IMG submission 183082) | Vadose zone soil fungal communities from Angelo Coast Range Reserve, California, USA - CZODoug3_1_1_16fungal (Hybrid Assembly) | ecosystem: Environmental > Terrestrial > Soil > Vadose...
CCGGGTGCTGAGCATCTGCACGGGCGCCTTCATCCTGGGCGAGGCCGGCCTGCTGGACGGCCGCCGCTGCACCACGCACTGGCGGAGCGCCGCCGAACTGGCCCGCCGCTACCCGGCGGCCAAGGTCGACCCCGACGTCCTCTACGTCGACGACGACCCGGTGATCACCAGCGCGGGCACGGCCGCTGGCATCGACGCGTGCCTCTACCTGGTCAGGAAGGAACAGGGCTCGCGGATCGCCAACGGCATCGCCCGGCGCATGGTGGTGCCGCCGCATCGCGACGGCGGCCAGGCGCAGTACGTCGACCAGCCGGTCGCCCCTTCCTGTGACGGGACCCTGCGGGAGCTGCTCGAGTGGCTGCGCGCGCACCTGGACCAGCCACTGACCGTACGCCAGCTGGCCGCGCGGGCGAACATGTCCGAGCGGACCTTCGCCCGCCGCTTCGTGCAGGACACCGGCACCACGCCGCAACGCTGGCTGATCGGGCAGCGCATCCTGCTGGCCCAGCAACTGCTGGAGGAGAGCGACGAGACGGTGGACGCGATCGCCGACCGGGCCGGCTTCGGCAACGCGACCGCGCTGCGCCACCACTTCCGTGCCTGGCGCGGCACCACCCCCAACGCCTACCGCCACATGTTCCGCGCCTCCTGATACTCCATATACAGGATTACCGGCTCCCGCCCGCGATCGGCCAGGGCCGATCTCGAGGTCCAGACGTCGGTCTAAATGGATCGAATTGTAATTCGTTTGCTCTTCCAAAATTTAGTTCTTTGTGATATACTGTGCGAAACAGGCGATAATGTCCATGTCATGGCTATGGACGAACGACCCATTGAGCGTGAGCCCGCTGCCCGCCGCCAGGCGGCGCAATCCCGCGACCGCGCCTGGCCAGATATCGCATTCGTAGTAGTCCGTGGCCTGCTGTACGTATGAGGCGCCATCCTTCGGATAAATGTATAACTGACCGAAGGGAGCTAACCCGGCGAACGGGACGAGCGACGCAGGGGTGGCCGCCTGAGCCGAGCCGGGGCCGAGCCAGCACTGCCACGGCGATCAGCGCGGTCGCAGCACGGATCATCTCACGAGCCTCATCATGCACTCCGCGGTCACTCTTGCCGGCAGCTGGATTCTTGGCTCGCAGAGCGAGGCGCGACCGGGTTCCCGAGCCGTTCCCCGCGGCGGCGGGTATCGATTCGACCGTCTCCGCTAAGCAACTGTTCTAATCCGGAAGCATCCTTGGGTTTCTGTTGGCGCGCGCGCATCTGCTTAGGCCTCCAATGCGTCTCATACGTGCGGAAACTGTACTTCGTTGCTGCGCCGCGAAGAAGCGACGCGGCTTTGATGCAATATTTCACGAGGCGAAATAGCCGCCCGCAATTCATGGGTTCGGCCAACGGTCGCGCGAAGCGCCGGATGCATCACCGACAGCATGCCGGCACCGCGCGCGGACCGCCGGCCGAGAGAGTGATCCGCCGCGTGCGGGGACGACGATAGATGTGCAAGCCGTCAGGAACAATGACGCTTGGGTAGATGCTGCATTTCACGAGCGAATGCAGCACATAAGCCGGGCCGGCGGCGGCCATCGGACTCAGGCGGGCGGTGGTGATCGACCGGCGGGAATTCGCGGGGCTAGCGGACAGCAGCCAACTTGAATACCGGGGTCTTCGAAAGCAGTTCGAGCAGGAAATCGATAAAGACGCGGATCTTGAGGGGTGCGTACTTGCGGCTGACGTACACAAAGTAGAGCTTCCACCCCTCGATGGGATAGTCCGTCAGGATCGGCTTCAGCACATCCCTGAATACCGGGTCGTCGAAGAAGACATCCGCCAACGGTGCGAGGCCGATACCCGCGGCAACGGCGTTGGCGATGCCGCTAGCGGAGCGATAGCGCATCACCACCCGCAGCGGGACCTCGATCTTTCCCCCCGGGCCGTTGAGAGTGAGGGATTGGATGTTGCCGAACGCGATGAAATCGTGGTGCGCGAGCTCGGCGGGAGTTTGCGGTACGCCGTGGCGCTTCAAGTAGTCGCGCGCGGCCGCAATGTAGACCGGTATGGAGCGCGCTGGTCGGGCGATGACGCCGGCTGGCAGCGATCCACCGTTGCGCGTCACACGCAGGGCGAGATCGTAGCCTTCCTCCACGAGATCGACCAAGCGGTCTTCGAACGAGACATCGACGAGGATCTCCGGGTAGCGGCGATGAAACTCGGCGAGCCCGTCCGCCATCTGTTGCCCTGCGAACCAGCTCGGGCATGTCACGCGCAGTGTGCCGCGGGGAGCGGCACCGAGTGATCCGAGCTCCAGTTCGGTCGCTTCCAGGTCCTCGATAATCGTCCTGCAGCGCTCGTAATACACGCGCCCGGGCTCAGTGAGGCTGAGAGTGCGGCTGTTGCGATTGAGGAGTCGGACCCCGAGTCGTTTCTCGACGTGCATCACGTGCTTGCTTACCATCGCGGTCGAGAAGTCCATGCGCTCGGCGGCGGCGACGAAGCTGCCCGACTCGACCACCTGCCGGAACACTTTGATGCTGGTCAGGGTGTCCACCCGCATGAGTTTACGCTTGGCTCCGCAGCACCCCAACTGGGGTGCTGTCAAGGACGAGGAGCCGGGTCGCGCTGTCAGCCGAAGCGGTAACTGGATAGCGTGATGCGGCCAAAAAAAGGTTCTCCTCCCGATAAACAAGCCGGTCCGGGTCTTCCTCGGCGGCTCCCACGCCCACATGCAGCGCAATGAGATGATCTTCCTGCGGGTGGGTGGCGCGCGCGGCCGAGGAAGACCTCGATGTCCCGCCCCGGCGGTCGGCCGTTGACGCCGCGTGAGCGGTGGCACCAATGGATTCGATCTAGCGTGGCGTCACGGCTGTTAGTGCTGCACCGCATCGGAACAAGTACCCGAAGGGTATGGACCGTTACCCGATAGTGCATCGTTGCGCTCGCCGCGTGTCCGATGCGCTGCGGCGCAGCTACCTATCCACCCGAACCCGTGCCCGGGTGCCAACCGCCGCCGAGGGCCTTGTAGAGGGTCACCTCGTTGGCAAGCTCGGCCTGGCGGACCGTGACCAGCCCCTGCTGCGCGGAATACAGTGAGCGCTCGGCGTCGAGCGTTGTGAGGTAGCTGTCGACGCCGGAGCGGAATCGCATCTGCGCGAGGCGGAAGGCCTCGGCGTCGGCCGTCACAAGCTCCTCCTGCGCCCGGTGCTGCTCGACGTAAGTGCCGCGGGCGCTCAGCGCATCGGAAACCTCCCGGAAGGCGGTCTGAATCGCGAGCTCGTATTGCGCGACGGCTACGTTTTTCTCGATGTGGGCGAGGTCGAGATTGGCGACGTTTCGCCCGCCGTTGAATATCGGCAGCGTGATCGTGGGCGCGAAGGTCCAGGTCCCCGAGCCGCTGCCAAAGAGGCCGCTGAGCCGTCCGCTTGCCGTGCCGCCGGAAGCTGTGAGCTGGATCTCGGGGAAAAAGGCGGCGCGGGCCGCACCGATGTTGGCGTTCGCGGCTCGCAGCGCATGCTCCGCGCTCAGGATGTCGGGCCGATGCGTGAGGAGGTCTGAGGGTAGCCCCTCAGGGACGCCCGCGAGGAGTCCACCGTTGTCGAGGCCTTTTCCGGGCGGAAGATCCGCGGGGATGTCCTGTCCGAGCACCAGGGTGAGCGCGTGGGTGTCCTGTGCGAGCTGGCGCTGGTACTGCGCAAGGCTTGCGCGCGCGGAATCGACGGCGCTTTCCGCCTGGCGAAGACTCAAGAGCGTCGTGGTATCGTGCTCATACATCGCCTTCGTGAGCTCGTAGGACTCGGTCTCGCTGCGCACGGTCTCCTGCGTCAGCTTGACAAGCGCCTCGTCGGCGAGCACCGCGAGGTAATCCGACGCCACCTCGGCCACCAGGCTGATCTGTGTGCTGCGACGGCTCTCGCTCTGCGCGAGATACTGCTCGAAGGCTTGCGTCGTCAGGCTGCGCTGGCGGCCGAATAGGTCGAGCTCGTAATTGGTGAAGCCGATTCCGGCGGTGTAGGAGTGCAAAGTGGTGGCCCCGCTGCTGCCAGGCGCGAGAGCGCTGCCGCCCGATCCTCCGACGCCACCGAGCGGGATGGCACCGTTCGCCGGCAGCCGCTCGGCAAGTCCCGATCCGACGGCGGAAATGTCTGGAAAGAGAGTGCCGCGTTGGATGCGGAACTGCGCCTGCGAGGCCGCTACGTTCAGCACGGCGATGCGGAGATTCCGGTTGTTCTCGAGTGCGACCTCGATGAGGCGCTGCAGGCGCGCATCGGTGAAGAAGTCCCGCCAGCCGATCTGGTCGGCCGAGACCGTGCGCCCCTCCGCGCCGGCCGGGGGGGCGGTGATTGCCGGGCTGGGCGCGGCCGTCGCGCCCGCGGCGGTCTCGGCGCTGTCCGCCGGCCAGCGGTCAGGGACCGGAGAGTGCGGCCGCTGATAATGCGGCATGAGCGTGCAGGCACTGAGGACCGAAGCGGCCAGTAATGCAAGGGGGGTGCGCTTCATGGACTTACTCTCCCGAAATCGGCTCCGAGGCGAGACCACCGGGTACTTCCCCCGCGCGGCGCCGCCGCGATTCCACGAGGCGCAGCACCGCGACGAAGAACGCCGGCACGAGGAAGATCGCAAGCACGGTCGCGGTGATCATTCCTCCCGCGACACCGCTGCCGATGGCGTTCTGCCCGCCCGACCCCGCGCCGGAGGCGATCACGAGTGGCGCGACGCCGAGGATGAAGGCAAGCGAGGTCATGAGGATCGGCCGCAGCCGCTGCCGCGCGGCCTCCGTCGCGGCATCGATCAGGTTGCGACCCGCTTCGTGGTTCTGCTTGGCGAATTCGACGATGAGGATCGCGTTCTTGACCGACAGGCCCATCGTGGTGAGCATTCCCACCTGGAAGTAGATGTCGTTGTTGAGACCGCGGAAGAGTGTCGCGAGCACGGCACCGATGATTCCCAGCGGGATGACGAGGAGCACGGCCGCGGGAATCGCCCAGCTCTCATAGAGCGCCGCGAGGCAGAGGAACACGACTGCGAGAGAGAGCGCGTACAGGAAGAGCGCCTTGGATCCGGCCTGCTTCTCCTCGAACGAGAGTCCCGTCCAGTCATAGCCGATGCCGCGCGGGAGCTTCGCCGCCAGGCGCTCCATCTCGGCCATGGCCTCTCCGGTGCTTCGACGCCGAGCCGGTTCGCCGAGGATCTCGGCCGAGGAGAGGCCGTTGTATCGCTCGAGCTTCGGTGAGCCTCGCATCCATACCCCCTCCGCGAAGGCAGAGAAGGGAACCATCTGACCGGTTGCGTTGCGCACGTACCAGCTCGTCAGGTCCTGGGGCAGCATGCGTGAGGGGGCATCACCCTGGACGTACACGCGCTTCAAGCGCCCGCGGTCGATGAAGTCGTTGACGTAGGAGGAGCCCCACGCGCTCTGAATGGTGTTGTTGATGTCGGACAGTGTGAGCCCAAACGCGCTCGCCTTCTCGCGATCGATCGAGATCCGGTACTGCGGCTCGTCGTCGAGCCCGTTGGGGCGTACGCGGGCAAGCACGGGATCCTTTGCTGCGAGAGCGAGCAGCTGGGTGCGGGCCTCCATGAGGGCCTGGTGGCCGAGACCGGCCTTGTCGATGAGCTCGAAGTCGAACCCCGTGGCGTTGCCGAGCTCGAGCGCTGCCGGTGGGGGGAAGCCGAAGACCATCGCTTCCTGCGTGCCGCCAAAGTGCTGATTGAAGCGAGCAGCGATCTGCTGAACGCGATTGCGCTCGCCCGGCCGTTCCTCCCACGATTTCAGCGGAATGAAGGCGAGACCTGCGGTCTGGCCATGGCCCCCGAAGCTATAGCCACTCACCACGAACACGCCCTCGACGGCCTGCTTCTCTTGCGTGAGGAAGTAATGGCTGATGTCATCGAGCACGCCGAGCACGTGGGAGTCGGTCGCGCCCGGCGGCGCCGTCACCTGTACGAACATGAAGCCCTGGTCCTCCTCCGGCAGGTAGCCGCCCGGCAGGCGCAGGTAGCCCAGCGCGGCGACGCCAGCTACGATGAGGAGCGCGAGGAATGCGCGGGCCGGACGGCGGGTGACTCCCGATACCTGCTGCCCGTAACGCGCCTGTGCGCGCGTGAACACGGCGTTGAACCAGCCGAAGAAGCCCCGGCGTTGCACCTCCCCGTGCTCGGGCCGCTTCAGAAGCGTCGAGGTGAGGGCGGGGGTGAAGATGAGGGCGACAAGCACCGACAGGATCATCGAGGAGACGATCGTGATGGAGAACTGCCGGTAGATCACCCCGCCCGAGCCGCCGAAGAACGCCATCGGCACGAACACCGCCGAGAGAACGAGCGCGATGCCGACGAGCGCTCCTGTGATCTGCTCCATCGACCGGCGGGTGGCCTCTTTCGGTGACAGCCGCTCCTCCTCCATGACGCGCTCGACGTTTTCCACCACGACGATCGCGTCATCGACGAGCAGCCCGATGGCGAGCACCATGCCGAACAGCGTCAGGCTGTTGATCGAGTAGCCGAAGGCGGCGAGGACCGCCGCGGTGCCGAGGAGCACAACCGGGATGGCAATCGTCGGAATGAGTGTCGCACGCACGTTCTGGAGGAAGAGCAGCATCACCAGGAACACGAGGGCGATGGCTTCCACCAGCGTCAGCATGACGTCCTTCACTGAATGCCTGACGAAGGGTGTCGTGTCGAGCGGATAGATGACCTTGAGCCCCGGCGGGAAAGTGGAACGGAGCCCCGCGATCACGGCCTTCACTGCCGCGACGGTATCGAGCGCGTTCGCGCCGCTCGCCATCTTGATCACGAATCCCGCCGCCGGATCGCCATTCCACTTGGGGATCGTCTGGTAGTTCTCGCCGCCGAAACCGATGTGCGCGACATCGCGCAGCCGCACCTGACTGCCGTTCGGCTCAACGCGCAGCAGGATCTCACCGAACTGTTCCGGCGTCTGGAGGTAGGTGGGACCGATAATCGTCGCGTTCAGCTGCTGCCCGGCGAGCGCCGGCTCCCCGCCGAGCTCGCCGGAAGCGACCTGAATGTTCTGCGTTTTGACGGCATTCGCCACATCGACTGCCGTCAGGCCGTAGTTGTCGAGCTTCGCCGGGTCGAGCCAGATACGCATGGCGTACTGCGCGCCGAAGAGCTGGAAGTTACCCACCCCAGGGGCCCGGCTCACCGGATCCTGCATGCGCGAGGCGATGAAGTCCGCAATGTCCTCCGCCCTCATGCTGTGGTCGGTCGAGACGAACGCGACCGCCAGCAGAAAGTTCTTGGCCGACTTTGCGACCTGCAGGCCCTGCTGCTGTACCGCCAGCGGCAGGCGCGGAAGTGCGAGCTGCAGCTTGTTCTGCACCTGCACCTGCGCGATTTCGGGATTCGTGCCCTGGGCGAAGCTCAGCGTAATGGTAATGCTGCCGTCCTTATCGCTCTCCGAGGTCATGTAGAGCAGGCTGTCGAGGCCGGTCATCTGCTGCTCGATCGGCTGCACTACGGTGCCCTCGACCGTTTCGGCGGACGCCCCGGGGTAGGTCACGGTGATCGCCACCGAAGGCGGGGCGAGCGGCGGAAACTGCGCGACGGGCAGGTTCAGCAGGGCCAGTACGCCTGCCATCATCACCAGGATGGCGAGGACCCACGCAAAGATCGGTCGATCGATGAAGAAGCGAGCCATAGGACTCCCTCGAGCGTTGTAAGCGGCTCAGCGCGCTGCGAGCGCCGGTCTAGAGCGCGGCAGGGCGGGATCGTGCACGGCGACCTGCGGGTGCACGACCACCTGCACGCCGGGCTTGACTCTTTGCAGGCCGGAAACGATCAGACGGTCGCCGGCCGCGAGGCCTTTCGTGACGACCCACTCGTCCCCGATCGCCCGGTCAAGCTCGACGCCGCGTTTTTCGACCGTGTCGTTGGTGCCCACGACGAGCGCGCTGGCGGCTCCGTCCGGGGAATGGGTGATGCCCTGCTGCGGGGCGAGAACCGCGCCCTCACGCACCCCTTCCTCGATCGTGGCGCGCACGAACATCCCGGGCAGCAGAAAGCCCTGCGGATTGGGAAAGATCGCCCGCAGCGTCACCGAGCCCGTGCCCTGGTCGACCGTGACCTCGGAGAACTGCAGCGTCCCCGGGGTCTCGTAAGCGGTGCCGTCCTCGAGGAGCAGCTTCGCGGAGGCCACGTTTCCGTCGACGCGGCGGATTTGACCGGCGGCGAGCTCGCGCTTCAACCGCACGAGCGTCGTGCTGGGCTGCGTCAGGTCCACGTAAACCGGATCGAGCTGCGTCACGGTAAGAAGACTGGTCGACTGGTTGGCGGTGACGAGCGCCCCCTCGGTCACCGAGGAGCGCCCCGTGCGGCCGCTGATCGGGGAGTACACCTTGGTGTAAGCGAGATTGATCTCAGCCGTCCGCGCGGTTGCGTCGCCCGAAGCTACATCCGCCTCGTCCTGCAGCAGCGTCGCGACCGCATTGTCGTAGTCCTGGCGGCTCACCGCGTGCGCCTCGGCGAGCGCTCGGTAGCGCTCCACGGTGAGCTTCGCCGCCGTGACCGAGGCATGTGCATGTGCGAGTGTGGCGCGCGCGCTGGCGAGCGCCGCCTGATACGGTGCGGGATCGATCTGGTAGAGCTGCTGCCCGGCGGTGACGAGATCACCCTCGTTGAACAGGCGCTTGAGGATGACCCCGTTCACCTGAGGGCGCACTTCGGCGATGCGGTAGGCGGACACGCGACCGGGGAGCTCCGTGGTCAGTGACACGGGCCTTGCGCGCAATTCGACGACGGTGACCGCTGGCTTCGGCGGCGGCGGCGTGGCATGCGGGGCACAGCCGCTCGCGAGCGCGCTTAGGGCTGCGAGAAACAGACTCTGCAGGATGCGGGTCTTCACTGTGAAAACCATGTGTCGAACTCCCAAAAAGAACGCTGACGATATGCGCCGGTCCGGGCCGCTTTCATTCGGAGCGATCGCTCCCACGGCGCTCAAGGCGTGCACGAGTCTCAGGCCCTGCACTGCGCGCTAACTTATGAGCCGCGTGCGCGCAGAACAATCGGCCTGGCGAAGATGCAGTGTTTCACCCGAGTGAATGCTGCGGCCGCGCCACCGGGGAAATCTCGCATTTCGCGACGTCTACCGGGATGAAACGTCGCATCAACCGAGCGGGCGTTGTTCAAGGGGCCCCGGCTCCCAAACATCACACTCATGTGGACGCCTATTCGCACGCCCGGCGCAAGGCGCGGCGGCACATTCGTGCGGCCGTGGCTCTACTGCGCGGCGTGGGGCGGGATGCTCGCGTGTGCGGTGTTGCTCCTCTTGCCGCCGCGGGCATTCGGCGGGGCGGCAAACATCGAGCCCGAGCTCGGCGGCAAACCGCATGAGGGGGCGCCGCGCCCGGGGATCATGGCGGAGACGGTGGCACCTGATGCGCCCGCCGCTGCGGGCGAGGCACACGAGCCGCTGGGCCTTGACCCCTTCCTTACCGATCTGGAAGCACGCACATTCCGCTACTTCTGGGAGACGGCGAACCCGAAGAATGGTCTGGTTCCCGACCGGTACCCGACCCCCTCGTTCGCGAGCATCGCGGCGGTGGGTTTCGGGCTCACCGCCTACCCGATCGGAGTCGAGCGCGGCTACATCTCGCGGAGCGCAGCCCAGCGGCGGGTGCTCGCGACGCTCCGTTTCTTCGCCACCGCCGAGAACGAGCACGGCTTCTTCTATCACTTCATCGACATGCAAAGCGGCGCGCGCGCCGGGGGGAGCGAGGTGTCAACGGTGGACACAGCGCTACTGCTCGCGGGGGTACTGTTCTGCGAAAGCTATTTCGATAGCGCCGATCCTCTGGACATCGAGATTCGCCGTCTGACCGAGGAGATCTACCGGCGCGTGGACTGGACGTGGGCGCAGGCGCGCCCGCCGGCGCTGGCGCTCGCGTGGACCCCGGAGAGCGGGTTCTTGAGCGATGACTGGAAGGGGTACAACGAGGCGATGCTGGTGTACCTCCTGGCGCTCGGGTCGCCCACGCACGCGGTAACCTCGCAGGCCTGGACGCAGTGGACCAGTACGTATGATGAGGACTGGGGGACGCTCTACGATCAGACGTATCTGGGGTTTGCGCCGCTTTTTGGCTACCAGTACACGCACGTGTGGGTGGATTTTCGCGGCATCCGCGATGCCTACATGCGCGAGCACGGGCTGGATTACTTCGAGAACAGCCGCCGCGCCACCTACGCGCAGCGCCGCTACGCGATCGCCAACCCCAAGCAATGGCAGGGCTACGGCAAGAACGTCTGGGGGCTGAGCGCCTCCGATGGCCCAGGTCCTGGGCGCCAGCCGTACCTCGGTCAGGAGCGCCCGTTCTTGCAGTACGCCGCGCGCGGGGTCTCGCTGGGGTCCATTGTGGACGATGGCACCATTGCCCCGACGGCGGCGATCAGCTCGCTCCCGTTTGCCCCGGAGATCGTGTTGCCGGCAGCGCTGGAGATGTATCACCGCTTCGGCTCGTCGATCTACGCGGCGTACGGTTTTCGCGATGCCTTCAACTCAAGCTTCCCCGCCGCGGACCAGCAGCGGGGCGAACGCGACCCGCGGTGGGTGGATCCGGACTACGTCGGCATCGACGAGGGGCCGATCCTGGCGATGATCGAGAACTATCGGAGCGATCTGATCTGGCGCGTGATGCGCGGCAATCGGTACCTGCGCCAGGGTCTCGAGGGCGCCGGCTTCTCCGGTGGCTGGCTCGAAGACAGCCATCGGGAGGCGCCTCTAAAGGTCTCGCGTGCGCTTGCGAGAGTCGGGCGTAGCATTCGCCCGGAAGCCCAGGCTCACCACGAATAGGGTCAGGAACAGCATCACGAGCAGACTGACCGCTGAGACGGTGGCTGCGATCACTGCAAGCGCACGAGCCACGCGGGTCTCCTTGGAAGCAGCGCCAGTGCTGCGATCATGGCGTTGTGCCTCCCGGCGTGTGTGCTCCGGTCAATGACCGGGCGAAAAAGACCGGAAGGGGCGACCCCTTCCGGTCTGGGAGGAACGATCGCAGCTGGGGGGGTAGAGCGGGCGATCGTTCATGGCCAACACCGTTGCGGAGAATCAGACAACGAGAGCGTCCACGCGGGCACTGTATTCGACACTCACTTCAGGAAACAACGCGCATCCGATTCATGCTGCGTTTCGTCCCGGTAAACGTCGAATAGCCGTAGCGGTGGTATCAGTCGGTATCGGCGAGTCAAACGCAGCTGGCACCTTGTGCCAAGTGTCTTGTTTCCCGTTGATAGGCCTGGCCAGCAGGTATCGATCGCCGAGCCACCTGATCGCGCGGGCTCTGGCTGCACTGTAATCGACGATCCATGCGGGTGTTGGGTCAGTTCTACGTTTCATTGCATTACCCTCTCACGTTGCACACATCCCGACCGCTAGCACGGCTCATCTCTCGAGTGCGGCGAAGCGTCCGATGAAGCGGTCATCCGCCGGACACGTTACGCCGGCGGATGCCACGCGTTGGTCTGCCGTGCGCTGCTCCGCCACCGGTGCCGCGCGACTCCACAGCCGTCCGGATTCCGCGCAGCTCGAGGCGTATTGGAACAGGGCGCGCTGCTCATTTGGATTGAAGTTGAAAGCGCCGGGCAACGGGTATGAGGCGGGTATCGCGGCATACTCGAGCGAAATCCCGCGCTGGCGGCTCGCGGCGACGGCCGACTCGAGCCCGGTGCGCATCATGCGGCTGAGTCCGGCCGACACGCTGCGGCTGAAGATCGAGAGGGTGTTGGCATTCGCCGCGTGCGGAAAGTCCCGCAGGCGACCGTCGATAACGACCCGCACCAGGGCTGGCTGCCCGCCGACGCCCGCTGCCGGCAAATCCTCGGGTGCTGGCGTGATAAAAAACGGTACGGTGACGCCTCCGTCGACGTGGGTCTCCTCGCGCACGCCACCCTCTGCGCGAAACCTGATGACCACGGGCGGGAACATCCCCGGGACGCTCGCGGAGGCGAGAAGAATGGTGGTAAAGAGTCGTTTGGCGTCGGAGCCGCCATAGAGCGCAACCGAGGCGAGATCCCACACGACTGGCTCTCCGGTTGCGAAATCAGTCGTCGCCACGAGCAGCAGCCGGCCCCTGGCCGCTTCTCGGGCGATGGCTGCGATCATCTCGTCGTCGGCATAACGCTCGATGAGATGCCTGAGCGGCGCGCCGCTGTAGGCGCTTGAGCCGAAAACGGCCCCGAGCCAGCGCCGCTGCAACAGTCCACGGGTGACACCCTCCGTGTAGATTGCGGTCATCTCTGCATCCCACGCGGGCCCCAGGAATGCGAGCGGTGCGACCAGCGCCCCGGAGCTGACACCCGTCACTACCGAGAACTCGGGACGCGATCCGGTGCGGGCCAACCCCACCAGCGCACCGGCGCCGAACGCTCCCGTCGCGCCGCCGCCGGAGAGCGCGAGAATGCTTAACGGCTGATCGCTGCGCCGTGCCTCAAGCCGCTGCCCGACCACACTCGAAGGCAGCACCTCGAAGCGGCCGTCGGCTGCAAGCGTACGCACGCCCAAGCTCACTCCCTCGGATGCCTCTTCCTCAGGTGTAACGCTCGGGAGCGGTGGTCCGACCGATGCGCAACTCACCAGCGTCGCGAGCGCGCACGCCAGCAGCACCCGTGCGAGCTGGCACCAGGCGGCTGGCCTCATGATGCGGATCACTCCTCACCTCGCGTACACCGCTTTCACAAAGAAAAATATCGGTCAAAGCCGCGGGGAGCAATCGGCCTGCAGACAACGCTGCGTTTCGCGGGAGTGAATGCCACGCGATCGTCCGCGGGTTGCCGCCCCGCGTGGACTGCGGTGCCGCCAGCGACGGGCAGCCGGTGACCATAAGGCTCGCTGCAAGTGCTACAACCGTGGCCAGGCCGCGGCGCGCGCGCGCGGCGAACCATGGACGATGCCGAAAGGCCCATAGGGACACCAGGATCAGAGTGCCACCGGGGACCACCAGCCCGATCACCGCATACGGACCGAGCCCTCGCAACGCAGCCGCGAAGCGGCCGATCCAGTTGAGTCGGGGAACCAACATGTCCGAGGCACGATAGCCTTCCGCAGACAGCGGCAACAATTGGCCTCTGGTTGATACAGGCTGTCACTAGAATGGAGGGCACCGGCACCAACTGCCCGGCGCATCCGCGTATCTCTCCAACGGACTATCGACACGTCAGTCGCACGAGTGCCGTCGGCGGGCAGCTCTCCGAAGCAACGATTCACTGCGGCGTGGGGTTCGACCGACGGCTCGCTCGAAGCGCAAACATCATCCTTGCTTGGGCGTGCGCGAGCCGCCGGTCGAGAGGGGATTCAGACTGCGAAGCCTCCATCGACGGGCTCCCGTCAGCGGACTCGTGCGCGTAGCCGCGGAGCGACCCGCCCGGGCTCCGGGTCCGCCTCCAAGAGCGGCGGGGGGCTCGCAGGGAGTAGATACTCGCCCGGCGCCACCGGTCTAGTGGGCCTTCTTGCCGATCCCAGTACGAACGACGTATCGCCGTCCGCCTGCGCCTCGATCACGCCGCCGGAGTCACCGAACACGGCGATCTGCTCCCAGTACACCCGCTCGCCTTCCTGCAACTGGAGGCCGCCGCGGTCGACCGCAAGCCAGGTGACGTTGTGACCGGTGGGCGCGATATAGCACCAGCTCTGCCCGTGCTTGAGGCGCACGTGAAAATAGTTGATGTCGGCCGGAGCGCCATGGATCCGACTGACGGCGCGACCGAACCGTCCGAGGATGACCCTGACCGGCCCTTCCGTCTCCACCTGCTGAGGCACGATGGCCTCGCTCGTGACGGGGGAGCTCTGCTGCGACGGGGGCAGCGAAATCCACAGCTGGAAGACTCGTAACGGCGCGCCCGCGGCAGAGCCGCCGCCGCGCCAGACGGCGTGCGCCGCGTTCATCCATGCGACGCCACCCGTGCGGACTTCGCCGTGGCCGCCGGTCGCGTCCTCGAATGAGACTTCTCCATCCAGTACAACCGTCAAGGTCGCGATGCCCGAGTGTGGCTGAATGCCGAACAGCGGCTGCGATTCCGGCGTGACCTCAGCGTAGTCGAGGAACACGAAAGGCGTCGTCAGCTCCCCGATGTTCCAGGGAGTGATGAGGCGCGTGATGGGGCCGTGCCTGCGACCGCTGGCGAGCAGCGCCATGGGGCGGGCAGCGGCTCTCGGGCCGGCAATGGAAGCTGCGTCATGCGGGCGCAGGGGGGCGTGAAAGGCGCCCCCGGACTTAACGCCGAACATCTCTCATGCTCCTTTAGAACCGATAACCAAGACTCAGGGTGGTCTGGGCAGTGTTGAGGCCTTGGCCGTAATTGCTGACCAGCCTGCTGAGGTAGCGATAGCGCGCATCGAAATCGACGAACAGCTTGTCGCCAAGGTAGTACCTGGCACCGAGCCCGATATTGCCGGTGAAGCCGTCACTCTCAGTGATCGTCGTGGGCCGCCCTCCGACGAGGCCGAACATCGTATGATCCAGGTTGGCCCAGGCGTAACCCGCCCCGACGACCGTGTAGGGGACGAGCGGCCGGCCGACGAACCGGAAACCCGGAACGATGTCCCACTCGACATCCACGTCGAGGGTTGTCAGTGCGAGATCGGTCGCGCCGTTCGGCACGTGCCCGGCGCGGCTCGGGCTGTAGCCGGCGGAGAGCTGAACGCCCCAGCTGTCATTGAAATGGAAGGTGTAGCGGGCGCCGAAATTCACGTCCTCGTCGAGGCGCGGGTGATTGCCCGATAGCGCGTGTTCCGTGAGGCGGTCGCCGAACAACTCGCCGACATAGACCTGAATGTCATGCGAGCCGGAGCTCGCCTGCGCTCGGGCAAGCTCGCCGCGCAATGCGGCCATGAGCAAACCAACAAGCCCCACCGCAGTGATTCGCCCCTTCATGTGCGTGCGCCTTCCACACAACTATTCCTGTCTGTGGAAGCACGGTATGAGCTGCCTGCGAGCGGAACAAGCAGTCGGCGGTAAACGCTGCGTTTCCCGCCGACGATGGAGAGAAGTGCGCTCGCCGAGAGAGGCCGGCCTCCGCGCTCGGGCACACCGCCAGACATCTCCAACGAAGGATTTGGCAGTTTTTTCTTTGCGCGCGGGCCAGACGCCTGCAGTCACTGCATGAACCAGCCGTGGCTGACGATCAGAGATTGACCGGTGAGCGCGTTCGACTCGAAGGAAGCGAAGAACAGCGCTGCCTCGGCGACGTCCCGCACAGTGGTGAATTCCCCGTCGACCGTGTCCTTGAGCATGATGTCCCTGATCACCGCTGCCTCGGAAATGCCGAGCTCCCGCGCCTGCTCAGGAATCTGCTTGTCGACTAGCGGCGTGCGCACGAAGCCCGGGCAGATGACATTCGCCCGTACCCCGTGCTTCGCCCCCTCCTTGGCGACCACCTTGGCGAGCCCGATGAGGCCGTGCTTGGCGGTGACATAGGGTGACTTGAGGAGCGATGCCTCCTTCGAGTGCACTGATCCCATGTAAATGATACTGCCGCTCCCCTGCCTGTACATCTGACGCAGCGCGGCCCGCGTGGTGAGAAAGGCCCCGTCAAGGTGGATGGCGAGGAGCCGCTTCCAATCCTTGAAAGCCAGCTCATCGAGCGGTGCGACGACTTGAATGCCGGCGTTGCTCACCAGCACATCCATCCGCCCGAAGGCGGAAACCGCGGCAGCCATGCCCGATTCGACGTCCGCTTCGTCGGTAACATCCATGGCAAGGGCTATGACGCGCTCCCCGGAGTGGTCGAGCTCCTCGGCCGCGGCACGGGCCGCGGCGAAGTTGAGATCGGCGATCACCACGCTGGCGCCGGCCCCGGCAAAAGTCCGGGCAATCTCCTGGCCGATGCCGCTGGCGGCGCCGGTTACGAGGGCGACTTTGTCTTTGAGGTGCATTCGCTTGCGCTCCGTATCGGTTCAAAGGATGTCGTCGTGCGCCGCGCAGGCGTGCACGCGCCGCCGGCGGCAGGACTCATTCCCGTCCGTTCTGCGAGAGATCGAAAGTCATGACGCCCTCGAGGTTGTCCGGCCTTGCAAGCACCTCGGGATGGCGCAAGGTGCGGACCGTATCGTAGTACCCTGCTTGCCAGTGGTCCTCCATGCTGAGGCGCGAGAATTCGTAGTCCTTCGAGTCCCCCTCGTACTGCTTGGCGCGATAGACGAGCTGGACAAGGTTGTATACCTTCCGGGAGGCGTGCGGCTCGAGGAGTGCCACCTCCGGGCTGTCGCGGAGCTCCTCGGGGAGCTTCTGCAGCAGCCTCGAGACGGCATTCCGCAGCTTCTGCGTGTATTTGAACCGGTCCGAGTTGCTGCGCGTGCGACTCGAATATTGAATCTCCTTCTGCCGCGTCATCACCTCGCCGACGGTGCGCGGCAGCGTCCCGCGCGCGCTCCACAGGTCGACCTGGAAGGCGAGTGTGTCGCGACGCGGCTCGCTCTCTAGCACCCATTGTAGGGGGGTGTTTGAGACCAGGCCGCCGTCCCAGTAGAACTCGCCCTCGATCTCGACTGGGGGGAATCCGGGGGGCAGGGCACCGCTGGCGGTCACGTGCTCGGGCCCGATCGTGTGAGTCGTGCTGTCGAAATAGACGAAGTTACCGGTGCTGACGTTCACGGCACCGACGCTGAAGCGCATGTGCCCCGCGTTGATGCGGTCGAAGTCGACCAGGCGCTCGAGGGTCGACATGAGCGGCGCGGTGTCGTAGTAGCTGGTCGCTTCGGGCGAGCCCGGCGGCTGCAGCCAGGCAACCGGGAAGCGCGGCGCAAAGAAACCGGGGACGCCACCCACTAGCGCCGCGCCTGCGCTGAGCTGATTGACCAGGCTGCGGGCGAAATCGCCGCGCACCGCAGCGGGCGCCAGGGCGATCAGGGCGCCGGCGTCCCAGGGGCCGCCGCCGGTGACGCGCTGCCAGAATTCGCGCAGCTTCTCGACGCGTGCCCCGGGCGGATTGCCGGCAATCAACGCCGCATTGATCGCGCCGACTGAGATGCCGGCGATCCAGTCCGGCTCGAGATGCGCTTCCGATAACGCCTCATACACGCCTGCCTGGTAAGCCCCGAGAGCGCCACCGCCCTGAAGGAGCAACGCAATGCATTCGAAGGGAGGCCGGCCGATGCGGGTGTGGCTCTTGCCAGGGGCTCGTGCTGACTTCTCATCGGGCATGGGGGAGATGCTTGGGCTTTCCATGCCGCGACGCTATGGGCCGGACGGGGAGGAGAACAATCCCCCTTGTGGAGATGCTGCGTTTCACGACAATGAACTCGCGCTCAGTGAGCGAGCGGCTCGCGCTCACGGTGAGGGTCCGGACCCTTCGCCGCTCGAACGACTTCGGGCACTTTGATCGACGGAAGCCTGGAGACGTGTTCCACGATGAAATCGATGAAGGCCCGGAGCTTGAGCGGCACGTACTTGCGGCTGGCGTAGACCAGATAGATCGTCGCCTCGCGGAGGGGATAGTCCGTCAGGACAGGCACCAGGACGCTCTTGAACACCGGATCATCGAAGTAGAGGGTCGGCAGCGGCGCCAGGCCGACGCCTGCGGCGACGGCGTGCGCCAATCCGACCGCCGAGCGGTATCGCTGCACGGCCCGTACCGGCACTTCGACCTGTCCGTTAGGACCGTTCAGGGTCCAGGAGCCGATGTTGGCCACCGCCACGCTATCGTGATGGGCGAGATCGTCGGGGGATTTGGGGATCCCCTTGCGCTTGATGTACTCGCGCGAGGCCGCCAGGACGAAAGAGATCGGCCACAGCGGGCGGGCGATGAGGCCCGCGCCGAGCGAGCCGGAGTTCCGCGCCACGCGCATGCCGAGGTCGTAACCTTCGTCGACCAGATCAACGGTCCGGTCCTCGAAGGAGATGTCGATGACGATCTCCGGGAAGCGGCTGCGGAACTGAGCGAGCAGATCCGCCATCCGTTGTGAGGCGCACCAGCTCGGGCAGGAGATGCGCAGGGTGCCGCGCGGAGCCGTGCCGAGCGACCCCAATTCGAGCTCGGTTTCCTCGAGATCATCAAGGACGGCCTTGCAGCGCTCGAAATATACTCTGCCCGGCTCTGTCAGGCTGAGCGTACGGCTGTTGCGGTTGAGGAGACGCACGCCGAGCCGTTTCTCAATCCGCATCACGTGCTTGCTGACCATCGCGGGCGAGAGGTCCAACCGATCGGCCGCCGAGACGAAACTGCCGGACTCGACGACTTGCCGGAACACCTTGATGCTGGTCAGCGTATCCACCGACATATCCTAGGCAGCCGCGCGGCGCGGCCCAAGCTGGCTCATCGCGGCGGAGCTGTGATGTGCCTCATCCAGCGAGGGGGACACTGCTCGCCGGGCTGGGAGAGTCAAGAACAGCGCCAGGGCGAGGCAGACGGGGATCGCCATCAGCAGAGTGAACGCGACGCGCAACAACACGCGCATGGTAGGTCTCCCTTCAAACTCGCAGCCGATGTGTGTCCGGCTTCATGTCCGCAGCCTGCCGCCGCTACGCCCGGTGTTCAATCCGTGCGCGTTGGATGCAGCGTTTCGTGCCAGGAAACGAAGCGCACTTTCTTTTTCGCCGGCGCACACGCGAAGCTGCCGGCGTACGACGGTTCCAGGGACAGTGACCGTCACAGCGATCGATCGTCTGGGGAAGTATCGAAATTGCGAAGTCGTTTGGCTGACTGACCCCGACCTGCGGTACGGCACGGGATTTCCCGTCGCGAAACAGTGCGTCAACGGTAACGCGCTTCCTTGAGCCGGTGCGCCAATCTAGTCTGCCCGCTTGCTCGCTACGAGGACATGCAAATGAATTTGACGGGGAGCGCACCTCGCACGAATCGCGTCGCCCAGCTCAATGCGTTCGGGCCGGGCAATGTGGCCATCGTCGAGCGCCCGCTGCTGGATATCAAGCCTAGCGAGGTCCGGATCCGGGTACGCGCGGCGTCGCTCAATCATCGTGACCTGCTGGTCGCCCGCGGACAGCTCTCCGCTGACACCAAGCTACCCCTGGTTCCGCTGTCGGAATGCGCCGGCGAGGTGACCGAGATCGGGAGCGAAGTGAGCCGGTTCAGGTTCGGCGATCGCGTCGTGGCCGCGCAGATTCCCGACTGGGTCAGCGGTCGCTTCAGCCGCGAAGTTATGGCGTCCGCGCTCGGTTGGGCCGCCGACGGCGTGCTGGCAAAGTATTTCACCGGCGACCAGTGCGGCTTCGTGGCCATGCCGGACGGGCTGTCGTTCGAGGAGGCCGCAACGCTTCCCTGCGCAGCGCTGACCGCGTGGAATGCGCTGTTCGAGCACGGCGATCTCAAGCCCGGGCAAACCGTGCTCGTACAGGGCTCGGGAGGCGTGAGCACCTTCGCCCTGCAATTTGCCCTGGCCGCGGGTGCGAGAGTCATCGCCACGAGCGGCAGCGAATCGAAGTTGGAGCCGCTGCGAGAGCTGGGAGCCACTCACGTCATCCATTACAGGAAGCAACCAGATTGGAGCCGTGCAGTGCTCGAATTCACCGACGGCGCCGGGGTTGACCATGTTGTCGAAGCAGGCGGAGCAGGCACGCTCGATCAGTCGATCAAATCGACGGCCGTCGGCGGAACGATCAGTGTCATAGGAATGCTCACCGGGGCTGCGGGGACTTTCGACGCACTTCCTCTTCTGACGAAGACCCTGCGCCTGCAGGGAATCGTCGGGGGATCGGTGGAGATGCTCGAACGGCTGAGCGGAACCATCGAAGCGCTCGGCATCCGGCCGGTCATCGACCG
>Ga0137415_10002119_pt1 | contig 19708 bp, 19 predicted proteins | sample CZODoug3_1_1_16f_FD_183082 | JGI IMG/M metagenome (GOLD analysis project Ga0137415, IMG submission 183082) | Vadose zone soil fungal communities from Angelo Coast Range Reserve, California, USA - CZODoug3_1_1_16fungal (Hybrid Assembly) | ecosystem: Environmental > Terrestrial > Soil > Vadose...
GAAGCGCTCCCCATCGGTCAGTTTGCGGTTGTTGTAGCGGAACGATTGCTCGTGCAGGTAGCGGAACAGGTGGAAGGGTTCCACGCTGATGTAGGTTCCGTGAAGCGCACGCTTCACCAGACTCCAGTAGTTCTCCAGACCGTTGGTGTGGACGTTCCCTTCAACGTAGGACACGGCATGGTCGATTACCTGATGAGTAAAATCATCAGACAGTCCGTCGTAAGACTTCAGGGCATCGGTGAACAATTCGGAACCTCCCTCTACGTTTTCGCGAACGAGTGCGTGAAGGTCTTTTTTCTTTCGCGTGGCTGTAACGCTGGCGCGAATGCGACCTTTGCGCTCAAGTACGGCGGACACAATGGCCTTACCCTCAGGGCCGCGCCCGGTAATCTTACGTGCGCGTTCGACCTTGTGCATGTTCCGCGCTTTGCCGCCGATGAACGTCTCGTCAACCTCGACTTCGCCCGAGAGTTTGCCGCCGTCGGTACCGTCCTGCATCGCGAGTCGAATCCGGTGCAGCATGAACCATGCGGTTTTTTGCGTGACTCCCAGTGCGCGTTTGACTTCCCACGACGAGACGCCGTTTTTCATGTTGGCGATCATCCACACGGTCGGCAACCACTTGTCCAGCCCGAGCGGCGAGTCTTCAAAGATAGTTCCGGTCTTGAGCGAGAACTTCCGCTTGGGGTGCCTGGTCTTGCAGATCCAGTCTTGCCGCGTCGAGTCGAAATAGACATCAGGGCTGGCGCATGTCGGGCAGGTGACGCCATTCGGCCAGCGGCGGGCGACCAGATAAGCGCGGCAAGCATCTTCGTCGCCAATTGGAAACATGTCGTCGAATTGAGCGGACGTAAGTTGGTGGACTGGCTTGGGGCGTTTCATGGCATTTCCTCGTCGGCAGGAGGATAATTGCCATGCCGGATAGGTTCTGTCAAGTCCGGGTACATCGTCATTGCGAGGAGTGCAACGACGACTTGTCCGCCGAAGCTCATGAGCGAAGGTCGAAGCAATCCATTCTTTCTTTTCCTCGGTGGGATGGATTGCTTTGCTTGTGCTGGCAATGATGGCGGGTTGCGTCGCCGATGGTCGTCACCGCTCCAGCCGCGCCAGCAGGCTCGAGGTGTCCCAGCGCTTGCCGCCCATTTTCTCTACTTCGGCGTAGAACTGATCGACCAGCGCGGTCACCGGCAGGTTGGCGCCGTTGCGGCGGGATTCCGCGATGCAGATCGACAGATCCTTGCGCATCCACTCGACCGCGAAGCCGAAATCGAACTTGCCCTCGTTCATGGTCTTGTAGCGGTTCTCCATCTGCCAGGATTGGGCGGCGCCCTTCGAGATGGTCTCGATCACGGCAGCAACGTCCAGCCCCGATTTCTTGGCGAAATGAATGCCCTCTGAGAGGCCCTGAACCAGCCCTGCGATGCAGATCTGGTTGACCATCTTGGTCAGTTGCCCGGAACCGGCCGGACCCAGCAGCTTGCACATCCGCGCATAGGCCGCGATCACAGGTTCGGCGCCGGCATAGGCGTCCGGCGCGCCGCCGCACATCACCGTCAGCACGCCGTTTTCCGCGCCGGCCTGGCCGCCGGACACCGGCGCATCGATGAATTTGAAGCCGGCTTTGGTGGCCGCCGTGTCGAGCTCGCGCGCGACTTCGGCGGAAGCGGTGGTGTGATCGACGAAGGTCGCGGCCTTTTTCATGCCGGCGAAGGCGCCATCCGCGCCGAGCGTGACGGCACGCAGATCATTGTCGTTGCCGACGCAGCACATCACAACGTCCTGGCCTTCGGCTGCGGCCTTTGGCGTGGGGGCGGTGCGGCCGCCGAACTTGTCGGCCCATTGCTTCGCCTTTGCTGCGGTCCGGTTGTACACGGTCACCTCATGGCCGCCTTTTTTCACGAGGTGTCCTGCCATCGGGAAACCCATCACGCCGAGACCGAGAAAAGCGACTTTAGCCATCTGTGCTACCTTATCGTTTGCCCTCTCGGGCTTTTACCTTGGGGTCTTGCCGGCGAGATTGGACGGGGGCCGGGCGGTTCTGGAGGAGGGCGCACCATAACCTCTGCGCAACGGAGGGCAACGACTTCGTTTGGCCGTGGCCCGAGGTTTCGTGCTAGGATTGGGCCCTCAAAACGACTTCACAAAAAAGGGAGTGCATCGCATGGGCTTGAGCGTTGGCGTGCTCGATCATTTCAACATCCGGACCCGGAAACTCGACGACACGGTCCGCTTCTATGAGGATGTCCTGGGCCTGGAGAAGGGCGCCCGGCCGAATTTTGCCTTCCCCGGGGCATGGATGTATTCGGAGGGCAAGGCGGTGGTGCATCTGGTCGATATTTCCAGGACCGATGAGCCGCAAAAGCCGGATTCCGGCGTGGTCCATCACGTCGCCTTCATCAGCCGGGGGTTTGACGGCATGAAGCGGCGGCTGCAGTCGGGTGGATTTGCCTATGACTCGCGGCAGGTTCCGGGCGGCGATCTCTGGCAGATCTTCGTCAATGACCCCAATGGCGTCATGATCGAGCTGAACTACGAGGCCGCCAAGGAGGGCGGCGCTGCCGCCCCCTCCGCGCGCGCGGATGATATCGGAGTGAGGTAGCCTTTTGCGGCGCAACGCTCTAAGGGTCGCATCCGGTTTTAGCGATAGCGTTTTCGAGCGAAGTGGACCCCGGTTCGCGTGAAGAAAACGCGTCAAAACAAAAGAGAGCCCGGTTCTGATGCAATCAGAACCGATAAGGCTCTAGGAGATGCGCGTGAGCGTAACGCAGCAACAGGTTCTCGATGTCCTTGCCAAGGTGGCGTCGCCGCGCGGCGTCGCTTTGACCAATGCCAATGTGCTGTCGGCGATCACGGTCACCGACGGCAAGGTGTTCTTCTCGATCAATGTCGATGCCGCCGAGGCGCGTGCCTGGGAAAGCGTGCGCGCGCAGGCCGAAGACGCCGTGCGCGCGATTCCCGGCGTCACCGTCGCCATGATCGCGCTCACCGCGGAGCGAAAGGGCGGCGCGGCTGCAGCGCCGCCACCCCCGCATCGCCATGCGCACGGCGTGCAGCCCGTGTCAGCGCATAAGCCACCGCAAAGCCCGGGTTCGCCGATGGCCAAGCAGGCGGAAATTCCCGGCATCGCCGCTGTCATCGCGGTGGCGTCGGGCAAGGGCGGCGTCGGCAAATCGACCACCGCGCTCAACCTCGCGCTCGGCTTGCGCGATCTCGGCCTGCGCGTCGGCCTGCTCGATGCCGATATCTACGGGCCGTCGGTGCCGCGGCTGACCGGCATCCGCGAGAAGCCGCAGCTCAACGACGACAAGAAGATGATTCCGATTTCCCGTTTCGGCCTCGCCATCATGTCGATCGGCTTCCTGGTCGAGGAAGACACCGCGATGATCTGGCGCGGGCCGATGGTGATGTCGGCAATCACCCAGATGCTGCGCGATGTCGCCTGGGGCACGCTCGATATCCTCGTGGTCGACATGCCGCCCGGCACCGGTGATGCCCAGCTCACGCTGGCGCAGAACGTGCCGCTCAAGGGGGCCGTGATCATCTCGACGCCACAGGATCTGTCGCTGATCGACGCGCGGCGCGGACTGGCGATGTTCCGCAAGGTCAACGTGCCCGTGCTCGGCATCGTCGAGAACATGAGTTATTTCCAGTGCCCGCATTGCGGCACAAGGTCCGACATTTTCGGCCATGGCGGCGCCCGGCACGAGGCCGAACGGCTGGGCGTGCCGTTCCTCGGCGAAATCCCGCTGCACATGTCGATCCGAGCCACTTCGGATTCTGGCAATCCGGTCGTGGCCAGCGAGCCGGACGGCCCGCACGCGGCGATTTACCGCGCGATCGGGGCAAAAGTCCGCGACCAGCTCCAGGGCGTGATCGCGGCCGCGTAAGGCTATTTCATAGCCTGTCGTCTCAGTTGTTTCTCCGCGCCAACCCAAAGGCCATGCGACTTTCGTTTAATCGGTGCAGTCATGCCTTTGTCGCGTTTTCGTGAGGCAACATCCGTGTTAAAGCCCCCCGGCCAGAGCGCCCCGGATGCCGTGGAATTCGCCTCGTCGGAAGAACGCTCGCTGCAATATGGGAAACGCCCCCGTCCTAAGGAGATGCCTTAAATGAAGCGTCGTGATTTTCTGAAAGTTTCGGCCGTGGGTGCTGCCGCGACCGCAATTGCCTCGCCGGCGATCGCGCAATCCTCGCCTGAAATCAAATGGCGTATGACGTCGAGCTTCCCGAAATCACTCGACACCATCTATGGCGGCGCCGATCAGCTGTCGAAATACGTCGCTGAAATGACCGACAACAAGTTCCAGATCCAGGTGTTCGCGGCCGGCGAAATCGTGCCGGGCCTGCAGGCGCTGGATGCGACCTCCAACGGCACCGTCGAGATGTGCCACACCGTCTCCTATTATTACGTCGGCAAGGACCCGACCTTTGCGATCTACGCCTCGGTTCCGTTCGGCCTCAATGCGCGCCAGCAGAACTCCTGGTGGTACCAGGGCGGCGGCCAGGAACTCGGCAACGAATTCTTCAAGAAGTTCGGCGTGATCGGCTTCCCCTGCGGCAACACCGGCACCCAGATGGGCGGCTGGTTCCGCAAGGAGATCAAGACGGTCGCCGATCTGTCCGGCCTCAAATTCCGCATCGGCGGCATCGCTGGTCAGGTTCTGCAGAAGGTCGGCGTGGTGCCGCAGCAATTGGCCGGCGGCGACATCTATCCTGCGCTGGAGAAGGGCACCATCGACGCCGCCGAGTGGGTCGGGCCCTATGACGACGAGAAGCTCGGCTTCCAGAAGGTCGCGAAGTACTACTACTATCCGGGCTTCTGGGAAGGCGGGCCGACCATTCACGCCTACACCAATCTCGAGAAGTGGAATTCGCTGCCGAAGAACTATCAGGCGATCCTGACCAACGGCATGGCGAACGCCAATAGCTGGATGGCGGCGCGCTACGACATGCAGAACCCGACGGCCTTGAAGCGTCTGGTCGCCGGCGGCACCCAGCTTCGCCCCTTCACCAACGAAGTGCTGGAAGCCTGCCTGAAGGCGACCAACGAATTGTGGGGCGAAATCTCGGCCAAGAACCCCGACTTCAAGAAGTCGATCGACGCCATGCAGGCCTACCGTTCCGACCAGTATCTGTGGTGGCAGGTGGCCGAATACACCTTCGACAGCTTCATGATCCGCTCGCGTACCCGCGGCTGAACTAATCCTTAAGTAGCAGAACAGAGCCCGGTCTCCGCAAGGAGGCCGGGCTTTTTGCGTCTGGCAATCGGGAACCGGATGTTCCATGCTTGCGCCAAAGCCTCGGTACGAAGGCTACTTACACAATCATGAGGGAGGAATTCAATGAAACGCAGGGATTTCATCAAGGTCACGGGGTTGAGCGTTGCGGGGGCCGCAACCATGGCCGCGCCGGCGATCGCGCAGTCGATGCCGGAGATCAAGTGGCGGATGACGACGAGCTGGCCGAAATCGCTCGATACGCTGCATGGTGGCGCCGAGATGATGGCCAAGGTTGTCGGCGAAGCCACCGATAACAAATTCCAGATCCAGACCTTTGCGGCCGGCGAAATCGTTCCCGGCCTGCAAGTGCTCGACGCCGTGCAAAACGGCACCGTCGAGATGGGGCATACCGCCTCGTATTATTATTTCGGCAAGGACCCGACCTTCACGTTTGGCTCGTCGGTGCCGTTCGGACCGAACTCGCGGCTCAACCAGGCCTGGTACATGCTCGGCGGCGGCAAGGAACTGCTGAACGAGTTTTACAAGAACTACAACGTCACCTCGCTATTGGCCGGCAACACCGGCTGCCAGATGGGCGGCTTTTTCCGCAAGGAGATCAACACCGTCGACGACCTCAATGGACTGAAATTCCGCATCGGCGGTTTTGCCGGGCGCGTGATGCAGAAGCTCGGTTGCGTGCCGCAGCAGTTGGCCGGCGGCGACATCTATCCGGCGCTCGAAAAAGGCACCATCGATGCGGCGGAGTGGGTCGGTCCCTACGACGACGAGAAACTCGGCCTCCACAAGGTCGCGCCGCACTACTATTATCCCGGCTGGTGGGAAGGCGGCCCGATGCTGCTGGCCATGATCAATCTGGACAAGTGGAACGCGCTGCCGAAATATTATCAAAGCCTGCTCGAGCAGGCCGGTCACCTCGCCAACAACTGGATGATGGCAAAGTACGACACCGTCAATCCGACGGCGCTGCGCAAATTGCTCGCCGCCGGCACCAAGCTGCACGCATTCCCGCCGCCGATCATGGACGCTTCCTTCAGGGCGGCGAAGGAACTGCATAACGAAGTCTCCGCCACCAACGCGAATTTCAAGAAGATCTATGAGTCGCTGACCAACTACTCCAACAACGGCTATTCCTGGTTCCAGGTCGCCGAAGTCGGCTACGACAGTTTTATGGCGCGTCACTCGCAGAGCTAAAGCGCTCACGGTTGCCATTCGCGCAAGCAGAAACCCCGGAGCAAGGCTCCGGGGTTTTTCATTTGCAAGAACTCGGCACCGTCATTGTTTCGGTGGCGGACCGAAATCCAGCGGCGGCAGGTCGATCATTGGCACCTCGATCTTGACCTTGTTCAGGTCGACATTGAGCGGCTTGTCGAGCAGGGCGGTGACGGTGATCGGGAAGGCGATCACCAGCACGACCATGATCGCCTGCAGCCCGATCCAGGGCATGGCGCCCCAATAGATGTCGGAGCTCTTCACTTCCTTGGGTGCGACGCCGCGCAGATAGAACAGCGCGAATCCGAACGGCGGATGCAGGAACGAGGTCTGCATGTTGACGCAGAGCATGACGCCGAACCAGATCAGCGCGGCATCGGGCCCCACCACCGGCGCCAGCACCTTCTGCGCGATCGGGGCGATCATCGGCAGGATGATGAAGGCGATCTCGAAGAAGTCGAGGAAGAACGCCAGGAAGAAGATGAAGAGGTTGATGAAGATCAGGAAGCCCCAGACGCCGCCGGGCAGCGACGTCAGCATATGCTCCAGCCAGACGCCGCCGGAGACGCCGAGGAACACCACGGAGAAACAGGTCGAGCCGATCAGGATGAACGTCACCATGGTGGTGATGCGCATCGTCGTCTCGTAACCCTGCTTGATCAAATCGCGCAGCTCGGGAATTCGAACGGCTTCGAGACAAATCCAGACCACCGCCGCGTAGGTGATGGCGAATGCGATCTTGAAGATGAGATTCTCGGTCATCAACATCGCGGCGATGGTGCCGATGCCGCAGGCGATAACCCCGATAATCAGAACCTTGCGGCCGGTCGTGCTGAAATCCTTGTTGTGGATCGCCGCCAGTACGATGGCGCCGACGGCACCCATGGCGCCGGCTTCGGTCGGTGTCGCCAACCCCATCATCATGGTGCCGAGCACGACGAAGATCAGCACCGCCGAAGGGATGATGCCGAGCAGGCATTTTTTCCACAGCGGCCATCCGGTCAGCGTCAATGCCGTTATCGGCACCGCGGGCACATGATCCGGTTTGACGATGCTGAGGATGAAGGTGTAGCCGGCGAACAGCATGATCTGGAATACCGACGGGCCCCAGGCACCGAGATACATGTCGCCGACCGATTTGCCGAGCTGATCGGCCAGCACGATCAGCACCAGCGAGGGCGGCACCAATTGCGTGATGGTGCCGGACGCCGCCAGCACGCCGGTGATGTAACGAATGTTGTAGCCGTAACGGATCATCACCGGCATCGAGATCAGCGCCATGGCGATGACTTGTGCCGCCACCGTGCCGGTGATGGCGCCCAGGATGAAGCCGACGATGATGACGGAATAACCGAGGCCGCCGCGGATTGGGCCGAACAACTGGCCCATCGAATCCAGCATGTCTTCGGCCAGACCGCAGCGTTCCAATATTGCGCCCATGAAGGTGAAGAAGGGGATCGCCAGCAGCAGCTCGTTCGAAAGCACGCTGCCAAACACGCGGCCGGGGATCGCCTGCAGGAAATTCAGGTCAAAGAAGCCGAGATGGATCGAAAGGAAGCCGAACAGAAGTCCGACCGCGGCCAGCGTAAAGGCCACCGGGTAACCGATCAGCATGGCCAGAACCAGGCCGCCGAACATCAACGGCGGCATCATCTGGAGCGTAATCATTGCGTCGGCCTCTCGTACTTCGCATCGATCGTCACATAGCCCTGCAGCGCGGCGATCCGCTTGATCACCTCTGAGACGCCTTGCAACGCCAGCATTACGAAGCCGGACGGAATCACGAATTTGATCGGCCAGCGGATCAGGCCGCCGGCGTTACCCGACATCTCGCCGACCTCATAGGCCTGATGGAAGAACGGCCAGGACAAATAGCTCAGCAGCAAGCAGGCCGGGATCAGGAAGAACAGCGTGCCGATCATGTCGAGCCAGAGCTGGCCGCGCTCGGTGAGGAACAGATAGAAGATCTCGACCCGGACGTGCTCGTTGCGCTTGAAGGTGTAGGAGGCGCCGAACATCACCAGGATAGCGAACATGTACCATTGCAGTTCGAGCCAGCCATTGGAGCTGTAGCCGAAGGCGTAGCGGATCATGGCGTTGCCGGCGCTGACGAGGCAGGCGAACAGCACCAGGAGATTGCAGACATAGCCGATCTTTTCGTTGATCAGGTCGATGGCTTGGCTGAGTGCCAACAACGGGCGCATCATGGTCTCCGCAGCCGCGCTCACGAAGGCGCGCCGAATGTTTCAACGCGCATCGCTACGCCGCCACGCGAAAACGCGCGGAGCCTGATCGCGCGAAGATGTGGCTCACCTGCAGGAGCGATTGCACCTGATGTCCTCCCCCAATTTTCCGCTTTCGCCGTCTTGGCTGCGCCGGCAAAGCGCAGCGGCCTGTCCGGCCGCGCTGGCATCAAAGCAGGCGCACCATTTCAGCGCGTGGCCGTGCCGTCAATTGGAAAATGGGCAAATTGACGCGCCGGCAAACCGTTGCGCGGGCTTGGCAAATCCGGCCCCGTCGATAGCGCTTTCGAGCGAAGGGGGTACCGGTTCGCAGCGCAATCAAGTTTACGCAGATTGCGTAGAGCGGCAGAAAACGCGTCGAAACAAAAATCTAGCCGCCCGTCACGCTCATGTGGCGGCTGACGCTCGGCCGGTTGTGCCGGCGATCGATGATGAAGTCGTGGCCCTTCGGTTTCAGCCCGATGGCGCGATCGATCGCGGCCGAGAGCAACTCGTTGTCGGCGGAGGCCCTTAAGGGTTTGCGCAAATCGGAGGCATCCTCATGGCCGAGGCAGGTGTGCAGCGTGCCGGTGCAGGTAATCCGCACCCGGTTGCAGGACTCGCAGAAATTGTGGGTCATCGGCGTGATGAAGCCGAGCTTGCCGCCGGTTTCGGCTACCCGCACATAGCGGGCGGGGCCACCGGTATCCTCGTCGAGATCGGTCAGCGTGTATGACTTTGCGAGCCGCGCGCGGACCAGCGACAGCGGCACATACTGGTCGATGCGGCCGGCGCCGATATCGCCCATCGGCATCACCTCGATCAGTGTCAGCGCCATGCCCTTGCCATGCGCCCATTGCATCAGCGCGGGGATCTCGTCCTCGTTGAGGTTCTTCAGCGCCACCGCGTTGATCTTGACGGCAAGCCCGGCCGATCGCGCCGCCTCGATGCCGGCCAAAACCTTGTCGAGGTCGCCCCAGCGGGTAATGGCGCGGAATTTCTCAGGCTCGAGCGTATCCAGCGAGACGTTGACGCGGCGGACGCCGCAGTCGGCCAGCTCGCCTGCGAACCGCGCCAGTTGCGAGCCATTGGTGGTCAGCGTCAGCTCATCGAGCGCGGCAGTCGCCAGATGGCGCGACAGCGATCGCACCAGCGACATCACGTTGCGCCGGACCAGCGGTTCGCCGCCGGTGAGGCGGATCTTGCGCACGCCCTTGGCGATGAAAGCCGAACACAGACGGTCGAGCTCTTCCAGCGTCAGCAGATCCGCTTTGGGCAGGAAGGTCATATCCTCGGACATGCAATAGAAGCAGCGCAAATCGCAGCGATCCGTCACCGACACGCGCAGGTAATGGATGGTCCGGCCGAACGGGTCGGTCATCGGACGGAACAGCGATTGGGTTGGATCAAGCGCAGCTACGCTATTCACATATCCGCTCATTCATACGCGCCTTGGTCCGGCGACATCAGGAAAACAGTGCCCCGCTAGCACAATCTAGGCACGTTGCCACCTTCTCACAATGCGTCGCCGGCGCACGATCTGGGTGCGGTGCAAGTTAAATCAGCGGGTGGGCGCCGGGGCTGGAGCCGCGGGCGGCGGGACGGCGTTCGGATCCGGGAACGGCGTGCCTGCGGCGGGCGCGGCGCCCTTGGGCTTCTTGGGCTTTTTCGGCCGCATCGGCTTGCGCGCGGCCCGCGGCGGCGGCCCGGCCGGCTGCAGCTGCGCGACCACCGGATTGGGATCGATCGTGGTGGAGCCGGGGGTGGCGAAGTCGCCGGGGTTGCGGATGACCTGCACCGGGACGGTGGTCGGCTGGAATCTCGGCATGTTGAAGGTGACGGTGAAGCCGCTGTCCGGCGCGGACACCGAGACCGAGCAGGGCGTCTTGCAGCCCGGTCCTACCGAGGTCACCGCATCGGCGCCCGAGGGCACCGATTCCATCTGGACCTGGATCGCCGGCGGCGCCGGTCTCAGGGAATCAAAGGAAAACGAGGAACAGCCGGCCAAGCTCGCCCCGGCAACGGCAATCACGATGACACGACGCATGATCAATCACTCTACTGCGGCTAACTGCCACAATCCCCGCCGCGACCATAGGAGCGTCAGAACAGAGGCGCAACCGCGCGGACTCCATTCGTTAAAGAATGGTTAACGCGAAAACGAACCAAAATAAATATACCATATAAATCAATATTTTACGTAGATCTCGCGGCTTCGGCGAGGCTCGCGACCGCGGCCGGCAACTCGCTGAAATGGCCGATCAGCCGGTCCGGCCTAAGCTCGGCGATGGGAACATCGGTATAGCCGAATTCGACCCCGATCACCGGGATTCCGGCGCGCCGGGCGACCCCGACATCGGGTCCGGCATCGCCGACCATGATCGCGGCGGACAACTGCCCGCCGGCGCGCTTAACCGTCTGCTGCAGGATCGCCGGGTCGGGCTTTGCGACCCCGAACGTATCGGCGCCGCAGATGGCAGCAAACCGCCCGCTCAGGCCCAACCGGTCGAGCAGCAGTTTTGATAGCCACTCCAGCTTGTTGGTGCAGACCGCGAAGCGATAGCCCTGGCTCTGGAGGTCGTCGAGCGCGCCTTCGAGGCCCCCGAACGGCCGCGACGCGTCCGCGATATGGGCGGCGTAATAATCGATGAAATCCTTGGTCAGCCGGTCGATGTCGCCGACACTCATCGCGCGGCCGTCGACCTCGAGCCCGCGCTCAAGGAGCTTGCGTGCGCCGGCGCCGATCATGGCGCGCGCGGACTTGAGCGGGACCGGGGCTAAGCCCTCGCGGTCGAGCACGTAATTGAGCGCGGCTATCAAATCGGGCGCGGTATCGACCAGCGTACCGTCGAGATCGAACACAACGAGGCGGGGAAAATTCATCGGGAATTGGCTATCGATGTCGGCGCCATCATGCAAGGGGAGATGCTAGGCTCTCAAAAAACCTAAAGCGTTTTCGAGCGAAGTGGGTACCGGTTCGCGTGAAGAAAACGCGTCAAAACAAAAGACTAGGGAGCAAGACATGCGCGAATTGGCTGGAAAAACCGCCTTTGTAACCGGCGGGGCGAGCGGAATCGGGCTCGCGCTCGGCCGCGCCTTTGCAGCTGCCGGCATGAAGGTGATGCTGGCCGACATCGAGGCGGTAGCGCTTGAAAAAGCCGTCAAGAACCTCAACGAATTTTCTCCCGATATCCGCGGCACCCTCTGCGACGTCGGCGACCCCGCAAGCGTCGAGCGCGCGGCGCAGGCCTCGTTCGCGGCGTTCGGCAACGTCCATGTGGTCTGCAACAATGCCGGCGTCGCCGCCGGCGGCGGCATCGACACCATCTCGCTCGACAACTGGCGCTGGGTGCTCGACGTCAATCTGATGGGCGTGCTGCACGGGATCAGAAGCTTTCTGCCGCATATGCGGGCGCACTCCGAGGGCGGCCACATCGTCAATACCGCCTCGATGGCCGGCATGATGGGCGGGCTCGGCTTCAGTCCCTATGGGGCCAGCAAATTCGCCGTGGTCAGCATGTCCGAGGGGCTGGCGGCGCAGCTCAAACCGCATGGCATCGGGGTCAGCGTGCTGTGCCCGAGCTATGTCCGCACCGGCATCGGCGACAGCGGGCGCAACCGGCCGGAACGCTACGGCCCGGCGACGGTGCTCGACCCGGAAGGCCCGTCGGCGAAAATGGTCGCCGAGATCGCCCGCCAGCTTGCGGCCGGACTCGAGCCCGCTGCCGTCGCCGCCCGCGTGCTCACCGCGATCAGGGAAAACCAGCTCTACGTGTTCACCCACCCCGGCATGCGCGCCGAGGTCGAGGCGCGTTTTACAGCCATTCTGGCGGCGATGGACGCGGTGACCGCCTGACCGATCAGGGGCGGGCGGGGCGGTTATAGCGCTATTCCTGCCGCCCAAACGACGCTAGATATGCGCCCGCCCGGGTGTTGCTTCACGCCGGGCGCGGCTTTCGGATAAGGACATCCTCGGCACGTGGATATGGACGCGTTGAAACGGCAGGCGGCGGCGCGCGCGCTGGAGCAGGTGCGTGACGGCATGAAGCTCGGGCTCGGCACCGGCTCGACCGCCAAACATTTCGTCGATCTGTTGGCTGAAAAGGTTGCCGCCGGCATGAAAGTGGTCGGCGTCCCGACCTCGGAGGCGACCCGCGCGCAGGCGCTCGCCTGCGGCATTGCCCTGACCACGCTCGACGAGGTCGACCGGCTCGATCTGACGGTCGATGGCGCCGACGAAATCGATGGCGCGCTCGATCTGATCAAGGGTGGCGGCGGCGCGTTGCTGCGGGAGAAGATCGTGGCGGCCGCCTCGGATCGCATGATCGTGATCGCCGACGAGACCAAATGGGTCGAATTTCTCGGCCGCTTCCCGCTACCTGTCGAGGTCATTCCGTTCGGGCTGGCCGCGACGCAAGCCGCCATGATCAGGGCATTTGCGCTATCAGGCGTTTCCGGGCAAATGGGGCTCCGAAAGGGCAAGGACGGCCACGTTTTTGTCACCGATGGCGGCCACTGGATTATCGATGCCCATCTTGGACGAATAACCGATGCGCCGCGCCTGGCGGAAATGCTGAGCCTGATCCCCGGCGTTGTCGAGCATGGGTTGTTCATCGGCCTCGCCACCACCGCCATTCTGGCCGGGGCGCAGGGAATTCGCGTTGTTGAACGGCGCTAAGCATGATCCGGAAAAGTGGGTACCGGTTTTCCGAAAAAGATCATGCTCAAACACGAGGATGGAGCGCGATGGCGATCATCGCGCTCCAAATCGCAATCTTGGGAGAATCGTAAATGACGAGCTTTTCACGGATCCTGTCGGCGGCCGGCCTTGTGCTGGGGCTGGCCCTGACCGCCGTTCCGGCCGGCGCCCAGCAGAAGGCCGCGCCAACGGCGGTGCCGCTGAAAGAGGGTTCTCCGGCCTCGATCGCCGCGGCAAAGGAAATCCTGGCGATGAAGAACGCCAGCGCAATGTATGCCAACGCCGTTCCCAATATCGTCGAGCAAACCAAGAACGCGTTGATGCAGAGCAACCTCAATTATCAAAAGGACCTCAACGAGGTCGCCGTCGTCGTCGCCCAGACCTTCGCCGGCCGCGAGAAGGAAATCGGCGAGGGCATGGCCAAGGTCTATGCCAATGAATTCACCGAGCAGGAGCTGAAGGACCTCGTTACCTTCTACAAATCGCCGCTCGGGCAAAAACTGCTGACGAGCGAGCCGCGGGCAATCCAGTTCAGCATGTCCTATATGAATGCCTGGGCGCAGCAATTCGCCGAAACCGTCAATGGCCAGTTCCGTGCCGAGATGCGCAAGCGCGGCAAGGAGATCTGATACTGCTGATGGCTCCGGGTTGAATTGGTGCTCCGGTTACCTCGCCCCGCTTGCGGGGAGAGGTCGAAATTCAAGCGCGGCTTGAATTTCGGGTGAGGGGGACTCTCCGCGTGCTCACATCTTTCGAATTTGCGGAAGCAGCCCCTCACCCCTCCCTCTCCCCGCGAAGAGCGGGGAGAGGGAGATCGACTTGAAGGCATGACGCTTTAGCGCACGGGGTTACCAATGGCTGAGTTCGACGTCGATCTTTTCGTCATCGGGGGCGGTTCGGGCGGCGTTCGCGCCGCCCGCATCGCGGCCAACCACGGCGCCAAGGTGATGGTCGCCGAAGAGTACCGGATGGGCGGCACCTGCGTCATCCGCGGTTGCGTGCCGAAGAAGCTGTTCGTGATCGGCAGCCACGTCCATGACGAGATCGAGGACGCCGCCGGCTTTGGCTGGACGATCGGCCAGGTCTCGTTCGACTGGCGGACGCTGGTTGCCAACAAGGACAAGGAAATCGCCCGGCTGGAAGCCATCTACACCGCCAACGTCGAGAAATCAGGCGGCCAGGTGGTGAAGACCCGCGCGGTGTTCGAAGACCGTCACACGCTGCGGCTGGCGACCGGCGAGGCCGTGAAGGCGAAGCACGTGCTGATCGCGACCGGCGGCGCGCCCAATCACGGGCCGAGCATTCCCGGCATCGAGCATGTGATCTCGTCCAACGAGGCGTTTCATCTTCCCGAGTTGCCGAAGCGCATCGTGATCCAGGGCGGCGGCTATATCGCGCTGGAATTCGCCTGCATCTTTGCCGGGCTGGGCTGCGACGTGACGGTGATCTATCGCGGCGACAACATCCTGCGCGGGTTTGACGGGGATGTCCGCAGCCACGCGCGCGCCGAGATGGAAAAGCGCGGCATCACGATTCTGACCGGCTGCACCGTCAAGGCGGTCGACAAGCACGGCAAGGAATTCACCACCCATCTGTCGAATGGATCGAGCATTGCATCGGACAAGGTGATGTTCGCGATCGGCCGGCATCCGAACGTTGCGAGCCTCGGGCTGGAGAAGGCCGGCGTCGCCATCAACCCGAACAATGGCGGCATCCAGGTCGACGGCTGGTCGAAAACCTCCGCGCCGCACATCTACGCCATCGGCGACGTCACCCACCGCCACAATCTGACCCCGGTCGCGATCCGCGAGGGCCACGCCTTTGCCGATACCGTGTTCGGCAAGCGCCCGGTGCAGGTCGATCACTCCAGCATTCCCACCGCGGTGTTCGCGCAGCCGGAGATCGGCACGGTCGGCTTGACGGAAGCCGAGGCGCGCGCGCAGTTTTCCAGCGTCGACATCTACAAGGCCGATTTCCGCCCGATCAAATCGACCATGTCGGGCCGCGACACCCGCGTCCTGATGAAGCTCGTGGTCGATGCGACAAGCGACCGCGTGCTCGGCTGTCACATCGTCGGTGACTCGGCCGCCGAAATCATCCAGGCGGTCGCGATCGCGGTGAAGATGAAGGCGACCAAAGCCGATTTCGACGCGACCTTTGCACTGCATCCGACGGCTGCGGAAGAGCTGGTGACGATGCGGACGCCGACGGCACGGTATGTGCGGGAGGCGGCGGCGGAGTAGGGGACTGGAGCGGCGGAGATGGCTGCAGCCTATTTCATTCATCCTTAGATTGTCGTTTCGATAACCCGCATGTAACTTAATAGCTTGCTAGAACTAGGTCAGATCAATGCCGTCCACTGTTCTTGACTGTCCCCACTGCACTGCGAACTCAATAGGATTCGCGATCGTTTACGAAACGCCTATTCCAAGCAGATCGTATCAATTCTTGACTTTGGGGATTTGCGGCAAATGCGCTGGCGGAGTGGTCATTGAATACTTTGCGACCAACAAAAGCGATGGCTCGCCTTCAAAGAATTCTCCAATGCAATGCCAATCTGACCCTGAAAATTTCAATTGGGTGAGGCTTAGGACTTACCCAGAAGCATTGCCTACCAAGATTCCGTCGCACACTACCGACCAATTAAAGCGCTATTACGAACAGGCGGCTAATGCCCTCAAGCGCAAGGATTGGCACGCGTCGGGAGCCATGAGCCGGAAAGTTGTTGACGTATCAACGCAACAACTGCTCGGTGATGAATCAAAGAAATATGGAACAATCAAACAGCGTATTGACGCGCTGGCTGCCAAAAACTCGATCACGCCCGATCTTAAAGACTGGGCGCACGAGATTCGTCTTGGCGGCAAAAGAGGTTGCCGAGGCCGAAAGAAAGAAAATAAAGTCGCCTAGCTCTCCTAGCCCGTAGGGCGGATTGGAGCGTAGTGTAATCCGCCGTTCACAAGCCTACGCCGCCAGCACAGCCCTTCTGACCGCCTGCGGCAACACGACCGGACGGAAGAATGCCTTCGGGTAGAGGTAGTCCTCGCCGGATTCATCGACAATCCGCCGCATGTTGTGCTTCTCGGCTACGGCATCGCGCAGCGCCACGTAGATTTTTCGTTTCTCGAGCGAGGCTGCATAGCCGTCGTTTTCCACGCAGACGACCAGTTGTTTTGCTTGTGTCTTTGTCATGATCTCAAAGCAGCTGCTTGAGTTTGAGTTCCTTGCGTCCGATCCCGGACGCCTCGTACCAGTGTAACTCAGCGACGTGGATCGAGCCATCGGATAATCGCACGCGGGCAATGCCTTTGCGTTTGCGCCAGCGGCCGCGCCCATAGATCCGTCGCAGTCGTGCGATCTCGCGGATGCCGGAGCCGGTGGCGAAAGTTTCGATGTCGGAAATTTCACCGAGAATCTCGAAACGCATGGTCAGATCGTGCCGGGCCTAACTGGCGGGGTCAACAGCGATAAGCCTGGAATGGCGGGTTGCCTGCGGCTAACCCGCCCGACAGTCCCATGTCCTGAACGGGCGGCACCAACCCGTTGGGGTTAACCCACCGTTACGGGCTGCGCGCATCTCCGCAGCGTTATCAGGTAAATTTTAGGGCAATAAGCTAACAGGACCTTTACGGGACACCCCTCATTCTGATGGCCCAAAAGTCCAACGACGGATGGTCATCATGACGACGGATGTGCGAAGGGCCAAGGTCCAGCGCGAACCGCGACGGCAAATGCAAAAACACCTCGCCTGGCTGACCGTCGACAACGAGTTGACGAAGTCCGAGTGCGTCGTGCTGGACGTTTCGCCGAGCGGCGCGCGGATCGTGACCGATGCCGCGATCGATGTCAGCGACCGCTTCAGACTGGCGCTGGTGCCGGATCATCCGAAGCGGCAGCCTTGCGAAGTGGTTTGGCGTCGCGGCAACATGTTCGGCATCAAATTCGTGCTCTGAGCCTTTAGGCCGCGGCGCGAGCGTTGCGGCAAAAAGGAAAATTGCTGAGCGCGGTCAAGGTGATTTGCCCTGTCCAGTCCCTCCCGAAAAAATATTGCTGTTTTCAGCACCCCCAAATCAGATCCATAACTCCCGCGTCTCATCCCTTAACGAGGGGCGTTGGCCATCGTCACGAACGTTGGGATGGGATGCGGTCGACGCGGCAGCGTCGGGCGCGCTTGAGATCGCAGGGGCGGTTTTCCGTGAGCGATTGAGAGCACGCAAGACGAACGACGCTGCAGCGTACGGCAAAACCGTGTGGTCCTGGCGCCCGTTGCTGGTGTCAAGTCGGCGGAGAGACGCATCGCGCCGCGGGAATGCGAGGGTGTGTTTTGCAGTTTGTACACCGTCATTGCGAGCGAAGCGAAGCAATCCATTTTGCCGCGCAAAGAAAGAATGGATTGCTTCGTCGCTTTGCTCCTCGCAATGACGGTTTGGCTGTTTGGACGACGTGGAGGCGACCTCATTCCCCCGCCTGAATCCATTCCGCAGCACCGCGCCACAGCGTGTCGCGGTGTTCGGGGCGGAAGAATCCGAAATGGCCGATCTTTTTGACGCCGGCGTCCACCGGCCTGATCGGCAGGATGTCCGCGACTATGGCGGTAAAGCCCGAGCACAGCAGTTCGACCGCGGGCCGCGTCGCCCAGGGATCGTCGGTCATGCACACCGCGCGCAACGCGCCCTTGAAGTTCGGAAAGTTGGCGAGCGCGGTGAGATCGGGATCGTCGAGCAAATAGCGCGGCCGCATCACCCAGCTCGCCCATTGCTCGAACACGCCCTTGGGCAGATCCTCGCCGAGGCCGGCCCAGCCCGGCGCGTAACCGAGCACGCGGGTCAAGGGCAGGCCTGCGAAATTCAGCATGGCGTAAACACGATAACGCTCGGGCGAAGCGATCAGCTTCCAGTAGCCGGCTTGCGACGCAATCAGCAGCGCGCGCGAAATGTCGGCGTTGTTGGGCAGCAAGCCCAGCGCCTGGCCGCCAAAGGAATGGCCGACATAGGCGAACGGCAGATCGTGATAGCGCTGGCGCATCCACGTCACGGCCGCGGTGACGTCGAGCGCGGCCCAGTCCGACATCGAGGCCTTGAAGCCGACCAGCGATTTCGGCTGGTTGTAGCCGGTGAGCGCCTTTTGCCTGGAGTCGCCGGTGCCGCGATAGTCGTAGGTCAACACCGCGCAGCCGCGCTGCGCGAGATAGCCGGCAAAGCCGCGATAGACCCTGCGTGGGACGGCGGTCGCCGAATTGATCAGCACCGCGTGGCTGCGCTTGGCCGTGCGCGGCAGAAAAAGCGTGGCGCCCAGCGGATAGCGGTCGGCCGCGGGCATGATGATGTCGTCGACAAAAACATCGTCCAGCGCAGCCTCGGCCACCACGATTTCCCCCTGGCTTCTTCTCGCCCTAGCAAATGCGAATTCGGCTTTTCCCGCAAGGGCTTGAGCAAACAGGTGGAATTCCACCTAGCGGTCTTTCACCAGCCTGTGTATAACGCGGCACCTTCGTCACCGGCGTTAAGTGACGGTTTTTGCTCAGGAGTTAGCACCATGTCCGAGCGGTGGACACCCGACAGCTGGCGCGCCAAACCGGTGCAGCAGATGCCGCAATATCCCGATGCCAAGGCATTGGCGGATGTCGAGGCCCAGCTCGCCACCTTTCCGCCGCTGGTGTTTGCCGGTGAAGCCCGCAACCTGAAAAAGGCGCTGGCGCGGGTCGCGGCCGGCGAAGCCTTCCTGCTCCAGGGCGGCGACTGCGCCGAAAGCTTTGCCGAGCACGGCGCCAACAACATCCGCGACTTCTTCCGCGTCCTGCTGCAGATGGCTGTGGTGCTGACCTATGCCGGCGCGCTGCCGGTGGTGAAGGTCGGCCGCATCGCCGGACAATTCGCCAAGCCGCGCTCGTCGCCGACCGAAACGCTTGAAGGCGTCGAGTTGCCGAGCTACCGCGGCGACATCGTCAACGATATCGCCTTCACGGCGCAATCGCGCACGCCCGATCCGCAGCGCCAGTTGATGGCGTATCGGCAGTCGGCGGCGACGCTCAATCTGCTGCGCGCGTTTGCGACCGGCGGTTTTGCGAACCTCGGCAGCGTGCATCAGTGGATGCTCGGCTTCCTGAAGGATTCGCCGCAGTCGCGCCGTTACAAGGAGCTGGCGGATCGCATCTCGGACGCGCTGAATTTCATGCGCGCCTGCGGCCTCGATCTCGAAAGCCACCCCGAGCTTCGCGCTACCGATTTCTACACCAGCCACGAGGCGCTGCTGCTCGGCTACGAGCAGGCCTTCACCCGGGTCGATTCCACCACCGGCGACTGGTACGCGACCTCAGGCCATATGATCTGGATCGGCGA
>Ga0137415_10002120_pt1 | contig 19707 bp, 14 predicted proteins | sample CZODoug3_1_1_16f_FD_183082 | JGI IMG/M metagenome (GOLD analysis project Ga0137415, IMG submission 183082) | Vadose zone soil fungal communities from Angelo Coast Range Reserve, California, USA - CZODoug3_1_1_16fungal (Hybrid Assembly) | ecosystem: Environmental > Terrestrial > Soil > Vadose...
CGCCCGAAGTCGCCTCCGACGCCGATCGCGAACTTCAGAACCGAAGGAATCACAATTACGCATTCGGCCTTGTTGAGAAGTTCCTTCGGAATCCCGTCGGGGATGTCCAAAACTTCCTTGAACACTTGGCCACATACTTCGAGGCGCTTCTTTTCCCTGCTCTCATTCGCTGCGAAAGTGGGACACGCCAGGAAAATGGCGATGACAAGAACACTGACTTTCCTCATGGCACGGCTCCCAAACATCTGCTCGATTCTCGCGTCATCAGAGTAACACGACGACCGCCTTGGTGGCGGTCCTGTGCTAAGTGAATGAAAACACACTAGCCTGGGCTAGCAATTTCAGCGGAACTAGACACACGGCGGACTTCGAGGGCACGGGCGAACTTCTCCAGCGTCTCGACAGCCGGAACTGTATATCCATGTTCAACGCGGGAGATATAGCAGCGAAGTAGTCCCGTTCTTTTCTCAACATCGCCTTGGGAAAAATCCTTTTCCTCACGCAATGCACGCAAACGCTCTCCGATAAACAAGGTTTGATCCTCCCTAGATGTGAGGCGTCAATCGCTACAGGTTGAACTGGGACAGAAAGCATAACTCACACTTCGATGACTGCACAAGAATGTTGCCGGGCACGGCGGGAGGAGCTACTTGGGTATTCCATCTTCGGATTCGTCGCCCAACATCCAATTCAGGTTTTTACCCTATAGCGGTTCATATGCATTTGTGGGATATTTTGTTCAAACCGTTCGAGACGCAAGGTCGTATTCTCCCCCGAGAACCTTCCAGGCTTGAACAGAACAAACCCAGGGAAGGAGCACCGTGATTGACCGCGAATTGAAATACCCAAGTTGGCAGACGCCACTTCAAGATGCGATACTCGAACTGGGCCTCAAAAAGTTGGCTGAAAGAATTCAAAGGGTCGAAAATCTAATTTCCGAGCGGCTTCAAGAATTATCATCTGACACCGATACTCAGGACGAGCGGCAAGCCCTTGCCGATGCAGCCTCTATCCTGCGCACGCTGAAGAAAGAAAAATTGTCGTAGAGTCTCAGACGTGACCAGAAAAGTGGCCGACCGTTGAATGTTTTCGACGGCAGGCCATTTCAGTTTTACCCTTCCGGGCCGCATGCGATGCGAACCGTGTCTACCTGCCACTAAAAGATGAATGCGGCCAGCCCCGAAGGTGACCGCATTTGTCTGCGTGATATGCCCAAGGTTTGGCGACCAAACCTGTCTAAAGTTCATGCAAGTATATGGGGATATAGAATTGCCGACTCGTCAGAAATGCATATGTGTCCAGATGAGTATCCATCAGAAGAACGGCATATTCGACGCGAGATGACTGCATCCTAATGCGCAGAATATCTCTGCCCCAACGTATGCCGTAAGAGTTAATACAAACCGGAAGTGAACACTTGCGTTTGTGTCCGTTGTCACGGATGGTGACTCAGTAAGCATTAAAGCTGCCCAGAGGGTTGGCACTGGATGTGCCTCGTTAATGGATTGGCAGTTAGAATGGCCCACACTTTCAAACGACGCTGACAATGAGCAATACAGACAACGATATACTTCTCATCGACGATGACCCGCGTCACGCCAAGGCATTTGAAGAAGCTTTGATCGCCGCAGGTGACGCTCAATCGAATTTCGAGTGGGTCAGAACTCTCTCCAGCGGCCTCGAAAGACTGGCCCATAAGGGAGTATGGGCAATCTTTATCAATCTGGTTTTGCCCGACAGTCGGGGCCTCCCCACTTTAGACAGGCTCCTGTCGGTCACCTCCACCGCTCCAGTGATTGTTCTCGGGGGCGTAGATGATGAAGGCATTTGTAAAGCAGCCATGCTACGCGGAGCGCAAGACTACCTTTTAGAAGGTCACCTAGACAGCTACGCGTTTGCACGAGCGATCCGCAACATTATTGAGCGCGAAATTGCCCGGCAGGAATTATTCATAGAAAAGGAACGCGCCCAGGTCACCCTAAACTCCATTGGTGACGCTGTACTGAGCACCGACATCTCGGGAAACGTGACCTACTTGAATGTAGTTGCGGAACACATGACCGGATGGCCCCAGAAGGAGGCCGTGGGTCATCCACTCAGTGACGTGTTCCAAATCATTGACGGCACCACGCATAAGCCCTCACCAGATCCCATGAAGTTAGCAGTTCAACAAAACAGGACCGTGGGACTGAAGGCGAACTGTATCCTGGTTCGGCGAGACGGATATGAGTGCGCAATCGAAGATTCCGCCGCTCCCATCCATGATCGGGATGGTCGGGTCACCGGGGCGGTGATCGTGTTTCATGACGTGAGGATGGCCCAGGCTACGGTATTCGAAATGACTCATCTGGCCCAACATGACGTTCTTACCGATTTGCCCAACCGAATGATGCTAAATGACCGGATTACCCAGGCGATTTCGCTTGCCCGTCGCCATCATCACCAACTCGCGGTCCTATTCCTGGATTTGGATAATTTCAAGCACATCAACGACTCTCTCGGACACTCCGTTGGCGACAAACTCCTCCAATCCGTAGCAGACCGCTTATCGGCCTGTGTCCGCGAATCTGACACGGTGAGCCGCCAGGGTGGCGATGAATTTGTGATCCTGCTTCCAGAAGTCACACATTCGGCAGATGCCGCTATTAGTGCTGCAAAGATCATCGCCGAGGTTAAGAAGGTGCATAGCATCGGCGAACGCCGTCTGCGCATTACTGTGAGCATTGGCGTCAGCACGTACCCCGACAATGGTGAAGATGCGGACACGCTGATAAAGAACGCCGACACGGCAATGTACCACGCCAAGCAATCAGGGCGCGACAATTGCCAGTTCTTTAGACCCGACATGGGTCTCAACGTCGTCGAGCGTCAATCGCTGGAGGGGCAGTTGCGGTATGCTCTTGAACGCCAGGAATTGTTATTGCATTACCAGCCCAAGGTAAATCTCAAGACAGGAGCCATGACAGGTGTCGAGGCGCTCGTACGCTGGCAACATCCAGAGCGTGGGCTGCTTCTTCCGGGGGAATTCCTGACCATCGCCGAAGACACCGGCATGATTCCAGCAATCGGCCAATGGGTATTACACGAGGCATGCAGACAAACACGGGAATGGCTTGATGCGGGCCTACCAGCCGTCCCTGTGGCAGTCAACATCTCGTCGCTGGAATTTCGGAGCGAGCATTTTCTCGAAGGTGTTCAAGTTGCCTTGAAGAATACTCGCGTGGATTCCAGATATCTCGAACTCGAATTAACCGAAACCGTTCTCATGCGACATGCCGAGTCCACTGCCTACGCGCTTAGACAACTCAAAGCCATCGGTGTGCGACTGGCAGTCGATGACTTTGGCACCGGCTATTCCAGCTTGAGCTACCTGACTCGATTTCCCATTGACGCCTTGAAGCTCGACCAGTCGTTCGTGCACGATATTATTGCCAAATCCGATGATGCTATCGTTGTGAGCGCGGTCATCAGCATGGGCAAGAGTCTCAGGCACAGGGTTATCGCTGAGGGTGTCGAAACAATAGAGCAGTTAGCATTTCTTCAGGCTCATGGCTGCGATGAGGGGCAAGGATACTATTTCAGTCGGCCCGTGGGTGCAAAGCAGTTCGCGAAGCTACTTGAAACGGGCATATCAGCAACTGTTTGAAATTTACGACGTGGTTCCTATTCACCAGGACTTGGCGAGGCTGCGGCGGCGTCGGCAAGAATTTCATGCTCGGGGGAAACGGCGAATTGTTTAACATCAACCCGGACTGTGCCGTCATTCCACCAGATCAACCGAGGGTCATCCCGCCTTGCGTTTGATACGCTTTCGGCCACGCTCTCAGCCAGTGGTCACGTCTTAGCTAAATGATTCCACGTAATTCGGCTCATGTCCGTTTCGTCGTGCCCGTCACATCGGAAACAAAGTCTCAGCTTTTCCGCTCTTCGTTTCTTCCTTTACCTGCCTCCGCCAAAGGTCCTGAAACATCGGGACGGTTGCAGGGCCGTGCCCGGCGATCTAGATGCCGGTTAAGGCAACGGACCGAAAGTCTAATGGTTGTGCGCCGCCCTTCAGTCGGAAAATGAATGCGGGAGAAAATCCTATGGCATGGAAGTTCGTACTGTACGCTTCACGGAATCGTGTAGTTGAGCAAAAAGGCGGTTTTGCCACTGGGCAAGAAGCCTTGGCTGCTGGGCGGGAAAGGGCAGAACAATTGAAAAGTTCTGTGGACGCGCCGGGCGGACAAGATATCTTAAGTGTAGATGCGACGCCAGAAAAGTAAGTGGGGGCACGCCGGGGCCGTGCGTTGTAGAATCCGCACGGAGGTGCCCAGCCATGATGCACAGAATCCGAATAACATCCGGCGAATACAAGGGACGCTACATTGGTAGACCCTTTAGTGGGTGGGGATTGATTACCAATCCAGAAGCGCGGGAGAATCCGCCGGTGAACATAACCGGCGCGGCCTACGCCTTACATGCTACGGAACGCGGGGCAACGCAAATCTTAAGCGCCAACACAGAAGGTGTTCGAGCGGAATTGAAGGCGCTGGGTTACGAATCAGAAGCGGTCGAGGAGGTTGCCGCGCCCAAACAGAATTACTTCAAGATACCGACTGAATGCCCACACTGTAATGCGAAACAGGAAGTACATGTCGAAGCACGAAAAGGATTCGCACAAATGGGCGGCCCCCAGCCGGTTGTATGTGTGAAATGCGAGAAGGGATTTGAAATTTCGGCCCCTGTGTAGCTGGTCGCGCCCCGGCAGACCCTCATACAGGAGATTCAATATGCAGTTCCTAGCTCCCCGATCTGATCGGCAGATGCTCCCCCAATTCTATGGCAAGTACGTTCACAGGCTCGACGTGGAATGCCCAAGATGTAACAAAGTCACTTACCAACCCCATGCTCCATTGCTAGAGACAGAAGACGAGCAGGTGCAAGGTCAAAGAGAATGGCTGAACGAATATTTGCAAAAAGAGTGCCCATTTCATCCAGATTTCTTGCTCACTCCAGATCGGCCCGCATGATTGTATTGGCACCATTCTGCCAATCGTATGGCATCTGGGGCCGCCAAACATCTGATATCTGACGGCCCGTTTCGGTTGCGATGACGGAAAAACTTGGCAGGTGATGCCAACGGGTACTCCTGTTCCCGATCTAACGGTCAAAAGGGTTGAAATTGACTGGATCAGAGTAACGAATTAGACCTCTGCAAGGACTGGCTCAGCTTACGCCAGATTGGTGAATACATCGTTAGCTTGCTGACGTGCCCGGTCGGTGCCTAGTCGGGCACTGCGGATGAGCAGAACCCCGAGCCGAAAGCATGTCTACGATCCGAGAATCCTTGCCACTGCCTGCAAAGCCGCCGTAAAATCTTGGTTGGTTCGTCCGCCCATCGAGTGAATTTGCCCATCAACATTACCGCGCAGGGCCGCTTTCTCGTCGGGTGAAAGATTTGGAAATTTCGCCAATACTTCCTTCACAGCCTCAGGCCACATCGCCACGTAACCAGCAGCGTTGTTGCTCTTCGCAACTTTCCGAGATCTCTCCGTAATCTGCCGCTGAAAATAGGCTCCCGGCGAGATTTTTTCTTCGTTCATTTGCTTTCACCCCCATTTCTCAATAGGGCATCTATCCCCGATGCTACGCCTCTCATGCGGTGAAAGTAAAACGAAGAAATTAGCCGGTTTTATACCTTGGTTTTCGCAAGAGCTTCCTGAAATTCCTCAGCAGGCACTCCTGCTGCCGCACGTTGCGTCCAAGTCATGCGAGGACCGCGAATGCCGTAAACAAGAATGAACTGATGCTTCGTCGGACGTCCGGCGAGAGCGAACAGCCGGGTGCCCTCAGCAATGTTCCTCCGTGCTGCTTTGCTGCGGGTAACCGTGGTGGTTGCCGAGGGTGCCACTTTCTTCTTGGAAGGCTTCTTTGCCATGTTGTGTTCCCTCATAGGAACTACGCGAACCATAGCGCGATTTCTAGAGAAAGCCAGGTATATTTTCGCAAATACCTAGGTCTAAAATTACGCCGGATCAGCGAACACTTCGTTCGACTGTTGGCGCGCTCGATCGGTATTCTGGTTCATCCGCTCCGGATATGAACGGGTTGTGACGGTATCCGCGAGACCGAGTCGGGCAGACTCAAAAGCAAGGTTTATCTGTTACGGGAATATTTCACCGAGGGAAGGTTCGGCACAGCATCGCAGCATGCCACGCGCTGACTACGGAGGGTAAACCCCTAATTTTCAAAGCGATTTCCGGCCAGGAATACTTACTGTACGGTTTTTTTCTGAGCACACCCGAATTCTCCCATCACAATTGGCCATGCAATCCAGTCAACATCACAGCTGACCCAGCACGATTAAAACCTGATGTGCGGCGCCATCGTCAGCAAGTAGAATATTTGCGCGACCGACGAGTACCTTGCCATCAATGCTTGTTGAAGCGATGCCGCGGCTGAAGCCGAGGGGATTTTTTACAGTTATCTTGTAGGTGGCTGAGTGATATCGAAAATCAATGGAGTAGCCGGGCCAGTTTCGAGGAATACACGGATCAACGCAAAGCACCTGCCCTCGCACGCGGAACCCGAGGATCCATTCAAGGCCCGCGCGGTAGAGCCAGCCCGCCGAACCACTGTACCAGGTCCAGCCGCCTCTCCCCACATGGGGAGACTCAGCGTATACATCGCCCGCAACAACGTAGGGCTCTACTTTGTAGCGTTGGACGCTCGCACGCGAAGAGGTATGGGCGATTGGATTCAGCATCCGGAATACCTCGCAGGCCTTATCGCCGTCGCCGAGAGCAGCAAAGGCAATGACCGTCCACGCAGCAGCATGCGTGTATTGCCCGCCGTTTTCACGGATGCCAGGCACATAACCTTTAATATAGCCTGGGTCGTGCTGCGTGTTTTCAAATGGCGGAGTGAAGAGGAGAATCAGTCCCTCGGGACGGCGCACCAACTGCTGATCCACAGCGCCCATGGCGCGCGCCGCACGACCCGGTTCAGCAGCCCCGCTCATAATTCCCCAGGACTGCGCGATCGAGTCGATCTTGCATTCCGCGTTTCCAGCAGAGCCCACCGGCGTGCCATCATCAAAGTAAGCGCGGCGATACCATTCGCCATCCCAACCATCGCGTTCCAGCGCCGCCTTTAGAGCGCTCACGTGGAGACGCCAAACCTCCGCGCGTTTGTGTTCACCGCGCGAATCAGCAACTTTGGCAAACTCCCAAAGAATCGTGTGCAGGAACCAGCCGAGCCAAACGCTTTCTCCCTTCCCGTGCTCCCCAACCCGGTTCATGCCGTCGTTCCAGTCGCCCGTGCCCATCAGTGGCAGGCCGTGGTTGCCAACAGCGAGACTTCGGTCTAATGCACGCGCGCAATGCTCAAACAGCGTCGCGCGGGTCTCCGAAACACGCGGTTGGAAATAGGACTCGCTCTGTCTTTCGGTCAGCGAATCTCCTTCCAGGAAGGGAACGACTTCGTCCAACACGGCCGTCTCGCCGGTCGCTTCAATGAAGTGGACAACGCCGTAAGGCAGCCAGAGGAGGTCGTCGGAGATCCGCGTTCGCACACCACGCCCCGAGGGCGGATGCCACCAGTGTTGAACGTCGCCTTCGATAAACTGTCGTGAGGCCGCTCGCAGCAGATGCTCGCGCGCGACCTCGCGCTTGGCTACACACAGAGCCATCCCATCCTGGAGTTGGTCGCGGAAACCGTACGCACCGCTTAACTGATAGAAGGCTGCACGTGCCCAGACACGAGACGCCAGTGTCTGATAGAGTAGCCAACGATTCATGAGAATGTCCATGTCCGCCTCGGGTGTGCTGATCTGTACGGTGTCGAGAAAGTTGTCCCATTGGCCCGTCACCTCGGAGAGGATCGCATCTAAGTCCGCGGTGCGATATCGACTCAGCAACTCGCGCGCCTGCTCCCTATTTTCCCCTTGGCCAAGGAAAAACACGATTTCCTCGCTTGCGCCGGGGCGCAATGTAACCGAGGTTTGCAGGGCCGCGCATGGATCGAGACCTGCTCCCACCCTTCCAGAAAGCGGGTTGCCTTGCTCCAACGCGGCCGGATGCTCAAGCGTCCCGTTGCGGCCAAGAAATTCTGTCCGGTCGCCTGTCACAGAAACCTGGGTACCGTCAAGGTCAGCAAATGCGACGCGCCCGCCAAATTCTCCGGCCCACGCGCTCACCACGAAGACTGCTCTCGTTTTCGAATCGAGCTCCGTGATGAGGTATGGCGCCGAAGCACTGCGTGAACTGCCCAACACCCATTCGGCATAGGCAGTCACAGAAAGGCGCCGCACGCGGCCGGAATCATTCTTTAAAGTGAGCCGGGAGATCTTGATAGGGTCCTTGGAAGGTACGAATTGCAGCAACTCAACCAGGATTCCGTGAGACCCATGATGGAATCGACTATAGCCGTGGCCGTGGCGAGCAACGTAGGGAGCGGTTTCATTGCGGATTGGCAGGGCCGTGGGGGTCCACACCTCACCCGTGCTTTCGTCACGGAGATAGATGACTTCTCCAGGAGGGTCAGTAACGGGATCGTTGGACCACGGCGTGAGCTGATTCTCATGACTGTTGAGCGACCAGGTGTGGCCCGAGCCCGATTCGGAAACGAGGAATCCAAACGAAGGATTTGCAATCACATTGATCCACGGCGCGGGAGTCCGCAAACTTTCCCCCAGGACGGTCACATACTCGCGGCCCATATCAGCAAACCCACCCAGGCCATTGAAAAAATCGAGAGCGGGCTGGGGAAGCGGCACGTCCACGCGTTTGGCCTGACGCGTTGGCCGTGGGATGACGGTTGCCTCAGCTTCTGCCCTCTGAGATCGAGTGATTTGCTCAGACAACGTACCTCGCCGGCTGAGCAATACCGATCGCGCGACTGTTTGAAACAGCGCGCGCTCCTGCGGAGAGATCAGATCCGCCCGTAGGAGGAAAATGCTGCCGCGCACGTTGCTCGAGTCCGGAGAGAGGCGCAATCGGCTGCCCCGCACCAGTCCATCCAAAGAGGTTTGCAATTCCTGGGCGTACGACGCGGATCTTTCATTAATGACGACTAGATCGGCGGATAATTGTTTCATACGCCAGTATTCATGCGCACGCAACAATTGGCGGACGATTTCGAGATCTTCTGCTTCATCGATGCGCACTACAACGATGGGCAAATCGCCGGAGATTCCGTGGGCCCAGAGCGCGGAACGCTCCAGTGTGCTGCGGTTGAGTACATCGGAAGACGGTCGTAGCGAAGGGTCGGAATACAGCACAGAGTTTGCGAGCCTCTGGAATAAATGGGCTTCGTCGAGATCGATACCCAAATGATGGAGTTGTACCTGAGCCTGTGTCCAAGCTAACGCCAGTGTGCGATCAACGGTTGTGGGTCCGCGATATTTATCTGCAAGTTCAATTACTTGCTCACGAGTCGCGGCGACTATGGTGGAAAAAACAATGCGTGCCGTGGTCCCGGGCGGAATGCGGACCGTATGCCTTAGGCTGATCACCGGGTCGAGTACGGAGCCGACAGTATTGGAAAGGGGCCGTCCATCGATGATCGATACGGGGTTGCGCACATTGTGCCCGCGCCCGATAAACCGCCAGCGGTCTGTTTCGTATTGCAGGTCACCGACGGTTTCACCATCAACCGCGACGACATGTGCGGCCCAAACGGCGGTCTCTTTGTCGGATTGCCTGCGGCGCGTTGCAAGCAGCGCTCCGACATCAGGGAGAAAATCGGTCTGAACGAATAAGTTGGAAAACGCCGGATGAGCTACATCGGCGGCCTGTGATGCCAGGCAAAGCTCGGCGTAGGAAGTGACCTGAATTTCGCGCGCGCGCGCGCCCAAGTTCGTGATGGAGACCCGCCGGACTTCTGCGTCGTCCTCAGGAGATACAACGACGTCAAGCGTCGTGGTCAACGAGCGGTCGCGCCTTATGAATTCGGCGCGGTCTTCATGAAACGAAACCTCATAAGCGTCGGGTTCGACTCCGCTCGGTTGATAGCCCGCAGACCAGACTTCGCCTGTCTGCGCGTCGCGTAGAAAGATATAGCTGCCCCAGCAGTCACGCGTGGCATCCTCGCGCCATCTTGTGACGGCAATATCGCGCCAACGGCTATAGCCCGAGCCCGCTGCGGTCAGCATCACAGTGTATCTCCCATTGGAAAGCAGATGAGTCCGCGGGATTGAACTATGCGGGGAGGTAAACCGCCGCATCGACGGCGGGGTCAGTTCACGAACTTGTGCCGTGACAGACACTTCCTCCGCGCGAGGCCGGGCAACGAGCACGTCGCGCGGGGTGCGCTCCTGTAAGAGCAGTTCGGTGGCCTGCACCATGGGCTCGGCATGAAAACGACTGCGCATCGCGCCATCGTTCAACAGGTTTGCGATGGCAACCAATGACATTCCTTGATGATGTGCCAAGAACGTCCGTACAACGGCGACCGTTTCCCCTTCGGGCAGGCGCGTGCTTGTGTAATCGAGCGCTTCATAAAATCCGTATGCGCCGCTTCCGCCTGTTTCTTCGAGTCGGCGAAAGTTTTGCAAGGCGGAGGCTGGATCAATCATGGCCGCGAGAGCGGTGGCGTAGGGTGCAATGACCACATCCTCGCTAAGACCCCGCTTGAGACCTAGTCCAGGTACGCCAAAGCTGGAGTATTGATAGTTGAGGTTGAGGTCGCGCGCATTGTATGCAGACTCCGACACCCCCCAGGGTATACCTCGCTCTGCGCCGTATTCGATTTGACGCCGCACAATCAATTCGTACGTCTGGCTCAGCAGGCTTCCTTCTGGGGAACGCATCACGAGCGCGGGCATAAGGTATTCAAACATTGAACCCGACCAGGAAATAAGCGCAGATCCGCGATCCACGGGTGTGAGCGCCCGGCCCAGGTGAAACCAGTGCGCCGGCGGGGCTTCGCCTTTCGCAATGGCAACAAAACTTGCCAGGCGCGCTTCTGAGGCAAGTAAGTCATAGCAGTTAGGATCCAAGCTTCCGTCCGCTACACGATAACCGATCGAGAAAAGCTTGCGCGTATCGTCAAACAGAAACCCGAACTCCATCTCGTGGACCATTCGCTCTACCGTCTGAGCAATGACTGAAAGACGGCGAATGAGTGCAGCAGCCTCCGCAGCCGAGCGCCTCAATGCCTCGGCCAACGCATCGATTCGCGGGATCGTGTTCCGTTCTGCTGGAAGATTGTCCACCAGGCGATCGCGCAACACAGACAACTCAGTGAGAGCAAAGTCGAACGCGTCAGGTGCATCCGCCAGCCTGGGGATGAAACGAAGGGACTGTTCGATGGCCGTCCACTCGGGCGCTTGGTCTCGAAGGTCTTTGGCCAATCCTAGAATGTCTTTCGAGTCCAAACGCGCCCACGGAATCAGGATTTCCACATCACGAATGTGGCTCTCGACGCAAGCCCTGAATGCCTCGGCCCAGGCACGCAATTCGGATTCGGGATTGTCTCCATGTTCCTGCTCCAAAGCTTGTGCGATGTCGGCCACGGTCTGGGCGTGAGCCCTCCACTCCTCGAAACGCTTCGCACAATCCACGGAATCCACAGGCAACGAATCAACCGAGGCCATCATCGCGTCGACAGCATTGCTAAGTTGCTTCCGCGTGACGATATGTGTTCGTTGCGTGTCAGCGATTTTGACAAGCGTCTCGCGCAGCAGCTGGCCCGTATCCTGCAATCCGGCGAGAAGGTGGGGTCCGACGGATGATTTCTCCATTAGCTCCCGGCAACTATTTCCGAGGGCCAGCAAATGTCCGGCGAGATTCCCGCTGTCTACAGAGGAAACGTACTTGGGTTCGAGCGGGTGAAGATCAGTCGTGTCATACCAGTTGTAGAAGTGTCCGCGGAACAATTCCATCTGGCTCAACGTCGCCAACGTAGCTTCGAGGCGCTCGACGGTTTCCAATGTGCCTAGCCAGCCGAAGTCCCGTGCGCAAACCGTGGAAAGAAGGTAGAGCCCGATATTTGTAGGCGACGTTCGGTGAGCGACGACGGGTTTGGGCGTTTCCTGAAAATTGTCTGGAGGGAGCGCGTGGTCCTCCTGTGAAACAAAAACCTCGAAGAAGCGCCAAGTCCGGCGAGAAATCAAGCGGAGAGCCTGTGCGTCGGCCAAGGGCAATGGACTTGCCCCGGGAGCCTTCGGCAGACGGCTAATATAAAGCGCTACGGCCGGAGCCGCAGCCCAGAGAAGGAGAAATGGAGCCGCTGCAGCCCAAGCGTGGTGGGGTCCAGAGACCAGAGCCACAATCGACACAACGGCCAAGACAACACCACCAGCCATGCGCTTATAGATCGCGGGCAGCTTGGATTCCGTCGAAAACTTGGATTGTGCTGCCGTCACCCATTCAAGCAAATTCCTATGCGTGATAAACAGGCGGCCGAGGGTCCGCAGAATCGCGCCAGTCATCAGCCACGTCTGGTATGTCAAAAATGTAAAAGACAAGCCGATCTGGGATGCGCCGAGTCCTAGGTCGCTGAGCACGCCGAGAAAATGGCTTCGCAAGGAAATACCTCTTCGACGCGGGCTGAGCCCGATGAAAAATGGTAGGAGTGTAGGAATCGCAGCGGTCGCGAGAATAAATAGCGTCCATACCCAGGGAGAAGCAGTGGGCAGAAGCCAACCCACAACTAATGTAAGAAATGCGGCGGGTGCCGACAGCGTGCGGCGCAGATTGTCGAGAATCTTCCAGCGACCGATTATTGGAATCCTGACGGGATTCCGTTTCTCCGGCCCCGAGTGGCCGCGCCCGAAAAGCCAGGGCAACAGTTGCCAGTCTCCGCGGGCCCAACGATGTTGGCGTGCCGCAACGGCCTCATAACGCGAGGGAAATTCTTCAAACAGCTCAATATCTGTGGCCAGGGCGACTCGTGCGAAAATGCCTTCAAAGAGGTCATGGCTCAATAGCGCATTCGCCGGTACCTTGCCCGCTAGAGCCGCTTCAAAGGCATCAATATCGTAAATACCTTTGCCCGTGTAGGAGCCTTCTTGGAATAAGTCCTGGTAAACATCAGAAACGGCCGATGAATATGGATCGATGCCGCCTGGTCCGGAAAAAACTCTTTGGGAGAGTGAACTCGGATGGTTAATAGGAAGCGAAGGCGTAATGCGCGGTTGGACGATGGCGTAGCCTTCCACAACGCGCCCTTCGCGATCGCTGAAACTTGGCCGATTGAGAGGATGCGCCATCGTGCCAACCAAACGAACGGCAGCGCCCCTCGGGAGGCGCGTGTCTGCGTCGAGCGTGATCACGTAGCGAACGTTCGCAAAGTTTACCGAGGGACACACACCGGTAGGCAAAAATGTAGTGCTCGTCGAACCGCGCAATAGCTGGTTCAGTTCGTGCAGCTTTCCTCGCTTGCGCTCCCAGCCCATCCATTTGCCGTCACACTCGTTCCATACACGCTTACGATGGAAGAGAAAAAAGCGTTCGCCGCCGCCGGGGGTCGGACCATATTGTTTGTTCAGCCGAGCGATCCCGTCCATTGCAACGGCCAGCAAGTCGTCGTCACCCGGCAGGGTTTCACGCGGCGCGTCCAACCAATCCGAGAGCAGCGCGAAGCGCAGGTCTCCATCTGGATTTGCCAGATAGTGCACTTCCAGCCGCTCGACATGCCCTGCAACTTCCTCCGGGGTGGTGAGCAGGGTGGGCATGACGACAATCGTTCGCAAGTCCTCGGGGATGCCGTGGCGCAGTTCCATTCGCGGCAGCCTTCGCGGCCCTAGCAAACCCATGACCGCGCGGTTGATCAGTGCTATTGCCAGGTCCGAGGCAGGCACTGCGGCGAGCAAGCCGAGGAGGAAAAGGCCCCCTGCGGTCATGCCCCCTTCGCGGATGCGCAGCAGCGGTAGCGCCAGGATCGCTGCGGTCACAACAGCAATGGTGGCCAGATATCCTGGTACCGCCGTTCGGACATATAACCGGAGCAGCCAACGTTTCCAGGTAACGTGAAAGCCAAGCTCTCGCTCAAAGGCCGGGCGCCCTCGCGAGATGAGATGATAGCCGGGCTCCGTTTGACGCTTCTCGCTCAGCTTGTCGGCATTGTCCGAATCTTCGCTCGGATCATAGACCGCCTGTTTGACACGGCGCACGACTCGTTTTGCAACTTCAATTTCCGAGTGGCTCGATCCACGCGAAAGATTTTCGATAGCGTGACGGTAGTCATCTCGCGTAGAAAAATCCATGTCGGCAAAATGGGTGTCATTGCGGAGAACTTCGTCTACCAGGCTGACGCTCTCAAAAAATTCCTGCCAGTCAAATGCAGAAATCAAGCGCATGCTGGTAATGATGTTGCGCACCGACACGCTCATGGCCCCTTGTTCCTGGTGTTCCGCGCGGACGATTTCATCGGCGCTCGTTTCCGCAATGGCCAAGCGCTGATCGAGCCAAAGCAGAACGGGGCCGACCTTGGGGTCCAGATCCCGCAAGCGCTGGACAAGCTGCACGGCGAATGCCGTTTCCAAAGGGGCTTTCTCAAGCTGTTGAAGGGCCGGAAAGATCGCAGATTGGCCCCCTGGACCGAGCAAGCTATCGGCCAACGTGTCGGCTTCGCGGCGGGCCGCCCTGCTGCGAACAATCCGCTCCGCTATCCTGCGCAAATTTTCCACCAGCACCACGCGCAGCGTGATGGCCACTGCCCAGAGCTCGCCAATCGTAAGCGGTTGCACCCGCTGATACGCCGCTACGAACCGGCGTAACGCTTCTGGGTCGAATCGGCTATCCGTATGCGCCACGAATGCCCACGCCACCCCGAACACGCGCGGATAGCCTTGCAAGTGTCCCGAGGCAAGCTTGGGCAGCTTACGGTAGTAACCTGCCGGCAAATCGTCCTGGATTTCGCGGAGTTGCTCATCGACGATATGGAAGTTATCGACCAACCACTCAGCCGCAGGCGTAATCTCATGCTCTTCCTGAATCGCGCGGGCGATCGCCCGATAGGAATCCAGCAGCACTCGGCCGTTGTCCACGACCCGCGGAATAAGCGGGCGGCCCCGGCTCGCTTCTTTCGTGATGGCCTGTGCTGCCGCAAGGCTCTCGGCGTGTTGCTCGAGCCGTTCCAGACTGAACAGTTCGGAGCGTATCGGCTCCTCCAGATTAGGAAGAAGAATGGTCGAAGCTTGATTCGTACTCATTATGGAAACCAGGGATTGTAGGGCGGAAGATGTCTGCGAGCCCCTGACCTTTCTCCAAAAAAAGAGGATACAGGACCACCCCGCCGACTACAGAACTGCTCTGAATGAGTTTAGCAGATGCCGCTAGAGGTATAGTGGTGTAAGAACTTGCTGAGCCACGTTTTTCCACATCCAGATCCAGGTTCGGCAGGAAAAAGGAAAAACGCAGCTCAACAACAGTGATTACTTGGAACTGATTTCCTTCGATACGTTGTGTGGCGCACTCTTTTGCAGGACTTCGACGAGATGGCGGCCGGTCTCAGGAATAGAGACTTTCCCGCCCAGCACTATTTCCTTGGCCGTGATCTTGCGGCCATAGACGTCTGCGGTTGCGTCATCGTCTGGCCGAAGCGTGGAACCTTCGAGGGAAATTCCGGCAAACAGACCACGGGAGCGAGAGTAGCTCAGGATCTCCGCCCGCATGTAGGCATCGGTGTCTGCTGAGGCGTCGCGGCCCTTGGGACCTGCCGCGGCGGAAGCATCGACGCCGAGTTTCACCTTGCTGTTGAGAATGGAAGATGCCCCCTTCTCATTCATGACGAGCAGGACCAGATCCGTCGCTTGCCCGCCCAGCTGAAATCCAACGCTGGCGCCTTCCAGCGCATACATCGCTGGAGAACCCCACGGTCCGTTAAAATGTTCGCCCGTCCGGCAAACCATCGCTCCCCGGCCATAGCTGCCGCCGACCACAAATGCAGCCTTCAGAACGGATGGAAAAACAATAATGCACTCGGCTTTTTCCAGGAGTTCTTGGGGGATGTTGTCAGGCACGCCCATCACTTCCTGCAGGACGGTCCCGGAATTTTCAAGACGTTCTTGTTCCTTGTTCGCAGCGAAGAGTGAACTCGTAACAAACATAATGCACACACCAAGAGTCAATTTACGAAACATCATGAACCTCCACAATCCGCTTGCTAGTTGATGAACTTCGATTTGTACGAAACCCCTGACAGGGCGCCTTCGGCCATACCTTCTGCCGAGAATCAGGCGCCCTGGAGAACTTTTCTCAAACAGTCTCGACCTGTAGTCTTGCTACGTCTTTTCCTTCGCGCCGATGGCGAGTAAGTCTGGCCCTTCCACCAAAGCCAACGCGATCGCGTTTCGCGATGCCGGCTGGCTCCAAAGTGCTACTTGCTTGCTCGCACACCACGCAAGAAACACACTCAGGATGACCAAATTCATCGAGAAAAAAGCCACACTAAATAGGAACAGGGATGCCAGGAGCTCTCGCACGTAGTAGGAGTAGAGACCGAGTCCGACAATCATCACGCCCAGTCCACACGTGTATTCCAGTGCCTTCAGTTTTCCCAATGAGTCTCCTGGCTTGTCTTCTGTGCGTCTGAAAGCTGTTGTAACCGACATGGATTTTTCCAAGGCACTTTAGAGCCCTAGTACATCCCGCCCATGCCCCCGCCTTGGCCCGCGCCTGCCGCAGCCGCCTTCTCCTCCTCCTTGAAATCGGCGATCAAAGCCTCCGTGGTGAGCATCAACGCGGCGATGGATGCGGCGTTCTGCAGCGCCAAGCGGGTAACCTTGGCCGGGTCGATCACTCCAGCCTTGAGCATGTCCCCGAATTCGCCGGTCTCCGCGTTGAAGCCGAAGTTGTCATCTTTCGAGTCACACACGCGTCTTACAATCACCGCACCTTCGTGGCCAGCGTTGAGGGCAATCTGACGTATGGGTTCTTCGAGGGCGCGCTTCACGATGTTCACCCCCGTGGCTTCATCATCATGGAGCTTCAACTTATCAAGTGCCGGAATACAGCGAAGCAGGGCCACGCCGCCGCCGGGAACGATGCCTTCCTCAACTGCGGCGCGCGTGGCATGCATGGCGTCTTCGACGCGAGCCTTCTTTTCCTTCAGCTCGGTTTCGGTAGCCGCGCCTACCTTAATCACCGCAACGCCGCCTACCAGCTTCGCCAGCCGTTCCTGAAGCTTCTCTCCGTCGTAGTCCGAGGTAGTTTCCTCAATCTGAGCACGGAGTTGCTTGATGCGGCTTTCGATTTCGCTGTTTTTCCCCGCGCCTTCGATTATCGTGGTGTTGTCCTTGTCGATGACTATCTTTTTTGCGTGGCCCAAGTCTTCGATTTTCACGTTCTCGAGCTTGATGCCCAGGTCCTCAGTGATGGCCTTGCCACCAGTCAGGATCGCGATGTCTTCGAGCATGGCCTTACGGCGATCGCCGAAACCAGGAGCCTTCACCGCGGCGCACTTCAGAGTGCCTCGCAGCTTGTTCACTACCAAGGTTGCCAGGGCTTCGCCCTCAACGTCCTCGGAAAGGACCAACAGTGGCTTGCCGATCTTGGCAGCCTGTTCAAGTAAGGGCAGCAAGTCCTTCATCGAGTTAATCTTCTTCTCGTGAATCAGGATCGCCACGTCCTCTAGCACGCACTCCATCCGTTCCGGGTCGGTAACGAAGTACGGAGAAAGATAGCCCCGGTCAAACTGCATGCCTTCGACGATTTCGAGCGTGGTCTCCATGGTTTTGGATTCCTCGACGGTAATGACGCCGTCCTTACCCACTTTCTTCATGGCATCGGCGATGAGGTTCCCGACCTGCTTGTCGGTGTTGGCGCTGATCGTGCCCACTTGCGCGATCATGTCACCCTTAACGTCGCGGGAGAGCTTCTTGATCTCTGCAACGCAAGCTTCTACGGCTTTTTCAATGCCACGCTTTAGCGACATGGGGCTTGCACCGGCGGCAACCGTCCGAACCCCTTCGCGGAAAATCGCCTGGGCCAGCACGGTCGCGGTGGTCGTGCCGTCACCGGCCACATCCGAGGTCTTGGACGCGACTTCGCGCACCATCTGCGCACCCATGTTTTCGAGCGAATCTTGCAGCTCGATTTCCTTCGCCACGGTCACGCCGTCCTTGGTGATAATCGGTGCGCCGAACTTCTTTTCGATCACTGCATTGCGCCCCTTCGGGCCCAGGGTGATTTTTACAGCGTCCGCGAGAATATTGACACCGCGCAGGATCGCTTGACGTGAATTCTCACCAGTTACAATTTGTTTTGCCATTGGATTTCACCCTCCTGGGTGAATCGCCTCGGATGCCTTCTGAAGCCGTTATGCCGGGAGAAATTACTTCTTGCCGGATGCTGCCTTCGCGATCCCGCTGAGCTTTGCCAGGATGTCTTCCTCGCGGAGGATCAGATACTCCTGGTCATCCAACGTGATGTCATTGCCGGTGTATTTGCCGAATAAGATCCGGTCGCCCGCCTTCACGTCGAGCGGAACGCGTTGCCCTTTTTCGATCTTTCCTGCCCCGACAGCAATCACTTCACCTTCCTGAGGTTTCTCTTTGGCCGTGTCGGGAATGATGATGCCGCCTTTCGCGGTCTCCTTCTCTTCGAGTCGCCTAACCAGAACCCGGTCGTGCAGAGGTGCTATTTGAACTGTCATCTTCAGATCCTCCGTTGAAATCGCCTTAAAGACTTCGAAAACAATCTCGGCGTTGCGCCGTACTGATCTTAGGGGCGAAGCGTCCTGATATTCTTCTGTCGATCCCCTTCCAAGTCAACGGTCTCTTTCTTCACGCGTGCGGCTTCCTTCTGCGGAGCCTCTTGCTGGTCAAGCTGTACGGATTCGGCAATCGAAACCCCAGCTTGAGCGTCCAATCGCTTATCAAACATGACAATCGCGAAGGTATGCGAGCTCGAGGACCGAAAGAGGTTAAGCGAATATTGCGAGTCTTCCCACCGTGCGATTACTTTTTCGGTCGCCCGATACGAAGGGTTCGTGGGGAAATTGACATCGGCGACGGGCCTCGTTGCGGCCCCGTACTTTGCGGAAACGACTCGTATCATGTCTTCGTCGTTCAGCCCTTTAATGGCGGAACTGTCGTAGGTCACGAGCATCCTGTAGAGTTCACCATTGTGGAAAGAGAAGAGAATCTTCTCGACGGGCTCCGCTGGGCGTGAGGAGCCATAAGGTTGCGGCGGATACCACGTCAACTCTTGAATTAATGCTGGCTGCTGGTGGATCACCTCGGCCTCGATCGGCTGTCGGTCAACCTGCTTTGAAACACTGGCGAGAGTCGCCCCGAACGAAAAGTTCCGGTACTTGGAAAGATCCTGCCCGTGAATCACTGGGGCGGAAAGCAGGATCATCGCGAGAGAAACAACTACACTGCGCATTATTTTCATTTGAAAATCTCCTTCAAAGGATTACAGACTCCTTCAAAATCGTTGCCGCATATAGCTGGGTGATCATTTCTTCCTGTCGCACGTCCTTGCCCCTAGCGAGCCACATGCTTTGATTCAGACGGCTTTCAATTTTGCCCGGTCCCACTCCTGATGGTCATTGGCTCGCAAGAGAAACTCATTTTCCTGGATATGTCGTGAATGGGCGGAGACACTCGCGTAGGGTAATCCCAGAAAACGTTTCGAGGCCACTCGCGTGATTTCCAAGGAATTAAATTTCCCAGACTTCAGGTTCCCCAAGATTCGCTTGACTGCTCTGCGTACCGTCTTTTGTCCGTCAAAACCGAATACGGTTGCGCCGATTTCACCAGCCAGCCAGAAGAAG
>Ga0137415_10002121_pt1 | contig 19703 bp, 13 predicted proteins | sample CZODoug3_1_1_16f_FD_183082 | JGI IMG/M metagenome (GOLD analysis project Ga0137415, IMG submission 183082) | Vadose zone soil fungal communities from Angelo Coast Range Reserve, California, USA - CZODoug3_1_1_16fungal (Hybrid Assembly) | ecosystem: Environmental > Terrestrial > Soil > Vadose...
CCGGGCCCATCGGCTCCTTTGACGACGAAGCCGACGTCCGTGACGACTATCCTGGGCCGCGTGTCGACCGTCCCTGACTCGCCGTTCCTGCGCGCTCTCGAAGACCGGGTGCTGGTCGCCGACGGTGCAATGGGCACCGCGCTGCAGGCCGCCTCGCTGAGCCTGGACGACTTCGCCGGGCTCGAGGGGTGCAACGAGATCCTCAACGACACCCGGCCGGACGTGGTGGACCGGGTGCACCGGGCCCACCTCGAGGTCGGCGCCGACGCGATCGAGACCAACACCTTCGGTACCAACCTGTCGAACCTGGGCGAGTACGACATCGCCCACCGGATCCGGGAGCTGGCCGAGAAGGGCGCCACGATCGCCCGCCGCGCAGCCGACGAGTACACCACCCGGGAGCGGCCCCGGTTCGTGCTCGGCTCGGTCGGCCCGGGCACCAAGCTGCCCACGCTCGGCCACGCGCCGTTCGTCGACCTGCGCGACGCCTACCAGGACTGTGTCCAGGGGCTGCTCGCCGGCGGGGTGGACGCGGTGCTGGTGGAGACCGTGCAGGACCTGCTGCAGGCCAAGGCGGCGGTGATCGCGTCCCGGCGGGCGATGGCCGCCGAGGGCCGCCAGGTCCCGATCATCACCCACGTGACCGTGGAGACCACCGGCACCATGCTGCTGGGCAGCGAGATCGGCGCGGCGCTGGCCGCGCTCGAGGCCCTCGGCGTGGACGCGATCGGGCTGAACTGCGCGACCGGCCCGGCCGAGATGAGCGAGCACCTGCGGCACCTGTCCAAGCACGCCCGGATCCCGGTCTCGGTGATGCCGAACGCCGGGCTGCCCGAACTCGGCCCGCGCGGCGCGGTGTATCCGCTTGGCCCGGAGGCGCTGGCCGAGGCGCTGGCCGGCTTCGTCGGCGAATACGGCGCCCGGCTGGTCGGCGGCTGTTGCGGGACCACCCCGGAGCACATCCGCCAGGTGGTCGAGGCGGTGCGCCGGGTCACCCCGGCGCGCCGCGACCCTCACCCGGAGGCGGGGGTGTCCTCGCTGTATGCCCCGGTGCCGTTCCGGCAGGACACCAGCGTGCTGATGATCGGCGAGCGGACCAACGCGAACGGCTCCAAGAAGTTCCGCGATGCGATGCTGGAGCAGAACTGGGAAGCCTGCGTGGCGATCGCCAGGGACCAGACCCGGGACGGCGCGCACCTGCTGGACCTCTGCGTGGACTACGTCGGCCGGGACGGCAGCGCGGACATGGCTGAGCTGGCCGGCCGGCTGGCCACCGCGTCCACCCTGCCGATCATGCTGGACTCCACCGAACCGCCGGTGCTGCGCGCCGGCCTGGAGCGGCTCGGCGGGCGCTGCGTGGTCAACTCGGTCAACTACGAGGACGGCGACGGCCCCGGCTCCCGGTTCCAGCGCACCATGGAGCTGGTCCGCGAGCACGGCGCGGCGGTCGTGGTGATGTGCATCGACGAGGAGGGTCAGGCCCGCACCAGGGAATGGAAGGTGCGGGTGGCCAGCCGCACCATCGACGACCTGGTGGCCAACCACGGCATGCGGGTCTCCGACGTCATCGTGGACACGCTCACCTTCCCGATCACCACCGGGCAGGAGGAGGTGCGCAAGGACGCGGTGGAGACCATCGAGGCCATCCGCGAGCTCAAGCGCCAATACCCCGAGGTGCAGACCACGCTGGGCGTCTCGAACGTCTCCTTCGGCCTCAACCCGGCGGCCCGCCAGGTGCTCAACTCGGTGTTCCTGCACGAGGCGGTCAACGCCGGGCTGGACACCGCCATCGTGAGCGCGGCCAAGATCCTGCCCATGTCCAAGATCGAGGAGGAGCAGCGCGCGGTCGCGCTGGACCTGGTCTACGACCGCCGGCGGGACGGCTATGACCCGCTGAGTCGGTTCATGGAGCTGTTCGAAGGGGTCACGGCGTCCTCGGCCAAGGCGGGGCGCGCCGAGGAGCTGGCCGCGCTGCCGCTGTTCGAGCGGCTGGCCCGGCGCATCGTCGACGGAGAACGCGTTGGGCTGGAATGCGACCTGGACGCCGCGCTGCTGGAGCGCCCCGCGCTGGACATCATCAACGACACGCTGCTCTCCGGCATGAAGACGGTCGGCGAGCTGTTCGGCTCCGGCCAGATGCAGTTGCCGTTCGTGTTGCAGAGCGCCGAGGTGATGAAGGCCGCCGTGGCCTACCTGGAGCCGCACATGGAGCGCTCCGCCGACGACGAGGGCAAGGGCACCATCGTGCTGGCCACGGTCAAGGGCGACGTGCACGACATCGGCAAGAACCTGGTCGACATCATCCTGACCAACAACGGCTACACCGTGGTCAACCTGGGCATCAAGCAGCCGATCTCGACGATCCTGACCGCCGCCGAGGAGCACCGGGCCAACGCGGTGGGCATGTCCGGGCTGCTGGTCAAGTCCACGGTGATCATGAAGGAGAACCTCCAGGAGATGAACTCCCGGGGGGTCGCGCAGCGGTTCCCGGTGCTGCTCGGCGGCGCGGCGCTGACCCGGTCCTACGTGGAGAACGACCTGACCGAGGTCTACCAGGGCCAGGTCAACTACGCGCGGGACGCCTTCGAGGGGCTGCGGCTGATGGAGTCGCTGATGGCCGAGGCCCGCGGCGAGGCGCCCACCCAGTCCGAGGAGGAGCGCGCCAAGGAGGCCGAGCGGAAGGCCCGGCACGAGCGGTCCCGGCGGGTCGCCGCCAAGCGCAAGGCGGCCCAGCTCCAGGCCGCCCCGGAGGCCCCGCCGACCAGCTCGGACGTGGCTACCGACGTGCCGCTGCCCACCCCGCCGTTCTGGGGCACCCGGGTGGTGCGCGGCATCCCGCTGGCCGACTACGCCTCGATGCTCGACGAGCGGGCCACCTTCTTGGGTCAGTGGGGCCTGCGCGGCTCACGGGGTGGCTCCGGCCCCAGCTACGAGGAGCTGGTGGAGACCGAGGGCCGGCCCCGGCTGCGGTACTGGCTGGACCGGCTGTCCACCGAGGGCGTGTTGGCGCCCGCCGCGCTGGTGTACGGCTACTTCCCGGCGGTCTCCGAGGGTGACTCGCTGATCGTGCTCACCGAGCCCCGCCCGGACGCGGCGGAGCGGTGCCGGTTCACCTTCCCCCGGCAGCGCCGGGACCGGAATCTGTGCCTGGCCGACTTCTGGCGCCCCCGCGCGCTGGCCCTCGCCGCCGGCGAGGTGGACGTGATCCCGTTCAACCTGGTCACCATGGGTCAGCAGATCGCCGACTACGCGCAGGAACTGTTCGTCAAGGACGCCTACCGCGACTATCTGGAGGTACACGGGCTGGGCGTGCAGCTCACCGAGGCGCTGGCCGAGTACTGGCACCGGCGGATCCGCGAGGAGCTGCGCTGGCCCGGCGGCGGGAACGTGGCCGCGGAGGACCCGGACGACGTGGAGGCGTTCTTCAAACTCGGCTACCGGGGCGCGCGGTACTCGATCGGCTACGGAGCCTGCCCGGACCTGGAGGACCGCCGCAAGATCGTCGAGCTGCTCGAGCCGGAGCGGATCGGCGTCGAGCTGTCCGAGGAGCTGCAGCTGCATCCCGAGCAGAGCACCGACGCCCTGGTGGCCCACCACCCCGAGGCGAAGTACTTCAACGCCTGATGGCTACTACCGATGGGGCCGTCCCCGGCGAGGGACCGGCCATCGATACCGCCGGACCCGATGCCGTGCTGTGGGACATGGACGGCACCCTGGTGGACTCCGAGAAGCTGTGGGACATCTCGCTGGCCGATCTGGCCCACCACCTGGGCGGTGAGCTGAGCGCACCCACCCGGGTGGCGATGGTCGGCAGCTCGCTGTGGCGCACCTTGGACATGATGTTCGACGAGGTGGGGCTGGAACACGAGCGGGATGCGCTGGAGCATGCCGCCCGCTGCCTCACCCGGCGTACCGAGGAGCTGTTCCGAGCCGGGCTGCCCTGGCGCCCCGGCGCGCTCGAGGCGCTCCGCATGGTCCGGGCCACCGGGCTGGCCACCGCACTTGTCACCTCCACCGAGCGGGCGCTGGTCGAGGTGGCACTGGACTCGATCGGCCGGGAGTTCTTCGACCTGACCGTGTGCGGTGACGAGGTGCCCGCCACCAAACCGTCGCCGGACCCGTATCTGATCGCGGCGGCGAAGCTGGGCGTGACGCCTGGCCAGTGCGTGGTGATCGAGGACTCGCCGACCGGTGCCACCGCCGCCACGGCGGCCGGCTGCCCGGCGCTGGTGGTGCCCAGCGAGGTGTCGGTGCCGGAGGGCCCCGGGCGTGTCCAGCGCGAATCCCTGGTCGGGCTGACCGCGTTGGAGCTGCGTGAGGTGTGGATTCACGCCCATACCGAAAACCACTGGTCTACGCGGAGCGTCCGCTCGGCAGCGCCCGCGCGTGACCAGTGATACTGGGGAAGTGCCATCGGCCGCAGGCCGACAGCCGCCAACAGACACTGTGTGGTGTCTTGACCACCGGAGTGGCATACGACAGCCGACACTCGTGAGGGAAGGGAGCACGCCCTGTGAAGACTTTCGATGACCTGTTCGCCGAACTGTCCCAGAAGGCGCAGACGCGCCCGGACGGTTCCGGGACGGTCGCGGCCCTGGACGCCGGAATTCATGCCCAGGGCAAGAAGCTTCTTGAGGAGGCGGGCGAGGTGTGGCTGGCGGCCGAGCACGAGGCGGACGACCAGTTGTCTGAAGAGATCTCCCAGCTGCTCTACCGGATCCAGGTCGTGATGCTCGGTCGCGGGCTCGGCCTGGAGGATGTCTACAAGTTCCTCTAGCCACAAGATCGTTTTCGCTGTCAGGAGAGTAAGTCATGCTCCGCGTTGCCCTGCCGAACAAGGGAAATCTCGCCGAGCCCGCAAACACCATGATGCGTGAAGCCGGTTACCGGCAACGCGCCGATTTGCGGGATCTCAGCGCGCTGGACGAGGAGAACCAGGTTGAGTTCTTCTATCTGCGTCCGAAGGACATCGCAACCTACGTCGGCAACGGCGACCTCAACATGGGGGTCACCGGGCATGACCTGATGGACGAATCCGGCAGCCCGGTGCGGCAGATGCTCAAGCTCGGGTTCGGCTACTCGAAGTTCCGGTTCGCGGTCGCCGAGAGCAGCGACTGGAAGCTGGAGGACCTGGATGGCAGGAAGATCGCCACCTCGTACCCCCGGCTGGTCCGCGCGCACCTGGCCGGCAAGCGGATCTCGGCGCAGATCGTCAAGCTGGACGGCGCCGTGGAGATCTCCATCCAGCTCGGGCTGGCCGACGCGATCGCGGACGTGGTGAGCTCCGGGCGCACCCTGCGCCAGCACCACCTGAAGGTCATCGGTGAGCCGATCGCCGAGTCGGAGGCCACCCTGATCGAGCGCGAGCCGCGCAACGACCGCAGGGACAGCCTGGAGACCAAGGGCGAGAAGGCGATCTTCCTGGAGCGGCTGCGCGGCGTGGTGTACGCCCGCCAGTACCTGATGCTGGACTACGACTGCCCGCTGCCCCAGCTGCCCGAGGCGGAGAAGGTCACTCCGGGCCTGACCTCCCCGACGGTCGCTCCGCTGGCCCGCAAAGGCTGGGTCGCGGTGCGCGCGATGGTGCTCAGCAGCGAGGCGAACCTGGCCATGGACCGGCTGGCCGCCATCGGCTGCACCGCGATCCTGACCTCGGTCATCCGCTCCTGCCGAGCCGTGGACGGACGCAACGGTGAGGACGACGGCGTCTGAGGAATACCCGGTCAGCCCGGCGGGCCCTGATCACTCGGCCCGGTCGAGCAGGCTCTCCCCGCCGGTGACCGCCGGGTCCGGCTCCGGCCAGCCCGGGTACTCCGGCGGGGTGCCGCCGAACGCCGGGCACAGTGCCTGGTGGCTGCACCAGTCGCAGAGCCGGCTGGGGTTGGGGCGGAAGTCCCCGGTTTTCCCGGCGCGCAGGATCGCCGTCCAGATCGCGTCCAGGGTGCGGGCGAATCGGCGCAGCTCCGGCTCGTCCGGCCGGTAGGTGAGCGCCTCCCCATCGGCCAAGTACATCAGCCGCAGCTGGCTGGGCACCACGCCCCGGGTGAGCAACAGCACCAGCGCGTAGAACTTCATCTGGAACAGCGCGCGGGCCTCGGCGATCTCCCTGGGCGCCGCCCCGGTCTTGTAGTCGACCACCCGGACCTGCCCGGTGGGCGCCACGTCCAGCCGGTCCACATAGCCGCGCAGCAACAGGCCGGACTCCGTCTCCGCCTCGACCAGCTGCTCGCACGCCTCCGGCTCCAGCCGGCGCGGGTCCTCCAGAGTGAAGTAGGTGTCCAGCAACGCGCCCGCCGACTCCAGCCAGCCGGCCAGCTCAGGGGCATCGGTGCCCTCGAACAGCTCCGCGAGCTTGGGCTCGGCCTCGGTCAGCTCCGCCCATACCGGGTCGAGCAACTGCCGAGCCCGGTCCGGCAGGCGCTCGGCAGCGGGCAGCCGGTAGAGCCGCTCCAGCACCGCGTGCACCACAGTGCCCCGAACCTGGGCCCTGGTCGGTTGCTCGGGCAGCCGGTCGACCGCGCGGAACCGATAGAGCAGCGGGCACTGCTTGAAATCGCCCGCACGGGACGGAGACAGCGCCGGCCTCCGGCGGGGCGCCGGTGCGGCCGGCTCCTCGCCTGACTCCCGGGTGGCCGAAGCCGGCATGGTGTCCGTCACGCGGCGAAGCCTAGGCCACCACCCTGACAAGCCCTCGACAGCCCGTGGCGGGCCGGCGACCGTCAGTCGTCGCCTCCCGAGTCGCTGCCGCCTGAGTCGCTGCTGCCTGAGTCGCTGCTGCCTGAGTCGCTGCTGCCTGAGTCGCTGCTGCCGCTGTCCGAGTCGTGGCTGTCGCTGCTGTGACTATCGCTGCTGTGGCTGTCGTGGCTGTCGGAGTCGTCCGACTCGTGACTGGACTTCGAGCTGTGGCTGGAGCGGCTGTCCGAGTCGTGGCTGGATTTCGAGCTGTGGCTGGTGCGGCTGTCCGATTCGCCGCTCGAGTCGTGGCTGGACCGCTTGCTCGACGAGTGCGAATCGCCCGAGTCCTTGCTGGAGTGTGAGCTCTCCCCGCTGTACTCGGAGACCATCTTCGCCACGTCGGACGAGCTGTACTTCGACGAGCTGTGGCCGGAGTCGCTGTTCGAGTTGCTGTCCTGCTTCGAGCTCCGGCTGGCGGACGAGGAGCTGTACTTGCCGCTGGAGCCGCTGGAGCCGCTCGAGTAGCTCTTCGAAGTGCTCTCGGGGCTGCTCCCGGAACTGGACGGGGAGCGGCGGCTGGACTCGCTCGAGTAGTCACTCGAATCGACGCCGTACTCCTTCATCATCTCCTTGGCCACTTGCTGCTTGTACTCGTCGGAGGACGAGTCACCGCGGCTCGAGCTATCGGAATACGACGGGGCGGTCGACTCGCCCGAGGGCGACGAGCCGGAGCTGTAGCCGCTGCCGTAATACTGATTTGCCGCGTTCTGATTTGCCGCGTACGGATCGGCCGCGCTCTGACTGGCCGCACTCTGGTTGCCGGGCAGTGAGCTCGAGCTGCCGGCATTCTCGGCCGCTTGCTGCCGCATGCCCTCTACGACCGCGTCGGCGATCACGCCGCCCATGTCACCGGACATCATGGCAGCGGCGATCCGCCGCGCCGCTGCCGCTTGCTGTGCATCGGGGCTGGCCTCCCCCGGGTACGTCTGGGAGGGCACGCCGTACCCGCTGCTCCGGTCGGTGGGACCGATGAACGGTGAGGTTTCGGCGACCTTCTCGAACGGCCGGGTGACCGGGGCGTCGGAGCCCTGGAACGCGGACCCCGGTTGCCCCGCGTCCGGAGCGGTCCCGCCGGCGGGCGCGCCGCCGCCGGCAGGCTGGGCGAGGCCGTCGAGCGGCTGGGCACCTCCGCCGCCGCTGGGCTCGCCGCCGAAGGTGCCGCCCGAGGCGCCACCGCCGCCGCTGGGCTGGGCGCCGCCGCTGGGCTGGGCGCCGCCGCCGAATCTCGGCTGGGCGGTCCCACCGCCAGGTCCGCCGCTGGGTGTGGCGGGTTCAGCGGACTGGGTGCCTTGGACGCCCGGCGAGCGTGGCTGGGTGATGCCGTCCAGCGGCTGGGTGTTGCTGCCTACCGCGCCGCTGACCGGGCCGGAAGGGGCTGGCGCGGATGCGGCTCCGCCGCCACTGGGTGCGCCGCCACCGCCGCCACCGCCACTGGGTGCGCCGCCACCGCCGCCACCACCGCCGCCACCGCCACCGCCGCCGCTGGGTGCGCCGCCGCCACCGACCGCGTGGCCGGCTCCGGCGACGGCACCGCCTGCCGCGTGGCCGGCTCCGGCGACGGCACCGCCTGCCGCGTGGCCGGCTCCGGCGACCGCGCCGCCTGCCGCTGGTGCGCCTGGTGCGGGTGCGGCGGGTGCGGGCGCGACTGGTGCGCCTGCCGCTGGTGCAGGTGCGGCGGGTGCGGGCGCGGGTGCGGCTGGTGCGGGTGCGGCTGGTGCGGGCACCGCGGGTGCGGCTGGTGCAGGTGCAGCGGGTGCGGGCGGCACCGCGGGTGCCGGGCCTCCGGCGGCTGGCGCCGGGGCAGCGGCCGGAGGTGCACCAGTGGCGGGTGCGGCGGCTGGAGCCTGGGCGCCAGGGGCGGCTCCAGCACCGGCGGCGGGCGCGGCTGCCCCGGCCGCCGCGCCGACGCCGTTCAGGGTGTTGGCGGCCGGGCCGAGCGGATCCACGGTGACGCCGGTGCCGGGAGTTTCCGGGCCGGCGGCCAGGATCTCCGGGTTCGGTGGGACCTCCGGGCGGGTGCGCCCGGGGTTCGGCGGCGCGCCGTTGCCAACGTCCTGGCGGCCGGGGTCGTCCGGGTTCCTGGGGGCGAGAACCTCGGGCCGGTTGGGTTGGTCGCCGAGGGGGGCCGGTTCCTTCGAGTTGTTGTTCCGCTCCGGGTGCTCGATCAGCTGGTCAACCAAGGACGTGATCGACTTGGTGGCGTTGTCGTCGTCCGGTAGCGGCGTGGCCATGGCCTGGTGCAGATCCTGGCGCAGGGTGTCCAGTTCGTCCTGCTGCGCATCCCGCTGTCGCTCCCGCATGTTGCGCTGCTCGGAGAGCTGCTGCGCGGCGCTGCTCTCGGCGGGGGAGAGCTGTCGGTGCTTGGGGACGTCCGCCATGGCCCGGTCGAGGCTGGTGACGTGGTCCTCGGTGTCGGAGAGCCGGGTGCTGGTGTCCTGCATGGACTGCCAGGTGGCCAGCTCCGAGGTGATGGTGGCCTTCTGCTGTTCGAGCAGCGTCTGGCGGGCCTGCAGCGCGCGGACCGGGTAAGGCGCCGGGTCGGGGCGCTGCGTGGGCGGCAGCCCGTTCCAGGTCTGCTGGGTGAGTGTGACATCCCGGAGCTGGCTCTCCAGTGAGGCCAGGCTGACCTGGGCCTGCAGCGCCCACTGCTGCTCTGCCTCCGGAGTGGCGGCCATCCAGGGTGACTCGGCCACCGCGGCGCTGGGCGCACCGAGCGGGGAGCTGGCCGCCATCAGGCCGCCCCCGGTGACCAGCAGACCGGCCGAACCGAGCACGGCCACAGCGCGGCAGCGCCGGGCGGCCGCCTCGGCGAGTGCCCGGCGGCGCGCGCTCGCGCCAGGCAGCGGGGCGAGCGGCGGCAGTGGCAGCGGCGGAGTGGGCAGCGGGAGCGGCGGAGCGGAGGCCGAGCGGTGCGTGCCCTCCCGGCGCATTTGGCGGGCGACGGCACGGTGCGCGGCGGTGCAGTACTTGCGTTGGGGGCGGCCGTCGACCTCGGACTCAATGACGACGTAGCAGCCGGGAAGCGCGCAGCGTCTACCGTCGGTGATTGTCATCTTCCCCCGTCCCACCAGGAAGTCCAGGCCCCTACACCACTGGTGCAGCCCCCGTAACGAAGGCGCGCGCTACCAGCGGCGGATTGCCAGCCCCCGACTCTCCATCCGAGCGAAGGTCAACATATCGGATGAATCGGCAGGTGTCACTAGTCCGCGGAGGCGACTTCAGTTGACGCTCGGTAAGCCAACGCCTACGGTAATCCGCCTTTGGACAAATTGCGGTTAGAACGGTGCACTCATTTACGTCTTCGGATAGTTATTGCGGTCCCCGTCCGCGACCGGTCGAGTGGCGCCACGATAACGTCCCGTCCCATGTCTGGCCCTGTTTGCGGTGTCGTCGGCCCAGCCGGCGGGCACGGTCCATTCGGCCCGGGGGATCGGGTACAGCTGACCGATCCGAAGGGTCGTCGTTACACCCTGATTCTCGAGTCGGGTGGGCAGTACCACACCCACCGCGGCGCGCTTTCCCATGATGAGCTGATCGGGCGGCCGGAAGGCATCGTGGTGTCCTCGACCGCGGGGACCCCATATCTAGCGTTCCGGCCATTGCTGCCCGACTATGTGCTGTCCATGCCGAGGGGTGCGCAAGTCGTGTACCCGAAAGATGCGGCGCAGATAGTCATGTGGGGGGACATCCGTCCGGGTGCGCGGGTGTTGGAGGCGGGCGCCGGTTCGGGCGCGCTCACCTGCTCACTGCTGCGGGCGGTCGGCGATGCCGGGTCGGTCACCTCGTTCGAGGTCCGGCAGGACCACGCCGAGCACGCGGTGCGCAACGTGGAGCGGTTCTTCGGTGCCGCGCCGCCCAACTGGACGCTGCACCTGAGGGACGTGTCCGGCTTCGCCGGCGAGGTCGACCGGGTGGTGCTGGACATGCTGTCGCCGTGGGACGTGCTGGCGGCGGTGCGGGCGGCGTTGCTGCCCGGCGGCGTGCTCACCGTGTACGTGGCGACCACGACCCAGCTGTCCCGGATTACCGAGAGCTTGCGTGAGCAGCAGTGCTGGACTGAGCCGCAGGCATGGGAGACATTGCTCCGTCCGTGGCATGTCGTGGGACTTGCGGTACGACCCGAGCATCGCATGATCGGTCACACCGCGTTCCTGTTGACCACCCGTAGGCTCGCCGAGGGGGTGACGCCACCGCGTCCGCAGCGCCGACCGACCGGCCGATAATGTAATGAGGTTATCGGAGCGTGACGTCAAGCTGTCATCTGGCTGAGTGCCGGATCACCGATCTGACGTACCGCGGTCGCGCCGGCCTACAGGTACCGTGTGGAAACGGAACACGGAGGGGAGGCGCCGTGAACCACTACGAAGGCCCTGGAGGGCATTCACCGGACGAGCGGGAAGCCAGTTCGGCGGAGCTGGCCGCCCAGATCAGGTTCCTCGAAGATGAGGTATCTCTGCTACGCCGCAAGCTGACCGAGTCGCCGAGGCACGCACGGATCCTCGAACAGCGTCTCGCCGAGTCGGCCAGCCGGTTGTCGCAGCTGAGCGCCCGCAACGAGAAGCTCACCGAAACGCTGCGCGAGGCGCGCAGCCAATTGGTGGCGTTGCGTGAGGAGGTAGATCGGCTCGCCCAGCCGCCCAGCGGCTACGGCGTCTTCCTGGTCGGCCACGCCGACGGCACAGTGGACGTGTTCACCGCCGGGCGGCGGATGCGCGTCGCGGTGTCCCCGGCGGTCGAGGTGGTCGACCTCGGTCGGGGCCAGACGGTCCGGCTGAACGAGGCGCTCACCGTGGTCGAGGCGGCTGAGTTCGAGCGGACCGGCGAAGTGTGCGCACTGCGCGAGATCCTGCTCGACGCACCGGACAGCGACGGAGAGCAGCTCGGGGCGCGCGCCCTGGTGGTCGGGCATGCCGACGAGGAGCGGGTGGTCTGGCTGGCCGAGCCGCTCATCGCCGGGCCGGACCGGCCGGACGTCGTGCCGCTCAAGCCGGGTGACTCGCTACTGGTGGACACCAAGGCGTCCTACGCCTACGAGCGGGTCCCGAAGGCCGAGGTCGAGGATCTCGTGCTCGAGGAGGTCCCGGACGTGGCCTACGAGGACATCGGTGGTCTCGGCCGGCAGATCGAGCAGATCCGCGACGCGGTGGAACTGCCGTTCCTGCATGCCGAACTGTTCCGCGAGTACGAGCTGCGTCCGCCCAAGGGTGTGCTGCTCTACGGCCCGCCAGGTTGTGGCAAGACGCTCATCGCCAAGGCGGTGGCGAACTCGCTGGCCAAGAAGGTCGCCGAGGCCCGTGGTGACAGCAGCCACGACGCCAAGTCGTTCTTCTTGAACATCAAGGGCCCTGAGCTGCTCAACAAGTTCGTCGGCGAGACCGAGCGGCACATCCGGCTGATCTTCCAGCGGGCTCGGGAGAAGGCTTCCGAGGGCACCCCGGTGATCGTGTTCTTCGACGAAATGGACTCGATCTTCCGTACCCGTGGTTCCGGGGTCTCCTCCGACGTGGAGACCACCATCGTCCCCCAGCTGTTGAGTGAGATCGACGGCGTGGAGGGCCTGGAGAACGTCATCGTGATCGGTGCCTCGAACCGTGAGGACATGATCGATCCGGCCATCCTGCGCCCCGGCCGGCTCGACGTGAAGATCAAGATTGAGCGTCCGGACGCCGAAGCGGCCAAGGACATTTTCTCGAAGTACCTCACGCAAACGCTGCCGATTCACTCCGACGACATGGCCGAATTCGGAGGCAGTCGTACTGCCTGCATCGACGCGATGATCCAAAGAGTTGTCGAGCGGATGTATGCGGAAACCGAGGAAAACCGTTTCCTCGAGGTCACCTATGCAAATGGTGACAAGGAGGTGTTGTACTTCAAGGACTTCAACTCCGGCGCCATGATCCAGAATATCGTGGACCGGTCGAAGAAGGCCGCGATCAAGTCGGTGCTGGAGACCCGCCAGCCCGGCCTGCGGGTACAGCACCTGCTGGACGCCATCGTGGACGAGTTCGCCGAGAACGAGGACCTGCCCAACACCACCAACCCGGATGACTGGGCACGGATCTCGGGCAAGAAGGGCGAGCGCATCGTCTACATCCGCACCTTGGTGACCGGCAAGAACGCCGAAACCGGTCGGGCAATCGACACCGCGTCGAACACCGGCCAGTACCTCTAGCGCGGACTCAGACGCCCGCCGCTCCGACCTGGGTCGGTGCGGCGGGCGTCTGGTGTGTCGGTACCGAGTCGGTGCGGCGTCCGGTGTCCCGGACCGGGTCGCTACCTAGTGCGGAACGTTCGTGGCGACCGAACTAACCGGCGCGCAGCACGCCCTGGACGTCCAGCTGGAGCTCGATCTTGTCGGATACCACCACGCCGCCGCCGTCCAGTGGCAGCTTGATGTCGATGCCGAACTCGGAGCGGCTGATGGCGCCGGCAGCCGAGAAGCCGGCGCGGGTGCCGCCGTATGCGTCCGGGCCGCTGCCGGTGACCTCGAGCTTCAGCGGGACGTAGCGGGTCACGCCGTGCAGGGTGAGCTCACCCTCGAGCACGTAGTCGCCGCTGTCCGCGCGCAGGCCGGTGGAGCGGTAGGTCATGGTCGGGTGGTTGTCCACGTCCAGGAAGTCGGCCGAGCGGACGTGCCCGTCGCGCTGGTCGTTGCTGGTGGTGACCGAGGCCAGGTCGATCGAGGCGGCGACCGAGGAGTCGAGGAAGTTCGCCGCGGTGACGATCTCGCCGGAGAACGAGGTGAACCGGCCGCGGACCTTGCTCACCATCATGTGGCGCGCGGCGAACGCCACTTCCGAGTGCACCGGGTCGATGTCCCATGTCCCAGCGATCACGCTCACGGTTTCGGTGCTAGTCATTGCTCTCCTCGGATTGATGTTGTCACGTGGTGGGGTCGTTGAGCGACACTGACACTGTCCTCAACACATTGAAGGTTCAACTATTCCGGAGGTGACGTGGCTCACGCTCGATGGCTCGACAGTGAGGAGCAGCGCACCTGGCGTGCGTTCCTGGCGGCGAACAGGCTCCTGATGGACACCCTGGACCGGCAGTTGCAGCACGAGGCAGGTATCCCGCATGCGTACTACGAGATCCTGGTCAGGCTGTCCGAGGTGCCCGGGCGGGCGTTGCGGATGTCCCAGCTGGCGGTGTCCTCGATGTCCTCGCGCAGCCGGCTGTCCCACGCGGTGGCGCGCCTGGAGGAGACCGGCTGGGTGCGCAGGCGGGGTTGCCCGACGGACCGCAGGGGATCGGTGTGCGAGCTCACCGAGGCCGGGTACGAGGCGCTCAAGACGGCCGCTCCCAGCCATGTGGAGGCCGTTCGGACGAACCTGTTCGACCAGCTCACCGCGGAACAGGTCGTCCAGCTGAGGGCGATCAGCGAGGCGGTGGCCAAGCATCTCGGCGGGGACGGGATCTGGCCGCTCGGCGAGAACACCTCCTGACCGAGCCGGATTCGGTGCGGAGCGATTAGGCTCGGACACCATGAGTGCTCGGCGGATCATGGGTACCGAGGTGGAGTACGGGATCTCGGTGCCCGGCGACGCCACCGCGAACCCCGTCATCACCTCCACGCAGGTGGTTCTGGCGTACGCGGCGGCGGCGGAGTTGCCACGGGCGAAGCGCGCCCGGTGGGACTACGAGGTGGAGTCGCCGCTGCGGGACGCGCGGGGCTTCGACCTGTCCACGCCCAGCATCCCGACCAGCCCGGACTCGGACCTGGACGACCTGGGCGCGGCGAACGTCATCCTCACCAACGGGGCCCGGCTCTACGTCGACCACGCGCACCCGGAGTTCTCCACCCCGGAGGTGACCACCCCGAGGGATGTGGTGATCTGGGACAAGGCCGGCGAGCGGGTGATGGAGGAGGCCGCGATGCGCTCGGCCACCGTGCCCGGCGCGCCGCCGATCCACCTGTACAAGAACAATGTCGACGGCAAGGGCGCCAGCTACGGCAGCCACGAGAACTACCTGATGTCCCGGTCCACCACGTTCCCCTCGATCATCACCGGGCTCATCCCCTTCTTCGTGTCCCGGCAGGTGATGACCGGTTCCGGGCGGGTGGGCATCGGCGCCAGCGGCGACGAGGCCGGTTACCAGCTTTCCCAGCGCTCCGATTACATCGAGGTCGAGGTCGGCCTGGAGACCACCCTCAAGCGCGGCATCATCAACACCAGGGACGAGCCGCATGCCGACGCGGACAAGTACCGGCGGCTGCATGTGATCCTCGGTGACGCCAACCTGGCGGAGACCTCCACCTTCCTCAAGATGGGTGCCACCGCGCTGGTCCTGGACATGATCGAGGCCGGTCTCCGGTTCGACGACCTGCGGCTGGCCGAGCCGGTGCGCTCGGTGCACGCCATCAGCCGCGACCCGGCCCTGCAGGCGAAGGTGGAGCTGGCCGACGGCCGCCGGATGACCGGGCTGGACCTGCAGTGGGCCTACCACGAGCGGTCCGTCGAGCACGTGCGCAAGAGCCAGGGCGAGGAGGTCGACCCGGTCACCGCCGAGGTGCTGCAGGTCTGGGGCGAGGTGCTGGACGCGCTGTCCCGGGACCCGATGGAGTGTGCCGACCGGCTGGACTGGCCGGCCAAGCTGCGGCTGCTGGAGGGGTACCGGGCCCGCGACGGGCTGGCCTGGTCCTCGCCCCGGCTGCAGCTGGTCGACCTGCAGTACGCCGACGTGCGGCTGGGCAAGGGCCTGTACAACCGGCTGGTGGCGCGCGGCTCGATGCGCCGGCTGGTCAGCGAGGACGCGGTCATCGCCGCGATGCGCCAGCCCCCGGAAGACACCAGGGCCTACTTCCGGGGCCGCTGCCTGGAGCGGTACCCGGCCGCGGTGGCCGCCGCGTCCTGGGACTCGGTCATCTTCGACCTGGGGCGGGAGTCCCTGGTGCGGATCCCGACGCTGGAGCCGCTGCGTGGCACGCGCAACCACGTCGGCAAGCTGATCGACTCCTCCGCGACCGCCGAAGAACTGGTCGCCGCGCTCACCCGCGGATGACGCGGGAAGTTGGGCGGGTGTTTCCGCTCCCGGCTGGGTAGGGTTCTACGTAGCAGGACCACGAACCGGGAGGCGTCATGGCCCAGGAGCAGACCCAGCGACAGGGCGGCGGAGACGGCGACGGCGACGAGGACGGGGGCGCCGCGCCGGCCGGCCAGGAGCGTCGTGAGAAGCTGGGCGAGGACGTCGACACGATCTTGGATGAGATCGACGACGTGCTCGAAGAGAACGCTGAGGACTTCGTCCGAGCCTACGTCCAGAAGGGCGGCGAGTAACCTCGCCCAGCCTGGGGGGCCCCGACCGGCTCGGGGCGCTCCCGGACAGTACCGCCGGCTGACTGGCCGGCGGTTTCGCTGAGCAGGCCGGCCGACCGAGCCGAAGGAGTAGAGAGCACCGATGGATCCGAGGTCGGCGCGGGGGCCGGTTAGCCCGGTCAGCACCGCACTGCCCGCTGAGTACTTCACGCCAGGGCTGTCGTCGTTCACCGATTTCGTGACGACGGCGGCCCCGCACCTGCTGCCCGGGCGGCTACCGTCCGGCGCGGCGACCGCGGACCTGGCCGGGCCGGGGCTGGAGGTACGGCACGGCACCACGATCGTCGCGCTGAGCTTCGCCGGTGGAGTGCTCATCGCGGGCGACCGGCGGGCCACCGCCGGCAGCGTGATCGCGCAGCGGGACATCGAGAAGGTGTTCATCACCGACAACAACTCGGCGGTGGGCATCGCGGGCACCGCCGGGATCGCGGTGGAGCTGGTGCGGCTGTTCACCGTCGAGCTCGAGCACTACGACAAGATCGAGGGCGTGCCGCTGTCCCTGGACGGCAAGGTGAACAAGCTGGCCGGAATGGTGCGCGGGAACCTCGGCGCGGCCATGCAGGGACTGGCGGCGATCCCGCTGTTCATCGGGTTCGACCCGGACACCACCGACCCGGCGCGGTCCGGCCGGATCGTCAGCTTCGACGTGGTGGGCAGCAAGTCGGACGAGATCGGGTACCACTCGGTTGGCTCGGGCTCGGTGTTCGCCCGGTCCGCGCTGAAGAAGCGGCACGACCCAACGGCGGACGCTCCGGCCGCGCTCCGGGCCGCGGTGGAGGCGCTCTATGACGCCGCCGACGACGACACGGCGACCGGGCTGCCCGACCTGAGTAGGCAGATCTTCCCCATGGTGATCACCATCACCGGTGAGGACGGCGCGCTGCGCCGCTCGGACGAGGAGGTCGGCGAGATCACCCGCTCGGTGGTCGCCGACAGGCTCACCCGGCCCGGCGGCTAGCGCCCCCACCAACCCACCCAGCTACCCCGGCAACCAAGACCCAGGAGCACCAGACGTGACGCTGCCGTTCTACGCCTCGGCCGAGCAGGTGATGCGAGACCGCTCGGAGCTGGCCCGCAAGGGCATCGCCCGGGGGCGCAGCGTCACCGTGCTGACCTATGTCGGCGGCGTGCTGTTCGTGGCGGAGAACCACTCCACCGCGCTGCACAAGGTGTCCGAGATCTATGACCGGATCGGCTTCGCCGCGGTCGGCCGGTACAACGAGTTCGAGAACCTGCGCACCGCCGGGATCCGGGCGGCCGACGTGCGCGGGTACTCCACCGACCGGCGCGACGTGACCGGCCGCTGGCTGGCCAACGTGTACGCGCAGTCGATGGGCGCGATCTTCACCGAGCAACAGAAGCCGTTCGAGGTGGAACTCTGCGTCGCCGAGGTCGGGACCGACGCCGACAGCGACCAGCTCTACCGGATCACCTACGACGGCTCCATCAGCGACGAGCCCAGGTTCGTCGTGATGGGCGGGCAGACCGAGCCGATCAGCGTCAAGCTCCGGGAGACCTACCAGGACGGCTTGGAGCTGGCCGATGCGCTGGCCATCGCGGTCCGTGGGCTGCAGTCCGCCGCGCCCGCCGGGTCCGCGGCGACGTCCTCGGCCAACGGCCCCGCCGCCGAACGGGTGCTCGGCGTGGGTGCGCTGGAGGTCGCGGTGCTCGACCGGAAGCGGCCGCGCCGGGCGTTCCGCCGGATCACCGGCACCGTGCTGGACGGGTTGCTGCCCGAGGAGAATCGGCGCAAGAAGGAGCCGGCCGCCGACGCCGCGGCCGACAAGACCGCTGACGGGGCCAAGGAGGCCACGGACGCCGAGCAGGGGGCCAGTTCGGGCAACGGGCCCGACGGCGGCTCAGCGGAGTCCTGAGGGCCGCTTAACGGCCACGCTGGCCGCCGCGCGGCTGGTCGCCGCCGCCCAGTCGCGCTTGTCGGAGTGGCGGGTTCACCTGGGCTGGTGTGGCCGGTCCCGGTTGGCCCAGCGGGGGTTGTCCTCGTCGCGCCGGTAGACCGGTACCGCCGTGGGCTCGACCTCGAAGACGAACCGACCGGCCCGCTCGACCACCTCGCCGTCGGCGGCCAGCTGGGCCGGCTGGGCGAGCCGCACGTCCAGCCTGGTCACCTCCCGCTGGCCGTACACCCTGCTGTGCGCGAGCGCGGCGAAGGCCAGCGCACAGAACGCGCGCAGCCGGGAGAACCGGATGTCGGCACGCAGCCAGCGCACGTCCAACAGCCCGGTGTCCAGCCGGGGCCGCCACGCCGGCACCATGCCGCGCGGGTGGTACGGGCCGTTGCCGACGAACAGGATCCACACCGAGTGGCGCACCCCGTCCAGCTCCACCTCGACCGGGGCGGCCCGGCGCAGCACGGTCACCAGGGCGGCGGCGAACGCCGGCCACTTGCCCCACCGGCGTTGCCAGCGCTCGCGCAGCCGCACCAGGTCGGAGTAGCAGCCCAGGCTGGCGGTGTTCAGGAAGTGCCTGGTCACCCTGCCGTCACCGGAGCTGGAGCTGGAGCTGGTGCCGTCACCTGGCCTGGAGCCGGTGCCGTCGACCGGCCGGTGCACGCGCACCACGCCCAGGTCCACCGCGACCGCCTCGCCGGCGCCGCTGGCGTCCACCGCCTCCCGCAGGTCGTACACGCCGACATCCCGGGCGAAGTGGTTCAGCGTGCCGGCCGGCACCAGCACCAGCGGCAGCCCGTACCGGCAGGCCAGCGCGACCACGGTGGCCACCGTGCCGTCGCCGCCGGCCGCCCCGAGCGCGCGTATCCCGCCGTTCGCCGCGGCCAGCTCCTTCTCCAGCCGTTCCACCAGGTTGGTGCCGTTGCTCGAGCCCCGGGTCACGGGTACCACGGTGGCCGCTGGGAACGCCGCGCGGATCGCGTCGGTGGGGTCGTAGCCGGGGTCGCCGGACAGCGCGTTGACCGCGATCAGCAGCCCCGCGCCGTCAACCAGCTCGGGCACCCGGTCCAGCGGGCGCGCGGCGGCCTCGTCGGAGCCGCGCACGGGCCACCACCGGCGGGTGAGCAGCGCGGACCCGGCGCCGACCGCCGCGCCGGCCAGCACGTCGGAGGTCCAGTGCACGCCCACGTGCACCCGCGAGTAGGCCACCGCCGCGGCCACCGGGGCCACGACCAGGCCGGCCCTCGGGCTCTCCATGGCCACGGCGGTGGCGAATGCGGCGGCCGAAGCGGCGTGCCCGGAGGGGAACGAGCTGGACGTGGGCCGGTGTCGCAGCCGGCGGTCCGACGGGTGTTCCCGGTCCGGAGGGCGGCGGCGGGGCAGCAGCGGTTTGAGTAACCCGTTCGCTGTAACGCTTGCGCCAAGGATCGCGATCAGCCCGCGCAGCGCCGCGTGCCGGGACACCCCACGCCGTGCCGACAGCACCGCTGCCAGCACGAACCAGAGCAGGCTGTGGTTCGCCGACCTCGTCAGGCGCTTGATCGCCTGGTCCGTTTGGCTGGGGGGCAGCTCGGCCACCCAACGCTGAATCACCCGATCCGACCGATCCACGTACCCGACCACCCGGCGGAACCACTCGACCACAGGCTCGACATTACGGGCCGTACAACGCTTACGCTGATGCGCATGCACCGGCGGATTTATGGCGTTGAGACCGAGTTCGGGGTCACCTGCACCTTCCACG
>Ga0137415_10002122_pt1 | contig 19701 bp, 20 predicted proteins | sample CZODoug3_1_1_16f_FD_183082 | JGI IMG/M metagenome (GOLD analysis project Ga0137415, IMG submission 183082) | Vadose zone soil fungal communities from Angelo Coast Range Reserve, California, USA - CZODoug3_1_1_16fungal (Hybrid Assembly) | ecosystem: Environmental > Terrestrial > Soil > Vadose...
TGCACGTGATCGGGCACGCTCTGCGCGGCGATCAGCGTCGCCGGATCGAATTCGTCGGCGAATCCCTCGGCGTAGGCGCTGGCCAGGATCTCGAAGCGCGGATCGCCCCGGTTGCCGAGCACCGCGATGATCTCGCCCTGCAGCGCTCCCTCGATCTCGCGATGGAGGCGCACCTTCACCATGTCGCCGTCCTTCGCCCGGGGATGGCGGGAGACCGCGATGTTCCCGGAGAGGTTGCGGTCGTGGGGAATCACCCACTGCGCCTTCCCCTTGGCCTGGTAGATCCCGAGCGCGAGCTGGCGGCGGCGCTCGACGACCTCGAGCACTTCTCCCGCCAGCCGGCCATCGCGTCCCCGGATGGCCTTGGCGCGAACGACGTCGCCGTCGAGCGCTCCCCTGACGTACTGCGGAGGGATGAAGAGATCGTTCTCGCGCCCGCCGTTGCCGAGCAGCGGGGAGACGAAGCCGTACCCTTCGGCCTTGAGGTGGATCACTCCGGTGACTTCCGCTCCAGGCTTGCGCACGACGTCCGCCGGCTGCCCCTTGCGGTGCATGCGCGCGCCCTCGAGCATGGCGGCCGGCGTCCGGCGCGGCTGCGGCCGCCGCGCATCCCGGACTTCCTTGCGGCGATCGCCGTCGTCGGCGCCGTTGCGCACCTCGCGGTAGACATGCCCGTCATAGATGGCTCGCCCCTCCTTCAAGAGGCTGGATAGGGCCCGGCGCAGCGGATGCCGATGGGCATGTCCGAGATGGAGCTGCCCGAAGAGTTCCTTGAGTGACAACCCTTTCCCGCGCGCGCGGCGCAGCGCGGAGAGAAGGGCGTCGCGATCGATGTTCATGAAGGCAGTTTCCTGGCCCCGGCCGCTCCAAGGCGGCAAGGGGCTACGTTCGTGGTGTCAAGTGAACGGTGGTCGTGAGCGGGACTGGAACAGATTTCGGCGGCCGCGACTAGACCTTCTTCGATCCGCTGTCGGCAGTCGTCGCCAGGGAAGGCGCCGCCGTCTCGCTCTTCGTGCAGGGGAAGCCGGGCACGTGTTTGCCGAGGAACGAGGTGAGCGAGGTCATCAGCTCCTTCGGCATCTCCGTCGCGAGCGCGTGCCGGCAAAGCTTGCGGGTCGCGCGATACGTGCGGACGAAGGTGATGCAGGGCGGACAAGTGCTCAGGTGATCTTCGAGCGCCTTTGCCCGCTCAGGCGATAATGTTCCCTCGATGTATTCGCCGAGGAGATCGACGCACTCCTTGCAATGGTGAATCGGGGTCGTCAACGGGCGCTTCCTGGTGGGAGTCGTCTGGACGGCTGGGTATCGTAGCCGACCTGCATGCAAAGATGCACTTCGAGGAATGCGGATTCGGCCTTCCGGGTCATTTCGCGCCGTCGAAGAATTCGCCCAGCTTCTCGCGCAGCGCAAGCCGGGCGCGGTGCAGCCGGCTTTTCACCGCCGGGACCGTGAGATCGAGCGCGTTCGCGATTTCCTCGTTCGACAACCCGTCGACGTCCTTGAGCAGGAACACCGTCCGGTAGTCGTCCGGAAGGTCCGCGACCGCTCTGTTGATCGCTGCGCCCAATTCGCCCGACATCATCTTTTCGTCCGCGCGCTGCGACCAGTCGCTGCTGCTGGCCGGCTCCAGGTAGCCCTCGGCCGAGAACCGGGGCCCCGCCAGCTCGAGCGGCTGCTCAGCGAGCGTATCGGGCGCCCGCCGCTTGCGCCGCAGGCGCATGAGCGCGCTGTTCGCTGCGATCCGGTACAACCAGCTGGAAAACTGGGCTTCGCCGCGGAACAGCGGAAGCTTCTGGTACGCGTTCAGGAAGGCCTCCTGGAGCACCTCCTGCGCGTCCGCTTCCGATCCGGTCATCCGCAGCGCGAGCCTGTAGAGCTGGCGCTGGTGCCGCTCGACGAGCATGGCGAAGGCGGCTCCATCGCCCTGCTGCGCGCGCTCCACCAGCTCCCGGTCCCCGGGCTGTCCGTCCAGGCGGGGCTCCTCCGGGGCAGGTTCGCGTTGTGTCTGGTTCAGGTCGGCCAAGGGCCGGGGACCCTAAAGCAGGGCGGAGGGGTGGTCAAGTCCCATACCTCAAGGACTCGAGCAGCGAAGGTACGGATTTGTAGGTGTGTTTTTGCCGAGACTTGTCTCTGGCTCGTGGAGGGAGCCGGCGCCCTGCGTCAGGGACGGGTTCCCGCTCGGTCGATGCGAGCGCAGCACGTGCGAAAAGGATTACGCCGGCGGAAGGATCTTTCCTGGATTCAGCAGGTTGTCCGGGTCGAATGCCCGCTTGAGGCGCCGCTGCAGCTCGATCACGTCGTGGCTCTGCTCGCGCGCCAGGAAGGCGCGCTTGGCGAGCCCCACCCCGTGCTCCCCGGTGATGGTACCGCCCAGATCGATCGCCGCCTGCAGCACGTCTTCGACGGCCGCCTGCCCTTTGGCGCGTTCCTCCGCGGATCCGAACAGCAGGTTCACGTGCAGGTTGCCGTCGCCCGCGTGGCCATAACAGGCGGTGGGCAGCCCGTACCGGGCACCGATGGCCCGCACCCGCCCGATCAACTCGACCAGACGGCCGCGAGGGACCGCCACGTCCTCGCTGATCTTGTGCGGCCGGATGGAGGTCAGAGCCACCGAGATCATGCGCCGCGTCTCCCAGATGCGGCGCCGCTGCGCCTCGTCCTGCGCGGCGACCACCTCGTGCGCGCCCGCCTCGGTGCAAAGCTCTCCCGATCTCGCCAGCTCTTCCATGACGCTGTCGCCGTGCCCGTCGTGCTCGACGATCAGCGCGCCGCCGACGTCCTCGGGAAACTTGAACGGCGCCCGCGGGCTGACCGCGCGCATCGCCGGTCCGTCCAGCAGCTCGCAGGCGCGGGGCAGCAGGCCGGCGCCGAAGATCTTCTGCACCGCCAGCGCCGCCGCCTCCTCGTCGGGGAAGAAGGCGAGGAGCGTGGCCACCGACCGGGGCAACGGAATCACCTTCAACGTTGCCTGGACGATCACCGCCAGCGTCCCTTCGCTGCCCACCAGAAGCTGCGTCAGATCGTACCCAGCCACGCCCTTCCAGCTGCGGTGTCCGGTGCGGATCAGCTCGCCCGTGGGCAGCACCGCCTGCAGCGCGAGCACGTAGTCGCGGGTGACGCCGTACTTGAGGGCGCGCGGGCCGCCGGCGTTGTGGGCCAGGTTCCCTCCGATGGAGCAGATCGCCTGCGAGTTCGGATCGGGTGGGTAGAAGAGGCCCTCGGCCTCCACTGCCGTCTGCAGCTTCTCCAGAATGACTCCTGGCTCGACCACGCAGACCATGTCGGCCCGGGAGACTTCGACGATGCGATCCAGCTTCTCCAGCGAGAGCACGATCCCGCCGCGCTCCGCCAGCGCGCCGCCGCTCTTTCCCGAGCCGGCGCCACGCGGCACCACCGGGATCTTCCGCGCCCGCGAGAAGGCGAGCACCTTCTGCACGTCGGTTGCGTCGCGCGCCTGCACCGCCGCCTGCGGCGGGTACTCGCCGCACCCGCTCTCGTCGCGCGAGTAGGGATCGATGGCCGCCGTCTGCAGGCCGAGAGCGGCGAGCTCCTGCGCGAGCGCGTTCACCCGAACACCTCGACGGCGCTCCCCGTCATCGCGAAGGGCGCGTCGGTGCAGAGGAACTTCACCACCCGCGCAACTTCTTGCGGGCGGAGGCGGGGCGGAAACGGCGTCTGCTTGAGCATCTCGGTGTCCACTGCGCCCGGCAAGACCGCGGCGCAGAAAATGCCCCGTCCGCGCCCTTCTTCCGCCAGCGACTTGACGAGGCCGGTCAGGCCCCACTTGCTGGCATTGTAGGCCGCCGCGTGCGCCGTTCCCAGCGTGCCGCTGATGGATCCGATCGCGACGATGCGCGTCACGCCGGTGCGGAATGCTTCCCGCGCGCAGAGGAACGCGCCGCGGAGGTTGACGCCGAGGACCCGATCCCACTGCGCGGCGGTGAAATCCTCGACGGGCGCCCGCTCGAGCACGCCGGCGTTCAGCACGACGCAGTCGCAACGGCCGACCTCGGTGAAGAGCGCGCGCACCTCGGTCTCGTCCGACACGTCGCAGCGCTTGGCGAACGCGGCCCCACGCACCTCGGGCGCCGCGCGGAAAGCACAGACGGCAACCTGGATCCCGTCGGCGATCAGGACCTCGGCGACGGCGCGCCCGATCCCGCGGGAAGCTCCTGTGACCAGAGCCTTCATCCGCCTTCCGCGCGCCGCGAGAGCGAGTGGCGCAGCTCGGAATCCTTCTCGAAAACGCCCGCCCACGCCTCCACGGTCACCCGGCTCTGCCGGCGCATGGGCCCGCGCACCTGCATGCAACCGTGCTCGGCGACGAGCACCACGCCCACCCCCAGGGGGCTCAACGCGGCCGCCACGCTCTCGCAGAGGCGGTGCACGAGCTGTTCCTGCAGGATGAGCCGGTGCGCCAGCGCATCGGTCGCTTCGGCGATCTTGCCGAATCCGACGAGCCATTGGTCGGCGACGTACCCGACCGCCGCGCTGCCCTTGTAGGGAAGCAGGTGGTGCGGGCACATGGCGTGGAAGTCGATCTGGGATGCGATCACCAGCTCGCCGCGCCGGGGGGCCGGCACCAGCGAGCTCTTCAGGGTCTCGATCGGGTCGCGCGCGTAGCCGTCGAGGAGGTCTTCGCTGAATGCTTTCGCCACCCGGGCCGGGGTCTCGCGCGTTTCCGCATCGAGCTCCGCGCCGGAAGCGAGGAGGAGATCCTCGATGGCCTTGGCGAGCGCCTTGCGGTCGGGCGACCGTGCTTTGCGATCGGGAAGCGCCATTCACCACTTCCCGTGCGGCCCGCGGTAGACCACGCAGCTCGTGGGGATCTCCCAGAGGCGGATCTCGACCAGGCCCGGCAGCTTCCCCTCCAGGCGGTGCCACATCCAGCTGGCGATGTTCTCTGCGGTGGGGTTCTCGATGAAGTCGTTCAAGTTCGTGTGGTCGACGCGGTCGAGCACGTGCTCCTTCACCAGCTCCTCCACCTCGGAGAAGTCCACGAAGATACCGGAATACGGATCGGGGTCCCCGCGCAGCACGACCTGGAACCGGTAGTTGTGGCCGTGCAGGTTGAAGCACTTGCCGCTGTAGCGCGGCAAGCGGTGGGCGGCGGCGAAGGTGAACTCGGCCTCGATCTGATGCATGGCGCGCTCCGTGTAGCATTTCGATGCGCGAGCGGGCAAAAAGCGCCTGCCCTGGAGCGTTTTGAGCGGAACAGGAACTTTGGCTGGGAAGGCGCATCCTATGGAATGCAAGAGGAGGCACCTTGTCGACCGCTCACCTGCACGCCGTTCCCCGGCCCACCGATCTCGTCGAACTGTATGCGGAGGCTACGCTGCCTACGCGACGCGGTCTTTTGCGCGCGATCGTCTTCTGGGAGAGGGGCACGGACAAGGAGCACGTCGTCGCCGTCAAAGGCGAGCTGCGGGGTCAGGAAGGCGTGCCCGTCCGCGTCCACAGCGAATGCCTCACCAGCGAGATCCTCGGATCGCTGAAATGCGATTGCCGCGAGCAGCTCGAGCACGCCCTCGACCTGATCGGCCGCTCCGAGCGGGGCGCGGTGATCTACCTGCGCCAGGAGGGCCGCGGCATCGGCCTCGGGAACAAGATCCGGGCTTACGCCCTGCAGGCGCGGGGCGCCGATACGTACGAGGCGAACCGCGCGCTCGGGTTCGGCGACGATCTGCGCCGCTACGACATCGCCGCGCAGATGCTGAAGCAGCTCGGCGCTCGCTCGATCGACCTGATCACGAACAATCCGGCGAAGATCGCCGCGCTGGAAGCCGAGGGCGTGATTGTCCATCGGCGGATTCCTTCCCTGGCGAAGACCAATCCGCACAACATCGGATACTTGAAGACCAAGCGCGAGCGGACCGGTCACCTCATCGAGCTGGCGGAGCAGAAGACCTCGGCGTAGGGCTCGAGCGCACGTCGGCAGCAGCGTGCGCGCTCGGCGTCGAGCGCTGCAGCGCGGCCCCGACGAGCGCGATCCCGCAGCAGGCCGCCGCCGCGTAGATGAGCGGGCGCGAAGGGCGCGCGCGCCAGGCCCAGATGCGGTCGCGGCGTCTCTGGTAGGGCAGCTCGGTCTCGTACTCGCGCCAGCAGCGTGCGCGCTCGGCGGCGGCAGCGGCGTGATCGCGGGCGAGGACGCAGGCCTGCGAGAGCAGGAACCGCGCCTCCACATGGTGAGGATGGGTCTCGAGATATCGCCGCAGCGGCTCGGCGGCGGAGCCGTCGCCGCGGCGCACCCGGAATCGGCCCAGCTGGAGCAGGGCGGCGCCGTCGCGGTAACCCGGGTCCGCCTCGTACACCTCGCCCAGGAAGATCTCGCCCTCCCGGACCCGGCCCGTCGCGAGGCAAGCAACTCCGAGCATGTAGAGCGCGTTCAGATCGTGCGGGTTCTCGTCGGCGAGCGGCTTGACGATCGCGATCGCGCGACGGTAGCGGCGCTGCGAGACGAGGACGTCGCCCAGATCGGCGCGCGCCTTGCGGTCGTGCGGATTGTGCAGGAGCACGAGGCGCAGGCGGCGGCCGCGGTGGAAACCGGCGACCGCGTGCGCGACGCCGCGGAGGAATCCGAAGGCGTACCAGTCCGCGATCGCGTACGCCAGCAGCAGGATGAGGGCGGCGGCGACGGGACTGCCCGTCAGCATCCAGAGGATGGAGAAGTTGATCCAGTTGCTCATCGCGCCTGCATGGTAGCTGCCGGCCGACGGAGCGGACAGTTGACCGCTGTGCGTCCGGGTGCGCCGAAGTCAGGCGGCCTGAGAGAGGCGCACGGCGCGCCGCAGGCCGGCGAAGGGCAGCAGCTCGAGCGCTTCTTGCGGAGTGCACCAGCGGTGCTCGTCGTGCTCGTCCGAGAGCCGCGGCTCACCCGAGACCGTGGCGGCGAACGCCGTCTCGCGCGCAAAGAGCGGCGGAACGCGGCTGCCCAGTGCGAAACCGTGCGCGTATCGAAGCTCGCGAATCTCGTCGAGGCGCGGAGAGAAGCCGGTCTCCTCGTGCACCTCCCGCGCCGCGGTCTGGAGCGGGCTTTCGCCGGCCTCGATGCGCCCCGTGAGGATCTGCCAGAACCCGCCCCGCTCCGCGCGGCGCTTGAGCAGGAGAACGCGCCCGTCGTCGCGCCGCAGCGTGATGCTCACCGTCTGGAGCTCGGGCGGGACCTCGGAGGTCTCGCTCTCCCAGACCTCGCCCGCCTCCAGCGCGAAAGCGTCTTCCACCTCGTGCACCGGCGGCGCCTCCGCGAGCAGCGATTGCAGCGAGGCCACGCTCGCATCGTCGATGCCGCAGGGGACGATGGCGGAGAAGTCCGTCAGGTCCGTCCGGACGTTGAACGCGAAGCCGTGCGAGGTGATCCAGCGGGAGATGTGCACTCCGATCGCGCCGAGCTTCCCCGCCGGCGTCCAGACGCCGATCCGTCCCGGGACCCGATGGGCGGCCACGCCGTATCCGCCGGCGACCCGGATCATGATCTCCTCGACCGACGCGACATACTTGCGGACGTCCTTGCGATCGGGCTTCAGGTCCAGGATCGGGTACCCGACGATCTGCCCCGGGCCGTGATAGGTGACGTCCCCACCGCGATCCGTCTCGAATATTTCCAACCCGCGGGCCGCGAGCATCTCTGGCGACCAGAGGATGTTCCTGGCTTTCGCTCCGCGTCCCAGCGTGATGACCGGGGGATGCTCGAGCAGCAGGAGGGTATCGGGCACGAGGCCCTGCGCGCGCGCCTCCACCAGAAGCTTCTGCATGGCGAGGCCGTCCTGGTATTCGACGCGGCCGAGGCGCCGGACGTGCAGCGTGCGGGTCACGCGGAGATTGTACTCAGGGCGATGGTTTGGCGCGCGCGGCAGGCGGCGATGCGAGCAGCTCCTCGCGCTGCTCGCGCAGAGACCAGGGCACGTTCGCGTACACGTCGTCGAAGAGCGATTCGCGCGGGGGGTCGGGCTTCTTCTCCGCCTCGGCGATGGCCCCGTTCACTTCCTCCAGCACCTGCGCGCGCAGCTCGTCCTCCTGCCGCGCCGTCCACAGGCCCCAGGCCTGCAGCCGCGACCGCAGCAGCTCGAGCGGGTCGCGCTTCTTCCACTGCTCGACCTCCCGTTCGTCGCGGTACCGCGTCGGGTCGTCCGACGAGCTGTGCGCGCCGATGCGGTAGGTCTCGCATTCGACCAGCGTGGGCCCGCCGCCGCTGCGGGCGCGGTCCACCGCCTCCTTGACGGCCCGGTAGACCGCGACGGCGTCGTTGCCGTCGACCTTCACGCCGGGAAATCCGTAGGCGACCGCTTTCACCGCGATCGACTCGCTGGCCGTCTGCTTCGCGGTGGGCACGCTGATCGCCCAGTGGTTGTTCTGGCAGATGAACACCACCGGCGCCTTGAACACCCCCGCGAAGTTCATCGCCACGTGAAAGTCGCCTTCGCTCGTCGCCCCATCGCCCAGGTAGGCGGCGATGACGGTGCGGTCGCCCTTGATGCGCGCGGCCATGGCGGCGCCGACCGCCTGTGGCAGCTGCGTGCCGATGCAGCTCGACCAGCTCACCTGGTTCACGCTCCGCGACGCCATGTGCGAGGGCATCTGCCGGCCCTTCGTCTCGTCGCCGGCGTTGCCGAAGATCTGGCAGAGGTACGGCACGAGGGGGAAACCGCGCAGGAGCATCGCGCCTCCTTCGCGAAGAGCGGGGAAGATCCAGTCGCTCGCCTCGAGCGCGATCGCGGAGGCGAGAGTGGCCGCTTCCTGACCGGTGCAGGCGCCATAGAAGCCGACGCGCCCCTGCCGCTGCAGCGTCATCATCCGTTCGTCGAGCGTGCGCAGCCGGACCATCTCCCGGTAGAGCCGGAGCAGCACCTCGCGCGCAATGGGAGGGGTCTCGAGCTTCTGGGCGGCCCGCATGGGACGGCAGATCTAGAGGAAGCAGGCCGCCGTCGCAACCGTGCGTCCTCAGAGCTGCTCCATCAGCAGCAGCTCCGGTGCCTCGAGCGCGTGGATGACCTCGTAGAGGAAGGCGGCGCCGATGTGGCCGTCGATCACGCGGTGATCGAACGAGCAGGAGAGGTTCATCCGCTCGGCGATTTCCACGCCGACGGTGCCGTCCGCCCGCCGCACCGGCTTCGCCCACTCCTTGATCTTGTGGATCCCGAGGATGCCGACTTCCGGGTGCTTGACCACCGGCGTCGCGAACAAGCCCCCATCCTTGCCCAGTGAAGTGACGGTGAACGTCGAGCCCTGCAGGTCCTGCAGCTGGAGCTTCTGCTCCCGAGCCGCCTTCGCCAGCCGGTCGATCTCCGCCCCGATCTCCCGCAAGGTCTTGCCGCGCACGTCCTTGACCACGAACACCGTCAACCCCTGCCCGGTCGCGGCGCCGAACCCGATGTTCGCGTCCTTCTTCACCACCAGCGTCTGCTTCTCCTCGTCCATCAAGGCATTCAGCTCGGGATGCTTCGCGAACCCGTGCAGCAGCGCTTTGGCGATGAACGGCAGATAGCTGAGCTTCGCCTCGCCGCGGCGGGCCAGCTCGGCGTTGACGCGCTCGCGCAGGGAGGTGAGCGGCCCGGTATCGCACTCCTCCACGAAGGTGAACGGAACGACGTGCGCGTGGCTCTGCACCATGCTCTTCGCGATGCTCTTGCGCAGGCCGCGCAGCGGCCGGACCTCGTCCTGCGCCAGCGCCTCCATGCGCGGCGGTGCTGGCACCGGGGCCCGCGTGGTCTTGTTCTCCGCATGCGCGAGCACGTCCGCTTTCATCACCCTGCCCTGCGGCCCGGAACCTTGGAGGGAACCGAGATCGACGCCCATCTCGCGCGCCATCCTCCGTGTCACGGGGGTGGCGAGCACCTTGTGCCCATCGCCGTTTCCCCCGGCACGAGCACTGGTCTGGGTGCCGTGCGCCGACGCACCGGCCTGCGGGCGGGGAACGTTGGCTGTCTGGAGCGGCGCTGGCTCTCCCGCCTGCCCGGCCGGAAGGGTCGGCGCGGCCTGCGCCGGAGCGCCGGCGCTGGGCTTCGCCTGGACGGGGCCGCCGCCCTCCAATTCCAGCACCACCAGCGTCGAATGCACCTTGGCGATGTCCCCTTCCTTGCCGACTGTGCGCACGACCTTTCCACGCCGGGGACTGGGGATGGTGACCGTGGCCTTGTCGGTCATGACCTCGACCAGCGGCTGGTCCTCCACGATCTGGTCTCCCGCCTTGACGAGCCACTTGACGATCTCGCCCTCCACCACGCCTTCCCCGATGTCCGGCAACTTGAACTCGAACTGGGCCATGTCAGGCCTCGTATGCTTTCAGCTCGCGCAGCGCTCCGAGGATGCGCGGCGCGAGCGGCAGGTACTCGCTTTCCAGCGTATAGGGAAACGGCGTGTCCCAGCCGGTGATGCGCGCGATCGGGGCCTCGAGCGAGGTGAAGCAGCGTTCCTGGATCAGCGCGCTGATCTCCGCCGCGAACCCGCATGTTCGCGGCGCCTCCTGCACGATGGCGCAGCGCCCGGTCTTGCGCACGCTGCGCACGAGCGTCTCGATGTCGAGCGGCCAGAGCGTGCGCAGGTCGATCAGCTCGGCATCCAGGTCCTCCGCCTGCTCGACCGCCTGCAGGGCCTCGTGGAACATCGCGCCCCAGGCGACCACGGTCATCCCCCGCCCCTCGCGCGCGACGTTTGCCTGGCCGATCGGAACCGTGTACTCGCCTTCGGGCACCTCGCCCCGCGCGGCGCGATAGACGCGCTTCGGCTCCATGAAGATGACCGGGTCATCCTGGCGGATGGCGGAGATGAGCAGGCCCTTCGCGTCGAGGGGATTCGAGGGATGGATGATCTGGAGGCCCGGCGTATGGATGAAGAGGGCCTCCGGCGACTGCGAGTGGTAGTGGCCGCCTTTGATCCCGCCACCGACCGGGGTCCGGATCACCACTGGGGCGGCGTACTGGCCGCCGCTGCGGTAGCGCAGCTTGGCCAGCTCGTTCACGATCTGGTCGAAGGCGGGAAAGATGAAGTCCGAGAACTGGATCTCGGGCACCGGACGCAGCCCGTACATCGCCATCCCGATCGCCGCCCCGATGATCCCGGATTCCGCCAGCGGCGTGTCGATCACGCGGTCGGGCCCGAACTCCTCGATCAGACCCGCCGTCGCGCGGAAGACGCCGCCGAACCTTCCCACGTCCTCGCCCATCACCACCACGCGCGGATCGCGGCGCATCTCGATCCGCAGCGCGTCGTTCACCGCCTGAATGATGTTCCAGGCCGGCATCCCCAGGCACCTTTCCTTCGCAAAGCGCTACCATCGCCGGCGCGCCGTCGCCGGCCTGCTCAACAACCGTTCCCGACCCACCGCTGGATGAAGTACTCGCCCGCCTTGTAGCTGGAGCGCACCAGCGGCCCTGCCGCGACGAAGCGGAATCCGAGCGCCAGCCCCTCGCGCTCGAGCCGCGAGAACACTTCGGGGCGCACGAACTCCTCGACCGCCAGGTGCTTCTCGCTCGGACGCAGATACTGGCCGAGCGTGAGGATGTCGCAGTCCACCGCCCGCAGGTCGCCCATCGCCTGGACGACTTCGTCGTGCGTCTCGCCGAGCCCGAGCATGATGCTGCTCTTGGTCCTCATCCCACCGCGCTTGTAGAAGTCGAGGACGTCGAGCGACTGGCGGTAGGCCGCGCGGCGATCGCGCACCCGCGGCGTCAGCCGCTCCACCGTCTCCAGGTTGTGCGCCGCGACCGTCGGCCGCGCGTCGACGATCATCTGCAGCGCATCGTGCGACCCCTGGAAATCGGGCGTGAGCACCTCGACCAGCGTCTGCGGCGCCGCGCGTCGCAACTCCACGATCGCCTGCGCGAAATGCGAGGCGCCGCCGTCCGGCAGCTCGTCGCGATTCACGCTGGTCACCACCAGGTAATCCAGCCCAAGCCGCCCTACCGCCTCGGCCAGGTGGCGCGGCTCGAGGGGGTCGAGGGGACCCGGCGTGCCGCTGCTCACGTCACAGAACCGGCAGCCGCGGGTGCAGACATCGCCCATCAACATCACGGTCGCGGTGCCGCCGCCCCAGCACTCGCCGACGTTGGGACAGCTTGCTTCCTCGCAGACGGTATGGAGGTTGAGTTCACGCAGCGTGCGCTTGACGTGCTCGTACCGGCCGCCGCCCGGCATGCGGACCTTCAGCCATTCCGGCTTGGGTTGCCTCGGATGGCGCGCGACGCCGCGCAGTTGGACGAGGGATTCGCCCATGAGGGCGGCGGTATAACCGAAAGCCGCGCGGACCGCGAGAGCGCAGCCTATGAGCAGGTGTGCAGCATCGCGCCGAGCACCGCCCGGGCGACGCGTTGCGCAATGCCGCGCGCCTCGAAGTGCGGCGTGAATCGCTCGGCGATCCGATCCGCCAGCATGCCCCGCGATAGCGAGCAGGACCCGGACGCCGGCGCCTCGGTCGCCAGATGACCCCCGACCGACAGCACAAGTGCCGCAAATCCCCCAGCAAATCCCCGACGCCACGACTGCGATTCGTTCATCGGAGCCTCCCCGCGCCCGGGTGGAACAGCCAGGCGAACACATCCTTCCCCGGAAGAGTGATCCTAGATGTGGATTGGTTTCCCGCGCACCCCTAAAGCGGCCTCGGTGAGCACTTCGGAGAGCGTCGGGTGCGGGCGCATGACGTGCAGCATCTCCTCGCTGGTGGTTTCCAGGCGGAGGAGCGAGCAGGCGTCCGAGATCAGCTCGGTCGCGCGGGGGCCGACGATGTGAACGCCGAGCACCTCGTCGTATTGCTCTTCGGCCACCACCTTCGCCACCCCCTCGGCGAGGTTGAGGATGCGCGCCTTGCCGTTGGCGGAGAACGGGAAGGTCCCGATCTTCACTTTGTAGCCGCGCTCCTTCGCGGCCTTTTCGGTCAGGCCGACCGACGCCACCTCGGGCTCGGAATAGGTCGCGCCCGGCACCAGGTCGTAGTTGACGGCGTGCGGCTTCTTGCCTGCCAGTCGATCGGCGACGAACTCGCCCTCCACGAACGCCAGGTGAGCGAGCTGGGGATGCACCCGTCCCGGGATGGCGACGACGTCGCCGATCGCCGAGACCCAGCTCTCCCCGGTGAGCAGGGTATCCGGGTCGATGACCACGAATCCGCGCTCCAACTTGATGTTGGGGAACTTCTCCAACCCGACGTTCTCGCTCACCGGCCGCCTGCCCACGGCGCAGAGGAACAGGTCGGCCTCGAGCACCTCCGTCCCCTTGGGGGTGGTGACGATCGCTTTGAGGGCATCGCCCTTCAGATCGACGTTCTCCAGCTTCGCGCTGGTGAGCGACTTGATGCCGCGCTTGCGGAAGGCCCTCTCGAACTCGGTCGAGATGTCCTCGTCCTCCACGGGCACGAGGCGAGGCAGCATCTCCACCACCGTCACCTCGCTTCCGAATCGGCGGTAGGCGCTGGCGAACTCCACGCCGACCGCGCCGGCGCCGAGCACGATCAGGCGCTTCGGCACGACCGTGTTCTCGAGCAGCTCGTCGCTGGTCATGACTTTTTGGCCGAGCGTGAGCCCCGGGATCAGGCGCGGCGCCGAGCCGGTGGCGATGAGGACGTGCTTCGCCTCGACGATCTGCTCCTTGCCGTCCGGCCCCGTGACCGACACCTTGCCCGGACCCGCCAGCTTTCCATGCCCGTGCAGGCGTTCGACCTTGTTCTTGCGGAAGAGGAAGTCGATTCCCTTGCTGGACTTGTTCGCGACGTCTTCCTTGAACTTGCGCACGCTGTCCATGTCCAGCTCGACGCCGTTCGCCTTCACGCCCACGGTGCTGCCGTGCTTGGCCTCGTCGAAGACGTCGGCGCTATGCAGGACCGCCTTGGTGGGGATGCACCCGCGCAGCGTGCAGGTGCCCCCGACGCGCGGGTCCTTCTCGACGACCAGCGTCTTGAGGCCGTTCTGGCCGGCCCGGATGGCGCAGACGTACCCTCCAGGACCGCTGCCGATGATCACGAGATCGTACGTCGCCACTGCCCGCCTCCCTCCTGCGCGAGGAGGCGCGGTTGGTAGCGCCCGCGACCTGCGATGTCAACCGCGCCGCGGCGGCAGTCCGGAGTCCTCGCGCGCGACGGCGGCGATCCCGGCCCAGTCCCAATGCTGCCGCCCTTTCGCCAGCGAGGCGAGGAAGTGATCGCGCACCAACGAGGCCAGCGGTAGCGGCGCACGCAGTTCCTCGGACGCCTTCATGGCGAGCGAGACGTCCTTGAGACCGAGGGACATGCTGAACCCAGCCGGCTCGAACTGCGTCGCGGCGATCCGCGAGGCATACCCGGAGGCGATCGGCGCGCCCGCGAAGATGATCTTCCCCAGCGCCTCGGCCAGCCGCGCCGGATCGAGACCGCCCTTCTCGGCGAGCGTGAGCGCCTCGCCGAGCATCTCGATCAACGAGGCGATGACGAAGTTTCCACACAGCTTCGCGAGCGACGCCCGTTCGGGCGCCTCGCCCATGGGAAAGGTGCCCTGGCCAAGCGCGTCGAAGAGGGGCTTGCACCGCGCCAGCGCCTCGCCGTCGCCTGCCGGAAGGATCCAGAGCTTCTTCGCTTCGGCCGCTTCTGGCCGGCCGAACACGGGGGCCGCTACGTACCGCTGGCCGCGCGATGCGTGCTCCTGCGAGAGCAGGCGCGAGAGCTGGACGGAGATCGTGCTCATCCCACAATGCACGGCGACGGATGGCAGCGCGGCGAAAAGCTCGCGCGAGACGCTCTCCACCGCCGCGTCGTCCGCGAGCATCGTGATCGCCACCTCGACCCCCGACGCCGCCTCGCTCGCGGAGGCACATTCCCGGGCGCCGGGGGGCGATCTTCCGGGAGTGCGATTCCAGGTCCGCACCTCGTGACCGGCGGCCACCAGGTTTCCCGCCATCGCGCGGCCCATGCGGCCGAGCCCACAGAAAGCGACGCGCATCACTGCTTCCCGAACAGCGCCTTGAGGCGGCCGGTGATCCCGCGGCCGAGCACCGTCCGATAGACGCGCAGTCCGATGCTCCATGCGCGCTTCGAGTACGGGTAGTACCAGAAGGCGGGGAAGCTGAGCCGCTCCAGGTTGACGTGGCGGACTTCGCAGAAATCGTGCAGCCCGTGCTTTCCGTGGACGCGCCCGAGACCGCTCGACTTCACGCCGCCCCAGGGGGTCTCCGGCGCGGCGTGCGTGTAGAGCGTGTCGTTGTGCATGACGGTGCCCGCGGCGAGCTGGTTGGCGATCCGCTCGGCCTTGGAGCGATCCCTGGTGAAGACGTAGGCGGACAGGCCGTAGGTCGAGTCGTTGGCCAGCCGGACCGCCTCCTCCTCCGTCCGATACGTCATGATCGGCAGCATCGGCCCGAACGTCTCTTCCCGCACGATCGCCATCTCCGGCGTGGTGTCGGTGAGCACGGTGGGCTGCACGAAACGGGCGCCGTCCGGCGTCACCTGGATCTCGCCACCGGTCAGGATCTTCGCTCCGCGCTGGCGCGCGTCCTCGAGGTGCCGCCGGACGATGTCAACCTGCATCTGCGTGGTCATCGCGCCGACGTCGACGTCGTACTGGTTCGGCTCGCCTTGCCGCAGCTTCCGGGCCAGCGCCACCACTTTTTCCGTGAACGGCTTCACCACGCTCTCGTGCACGTAGACCCGTTCGACGGAGGCGCAGGTCTGGCCGGAGTTGGCGAAGGCGCCCCAGGAGATCTTCTTCGCCGCTGCGTCCAGGTCGGCGTCCGGAAGCACGATGGCCGGATCCTTGCCGCCCAGCTCCAGCACGCAAGGGATCATCTGCTCGGCGGCGGCGACGTTCACCTTCCGGCCGGTGGGGACCGATCCGGTGAACACGATCATGTTGACGCCGCTGCGGATCAGCTCGGCGCCGACGTCGCCCTTCCCCTGCACGACGCCGAAGAGCCCGCGCGGCAGACCGGCCTCCTCGAAGAGCGCGCGCGTCTTCTCCAGGATGATGGGGGTGAACTCGCTCGGCTTCACCACCACGGCGTTGCCCGCCATCAGCGCGGCGGCCGCGTCGCCCGTGGGGATCGAAAACGGATAGTTCCAGGGGGAGATGATGCCGATCACTCCGCGCGGGTAGAAGCGCAAGTAGGACTTCTTGTGCGGGAAAAGGTGCAGCGGGATCCGCTCGTCGGCCAGCGCCTTCTCCGCGTGCGTCGCGTACCAGTGCACCGCATCCGCGACCGGCAGCACCTCCATGAACAGCGATTCGTTGCGCGTCTTGCCGTTCTCCCGCGTCAGGTGATCGCAGAATTCCCCGGCGCGCTCGAGCAGCAGCTCCTTGAAGCGCAAGAGCACCGCGCGCCGTGCCGCGAACGGCTTGCGCGCCCATTCCGACTGCGCGGCCCGCGCCTGCTGCACGGTGTAGCGCACGTCGGCGGGGCTCGAGACGCGCACTTCGCCGAGGAGCTTCCCGCTGCCGGGCTCCCGCACCGACAGCGTTCCCTCTGGCGTCACCGTTCCTTGCGCGGACGTCTGCGGGACCGCGATCGCTTCTGCCATGTCGAAGCCTCCAGGGTGTGGGGGCGTACGCCCGCTGCCGCATGGTGTCAATCGATCGTGGTCGGCGGCGAAATTCCAATTTGACTTGGGTGGTTTACACGGCGATGCTAGCGCACCGACGGATGCTGGGAATCAACGAGATGCTGCGGCTCGGCAGCCAGCCGCTCGACACGCCGGCCGAGCTCTCGCCTGTCGACACCGACGGCCCCCCGGCGAGGCCGCCCACTGTCCTGGTAGTGGACGACGACCGGGCCGTCCGTGACGTGCTCTGCGCGGTCCTCAAGGAAGAAGGCTATCCCGTCCGGCAGGCATCCGGCGCAGATGCCGCGCTGCAGCTGTTGCGCGGCGATGATCTCCCGCTCGTGCTCTGTGACATGAAGATGCCCGAACGCGACGGGCTCTGGCTGCTCGAGGAGGTGCTGCGGCGCCATCCGCATGCGGCGGTCGTGATGCTGACCGGGTACGGCGATACCGAGAGCGCGGTCGATTGCCTCAAGCGCGGCGCCGCCGACTACCTGCTCAAGCCGCCGCGGATCACGGATCTGGTTCGGGCCATCGAGCGCGCCTGGAGCAAGAGCAAGCTCACCTCGGCCCGGGCGAGGTATCACCAGGGCCTGGCGCGGCGGGTGCGCGAGCGGACGGCGGAGTTGACGGCCGCGCTAGCGGGGGTCGCGCAGTCGTACTCGAATACGCTGGTGGCGCTGGTGAATGCGCTCGACGCCCGGGAGCACGAGACCAGCGATCACTCGCAGCGGGTGGTGCGCTACACGCTCGCCGTCGCCAGGCGGATGGGGATCTGCGGGCAAGAGCTGGAGGACATGGGCCGCGGCGCCCTGCTGCACGACATCGGCAAGATCGGCGTGCCCGACAGCATCCTGCTGAAACCGGGTCCGCTCACCCATGCCGAATGGGTAGAGATGCGGCGGCATCCGGAGGTCGGCTCCCGGATCCTGGAGGAGATCGACTTCCTCCGGCCGGCGGCGGAGATCGTGCTCGCGCACCAGGAGCGCTGGGACGGCGGGGGATATCCGCGCAGGCTGCGGGGAGAAGCCATCCCGCTCGGCGCGCGCATCTTCGCCATCGGGGATACGCTGGACGCGATGACCAGCGATCGCCCTTATCGGAAGGCAGCCACGTTCGCCCAGGCGCGGCTGGAGATCTCGCGCTGCGAAGGCACGCAGTTCGATCCGCGCTGCGTGGAAGCGTTCCGGAAGATCCCGGACGAAGAGCTGGAAGCGCTCCGGCAGGAAAACGCAGCCTGAGGAGCAGGCCCATGCGCCTGTCGCTCACCGATCGTGCCGCGAAGGGGGTGCTCGCCCGCGCCCGGGAGGCCGACGTGCGGGGCTGGCTGCTCCGCGTCGCCGTGGTGGCTGGCGGGTGCAACGGGCTCACCTACGAGCTCTATTTCGTCCAGGATGCAGGGCCCGAGGACGCCGTCGTCGATACCGGCGAGGTGCGCATCGCGATCGACCCCGCCAGCGCGCCGCTGCTGGAGGGGACCGTGATCGACCTTCCCGGCGGCCCGGGCTTCCGCTTCGAAAACCCGCGCGCCCGCAGGACCTGTTCTTGTGGCGCCAGCTTCGAGACTTGATCATGCCGAAGATCTTCCGCGCCGGCGCGCTCCTGCTCACGGTGGCCGTGCTCACCTGCCTGATCGGGTTCGTCCATGCTCGCGTCTCCGGTGGTCCCGCGGAGTCGGCGCGGCCCTGGATGTACGGGCTCCTCGGATGCTTTTCCCTGATGGCGCTCGCCGCGGTCTACATGGCCCTGGTGGGCGCCTATCACACCATCCTCGCCCTCTTCGGCTGGGACGGCGGTCCGGGCATCCTGCGCAAGAACCGGAGCTACGTTCCGGGCAGCGACGAGCCGCTCGCGGACGGCACGCCACTCGATCGGAAGGAATAGCGATCACTCGTCGCGTGCGAGGGCGCCGAGGAGCGCCTCGCGGCGCGTCTCGGCGAGCCGCGAGGCCAGCCCCAGCAGCGCCGGGTATGCGAGCAGCAGCGCGAGAAGCTCTCCGGCGTACGCGGCAGGGACTGGCATTCCCAGCGCTTGCGCGATGGCGTACGGGGCCCAGGCGGCGCCGGCGAGCAGGAACATCGCCGCAAAGCGTGCGCCGACCGGACCGGCGCCGCGGATGCGCCGCAGCCGCGCGCCGCGCACCGGCACCGGAAAGAGGACGCTGACCACGTTGCCGAACGTCGCGAGCAGGGGGAAGACCGCGGCGTGCGCCAGGACGCCGACGAGGACCTGGCCTGCGGTCACCTGCGTCCCGAATGCCGCGACGACCGCCAGCACCAGGAAGATGGCCAGCGAAAACAGCCAGGCGACGGCGTTCTTCGCCGCGAGCACCGAACGCAGCGTGATCGGCCAGAGGAACCAGGCGCGCGCGGCATCCCGATCACGGCCGAACGCGTTGGTGGCGATCTCCAGCACGCCGAGATGGGCGTAGACGGCGGCGACGAGCAGCGGCTGCGGGCCGGGAAGCACCGCGTGCGCCAGCAGGAGATAGGCGACCGGGACGACGACGAGCTGCAGCCATCCCAGCCGGACTACCGTCTTCGCCTCCTTCTCGAAGAGCGCGGAGATCGAACCCGGGGCCAGCGGCAGTCTCCATCCCGCGGCGCGCGCCGCGCCGGGACGCACGCGCACGGGCTCGGGCGGCCGCAGCAGCTCGCGCTGCGAGAGCGCGTGCGCTGCGACGGTGCAGGCCGCGCCGAGGATGAACAGCAGGAGGGCCGACCAGACCGCTCTCGAAGCCGGACCCTGGGAGAGCGCGCCGGCGAGCGTGGCCATCCATCCTGGCGGAGTCCACGAGAGTGCGTGCCACCGGCCGGGCGCGAAGAGCGACTCGAGCCCGCGCTGACCGGGCAAGGCCACGGAGAGCTGGAAGCCGGCGAAACCCGCCAGCAGCAGGGCGACCGAAAACAGCCGCCGGAGCAGCGGACGCGAGTCGAACAGGGCGGCGAAGGCGGCGCCCAGATGCAGCAACGACGCCGTGGCCCACACCGCGAATGCCTCGGCGATCAACAGTGCCCAGACGGCGGGCGCTCCCGGCATCGCCGCCACCGCGAGCGCCGTCGCGACCAGCGGCGGATAGAGCACGAGCCAGACCGGGTCGAACAGGAGCGCGGCGAAATTGATCGCGCTGACCAGCCGCGCGCTGACGGGGAACGCGCGGAACCGCCGCGGATCGAGGAAGGCTACGCTCTGCGCCAGCGCCACCAGGCCGA
>Ga0137415_10002123_pt1 | contig 19699 bp, 18 predicted proteins | sample CZODoug3_1_1_16f_FD_183082 | JGI IMG/M metagenome (GOLD analysis project Ga0137415, IMG submission 183082) | Vadose zone soil fungal communities from Angelo Coast Range Reserve, California, USA - CZODoug3_1_1_16fungal (Hybrid Assembly) | ecosystem: Environmental > Terrestrial > Soil > Vadose...
TTGAGGGTGGGAGCAATGGCGACCGACTACGACGCACCGCGCCGCAACGAGACCGATGACATGGCGGAGGACTCCCTCGAGGAGTTGAAGGCGCGTCGGAACGAGGCGCAGTCCGCGGTGGTGGATGTGGACGAGACGGACACGGCGGAGAGCTTCGAGCTCCCCGGCGCCGACTTGTCCGGTGAAGAGCTGACGGTGAAGGTGCTGCCGAAGCAGGCTGACGAGTTCACCTGCTCGAGCTGTTTCCTGGTCATTCACCGCAGCAGGCTGGCCGCGCACCACAATGGCCAGCCGATCTGCCGGGACTGTGCCTGATCCGAGGATCGTGCCTGATCCGACCGCGTGCCCGAGCCGGCGGCCAGTACTGGCGCCCGGCCGGCACGCGGCGCGGGACAGCGGTATCTGACGGCTTGAGCGCGCCGACCGGGACCATCCGGTCAGTGCGGGTGTGCGGTCCGGAGACACTCGAGCAGTGCCTCCGGACGCCGCACGCTGAAGATCCAGTACGGGGTCGGGTCCTCGGGATCGTTCAGCGTGACACGCACCGCCGACCCGACCCACGGGCGGTGCAGCACAAATGCGGTCGGGTCCAACTCGGGACCGAGTAGCGACTGCTTGTCCGCCGGGGCCACCGCGACCGCCTCGGCGATGAACCGGGTCGCCAAACTGGCCGGCCCGACGCGCAGCAGCCGCTCGCCCTGTTCATTCTCAGTAAGTGACACGCGCTGCCGGCCCAGCCGCACCAGGGCCAGCGCGGCCAGCGGCGTCAAGATCAGCACCGGCACCCACGGCGGCACCTCCGGGTGGCCGAGCCGCACCGAGATCTCGATCAGGCCGATGACGACGACGGCCAGCGGCCACCACCACCAGGGCACCGACAACCGTTCGTCGAACCGCACCGCGCCGGAGGGCGCAGGCGTTCTTGCGTGGCGGCGGACGATCACCTGGGTCAGGGTAATCTCGCCCGCCATGGGTGCCGGCAGGGGTGTTGAGGACGGCGTGCGGGTACGACTGACCCGGCTCGACCCGGGCGTGCCGGTCCCCGCGTACGCACACCCCGGCGACGCCGGCGCCGACCTGGTCACGGTGGCCGACGTGGAGCTGGGCCCGGGGGAGCGCGCGCTGGTCGGCACCGGCATCGCGATCGCCTTGCCGCTGGGTTTCGCCGCGTTCGTGCACCCCCGTTCCGGGCTGGCCGCGCGGTCGGGGCTGTCGGTGGTGAACACGCCGGGCACCGTGGACGCCGGCTACCGGGGCGAGATCAAGGTCTGCCTGATCAACCACGACCCCCGCGAGACCATTCGGCTGCGCCGGGGCGACCGGATCGCCCAGCTCGTCGTGCAGCGGGTGGAGCGGGCGGTGTTCGACGAGGTCAGCGAGCTGCCGGTGTCGGTGCGCGGGGACGGTGGCTACGGCTCGACCGGCGTCGGCTCGGCGCTGGGCCCGGTGCCCGGCGCGGGGTCGGCACCGGTGGCCGTGGACTCCTCGGCCGGGGGGCCGAACGGCGGTGGTCGGTAGGTGTTCGGCCGCGGCAGCGAATACATAGCGGACGTCGAGCCAGACGTCGAGGAAATACCGTCCATCGAGCCGAGACGACCGGTCGGCGCGCGGCTGGTCAACAACCGGCGGGGTGGTGCGGGTCCCTTCGACGTCGACGACCCCGACGGCTTCGACATCGAGGGCGGGCTGGACTTCGGCTCGCTGCGGGTGCCCATGCCGGCCAGGGCGCAGCTGCAGGTCGAGCACGGCTCCGGTGAGTTGCTGCGCGCGGTGCACGTCCTGGTGCCCGCCGGCCGGGTCAGCCTGAGCGCGTTGGCCGCGCCCCGGTCCAGCCCGCTGTGGCGCGACCTGGCCGAGGAGATCGCCGGCTCGCTGGCCAAGGACGGCGCCCGTGTCTGGGCGGAGTGGGGCAGCTGGGGCCGCGAGGTGCTGGCCGGCTCCAAGGGCGCGCTGTCCCGGTTCATCGGCGTGGACGGGCCGAGGTGGATGCTCTACGGCGTCGCCACCGGGCCGGCGGAGGACGCCGCCGAGCTGGTCGACACCCTGCGCGAAATGATCAGGAGCACCGTGGTCACCCGGGGGCCGGACCCCCTGCCGGTCAAGACCGTGCTCCCGCTGCGGCTGCCCGAACACCTCGAGGAGCGCGTCGAGCAGGCCAGGGAGCAGTCCGCGCGGCTGTCCGGCGGGGAGGCCGGTGGGGACGCCGTGGTGCCGGTGGGTCCGACCGGCCTCGCCGAGGAACCCGAAACGGCCGCCGGGCCGTTCGCCGTCGACCCGTTCGGCGATCCGTTCCCGGTGGGGTCGGCCCCGGGCGAGTTGCCGGTGGCCGCGACGGCCCCGGCGTTCCCGGGGCCGCTCGCCCCGGTGCGGCCGGTCGCCGCGCCGCCCGCCGCGGAGTACGGCGCCGCTGCCCAGCAGCCGGGCGTGCCGGGGCTGGGGGCGCCCGGTCCCGGGTCGCGGCGCCCCGGGGTACCGGCCGGTCCGGCCCGGATCGGCTACCCCGGGCAGCCGGCGGGGCCGGGCCGAGCGCCGTCCGTGCCGTCCCGCCCGGCCGCCGCGCGCACTCCGGCCTACCCGCCCGGCTCGACCTCGGCGCCGGCCCGGCACCCCAGCAGCCCGCCCGGTTCGCTGCACCCGAGCACTCCGCCGGGTTCGCTGCACCGCTCCATCGGGGCGCGCGCGACGGGCCTGCCGCCGGTCGCGGCCGGTCCGCCGGCCGGGTCGCCCGCTCCGGCCGGCTATCCGGGCGCGGGCGGCCAGCCGTCGAGGACGGGGCCCCCGATGCCGCCGCCGGCCGGTTCGGCCTCCGGACCGTTCGCCGGGTCGTTCGCCGGAGCGCGGACAAAATCCCCGACTCACCCTGACCGAATCCCCGACTCGCGGGGCTTGGACTCGCGGGGCTTGGACTCGCGGGGCGGGGCGTACGGCGGGGCTGGCGGGCCGGTCGGGGCGATGGGTGGGGACCGCCGCCGCGGCCTGCCGCCGGTGCCGACCACCTCGGAGCTGGACACGAACGGCTTCCGACGGCCCGGGGTGGAGTCGACATGGTCGCTGGCCAAGCCGGTGGTCAGCGCCGACCAGGTGGCGCAGCAGCCGGCCTGGGCGCTGCTCAGCGACGCGCCGGCGTTCTGGCCGCACCCGACGCCGCCGCGCGGCACCCGGGTGCCAGAACCACCCGACCGAGGGGCCCTCGACGACGCCACGGGACACCCCGGCCGGTCTGCCCACCCGATGCCGCCGTATCCCGCCGGTCCCCCCGCTCGCCCGGCCGGGTCCGCTCCGTCGCGTCCCGCCGAGGCCTACTCCGCCGGGCCGCCCGGGTATCCGGCCGGCGCGCCCGCGCACACAGCCGGCCCCCACCGGCGCCCGGCCGCGTCGGACCCCGTCGGGCAGCACCGGTCCGCCCGCTACCCGGGTGGTCAGCTCCCGTCCGGGCAGTATTCGCCCGGCCAGCCGCCGGGCGGCCAGCTCCCGTCCGGGCAGTACCCGCCCGGCCGGCCGCCGGCTCGCCAGTACCCGCCCGCCCGGCACCCGGCCGACCAGTACCCGCCGGCTCGGCACCCGGCCGACCGGCGCCCGGTGACCCCGCCGCTCCACCAGTCCGGTCCGCCGTACCCGGCCGGCCGCCCCGTGGGGCCGCCGCCGACCGGTGCCGACCGCGCGCCGTGGCCGGGGCACCAGGAGCGGGACGGCCGGCCGGAGCGCCCCGGGCGCCCGGCGGACGGATCCGCGCCGCCGGGGGGGATCGCCGACTCGCTGCACCTGGCGCTCACGCAGGACTCGGCGGTCACCGGGGACCGGGCGGCCCTGATCGACCGCTCGGGCCGGCACCGCCGCCCCCAGCAACCAGGCCAGGGCTGACCGGGATCCCGTCCGCACGGTTGGTGACCATCAGTGAATTCTCAGTAGCCGGCCGAAAATCCCCCGGTCAGGGCACGGTCAGGGCTACCGAGCTGGCCCGCAGCCAGGCCAGCGCGATCGCCCGGCCGAGGGTGCACCGGTCCCGGCCGAGCGCCGCGAGCGTGCTGCTGACCAGCGCCGAGCGGGGGACCAGCTCGGCCCACTGGCGGGCCACCGACAGCGGGTGCACGGGGTCGTCGCGCAGCCCCACCACGGCGACCGGCACCCGCAGCCCGGCGAGCTCGGCCTCGGTGGGGCCGGGGGTGGCCGCCGCGGTCTCCAGCGAGTCGGCCAGGCCGTCGCCGTGCCGCCGCCAGGCCCTGGCCAGCTCGTCGCCCAGCCAGCCCGGGGTCTGCGCGCGGGTGTTGTCGATCGTCGCGGTGAGGCCGTCCCGGCGGACGGCGTCGGCGGTGATCGCGGCGGCCACCGCGGCCGGGGCCGAGCCGGGCAGCCCGGTCCAGGCGGGCAGCGCGAGCAGCAGCCCGGCGACCGCGCCGTCGGTCCGCCGGGCCGCCCACCGGGCCGCCACCTGCGCGCCCAGCGAGATGCCGCCGACCAGCACCGGGCCGCCGAGGGCGGCGGCCTGCTCCAGGGCGTCCAGATAGCCGGCCACCACCCCGGCGCCGGGCCGGACCGTCGGGGTGTGCACGGTGAGCCCGACGGCCCGCAGCGGCGCGGCCAGCGCGGCCCGCACGAACACCTCGTCGGACCCGCTGCCGGGCAGCAGAACGACCGTCCGGGGATCCCCCGACGGGTGGTGTGTCGAGCGCATGACAGGGATGGTGCCGCACCGTTACTGGATGGCGGTTGGGAAGGTTATTGTGGTAACGCGTCGGTCGGTTTCGGCCGGCTCGCTGCAACAGCCGGGAGAGGGCATGGGATCCACCGACGGTGGCCTCCTGAAACGAATCATTCGCAGGCTCACCACGGACGTCGAAGATCTCGACGCGGATGATCTGTCCCGGGACGCGGAGCTCTCCGGAGCGCAGCGGGCCTGTGACTGCCGCTGCGGCGACGAGGTCACCATGCTCGGTAGGCTGCGCTCCGTGGAACTCAGTCCCAAGGACGCGGCGGCGACGCTGGAGGCGGAGCTGTTCGACGGCACCGACGGCGTCACCCTGATCTGGGTCGGCCGCCGGCGCATCCCGGGCATCGAGCCGGGCCGCCTGATCAAGGTGCGCGGTCGGGTCGCGGTGCGCAATGGTCGCAAGGTGCTCTACAACCCCTACTACGAGCTGCGACAGGCCTCGTGACGGGTCGGCACGCCCGCTCGAACTCCGACCCCGCCGGCCCGGCTCCGGCCAGCCTGGCTCCGACCGGCCAGGTGCCGGCCAGCGCGGCCGGCACTGAGGAGGACGCCACCGCGGTGATCCCCAAGGTGGTCGAGGAAGAGCCGCCCAAGTCCATCCTGGAGCAGCTCGGCGGCATCCCGGGGATGATCTACTCGACGGTTCCGGTCGTCGTGTTCGTGGTGGTCAACTCGTTGACCACGCTCGGCACGGCGCTGGTGGCGGCGATCGGGGTCGCGGTGGCCATCGCGGTGCTGCGGCTGGTCCGCAAGGAGCCGCTGCAGCCGGCCGTCTCCGGCCTGTTCGGCGTGGCGATCGGCGCTTTCATCGCGCACCGCACCGGCGAGGCGCGGGACTTCTTCCTGCTCGGCATCTGGTACAGCGCGCTGCTCGGCGTGGTGTTCCTGGTGTCCGCCGTGGTCCGCTGGCCGCTGGCCGGGGTGATCTGGCACGGCCTCAACGGCGACGGCCAGAGCTGGCGCGACGACCCGGTGCTGCGCCGCGCGTACACGCTGGCCACCCTGCTCTGGGCGGTGATGTTCGCGGTCAAGTTCGTCGCCCAGCAGTGGCTGTACGCGGCGAACGAGCCGGGCTGGCTCGCGGTGGCCCGGATCGCCGGCTATGCGCTGACCGGGCTGGCGCTGCTGGGCACGCTCTGGGCGGTCCGCCGGGCGAGGGAGCGCAGCGCCGCCCAGGCGGCCTGAGCCGTCCCGAAGACCACTGACGGCCCGAAGATCAGTGACGGCCCGACCGCCGGCTGGGCCGGCGGTCGGCGCCGGACGCTCAGTCGGTCCCGAGCGCCGTCCGAATCTCTTCCTCGACGTCCGCGGTGGCGACCAGCAACAGCTCGTCCAGGCCCTCCAGCGAGTCGTCCGGCTGCGGCACGATCACCCGGCCGCCGCGCAGGATCACCAGCAGCGCCGAGTCGGTGGGCAGCCGCAGGTCGCGCACGGCGCGGCCGGCCAGCGGGGTGCCCTCCGCCAGCGTCACCTCGACCAGGTTGGCCTGCCCCTGGCGCAGCGTCATCAGCCGGACCAGGTCGCCGACGCTGACCGCCTCCTCGACCACGGCGGCCAGGATCCGGGGCGTGGACACCGCCACGTCGACGCCCCAGTTGTCGTTGAACAGCCACTCGTTGGTCGGATCGTTCACCCTGGCCACCACGCGGCGTACCGCGAACTCCATCTTGGCCAGCAGCGACACCACCAGGTTGACCTTGTCGTCCCCGGTGGCCGCGATCACCACGTCACAGCCGTGCAGCCCGGCCTCCTCCAGGGAGGCGAGCTCGCAGGCGTCCGCGTTGACCCACTCGGCCCGTTCCACGCTCTCCGGCTCGATCGCGGCGAGGTCCCGCTCGATCAGCATCACCTCGTGCTCGTTGTCGATCAGCTCGCTGGCGATCGACCGCCCGACCGCTCCAGCGCCGGCAATGGCGACCCGCATCGTCGGATCAGCTCCCCTCGGGCTCGCGCGCGGCGGCGGTGGTCACATCGGCGACGGTGCCGGACACCGCCGCCAGGTACACGGTGTCCTCGGCCTGGATCACCGTCTTCGCTCCTGGCAGCACGCCGGCGCCGAAGCGCACGATGAAGGCCACCCGACCGCCGCTGGCCTGCTCCAGCTCGTGCACCGGCCGGCCGGCCCAGCCCTCGTGCAGCGGCGGCGCCAGCACCGCGACCTGCCCGGACGGGTCCCGCCACGCGCTGCCCACGCTGTCCGGCAGCAGCATCCGCATCAGCCGGTCCGTGGTCCACGGCACGGTGGCCACGGTCGGGATGCCGAGGCGCTCGTACACCTCGGCGCGCCGCGCGTCGTAGATCCGCGCCACGACCCGCTCGATGCCGAAGGTCTCCCGCGCCACCCTGGCCGCGATGATGTTCGAGTTGTCGCCGCTGGAGACCGCCGCGAACGCCGCGGCCCGTTCCACCCCCGCCCGGCGCAACACGTCGGGGTGGAACCCGATGCCGCACACCTGCTCACCCCGGAAGTCGGTGTTGAGCCGGCGGAACGCCTTCGGGTCGCGGTCGATCACCGCCACCTCGTGCCCCTGTCGTTCGAGGCCGGCGGCTAACGAAGATCCCACCCGACCACAACCCATGATCACCACTCGCACGGATGCAGTCTCCCCTCGGGTGCGGTTCGGCGGAACCCTAATGTCTGAAAAGGTGCCCAGCACCGGTGACATTCGCAACGTACGCATAGGCTGCGCCCGTGCCGAAGGTAACCACCGCGCTCAAGCGGATCCTGGTGGGTCGTCCGCAGCGCAGTGACAAGCTCGGCGACACGCTGTTGCCCAAGCGGCTGGCGCTGCCGGTGTTTGCCTCGGACGCGCTGTCCTCGGTGGCCTACGCCCCCGAGGAAATCTTTGTCACCCTATCGATCGCTGGCATCTCGGCGTACTCGTTCTCGCCCTGGATCGGGCTGGCCGTCGTCGTGGTGCTGCTCACCGTGGTGACCAGCTACCGGCAGAACGTGCACGCCTACCCGTCCGGCGGCGGTGACTACGAGGTGGCCACGGTCAACCTGGGCCGCTACGCCGGGCTCACCGTGGCCAGCGCGCTGCTGGTGGATTACACGCTCACGGTGGCGGTGTCGATCTCGTCGGCGGCGGCCAACATCGGCGCCGTGCTGCCCTTCGTGGGTACCCACAAGGTGGCATTCGCGGTGATCGCCATCGTGGTGCTGACCGCGATGAACCTGCGCGGTATCCGGGAGTCCGGCACCGCGTTCGCCATCCCCACCTACGCCTTCATGTTCGGTATCGCGGCCATGGTGATCTGGGGGCTGACCCGGGTGCTGATCTTCGGCGACCCGGTGCAGGCGGCCAGCGCGAACCTGCGGTTGGTGGAGGAGGGCGACCACCTCACCGGCTTCGCCCTGGTGTTCCTGGTATTGCGCTCGTTCACCCAGGGCTGCGCCGCGCTGACCGGGGTCGAGGCGATCAGCAACGGCGTGCCGGCCTTCAAGAAGCCCAAGTCGAAGAATGCCGCGACCACCCTGCTGGTGCTGGGCCTGATCGCGGTGAGCCTGGTCATGGGCATGATCGCGCTGGCCCGGCTGACCGGGGTCAAGGTCGCCGAGAACGCGGCCACCCAGCTCCTCGGCGCCCCGCCCGGCTACGAGCAGCAGACCATGGTCGCCCAGCTGGCCGACGCGGTGTTCGGGAACTTCCGGTTCGGCTTCTACTTCGTGGTGGTGTTCACCGCGCTGATCCTGGTGCTGGCGGCGAACACCGCCTTCAACGGCTTCCCGGTACTGGGCTCGATCCTGGCCCAGGACCGCTACCTGCCCCGCCAGCTGCACACCAGGGGCGACCGGCTGGCCTTCTCCAACGGCATCGTGTTCCTGGCCGGGTTCGCGGTGGTGTTGGTGATCGGCTTCCAGGCCGAGGTGACCCGGCTGATTCCGCTGTACACCGTCGGGGTGTTCGTCTCGTTCACGCTGTCCCAGACCGGCATGCTGCGGCACTGGAACCGGCTGTTGTCCACCGAGACGAACCCGGCCACCCGACGCCGGATGCGTCGCTCGCAGGGCATCAACGGCTTCGGGCTGACCATGACCGGTGTGGTGCTGGTGCTGGTGCTGGTGACCAAGTTCAGCGAGGGCGCCTGGATCGCGCTGGCCGCGATGGGCGGGGCCTACGCCCTGATGCTGGCCATCCACCGGCACTACTCGACGGTTGCCGCGGAGATCCAGCTGGGTGACGAGATGCCGGTGCTGCCCGCCCGCAACCACGCCATCGTGCTGATCTCCGGGCTCAACCGGGCCGCCGTGCGGGCGCTCGGCTACGCCAGGGCAACCCGGCCCGACGTGCTCGAGGCGGTCACCGTGAACGTGGACGACAAGGACACCCGGGCGTTGACCAAGGTGTGGGAGGACCGGGGCATCCCGATCCCGCTGAAGGTCATCGAGTCGCCCTACCGAGAAATCACCCGGCCGGTGTTGGACTACGTCAGGCGGATCCGCACCGACAACCCCCGCGACGTCGTCACCGTGTTCATCCCGGAGTACGTGGTGGGCCGCTGGTGGGAACAGCTGCTGCACAACCAGAGCGCGCTGCGGCTCAAGGGCCGGCTGTTGTTCCAGCCTGGTGTGATGGTGACCAGCGTGCCCTGGCAGTTGGAGTCCTCGGAGCGGGCCAGGCAGCGCGCCTTCGCACGGCGCCGCCGGGAGAGCGCCCCGGGCGCGGTCCGCCGGGGTTACCCGGGCGTGCCGGTCGGTCCGAGCACCCACAGCACCGGCGGCGGGCCCGGCCCGACCGGCCCCTCCGTCCGCGCCACACCGACCGGCCCGACCGATCGGTCCGGGCCGGCCGCGACGACTCCGCCGACCAGGTCGACCGGGTCGACCGCGCCGACCGGCCCGACCGCACCCACCGGCTCGACCGGCCGCGCGGGGTCGACCGGCCGCGCGGGGTCGACCGGTGAGACGGCGGCGCCGCCGCCGGCCCCGCCCCGATGAACCGGACCGCGGTGGACCCGGTGGACCCAGCGGCGCCCGGGACGGCGGAGAACTGGCTGGACCGGGTGCTGGAGTTCGACGTGGGCGCGGTCGCGCACGGCGGGCACTGCGTGGCCAGGGTGGACGGGCGGGTGGTGTTCGTCCGGCACGCGCTGCCCGGCGAGCGGGTCCGGGCGGTGGTCACGGAGGACCGGCACGGGCCGTACTGCCGTGCCGACGTGGTCGCCGTGCTCCGCCCGTCGGAGGACCGGGTGACGCCGCCCTGCCCGTGGGCGCGCGCCGGTGGCTGCGGTGGCTGTGACTACCAGCACGCCACCCCGGCGGCGCAGCGGCGGCTGAAGGCGGACGTGCTGGCCGAGCAGCTGCGCCGGCTGGCCGGGGTGGACCGGGTGGTCGAGGTGGAGGAGCTGCCCGGCGGGCCCTTGCACTGGCGGCACCGGATGCGGCTGGCGGTCGGCCCGGACGGCCAGGCCGGGCTGCGCGCCCACCGGGCCCACGACGTGATCCCGATCGCGGACTGCCTGCTCGCGCCACCCGAGATGCTGCCACCCGTGCTGGAGCGGCCCTGGGCGCCCGGCGAGGAGGTGGCTGTGGAGCTGGACGCCGAGGGCGCGGTGCACGTCAGCACCGGGCCCGGCGGCGAACCGGTGCTCCGGCGGGTGGGGACGCGGGAGTGGGAGGTGCCGCCCGGGGTGTTCTGGCAGGTGCACCCCGCACTGGCGGACACCCTGTGCGGTGCGGTGGCGGACTGGGCGGGGGCGCCGGTCGGCGGGCGCGCCTGGGACCTGTACGGCGGTGCCGGCGTGCTCGCCTCGGTGTTGGCCGACCAGGTCGGCCCGACCGGCACGGTGACCGTGGTGGAGTCGGACCGGCGCGCGGTGGCCGCCGGGCGTACCGCGCTGGCCGACCTGCCGGCGGTGTGGTGGCGCATCGGGCGGGTCGAGCGGGAGTTGCCTGGGCTGACCGACGCCGGCCGGCCGGACGTGGTGGTCGCCGACCCGCCGCGCAAGGGTTTGGGCCGCGCGGTGGTGGACGCGCTGGCCGGGGCGGGCCCGGATCGGCTGGTCTACGTCGCCTGCGACCCGGCGGCGCTGGCCAGGGACGTGGCGCTGCTCGCCGAGCGCGGTTACCGGCTGGCCGAGCTGCGCGCCTTCGACGCCTTCCCGATGACCCACCACCTCGAGGCGGTCGCGCTCTTCGTGGGGTCGTGAGTGGCACGTGGTCTCAGCGGACCACTTGCCACTCACGAGCCTCCAGGCCCAGTGCCGGGCCGCGGTGGCTATTCGGCCGGTGGCTATTTTTAAGCGCCGTCCGTGTGCGACGGCGGTGCTCAGTGTGCAGGGCGGGGTTTCCCCGGCGTAGGTTCTGCATGCATGGTCGGGCTGGTGGCGGCGGCGTTCGGGATCGCCTGGTGGCTGGGCCTGTACCTGCTCGCGCGGGACCCGGGTAAGCCGGTGTTGCGGCGGGCCGGGCTCGGGCTGCTTGGCTACGCCGTCGCGGTAGTCGTCGATCAGCTGGGGTTGAGCGGCGTGGCGCACGTCGGGGTGGTTCTGGTGTGCTTGCCGGCGCTGGCCTGGAGCGGGGTATTCGTGCTGCTGGCCGACGACTCCGGCGGTGTTGATCGATGGTGGCGGTTCGGTTTGCTGCCGTTATGGGCGGTGGCCGCCGCCGGCGCGCTCGCCGGGTTCGGGCCGGCTGTGATCGCGCTGGCTGTGCTTGCCGCGCTGGCGTTGTGCGGCGGGCTGGTCGCGCTGGTGCGGCGCTGGCCGGTGGTGCGCCGCCGCGAGCGGGTGGGACTCGTACTGGTCGCTTCACTCATGGTGGTGCTCGTCGGGTGGCTGTTGTTGCTGGGCTTCGGGGTGCTCCCGAGCGGGCTGCTGCTGGCCTGTATGGCGCCCGATCTCGCGGCATTGGGTTGGGTGATCGCGGCCTTCGACGCCTTCGACGAGGGCGAGGTACTCGCGCCGGACATGCTCCGGTCGGCGCTGGTGGCCGCCGTCGCGGCGGTGGTGTTCGGCGGCCAGGTCGGGATCACCATGGCGCTCACCCACGATTCCCTCATTGGGCTGCTCTACGGCACGGTCGCCGCCGCGATCACGGTGCAGGTGCTGGCCACTCCGCTGCAGGCCGCCGTGGACCGGATCGCGCTGCGCTCGGGGCGACTGCGGCGCGCCCGGGGCGAGTTGCGTGAGGTGGCCGACGCGCTGGCCCGCAAAGACTCCGCGAGCCGGCTGGCCGAGCTGGACGAGGCGGAGTTCGCGCGGCTGACCCGTCGCGCGCTCAGCCACTACGGCGATCTGGGCAAGCTGGTGTCCAACCCACTGTTGGACCTGCCAGTGATCGCGACGCGGCTGGCGGACAGGCGCGCGGCGGACGCGCCGCTGGAGCGTGCCACCGAACTGAAGAGCGTGCTCGAGGAGTGCATCGCACGGCTTAAGCCGAACACCGACGACGAGTTCGGCACCAGCGAGGAATGGCGCTACTACAACGCGCTGTACTTCTACTACGTGCGTGGCATCCGCCCCTACAGCGTCCGGACCAAACGCGCCGATCTCGACCCGGTGAGCCGGCGCGCGCTGTCCTGGTTCGCCGACCAGGTCCCGCAGCGGACGCTGCACAACTGGCAGACCGCCGCCGCGCGGATCATCGCTCGTGAGTTCCGCTCGGGAATCGGCGAGTCCGTGCACTAGCAGTACCCGGTCATCGCGTTGCTGGCAGCGGTTGGCAGCGGAATGCATGGCGTTGGCAGTGGACGTTGGCGCAGCTTGAGGCCTCCAACGCTCGAAAGAGAGGTCCCGCCATGACGACGTCCGAGCTGTCATACCGAACTATCCGACCCGCCCGAAGCCTGCGCCTTCTGTTCACTGTGAACGGCATAGCGAACGTGGCTGGCGGCGCGCTGCTGCTACCGCTGATCGGCATCCTCGACGCACCGACCGGGCTGTCGCCGAGTCTGCTCCTCGAATTCGGTGTGTTCTATCTGGTCTACGGAGCAGCGATGTGGTTCGCCGCGACCCGCCCCCGTCCGCGCCCGGCCGCGATCGTCGTGTTGATCGCGGTCAACCTGGTATGGGCGATCGACTGCCTGCTCATGGTAGGGACAGTCCTGGCCCACCCGACGACGCTCGGCTCCGTCCTGCTCGCGGCCGAGGCCGCCACGGTCACCGGACTCGCCGCGCTGCAGTACGCGGCGTACCGCAGCCACGAGCATGCCTGACGACGCTATGCCGCCAGCGGCTCGGCGCCGGCAGGCCCTTAGGGGCGCGTGCGGTCGAGGAGCACGCCTGGGTTGAGGCTCCAGCCTGGGTCGAGTTGTTGTTTGGCGGCGTGCAGTGCTGTGTTGAACAGGGCGGGCCGTTGCGCGTCGTACCAGGGTCGGTGATCCCGGCCTACGGCGTGGTGGTGGGTGATGGTGCCACGGGCCGCCATGATCGCTTCGGAGATGGCCTGCTTGAGGTCTGTCCACATTGTCAGCTCTGAGCCTGCCGGGGCTGGCGCGACGATGCTGTAGTACGGGGCGGGGCCGTCTGGGTATACGTGGGTGAAGCGGCAGCTCACCCATGCCGATTGTGTGTTCCAGGATTGCAGGGCGCGGCGTGCCGCGGTCAGTACGGCGGTGTGCAGCTCTGCGAAGCGGTCCCAGGTTGTCGCGGTCTCGTAGGTCTCGTACAGCAGACCCATCGCGAACATCGCGTCGGAGACGTAGGGAGCGCGCAGGAAGTACGACCTCCAGCGATTCGCGGGGTCGCGACCGCCGCGTTGCGTCTCGTCCGGGTCGACGAGCGTGCCGCCGTGGTCGCCGGCGAGTTCGATCGCGCGTGCTAGCGAGGCGTCCATGGGATGATCCGCGGACTCGAAGCCGACGAGTATCACCGGGGCGGTGCCGGCGTCACTTTTCTCTGCCTCGCGGGCATCGAGCAGGCGACAGTTCGCCGGGTTGAGGCCGGACTGTGCCAGGGCGCGCACGGCGTCGACCGCCGAGTTGAACGAGGAGAAGCGGATCGAGGCGCGGGATCGGAACGTCGGTCGGTGCTGTACCCGCACCCATGCTTCGGTGATGATTCCGAGCGCTCCTTCCGACCCGATGAACAGCCGGTCCGGGGAGGGGCCCGCACCGGATCCGGGCAGCCGCCGGGTCTGCACGAGCCCGCTCGGGGTGACGACGCGGAGTCCCTGGACTAGGTCGTCGATGTGGGTGAGGGCGGTCGCGTAGTGGCCCGCGGCGCGGGTCGCGATCCAGCCACCGAGGGTGGAGTACTCGAAGCTCTGCGGGTAGTGCCGCAGGGTCAGCCCCGTCGGTCGCAGCGCGTCTTCCAAAGCCGGTCCGAGGATTCCGGCTTGAGCGTGTACCGCTCGCGACGTCTGATCGATCTCGAGGACCCGGTTGAGCCGGCCAAGATCGAGGGTGACGACTCCGGAGTAGCTGTCATCGGTCACCGGGCCGATCCCGCCGACCACGCTGGTCCCACCGCCGTAGGGCACGACCGCCGCGCCGACCTCACCGCACCACCCCAGGATGGCTGCGATGTCGGTCTCCGACGTGGGGAACGCGACAAGGTCCGGGGGGTTGGAGAAATCGGTGTTGAGCATCCGGATCGCGTCCGGCGTCGACCGACCGTAGGTGTGCAGTGCCCGCTGGTAGCGGTCGTCAGCGAACAGGTGCGCCAGCGAGGACGGAGCGGTCAGGCGAGGTGTGGGCAGGTCGAGGTCGGCGAGCTGGGGCACCGTGCGGGTCCGCAGCTCATGCCCGAGCCGCCGCTGCCAGGTGGTCCGGACCTGCTCGCGCTCCCGCGGGGACAGCGCTTGGTCGGCGTATCCCCAGGAATAGAAACTACGGTGCGACATGCTGGCGGCCTTCCTCGCGGTGAACCGGTGAGGACGCCCTGGGGGTGACCCGAAGGCGGACGCCTGGCTGTTCCTGCCGGAGCGCGCGTTTGCGGAGCTTGCCGGAGGGATCCCTCGGCAGGGATTCGACGAACGTCCAGGACTTGGGACATTTGAACGCGGCCAGACTTGCCCGGCAGTGGGTGATCAGCTGTTCGGCGAGCTCGGCAACGGGTGTTGCCCCGTCCACCAGTGTGATGAACGCGGCGACCTGTTCGCCCCACTCCTGGTTCGGCACGCCGAGCACGGCGGCGTCTTCGACCGCGGGATGGGTGACGAGCGTTGCCTCGATCTCCGCCGGGTAGATGTTGACCCCACCGGAGATGATCACGTCGGTGGTGCGGTCACAGAGGAAGAGGTAGCCGTCCTCGTCGAGGTAGCCGATGTCACCGGTGGTGAAGTAGTTACCGTGTCGGTTCTTCGCGGTCTTGGCCGGGTCGTTGAGATACTCGAACGGAACCTGGTCGTCGAGCCGCAGGTAGACCGTTCCCGGTTTGTTGGGGGGCAGGTCGTGGCCGTCGTCGTCGATGACGCGGATGCCGAGACCGGGCCAGGGCCGTCCGACGGTTCCCGGCCTGGCCAGCCATTCGTCGGGGCCGACGGTGGTGCCGCGGCCCTCACTCGCCGCGTAGTACTCGTAGATCACCGGGCCCAGCCAGTCGAACATCTGCCGTTTGACCTCGATCGGGCACGGTGCCGCACCGTGGACTACGTGGGTGAGCGAGGACAGGTCATAGCGGCGGCGGGTTTGGTCATCGAGGCGCAACAGGCGGCGAAACTGGGTCGGCACCATGTGGGTGTAGGTCACGCGGTTGCGGTCAATCAGCTCGAGCGCTGCCGTGGCGTCCCACTTGTCCATCACGACGAGCACATGCCCCAGGTGCAGGGCGCACATCGCCCAGGCCATCGGTGCGGCGTGGTAAAGCGGGCAGGCACACAGATGCACGCCATCACCGCCTGGGGCGATCCCGTAGTGGCGGACCAGGATCGTGTACTCGCGGAACCGTTGCTCGGGGCCGAGGTCGGAGAGGGCGAGGCGGACGCCCTTCGGTCGGCCGGTGGTGCCCGAGGTGTAGTGCATCAGCGCGCCCGCCACCCGGTCCGGGGGCAGCGTGGTGGCCTGGCCTTCGACAATATCGCCGAGCTCGTGGAAGCCCTCGAGCTCGCCGACCGCGAGCAGACCGTCCGCCGCGATACCGCCCGCCGCGGACACCTCACGGCAGGCGCTGGTGTATCGCTGGTGGCCGACGAAGATCTTGGCCGTGCTGTCGGTGACGATGTAGGCAACCTCCGCGGCGACGAGGTGCGTGTTGATCGGTGTCAGGTGCCAGCCCGCCTGCATCGCGGCGAGGCTCAGCTCCACCAGCGCCCGACCGCTGGGCAGCATCGCGGCGACACCGTCGCCGCGGGAGATCCCGCGAGCGCGGAACGCGTGGACAAGTCGGTTCGACGCCTCGACCAGATCCCCGCGCGTCACCACGTCGTCGGAGGAGACCAGCGCGGGAGCGCCGGGGTCGTGGAGAGCCCACTGCCAGAAGCTGGTGCAAGAGCAGTCATTCACGCTTCGAAAAGGTAAGGCGCAAAACTCATGCAGTCCAATGCCAATCTAGGCCCAATCGATAACCTGAGCGCATGGAACTTGAGCTTCGGCTGCTTCGCTCGTTCGTCACCGTGGCGACCGAAGGGCACTTCGGGCGGGCCGCGAAGCGACTCAACATCACCCAGCCGGCACTGACCCGCCAGATCCAAGACCTCGAAGCCCGTGTCGGGGCGGCCGTGCTCATTCGCCGGCCGCGCGACCTCGAGCTCACCGAAGCCGGCCGCGTCCTGCTGGGCGAGGCCGAACGGCTCCTCGCGCACAGCCGGCGAGCGCTGGAACGGACGCGGCGCACCGCGCACGGCGACAGTGGCCACCTCTGTCTCGGATTCGTCGCGTCCGCCAGCGACGTACTGGCGCAGCTGGTGCGCCTGACCCGGGAGCGCTACCCAGGGATCACGTTCACCTTCAACGAACGCGCCTGGCTCGAGCAGACCGCTGGTCTCGAGTCCGGCGAGGACGACGTGGCGTTCCTGCGGGACATCCCGCCCAGCGCCCCGTGGCGGCGACTCGAACTCGTCCGCGAGCCGCTCTGCATCGTGGTGCCACACCACCATCGGCTGGCTTCGAAGGAACGGGTCGAAGTGGGAGACTTGCGGACCCTGGCCGCCACCCCCTTCGTCGCGAGCCGTCGCTGGATGCAACGGCGCGAAGACGAATGGGGGTTTACCCCCCAAATCGCCGATGAGGTGGTATCGCTGACCGCCACCTACGCGCTCGTCCGAGCCGGCTTCGGCGTCTCCCTACTACCTCTCGCCTACGCACCCGACGCACGAGGGATCACCTTCGTCCCCATCGCCGACACGAGCACCCGGCTCGAGCTCTGCTGGGGCGTCGACCACGACCGACCAGTGCGGGAGAACCTCCTCCGGGTAGTGCGCGAGTGGCTCGCCAACCTCGCCGCCCGCATCACGGGATGAGACAGGTCGCCCACAACCGACGCCGTAAGGTAGTCGGTCCTGGATCGCCTTCGGGGCCGTCGCGCAACCGATCTCCAGCAGCCGATCCTCCGGCCGGATCGCTGAACAGGTAGTCCGAGCGTGTCGGCTCCGGCAGGCGGTCGAGGACCTCGACGGCCCGGGCGGCTTGGGGCAGCACGGGCCACAGGTGCTCGATACCGTCGAGGGCATGCTGGTTGTTCTCGTCTCGCTGGCCTTTGCCGACGCGGCCCTCGATGGGGTAGCGGACCGCGCCGCCCTCGAGGTGGCGGTTCGGCCGGTGGCTATGCGTTCGGTGGCAATCCGTTCGGTGGCTGTCCAGCCGGGAGCCGAAGTGCTCGCGCGACCGCGATGAGATCGCTGAACACACCTTGCCCGGCCAGCTCCGGCCCCGCGCCCGGACCCACAATCGTGACCTGCCCGATCGGAGCGGCCCGGCACACCACCACGTTGGCGGTGCCGTCGACGTTCGCGATCGGATCGTCCCGCTGGACGAACTCGGGCTCGATGCGAGCGGTCACCGCCCCGAGTCCGTCCGGCTCGGCGAAACCGAGCCTCGCGACGTGTTTGACCCGGGCCCCGAGGCCCCTCGCCTCATCGATGTCCGTGCGGGTGATGTCGGCAATGCCCCGGCGGGCGACCTGCTCGCGCCGCAGCTGCCTACCGAAGACGAGTGCCGACAGGATCATCAGTTTCGCCACACTGTCATGGCCGTCGACGTCCGCCGCCGGGTCCCGCTCGGCCAGGCCGGCCCGCTGCGCGCCGGCGAGCGCGTCCGGGTAGCTCTCGCCCTGATCCATCCGGGACAGAATCACGTTGGCCGTCGCGTTGAGCAGCCCATGGAGCCCGATCGGCACCGTGCCGGCGAGGCCGTCGCCGAGCGCGCTGAGCACGGGCGTTCCCGACATCACGGTGGACTCCGCGCGAAGGGCGACCCCGCGAGCGCGGGCCAGCTCGGCGAGCTCCACCCCGTGCAGCGCGACCGGCCACTTGTTCGAGGTGACCACCGGGATCCCCCGGTCCAGTGCCTCGCGCAGGTGCGTGACGCCGGGCTCACCGTCGACGGGTGGGCTCCCGGTCAACTCCACCAGCAGGTCGGCCTCGGTGGCGCGCATCCCGTCGATCGCACTTGCCCAGCCGCGCACGCCGGCCTGGTCGGCGATCGGCCGCCCGTCCCTGACCAGCCCGAGCGTGACCGGGAGGTCGAGGCCGTCGGGGTCGAAGATGAATCCGCCGCGCGCGGTGCCGAGACCGACCACACTGACGGCGATGCCGTACCGGTCGGCGAGTCGACGTTGCCCCGAGAGCAGGGCATCGGCGACCCATTGGCCCACCGTGCCACAGCCGACCAGCCAGACCCGCAGCGGTTGCCCGGCCGGGCCGGACCGACTACCGCTCACCGGGCCAGGATTCCGATGGCCAGGCCGAGGACGAGCAGGGCGCCGGCCTGGCGGGTGTGCACCCAGGCCAGCGCCGCGTACCAGAGCGGCCATACCGGGAAGTTCTTCGGTGGCTCGTCCGGCGGCGGGCGCCGGAAGCGCGGCCACACCTTCACCAGCCGGGGGATGGCCAGCACCACCAGCAGCGCCGGCCAGGGCATCGCGCCGACCAGCACGGACACCCCGACCAGCAGGTAGAACCCGACCATCAGGCCGAGCGTGGCGGCCCGGGCGCGCCGGTCCCCGAGCAGCACCGGGATGGTGTGGATGCCCAGCGGCCGGTCGTAGGGGATCTTGTCGGTGTGCTTGCCCATCAGCACCGCCACGCACAGCAGGCCATAGGGCAGTGAGGCCAGCAGCACCGGCCAGCCCACGGTGCCGACCGCCGAGTAGTAGGTGCCGCACACCATCAGCGGACCCCACACCACCAGTACGTCCGGCTCGCCCAGTCCGCGCTTCTTCAGCCGCACCGGGGGAGCGGTGTAGGCCACGCTGAGCAGGAACCCGGCCAGCGCGAACGCCACCACCGGCCAACCCCTGGCGACCGTGAGCAGCACCAGGATGACCAGGTCGGCCGCGTTCACCGCGAGCGTGGCCAGCACCAGCGCCCGCCGGGTGACCATCCCGGACAGGATCGGGTGCGGGGCGTAGAGGGCGCGCGGGTAGTGCTCGGAGTCCGAGCCGGCCTTGGTGTCGTAGAGGTCGTTCATCAGGTTGTTGGCCAGGTGCGCCAGCGTGATCCCGGCCACCGCGAGGACCAGCCAGCGCCAGTCGAACCCCGGCCTGCCCACCGCCAGCAGCATCGCCACCAGCCCGGCGACCAGCGTCATCGGCAGCACGGCGGCCCGGCTGACCACGATCCACCTGGTCACCGCGTCGAGCCGGTCGACCTGCCCGGGCGGTGGGTTGGTGGTGCGCAGCGCGTACGCCCAGGACGCCAGCCGGGAAGTGCTGCCTCCAGTGGCGTCGCTCACCGCACGGACTCTACGCCGATCACCGCACCCCCCTGCCCCTCAAGCCGCCGCTCAAGCCGCCGCTCGAGCCGCCGGTCGGGGCGGCGTAGCCCTGCTCCGGGACGGCGGCGAGCGCTCTCCGTACACTCAGCCGAGTGTCCCTGCTGCCGAAGATTCACAGCCCGGCCGATCTGAAGCGACTCGGCACCGCTGAGCTGCAGACGCTCGCCGGTGAGAT
>Ga0137415_10002124_pt1 | contig 19698 bp, 19 predicted proteins | sample CZODoug3_1_1_16f_FD_183082 | JGI IMG/M metagenome (GOLD analysis project Ga0137415, IMG submission 183082) | Vadose zone soil fungal communities from Angelo Coast Range Reserve, California, USA - CZODoug3_1_1_16fungal (Hybrid Assembly) | ecosystem: Environmental > Terrestrial > Soil > Vadose...
ATGGTGGCCGCCGAAAAAAGTGGCCGCGCCGATTTGCAGCCGCTGCTTGTCCGTGATTTCTTCCGGGCCGATGATCCGCGGCGCGTAACAGGTGCGCGCCGCGGCGATCGCCGAATCGTAAGGATGCGCGAAGTGATTTCGCAGCGTGACACGCGGCGCGGCAGCTTCAAATTGGACGCTGTCAGGCTGCGGAGAAGTCATCGGTTGAGATGCCATAGGGTGCGGGCTCCAGCCGGGGAGCCCTTCAAAATTAAAATGCTGACTCGCTAGTTGCCCTGAAGTACTCAGTAGCACAGGCTTCAGCCTGTGTGTCTTTGATTTTGTGCCACGCTAAGCGAAAGGCTCACAGGCTGAAGCCTGTGCTACTCAAAAAATATGTCGCGCGGCATTCTACACCGCCGCGCGACGTGTGAGTAGCAAATGCCGGTGTAGCCAGGGCTACTTTTTCTTGTTGGCGTCCTTGATTGCTTTTTGCGCCTCGGCAGCCTTCTCGTATTTCTTCGTGAAACGCTCGACGCGGCCTGCCGTATCCAGCAGTTTCTGCTTGCCGGTGAAGAACGGATGGCAGTTGGAGCAAATTTCCACGCGCAGCAGTTCGCCTTTAATCGTGGAGCGAGTCGGAAACGTGTGCCCGCAAGCGCAGTGCACCGTCACAGAATGATAGTCCGGATGAATATTGGGTTTCATGGAAGTCTCCTGCCGTCTGGCCGGTCTGCGCAGCCCCCGGCAAGGCGCCAGGACTACAACCGCGTCGCTTGGTCAGCGGACAATTTGCAATGATACGCGATTACGGGCATTCTTGCAAAGCGCGGCGGTAGGACAGGCACTCCTGCCTGTCTACTTGCGATGTTGCCACAGCACGCGCGGACAGGCAGGAGTGCCTGTCCTACTAAATACGGGGAGGCAGGGAATGTCCTTGAATACTGACGTGCATTCGATTCGTCGACGGTTCCGGGTGTGCGCGATCGTGTTTTTTGCTTTGCTCAACCTTGCGGGAAGCGTTCGCGCGCAGGAGCCCGGAGCGCGCGAAAAAATTTACGTCGTGACCCATGTGGACGTTGTGCCAACGGAGGCGGCTGCGGGCACGAAATTACTGAAACAATATGTGGAAGACAGCCGAAAGGACAAAGGTGCTGTACGCGTGGAAGCCTATATTCAAATCTCACGCGTGAACCACTTCTCCGTGGTCGAAGTTTGGGAGAATCGACAGGCGCTCGATGCACACGAAGCCGCTCCGCACACCAAGAAATTCCGCGAGCAGATCGATCCCTTGCTGGGCAGCCCGTACGATGAACGCTTGCACACGATCGCCGAGTGAAGCGTTATTTCGTTGAAGGCGAGCTCACCAGAAAACTGACGCCGGGCTGACGGTTTCCGCGCTCAAGTTACAAACGAACAGCCGACGCGCGCATTGCCCGCAATCATGCTTCCCGAATAGACTCGCCGCAAATTAACGCGAACGGGCGGCAGAATCGGCACGTGAAGCACCGCGATAAATGATTCCGCGAGTTGTTCCGGGTGTGCTGTTTCGAGTGCCACTCCGCCATAGCCCAGGTCCAGCACGCGAGCTGTAGTTTCGACTCCCTCTCCGATGAGGGCGTAGGCGCGTGTGCCTGCCAAGGATACGCGCTCCCATCGCCGGCGTTCCGAAGCGGACTTGGACGTTTCAGAGGGCAATGGTTCTGCTCCAGGAGCGGGAGCAGCTTTCTTTTCGGGCTTTTCGGGCGTGGAGACGTGTATTGTTCCTGGTGAAGCAGGGACGCGTCGGGAAGAAGTCTCCGTCGCATTTTTCAGCTGGTAGAGACGCTCGTCGGCAACGCGAATCAGTACTTCCTGTTGTTCGCCATCATCCGGGTAAACAGCCAATCCGTAATCCAAACCAAGAGAAACACCCAAATGCAGAGGTTCGATCGTCGCCTCGTAGGCCGCACGCAAACGACGACTCATGGCAGCGGCCTGTTCCGTATCGGATTGCGGAAGCAAGAGCGCGAATTCGTCACCACCAATTCGGAATGCGTAGTCTGAAGTACGCATCGATTTTTGCAGCGTCTTTGCCGCCATTTGCAGCAGAATATCTCCTTGCGGATGTCCGTAGCGGTCGTTCACTTCCTTGAAGCGATGTAAATCGAAAACGACCAGCGCGAGACGATGAGAATAACGAAGGGAACGGTTCAATTCTTTCTCAAAATAGTCATCAAAAAATCGTCTGTTATACAAACCGGTCAACGGGTCTGTCGCGGCATTGATCTGCAGTTTTCGGAGCTCTTCATATTCCATCAAGATCGGCAGGCGCAGAAGACTGGCGGAAGACAGCACATCCACGAGCGCGGCTTGCAGCGCTACATTTTTGCCGGTCTGTTCAGAGAGTTCGCGTTTGCGGGCCAGGACCTGGTCCCAGATGTCCAGACTGCGTCCTTCATTCAGATCCACGTGCGCGATGGATTTCAAAAACCTCTCGAGAAATTGTCCGCGCGCAGGCCGCTCCATCGTGTCAAGCGTGTCGGTCAGCAACTCGAGGAAAGCGTCCTCCGCCGACAAGCGTGACGCGGGACTGTCATCAGGTTGAGGCATCAGTAATTCCGCGAAAACTCCAGGTTGCCCCGACAGGGAATTGGGGAAGTAAGGATTATGCAGTAAAACACACTGCACGATGTCTTCCATCAATGCGCCTGTACGGTACCGCATCACGAAATGGGCGGTAACGTATTGATGCTAAATGAGTAGCAATGGCTGCGGATCATTGCAGGAAATTGTCAGGTGCGAGGGAATGCAAACTTTTGCATACTCTTTTAGGCCATATTATTACCATGGCTTCCCCCAACTGTCATTCATGGCCTTATCAGTCGAGTGACTTGAGAAACTCCACTCCTAGCAGATGTATGCCGCCGGCATTGCGATGGCGGCGAACTCGCGCCTGGATAGGCGGAGTTTCCGCTGGAAGTGTCGAAGCGGGCGACGGCGGAGCCGGGATCGTCAAGTTCAAGATTTGATCGGAGCGTAGCAACCGCGGGCTCGCCAGGAATGCCCCCGTAGCACTGATATCGAGAGTCTTGGTGAGGTCGAGAAATTCCGCGCCGGCAGCGTCTACGCCTCGAACGAACATGGGAATCTGAACATGAATCCGTGGAGAACGCCGGCGCTCAGCGGGGGTTAAGCGCATACCTTCTCTCTGAAGCTAAGGTGTGGGAAAACAATTTCCCAGTGCCCTGGAGATGGTACCTCCGGGCTAGTACCCCATCCAAGCAGCATCTGGATTGCCATCAACGGCTGAAAAGCCGTCTCCTCTAAATAATTGAAATACATGCACTTACAGGAATGGCCGGGCTGCTGGAATTCTTTTTCCACAGGAGGGTATCCAGGACTAGCCACCGCTTTTCTTTATATGTGCAAAATAGGACCCATTTACCATTGACAGTAACGCAGAGTTTTGACAGTATCCCGTGGTTCCCCGCGAGTAAACCAAAGAGATTTAAATGGGATTCCCCGCGCACCCGAGAGCGCATAGGTGTCCAAGGAGAGTACTTTGAAGCGTGGTCCGATTTTGGAATCGCCGGCGAATGAAACTCTACCTTTGAGCGTGCTGGCGAATTTGCTCGACTTGATTGAGCAGCCCATTTTGCTCTCCGACCGGACGGGACGAATTCTTCTTGCCAATGCGCGTGGCGAGCAGCAATTGCAGTCTTACGGTGTGAAGGTCGACTCCAACTCGAATTTGTTTACCGACGTGCTTCGCGTTTCTCCGAAAGAAATTGTGGAGCAGATCGAAGCCGGCGAGCAGCAGGTGAACTTGGATTTCGGCGGTCGATCCGGTAAGGCGCTGGCGCGAATTGAGTGGCTCGCGGAAGCGGACTGGATTGTGGTTCGGATTGAAGGCGCTGAAGAGCGCAACGCGGTGCTCACGGCGGCCGCGACTCAACATACGGTTCAGGAATTGCTGCAAGAACGAGAAATTACCTATCGCAACCTCCTGGCCGCTTATCTGAGATTGCAGGAAGTAAATCGCCAGAAAACTGTGTTCCTGGCGTCGGCCGCGCATGAATTGAAAACTCCTTTAGCGGTGATCAAAGGTTATTATGATTTATTGCTCTCCGGATCGCTCGGAAAACTGACAGACAAGCAGCGCGACATTCTGCAGGAATCGAAAGAGAGCTGCGAGCGACTGGTTCGCCTGGTTTCGATGTTCCTGAACTACTCCGCGCTGGAGAGCGGCAAGCTCATACTGCATTTGCGCGAAAATGATTTGCGGGATTGCCTGAGCGAACTGGCAACCCGGTGGCACGAAGCTTTTATTCGCAAGCAAGTGAAACTGGACGCGCGGCTTGGGGACGAGCTGCCGATTTTCAAGTTCGATTATCAAAAAGTGCAGCAGACGGTTGCCAACCTGTTGGATAACGCGCTCAAACACACTCCCGCGGGCGGCCAGGTGACCCTGCGCGCGGAACTGCACTTCTGGGAACGCCGGTCCGCTGAAGAAGTGCAATCAGTTGAGCGGCGCCGCAGCCGCGTGGAGCAACCCAACAGCCTCAAGATTTCCGTTTCGGATACAGGACCCGGCATCGCCTCCGAACATCATCAGGAAATTTTCGAGGATTTCGTTCGTGTTGACCGGACTTCCTCCGGCATGGGATTGGGATTAGCGATTGCCAAGCGCCTGGTACAAGCTCATCGCGGAAAGATCTGGGTCGATAGTGAACCGCGGCGCGGATGCACGTTTACGTTTCTGCTGCCGATAGACAATTTATAAGTCTTAGGAACGGCAAAGGTGGGGACTCAAATGGCTGAAAAAGAAAAAATTCTCGTCGTAGACGACGAGCCGAGTATTCGGAAGTATCTCGGGACGTTGCTGGAAGTCGACGGGTATCAGGTCGATACCGTGGTCTCGGGTACGGAGGCGGTCGCCAAGATCGAAGCCGGCGAGCGTCCGGATTTCATTATCCTGGACGTGCTGATGCCCGAGCTGAACGGTCTTGAGACGTTGAAGCAGCTGATGCAAATCGACAGGTCGCTCAACGTCGTCATGCTTTCCTGCTCGAATGAAGTGGGCACGGTCGTCGAGGCCATCCGCCTGGGTGCGCAGGATTACCTCACCAAGCCTTTCGAAAAAGCCGAGCTCGATGTTGCCATGCTGAAGTGCCGCCAAAAACAGCAGCTTCGCGCGGAGAACAAATCTCTGCGAGAGTATTGCGACACGATCACGGAAGATATCTGCTTCCTGGCCGCGAGTCCGCAGATGGTGCGCATTCGCCAGCAGATTCTCCAGATCGCACCGGTCGACGTGCCTGTGTTCATTTACGGGGAAAGCGGCGTCGGCAAGGAAGTTGTCGCGCGCATGATTCATATGCGGTCCACGCGCCGCAGCCAGGCTTTCATCAAGGTCAATTGCGCCGCGTTGCCCGGAGAATTGCTGGAATCCGAACTGTTTGGATTCGAACAAGGCGCCTTCACCGGAGCCGTTCGTTCCAAACCGGGAAAATTCGAACTCGCCAATAAAGGCACCATCTTCCTCGACGAAATTGCGGAGATGAGTCCCCATCTGCAGGCCAAGTTGCTCCACGTTCTCCAGGACCACCAGTACTCACGGCTCGGGGGCCGCAGTCTGATTGAAGTCGACGTACGCGTTTTGGCGGCCACCAACGTGGAAATTCAGGAAGCGATGAAGTCAGGCCGCCTGCGTGAGGATCTGTACTATCGTCTCAACGTGCTGTCCATCAATGTGCCCCCGCTGCGCGAGCGGACGACGGAAATACCTTTGCTCTTTCGCCATTTCCTCCAGAAATACAGCGCAAAATTCAACAAGGAGACCGTGATCCCTTCGCAGCATCTGCTCGAAGCGGCCGTGCGTTATCCGTGGCCGGGAAACTTGCGCGAGCTTGAGAATTTCGTGAAGCGCTACGTCATTCTGGAAGACGACGAGGGCAGTTTCCGCGAACTGCTCGAAATGGCTTCGACGCGCCAGCGAATTTCACCCAGGGAAGAAGTCGCCCCGGTGCGCGAACAGGGTTTGAAGGCGTTGGTGCGCAGCCTCAAAGATGAAGCCGAGATGGAAGCAATCGCCGACGCGCTGGAAAAGACTCGTTGGTGCCGCAAGGATGCCGCCAAGATGCTCGGTATCAGCTACAAAGCGCTCTTGTACAAAATTCGTCAATTCGGATTGGACGCCGATCGCGGCGGACGTGCGATTCCCAAGGAAGTTTCAAAACCGAAAGAGAGTGCTAGCTCCGAACCGGCGCCTGTGGCTCTGGCCCCCGCCGGCCGAAACAGGTAAGGTGGCGGACGAGCGCAACTAATTGCGTATTAGGGATACGCAGATTGCGTGAGTTCGTCATTGCAAGCAAATGTTCGGTTATAGTGAGCAAGTTTTTCGGGCGGGAATTTCCTGAATTCGATATGACAGATTTCGTGATGTTGCTTTTCCCGGTCCGCAACAGAACCTTTCAACTGTTCGAGTGATGGAAGTTAGGGGGCAATTCCAATCTCTACAGTTTACCCACTGGTTGAGAATAAGCTGCCTCCGTTCAAGACTGAATTTGGTGAGGCTTATGTTTTCCACTTTGGAATGCTGATTGCACATACTTGGCCAAACAAGGTGTGTGCGTGAGGTGTGCTTGAGCGACTACGGGGGTCCAGGTAACGATGACTGAGCGACGAACAGCACGCCGATATGATCTTTCTTTACCGGTAATCATTCGGATACCGATCGAGAAAGAGTCCGCGCGCAACGGAAAGACACGGGACATCTCCACCCGTGGCGTATATTTTATGATTGACCAGGACTTGAATGCCGGCGCTGAGCTTGATATCACGCTTACGCTTCCCTCCGAGGTCACGCGAGGCTCGGAAGTGTTTATTCGAGCGATGGGTAAGGTGGTTCGCGTGGAAAAGAAACCGGAGAATGGGTCGACTCGCGTTGGAGTCGCCGCGGTCATCGAACGCTACGAAATAATTCGTAACGAACCCGCTACCATTTGAACTTCACATCGGGCTGCCGATCAATATCGAGGTGTCAGCTAAACGCCTTAGTATCAGGCAGTTACTGGCGCATGCGCCGGCAATTCGCATGCTGATCTATTTGATCTCGTGCTCGCACGCCTGATTCCGCTACATGGACGAATCTTTCAGCGGACTATATAATCCCGCCGCCGGAGGTACAACCGCTTGCCGCGAATTTCCTCGCGGCGCGACCGCAAATGAATTCACGACCGCTGGATCTGTCTATCGTTATCCCTGCGTTTAATGAAGAACGACGTCTGCCGAAAGCCATCGAGCGGATCGGTTCCTATTTAAGCGCTCGCCCGTTGCAGGCTGAGATCCTGGTGGTGGATGACGGGTCGTCCGACGCCACACCAAAATTGATAGAGAGTTATCGCGGGAAATATCCCGGATTGCGCCTGATTGCCAATGGCCGAAATCGCGGGAAGGGATTCAGCGTGCGCCACGGCATGTTGGAAGCTCGTGGGGAAATTGCTCTTTTTACGGATGCCGATCTATCCACACCGATTGAAGAAGCGGATAAGCTGCTCGCCGCGCTGCGCGAAAATGGTTTCGATGCGGCGATCGGTTCGCGCGCATTGGACAGAAGCCTGATCGAAGTTCACCAATCCGCATTTCGCGAGTGGGCGGGCAGGTTTTTTAACCGCATGGCTCGCCAGATCACTGGGATTGAATTTTCCGACACTCAATGCGGTTTCAAGGCGTTTCGACGTGAGCGCACGCAAATTATTTTTGAACAGCAGCGGATCGAGCGTTTCGGATTTGATCCCGAAATTCTGTTTCTGGCGAAGCGGCATGGATTGCGGGTCGCGGAAATTCCCGTGCGATGGTCGCATGACGCAGGTACCAAAGTGAATGTCCTCGAGGATGGGATACGAATGTTCCTGGAATTGCTGGTGATTCGCTGGAATTCTCTGCGAGGATATTATCCTCGGACGCGCCAAAGCCAGCGCCAGGGCGACGGCGCGTAGAGCCAGCGCCCGTAAAGGCGGGCCGTATCGAGTGAACAACGCCGCGGGCAAATTGATTGCGTTTTATGCGCGCGTAACCGATCATAATTTCCGAGTCGGGCTTTCCGAATCGGGAGCGGGCGCTATCGCCGTGACCCGCACGAGCGATTTCCGGAGCATACTGGAGAATTCTGAATCGAGATGAAAGTTTCCGTCGTCATTCCAGTCTATAACGAGCGCGCGTTCATCGAGGAAGTGCTGCTGCGCGTGCAGGCGGTGCCGATCGACAAGGAAATCATCGTTGTGGACGATAAATCCACCGATGGCACCCGTCCGCTGCTCGAGGATCTCGACAATGCACAATCCGAAGGCAAGCGCGACGCCCTGGTGCAAAATGGCAAGGCGCGTCTTTCTCTCCAGAATATCCGCTTTCTTTTCCAAACCGAAAATTGTGGTAAAGGCGCCGCCTTACGCCGAGGCTTCGAAGCGGCCATAGGAGATATCGTGCTGGTTCAGGATGCCGACCTCGAATATAACCCCAAGGATTACGGCGCGCTCCTCGAGCCCATTATTGACGATCGCGCCGATGTGGTCTATGGCTCGCGATTCCTGGGCGGCCCGCAGCGCGTCCATTATTTTTGGCATTATGCCGGCAATAAATTCCTGACGCTGCTCTCAGACATTTTCACCAACCTGAAACTCAGCGACATGGAGACGTGTTACAAAGTCTTTCGCCGCGAAGTTCTGCAGAGCATCAAACTGGAGTCAAACCGATTTGGGTTTGAACCGGAAATCACCGCCAAAATCGCCAAGGGAAACTGGCGGATCTACGAAGTCTCCATCTCCTACGCCGGCCGCACCTACGCGGAAGGAAAAAAAATCACCTGGAAAGACGGACTCTCGACGCTTTGGTGCATCCTGCGATATAACTTGTTTAATTGAGTCTCATACGGAAGGGAATTTCGCTCAGAAATCGTCCGTCAGTTGATGGCAACTGACCAGCCTAAGGGCGACTCTAAATGGATCTTTCAAGTCGGGGAGAATGAGCGTGCAGAAAACTGCCTGATTCATTGCCAATATCGAATCAAAAAATCCTTCAGCTTTTTCTTTCGCGATCGTGGTCCCCGGGCGCGGCGGCAGCTTCGACCTGATTCAGGCGATCCACGAGGGTATTGAGGGCCTGCAGAAGGGATTCGACCAACGGCGGATGATCGCCATTGGTTGATTGCAAAGTTGATTGCAAAGGTGACTGCAGAGGCGACTGCAACGGTGACTGCGAATAGGACTGAGCGGGCGCCCTCTGCGTCGGATCAATGGTGTCAAGATCGAAATCGCGGGCCACTTCTTCCACGATCTCCGGAGGGACTGGGTTGCGCTGGTCCACGTAGGAGCTCACCAGAGAGTGTTCGCATAGCAGGTTAGTGACTCTGGGGATTCCGTGCGCGAAGCGGTGCACGGCGGCAATCGCTTCCTCCTCAAAAATATCGGTATTTTCCGCACCGGCGATGCGCAGGCGTTCGTGGATGTACCCTCGAGTCTCTTCGAGAGTGAGCTGGCGCGTCTTGGCGCGCAGCGTGATGCGCTGGCGGAGTTGCCGGAGTTCCGGCTGGTTGAGTTTATGTTCCAGCTCCGGCTGTCCGGAGAGCACGATCTGCAGCAATTTTTCGGTGGAAGTTTCCAGGTTGGTCAGCAGCCGTATTTCTTCCAGCATCTGCGGCGACAGATTCTGCGCCTCGTCGACAATCAAAACGGCGCGTTCACCCGCCTGGTAACGCTCCAGAAGCCATTGGTTCAGCTTGAGGAGCATTTGGCCTTTCTGCCGTGAGTCGCAGGGAATACCGAAATCGGCCATCATAAAATCGAAAAACTGCGAGACGCTGAGCCGGGGGTTGAAGACAAATGCGGTGGAAACGCCCTCTTTGTGCAGCCATTCCAGCAACTTGTTGATGAGTGTGGTTTTCCCGGTGCCAACTTCGCCGGTCAACAGGATAAAGCCCTTGCGGGTCTCAATGCCGTACGTCAAGCATGCCAGCGCCTCCTGCGTATTATGCGTGAGGAATAAATAGCGCGGGTCCGGATTGACGTTGAACGGATTTTCTTTGAGTCCGAAGAACTTCTTATACATTCCAAGTGGCCTCAGGCTGCAGTTGCAAATCGCGGATGCTGGCGTCCATGTTCATAATTATGCTCTCATTCCGCCAGCGGTTGCCAGCATACGTTGAATGGCCCGTATCCTGAATTACCTCACATTACTCAACTTTACTCGATAGGGCGAAGATGCCAGTTTACGGACATGCCGAACGATTGTTGAAGCCCTGTTGCGCCGAGCCCACCAGCAATCGGGGAGACCCCGGGATTGGCCTGTTTCAGCAGACTATAGTTGAAGCCAACTTCCATATGGCGACCCATCTGATGGCCCACATTGGCGCCCACAAACCAGGTATTGAAATTGGTCGTTGCTGCGCCGGTAGGAGCCAGGCTGGTGTTGAATGCGTAGCCCCCATTCGCAGAACCCGACCAGAATCGCGCGAACTGATGATGGAGCGTCCCGCTCACCGTATTGCTTTTCGCGCCCAATAATACGCCCGAACCTCCGCTGAGTCCTCGCGCATACGCCAGCGAAAGTCCGGAACGCCGGCGCTCATACGTCAGCGCGCTATTGACGGACCACGTCCAAACCTGGAAGTTCCCGCTTCCGGCGCCCGAAACACGGATTTGTTCCGGCCCGGCGGCGGCTTGAAAAGCCAGGCGGCCAGTAATCTTTCTTCCAAAAGCGAGGTCGGCCAGATAATCCGAGGTTGAAATCGCGGTTCCACTGTAATCAATCTTGCCGTAGCGTCCGAGGACAGCAATCGAGTTTTTTGGATCCAGCAGGTAATCGTAGCCGGCTTGCGCATTGATCATGTGGCTGCTGATGAAACCTGCGTCAGTGAAATGCAAGAGCCCGTATGAGCCGGAGAAAGTAAATACTGAGCGACGGCTGAGAGAGAACTCCGCCTCGCCCAATGCCGTGTTCCGGTAGCGCATCGCCTGATTGGTCTGGATTGTCTCACTCGGCTGAAAACTTTGACTGATACTGGTCAGCGAATTTCCCAAGGAGGAGCTAAATTGCCCGATGAGCCCAGGTCCTCCCATGCCGGTCGCGGCAAATGACGCCCCGGGCGCGGCGGCAAAATCGTCACGAAGATGAAGACGCCAACGCCGCCATACAATATCTTGTGAGACGCTCAGGTCGTGATATGCCAGATTTTGTTGATACCCATAATAAAGGTTTTCACCGCCGTGGTAGCTGGTCGTAAATTGGTAGCGGCCCCAGATTCGGTTGAAATTCAGGCCTCCTCCAATCAGGGATGTCGGGTGAAGATAGTTCTGTCCGTTTGTGCCAGGTACTCCGGTCTGCCCCCAGGAGCTGACGCTAATAGAGGGATCAAAGACGTTGCGCGACTTTTGAAGTGAGCCCACACCGAAATTTTCCGCGCCGGAAAGGGTATTGGTATCCGGTTCGACCTGCGCAGGATCGTAGGGCTGAGCGTCATACGCCGAACTGACGCCGCGCGCGGCGGGAACGGGCGTGCCGCCGTAGCCGCTACCGGCTGCCTGACTTTGCGCATGGGCGGCGCTGAGGCTGAACATGGCGGCAACAACAAAGGCTGTCGCCATCCATATCGATTTCGTTTGCATCTTCATTTCAATCCCCTTACGGGACGACAATTGTGTCGCCCGGTTCCAACTTGATGTTCTGCTCTGAGTTGTCACCCTTGAGGACATCCCGATAATTAAATGGAATTTCGACTTGCTTGCCGTTGCGCATCCGCACGACGTGAATTTTTTTAACGTCGGCGAATGTCGTGAACCCGCCGGCGCTTGACAGCCCCTGTAAAACAGTCATTCCCGGCAGCATCGGAAATGCTCCCGCGCGTAGAACTTCTCCAACAACGAAAACCCGCTGGCTGTTAATCGCCGTGACGATCACCGTCACCTGCGGCCCGTTCAAATACTTCTTCAGTTTCTCCGACACCGATCCCGCCAGTTGTTGCGGCGACAAGCCGGCGGCCTGCACATCATTGATCAAAGGAAGCGAAATTCGGCCATCAGGACGCACCGGCACCACGCGGCTGACATCCGGTTCTTTCCAGACGCTGATGTCCAGCACATCTTCCGGCCCGATCGTATAGGCGGGGTCGGAAGTGGCTGCAATGGGCGCCGCTTTGCTGTCCGACGGCTGCGCGGCATCATTACGGCTCGCGGCCACAGTCGCTTCTTTTTTCTTGTCTTGCGGTGCCGCGTTCGCCATTGCTGCGCCAGCCAGCGCAATCACGGCAAAAAGAATTAATTTTTTGTTCATCTGAATGCTCCTTATTGCCCGTCAGTATTGCCGGGACCGTCGAGACCCAATTGTTTCAATTTATAAAGCAGCGCCTTATAGCTGATTTGCAGCTCACGGGCCGTCCTCTTGCGATTCCAGTGGGTGAGTTCCAATTGCTTCAGGATCATCTCCCGTTCGGCGCGGCGTGACGCCTCGCGAGACGCTACTTTCAAGGATTGTTGTCCGTTTCCGAAAGTCGAACTTTGCGCAAACTCGTTCCCTTTTGGATTTAAGCCATTTTGCAAATCACCGAGCGCGAGTTGTTCGTTTCCCAGGGCCACGATTTTTCGAGCCACGTTTTCAAGTTCGCGGACATTGCCTGGCCAGGAATGCCTCATCAACAGGTCCATTGTTGAAGAACTCAACTGGGGTTCCGGCCAGCCGAACAACGAAGCATATTTCTTGAGGAAAAATTCGAGCAATCCTGAAATATCCTGCTTACGCTCGCGCAGCGGCGGTAAATGTAAACTGACGCCGCTGATTCGATAATAAAGTTCCTGGCGGAAGCGCCCGCTGCGCATTTCGTGTTCAAGGCTGCGCGTCGTCGAGGATATGATCCGCATGCGAACATGATTCTGCGCTTCCATGCCCGGGCCGTCGGCCAACATATCGAGCAAACGCGACTGGCTCGCCAAATCGAGATTGCCGACTTCGTCCAAAAAGAGTGAGCCGCTCGCCGTTTCTCCGTCTCCTGTGCCACGCTCTCCGGAATTCAGGCGCGCGATGAGCGATTCGGCAGTCAAGCCGGCGCAGCCACACTTCACGAATATTCCGTTGGACCGCTCCGAAAGGCGATGAATCTCCAGCGCGATTACTTCTTTTCCAGTGCCGCTTTCTCCCACTAAAAGAACGGGGATATCCGTGGGGGCGATATCGGCAATCGAAAGCTCTAGCGCACGCATCGAGGGACTCGTGCCAGGGACAAAATATTGATTCAGTCCACCACGAGGCGCCAATCCCCCTTCAAAAAGCAGATTTCCATTACTCCGGGTAACCATTCCACCTCTTTTTTGTCGACGGTCTTGGCTAATCAAGAAGCGACAAGCCACATGGATAGCGAAGTGGAAAGAGCAACGTATGGGCCATGCTGAGGGGCCCAGTCGCAACGAGCCTAAATTCCTTCTATCTATCGTATTTTAAGTGAGATATCCGCGTATTCGGGGAGGTCTGGCAGGCCTAAGATTCCAATCAGTTGGGTCATCAGCTACCACATTGTGGTAATCGTTTTCCTCAGCTGCATTCCGACCAGATGCTGACTTTTTTCTGCTAAATACAAGCCCTTGCCACTCAATTACTTGCAGGAGAAGCCAAATAAAGCCCTTAGTCCCTCTTCAACCCAAAGTGTTCTGCTGTGGCTGACGTGGTTGTTGTTAACGTGCGTTTTGAGGGCAGCCCGGCGCGACGTATTTTATAAAGCAAAGCCCGGTAACTGATTTTTAGAGCAGTGGCGGTACGCTTGCGGTTCCAACGATTTGCTTCCAGCACGCTGAGGATAATTTTGCGCTCGAGTTCGTGAACAGCCTGGCGGGTTACTTTCTTCAAATGGATTTGGCCATCCGCCGGCATCTCGGATACCGCATGGGATTGCTCCCAGCTTATTAACTCACTCGACAATGAGTCTTCAGAGCCCAGTATCACATACCGTTCAATCAGGTTTTCGAGTTCACGAATATTTCCCGGCCAAGGGTGTCTTTCCAGCAGCCTCATCACCGCGGGCGAGAGCGGCCGCACCTGAACGTTGTGCCGGGTACGGTGGGCTTGGAGGAAATGGGCAACCAGGCTGACGATATCTCCGCTGCGCGCCCGTAAGGAAGGGAGTTGTATATTCACAACGTTTATGCGGTAAAACAGGTCCTGGCGAAAGCGCCCGTTGACGATTTTCTGCTCCAGGTCGCGATTGGTCGCGCAGATAACGCGCAGTTTAACGTGCATGTCCTCCTGGCCGCCAATTCGGCTGAATTGACCGTCCTGCAGCAATTGCAACAGTTTGGCCTGCAGCGACATGTCGATTTCATCGATGCCATCGAGGAATAACGTGCCTCCATGCGCCTGCTCGACGCGCCCTGCCTTGGCGGAGTAAGCGCCCGTGAAGGCGCCTTTTTCGTAGCCAAACAGCTCGCTTTCCAGGAGAGAGCCCGGAATTGCCGCACAGTTCACTTTCACGAATGCCGCTTCAGGCGCCACGGAACGGTTGTGAATGTAACGAGCCAGCACGCCCTTTCCTGTGCCGCTATCCCCTTGAATCAAAATCGGCACTCCGGAAGAAGCAACTTTGTCCACCTTCTGCTGGATTGCCTGCATTGTGAGGGATGAACCAAAAATAATGGAAGCGGGAGGAAGCAAACTCGTGCGGTCCGACATACCCGAACTGGGAACTGCAGTGGCTGCCATAAATTTGATTTGGCCCCGTCCGACAGAGGCCCCCGAATTTATCAAGTGCACACAATGAGCCAAACTTTGTCCAGTTTTGGCAGCCCGATTGTGTCGAGGTGTGGCCCTGCACGAAATCTAAGTGTTTAATAACAGGAAGGTTGAGGACTTTTTGGTATCAGAACTAATGGGAGTGTCTATCCAGGCGTGCCTGTGGAAGCGGCGAATCGAGGAAAAGATTTTCCCGTCCGGTGCATGGAAGTTCCAAATTAGGTTATTTTGGTATTGCCCGATTGCTTAATCCTGATCGCTTAATGGTGATGCTCCTCGCCTGTCTCCAGGGGCGCGCCAACCGATTGCGACCACGCACAAATCGTATCTATCTCCTGACTGGAGAGTCGAGACTCTTTGTGCAGCAAGCGGTAGGACAATAGGGGCATCCCCTTTTCCCGGACTTCTTTACAGATCAGGCTGAGGTGCTCGGCGGCCTCCTTTGGACTTTTCTGTGCCTCCCAATCCTGAAAGTTGATATGGCTTCGGCCGGTCTTAACGTCGTCGACAACGACCCAGGAGATTGGTGCAACGTGGCTGTACCAGGGCCACACGGTCTGGCTGGAATGGCAGTCGGCGCAGGCTCTGTTCAAGATTGCCGAGACATTCTGGGGCACTTGAACGTGCGCCTGCAGCGATCGTGACGGCACGACCGGCGGATTCGTTCGCTTCGGTTGCACGAATTGGGCGATCAAAAAGAGGGCCACCAATACCGTTACCAGTATCTTCACCCGAAACCAATTCATCGAAAAATTCCCTTTCATTGCGTACTCCCGCGAACAGGGTTGCGTGCGCCCTCAATTCTCTTCCTGGGGAAAATTCCAATTCAACCATAGTTTAACCTTTCCCTTCCATTTCCCCAATCTGGTCTGTTTCAGTATGAATTCAAGCGGTAAGGAGAACTCTATTTGCTAAAACTTCAAGCGCTGTCTGTTAGTGTGCTGGAGGCAGCCGGTGAACTCGCCGGCATTGTATCGCATTGCGATATTTCAAATGAGGTGACGGCAGAGAACAAATGTTTGAGTCATTCTTGTTTCCGTAAAGATGAAGACTGATTTTCCCCCTCAGGGCGATCGTCAACTTCTCTCGACAGAACTTTCATTAATTGGTTCAGCCGCGCACGCGCTTCCGGATTCATGCCCGTAAATTCAATGCCCATGCCTTTGCCCGGCTGAGAATCGCGGATCATCGCCCGCGCGCGAACATCGCCGCCAGGCACTTCGAAAATCAACTGGATCACATCTCCGACGGGAGGAGGCTTGGGAGTCGAAATGAAAAGGCCGCCCAGGGCCAATACGCGCACGCGCGAAACCTTACGAATACCGTAATGTTGCCAGGCCACGAGCATTCCTTTTGGCAACTCAACACGAGTGTAACGGCGGCTCTTCTCTTTGGTAGGCATGATCGGTCCGCACCTCACAGAGACTAACCGGGAGAAAAAATGGTCGCTATTCAGTGAACACAATGCCGACCGCCGTGCGATCTTTTTCGGCTTCGGCTTCGATGCGGACGACGTAGCCGCGCAGGCGCAGGGGGCCGTCCTTGGCGCCGCCGATTCCGGGATTATCGAGTTGGACTTGCAGTTCGGACTGCAGCTTCGGACTGTGATCCAGATAAATCAACGCGCCATGAAGGCTCAGATCCCTGATCACGGTCTCTTCTTCAAAGGCCATGCCGGTGTCAGTGAAGCCGGTAACCATGGCCCGGAAATGAGTGTCGCGGCGCAGGCCTTCGCGCACGGCGGGAATCACCACGTCCAGATTGCTGTCGCCTAAAGTCATCACCATTCCTTCGGCGGCAGCCCACACGTTGGAAAATTTATCGCGCGCTTCGCGCAGGATGTTGTCAACATTCTTGTCGCTGGAATCCGGATCATGATGAAACAGGACCAGATTCTTGACGCCCACTTCCGCGGCGATTTTCACACCCTCGAGCCAGGAAGAGTGTCCCCACCCCTTGCGCGTGGTGGCGAGTTGTTCGGGAGTGAACTGCGCGTCGTTGATGAAAATATCCGCGCCCTCCGCGAGTTGCCGAAGGCTCTGGTCGAGCTTGGGATCGCCCGGCTCGTTGTCAGTGGCATAAACGATCGATCCGGCGGATGTATCAAAGCGAAAGCCCAGGCAGCCTTGTGGATGGTGCAACCAGGTCGCCTTTACACGCGCGCCCGGAACGTCAAACTGATCTCCTCCGGCGACTTCGGTAAAATTGCGTCGCGCGGACATCGCGCTGATATCGACGGGGAAATAAGGGTGTGCCATCTGCGCTTCGAACACGCGCTTCAAACTGTCACGTCCGAGATACTCCGAGCGAAAACTATAAAATTGCAGACAGTTCTGCTCCACATAGAGCGGAGAAAAAAAAGGAATTCCTTGAATGTGATCCCAGTGGTAGTGGGTCACAAAAATGTGCGGTTCGATGCGGCTGGATTCCGGCTCCGATTCCAAATACCGTCCGAGCATGCGCAGCCCGGTTCCACAATCCAGAATGACTCGCGCCCCTTGCGGCGTGGTGAGTTCCACACATGCTGTATTTCCGCCGTAACGCCAGGTGGCTTTGTCCACAGTCGGCGTCGACCCGCGAACGCCCCAAAACCGGAGTGTCGCCACAGGTTCGGACGCACTCTTGCGTGATGGCTTGGCCATCGGTTCAGCCGCGATGGATTTGACGGGAGGCACAGGAGTTAGAATAGATGGCAATTTTTCATACTATGGACCACGTCGAATGAAGTCAATTAACTTCCCTCCGAGATGTGCGAGAACTGTAAGTATCGTATGAGAGGCGCGGTTCCCCGATGCATCGCAGGCTATGTGCCTGTATAATAAGGAAATGCACGTCCACGCGCATGGCCGCGATCATGCCGGCAGCCACACGCACACGAATATTGGTACGGGAGTGCTCGCCGGAGCGGTGGCAGCTACAGCAGTGCTGGTTGCGGCGGAACTGCTGGGCGGTTACCTGGGACACTCTATTTCCTTGGTCAGCGACGCGCTGCACAATCTCTCCGACATTCCCACGATGTTGATTTCCTGGTTTGCATTGCGCTGGGCTACGCGTCCCGCGGATCATGAGCGAACCTACGGCTACCAGCGCGCGGGCGTTCTGGCGGCATTCACCAATGCCATCCTGCTGATCGTGGTTGCGCTGGGCCTGTTCTGGGAAGCGTTCCAGCGTTTTCTACATCCGGTCGCCGTCCATGAGGGGTGGATGATTGGGGTCTCGCTGCTGGCGCTGGCAATTAATGGTGGAATTACGCTCGCGCTGGTCCGTAATCGCGGCGATCTCAACATTCGCAGCTTGCTGTTACACAATTTCGGCGACGCGATTTCGAATATCGGGATCCTTGCAGGCGCCGTAGCGATTCGAATGACGGGTGCGGAGTGGCTGGACCCGGCGATCGGCCTGGTCATCGCCGCGCTCGTGCTTTGGTCCACGAATGGTCTCTTACGCGAGGCCGGAAATATTCTGCTCGAAGGGCTGCCCAAAGGCATGCAACTCGAATCCGTGGCTCGCTCGATCCTGAGTATCAGCGGAGTTCAGGAAGTTCATGACATCCACGTATGGACGATTGGCACCGATCTGCGCGCGCTCTCCTGCCACGTGCGCATTCCCGACATGCATATGGACGAAAGCGAAAAAATCCTGAAGGGCATATTGGAACGTCTTAATTCTGATTTTCACATTACTCATACAACAGTGCAGTTCGAACGCGCGGGCTTGCCGCAGGACGCCGGTTACCACATGCCGCAGCCTTTGCAGTCTTCGAAATAAATTTGCGGGGGAGAGAAAAGTTAAAAAGAAGCAGAAGGTGAGGTTTGCCCGGGAACGCCAATCTCCCGATTGGCGATTTGCGCGCCGCCAATCGGGAGATTGGCGTTCCCGGGGAAAAGCCTTAATTGTGAAATTGTAGAGTGGTGCCGCGGGCTTCGTTCATTTGCTGCGTTGCGGCGGTGTCCAGTTCACTCAGCGGCAGGACCCGGCGGATTCCCTCCGGAGTAACGTACTGCACTTGAGTTCCCGTCACGGAAAATACGGAGGCAAACAGAACTCTTCCGTCACGCCTCACCAGAATGAATTCTCCTACTTCGCGCACAGGGGCTGGAGGAGGTGCGGGTTGCGCTGCTTGAGGAATCGTGTCCGGGGACGGAGCAGCCGACTGCTCGACCGGAGCCGCAGGGACGGGTTGTTGAATCACGATAACCTGGGGCTGTTGTTGCTGTTGTGGCTCCTGCTGGTAATCCGAAAAGTCGGAGTAATAGGGAAATCCGCCAAACAAGATGCCTGCACCAAAATTACCACCAAAATCACGATGATGGCGCATGCCGCTGCCGAAACCGGGAGGGTTGCCGCGGAAATTTCCGCCGACTGCGGCCAAGTGGGGATAGTCAAATCCCAATCCCGGCACTCCGTTCTCGCCTGTAAAGTTAAACGAGTTTGCAAAAGAGCCTGCGCCGGATGCATTGCGGCCGCTGGGCGATATTTGAATCACCGTGGCTTGGCGTGCCGACCGGGCGCCAGAAGAAATGGGCGCAACAGAGGAGCCGGATGCCCTCCCCATGCTTGCTACGGGCATGGGCGCTACGCGAGCCGGCATAACACGTGAACCGCCGCCGCGCGTCTGCGCTTCGACGGCAAGGCAACCGAGAAACATTGCCACGACCGCGAAGGCGAGTTGGAAGTTCCTGGTCATTACTTTCACCTACTTAACAAGATGCTCCAAGCACCCTGGTGGTTGCAGCATATTTGAGCCTCCGGACGGAAATGGAAGGCGCTGAGAGAAAGACCTCTCTCGGCGTTGCGGCCGCATCCTTCGCTCTCAAAACGGAAGAGTAAAACCCTCGCGATCTTGTACGGATTTCGCGTCCTGAGCCGACGCGATTCCCCCAAACAGCGCCATAACAGCCGCAATCAATATTTTTTTGGCCATAGAACCTCCTGAAGTCTTCCGTTCGTACCACCCAGTTATCGCGGATG
>Ga0137415_10002125_pt1 | contig 19694 bp, 22 predicted proteins | sample CZODoug3_1_1_16f_FD_183082 | JGI IMG/M metagenome (GOLD analysis project Ga0137415, IMG submission 183082) | Vadose zone soil fungal communities from Angelo Coast Range Reserve, California, USA - CZODoug3_1_1_16fungal (Hybrid Assembly) | ecosystem: Environmental > Terrestrial > Soil > Vadose...
CGGGGGCCGGCTCGAGTAGCGCTGCGGCCGATCGACGCGCAGGTGCCCGCTCTGCTTGTCCAGCTCGTACTTGACCGTGTCGGTCGGAACGATCTCGATGTAGGCCTGCACCACGCCGGCCGGATCCCCCGGCGCCACGCCATGCCAGGGATGCGCCTGGAACATGGTCCGGACCAGCTTCTCCAACTCGTCGGTCACGACCCCGTGCGCCTATCACGGCGACAATGCGTGGTAAACAGACGCCGCCATGGCCAGCACGTTCGAGACCAAAGGACGCCCGTCACGGCAAGACGCGCTCGACTACCATTCCGGAGGTCGGAAGGGAAAGATCGAGATCGTCCCGACCAAGCCGGTGGCAACCTCGCGGGACCTGTCGCTCGCCTACAGCCCGGGCGTCGCCGAACCCTGCCTGGAGATCGCCCGGGACCCGGACCTCTCCTACAAGTACACGGTCCGGGGAAACCTGGTGGCGGTGATCACCAACGGCACTGCCGTGCTCGGGCTGGGAGACATCGGCGCCTACGCTTCGAAGCCCGTGATGGAGGGCAAAGGAGTCCTCTTCAAGAAGTTCGCGGACATCGACGTCTTCGACATCGAGGTGGACGCGAAGGACATCGAAACCTTCTGCAAGGTGGTGAAGGCGCTCGAGCCCACCTTCGGCGGCATGAACCTCGAGGACGTGAAGAGCCCGGAGTGCTTCATCATCGAGCGGCGGCTGCGCAGCGAGATGCAGGTTCCGGTGTTCCACGACGATCAGCACGGCACCGCGATCATCACCGGCGCCGCGCTGATCAATGCGCTGGAACTCGCCGGCAAGCGGGCCGCGGACGTGAAGGTGGTATTCGTCGGCGCCGGGGCGGCAGCGGTGGGCTGCGCCGAGCAGTACGTGAAGCTCGGGGTGCCCCGCGAGCACATCTTCATGTGCGACAAGTTCGGGCTCGTCTACCACGGACGCCCCGAGGACATGGACGAGTGGAAAGGGGTCTTCGCGCAGGGCAAGCAGCCGCGCACGCTGGCCGAGGTGATCAAGGGCGCCGACGTGGTCGTCGGACTCTCGACCAAAGGCGTGATCTCGAAGGAGATGGTGGCGACGCTGGCCCCGAATCCGATCCTCTTCGCGCTCGCGAATCCGGTGCCGGAGATCCTGCCCGAGGAAGCGCAGTCGGTGCGCTCGGACATCATCATGGCGACCGGACGCAGCGACTATCCCAACCAGGTCAACAACGTTCTCGGGTTTCCCGGCATCTTCCGCGGCGCGCTCGACGTGCGGGCCAAGGCGATCAACGACGAGATGAAGCTGGCTGCCTCCCGGGCGCTGGCGGAGCTGGCACGGCAGGACGTTCCCGAGAGCGTCAGCGCGGCGTACGGCGGGCAGGTGTTCAGCTTCGGGCGCGACTACATCATTCCCAAACCGTTCGACCCGCGCGTCCTGATCGCCGTCGCCCCGGCGGTTGCGCAGGCGGCGATCGAATCGGGAGTGGCGCGCGTGAAGGTCGACCGGGCGACCTACGCGGAAACGCTGCGCCGCCGGCAAGGGCGCACGTACGAGGTGATGAGCGTCGTCGTTTCGCGTGCCCGGCGGCGCATGACCCGCATCGCGTTCCCCGAGGGGAATCACCCTCGCATCCTGCGGGCGGCGCAGGAGCTCCTGGAGGAGCGCATCTGCACCCCGGTGCTGCTGGGCAACTGCGACCACATCCGCGAGCAGGCGCGGGAGGCGCACCTCGCCGCCATCGACGAGCTCGAGATCATCGATCCGATTCGCAGCGATCGGCTCGAGGTGTACGCGCGCGCCTTCTACGAGCTGCGGCAGAGATCGGGAATCTCCTGGGCGGAGGCGCTGTACCGGATCCGGCAGCGGAACACGTTCGCGGCGATGATGCTGCGCGACGGGGCCGTCGACGGGTTGGTCACCGGGCTGACCCGGACGTATCCGGAGGCGATCCGACCGGCGCTGGAGATCGTACGCACGCAGCAGGGCCGGCGCGCATCGGGCACGTACATCGTCGCGTTCAAGGAGTCGCTGAAGCTGTTCGCGGACTGCACGGTCAACGCGGATCCGACGGCGGAGGAGTTGGCGGACATCGCGATCTCCACTGCGGAGCTGGCGCGGGCGTTCGAGCTGACGCCGCGGATCGCGATGCTGTCGTATTCGAACTTCGGCACCGATCGGGGCGGCTCGCCGGCGAAGGTGCGGCGGGCGGTGGAGCTGGTGCGGGCCCGCCGCCCGGACCTGGAAGTCGAGGGCGAGATGCAGGTGGACCCGGCGGTGGTGCGCTCGGTCCGCGAGACGGAATTCCCCTTCGCCCGCCTGAGCGGGGATGCGAACGTGCTCATCTTCCCCGATCTGAACAGCGGGAACATCGGTTACAAGCTGCTCTGGCGGCTCGGCGGGGCTGAGGTGATCGGGCCGGTGCTGATGGGGATGGCGAAGCCGGTGAACGTCCTGCAGCAGGGCGCTTCCGTGCAGGACGTCGTGAACCTCGCAGCGATGACCGCCGTCCGCGCGCAAGGCGAGCTCACGTACTGACTAGAACTGATTTCCAACCCATGCCGGCAAAGGTTCGCGCTCAATCGGAGATTAGTCGCCAAGCCGCCTTTGGCGGCCGCGACTAATCTCCGCCCGCGTGCGGGGCCCTGCTGCTCTCCGCCCGCCGCACGGCGTCCTGGGTTCGCGCGCGGTGCTCGTCGCTGTCCGGATCGTCGTATCGGCAGACCTCCTCCGCGATGTTGCTGCCGGTCGTGCGCTCCCTTTCGCAGATGAAGCGCGGGTCGTGCGTCACGTCCACCTTGCCGCTCGCGGCATTCGCTTGCGTTCTGTTCAACTGCTTCCTGCTGGAGGCGCAGCCCGTCAGCAAGAGAACCACGACCGCTCCGCACACCCTTGACCGCGACATTCCCCTCTCCTTGTTTCCCGAACGGCGCGCAACTTATTGTGCGCGACGCCCGGATGCAAATCGCGACTGTGTCCGGCTATAGGGAACGCGACGGACCGACGGAGGGCACGCGCCACGTGACCGTCCCCGCCGGGCAGCGTAGTACCCTGCCGGACATGTTCCGGAGGTTGGCACAGGCCGCGATCGTTCTCGCCGCCCTGGCGCTCCTGGCGTTTACCTGGCATTGCGACGAGGCCTGGTTCGACAAGCACGTCTTCCTGCCCCAGCAGTTTTTCATCCCGGCGAGTCGCGGCATCGTCTTCTGGTCCCGCACCATGGCGGCCGCTTCGGCTTCGATCCTGTTGCTTCTGGTTCCCTTCTTGCCGCGCGGCGCTTCGGCGCGCCGCCTGCTGGTGGCCGTGCTGCTGACCCTGCCCGCCGCAGAAGGCCTGCTTCGATGGCGCATGGACCGGCTGATCCGCCCTGACCTGCTCACGGCGATGGACGCGCTCACCGCCTCGCACCCGCGATACGGCATCACTCTCGCCGCCTCCATCGATCGCGTTCAGCCCCTGTCGGGACGCCCGATCCGCTTCCGCACGGACGGCGAGGGCCGGCGGATCTCCGATGCCGCAGTCGACCCGGCATTGCCGTCGCTGGTCTTCACCGGCGAGTCCACGGTGGCGGGATTCGGCCTGCAGTGGGAGGAGAGCTTTCCTGCGCTGCTCGGAGCGCGCCTCCAGCTCCAGGTGGTCAACCTCGCCAGCCCCGCCTATCGGGAGGATCAATCCTGGTTGCGGCTGAAGGACGCGCTGCCGAGGCTCGAGCATCCTGTCGCAGTCATCGGGGTCTTCATGCCCGGCCTCGTCGGCCGCAGCTTCGCCGGCCAGCGCCATCCGCGAGCGCGCCCGTCGCCGTCGGGAGGGGTCGAGACCGTGCCCCCGGAGCCTCCGACCTTCCTGCAACAGTCGGGCATGTACCGGCTCTGGCGTCACCTCTACTGGTCGGACGCCGAGGTCGAGGAAGGGCTGCGCTCGCTCGCGGTGGTCCTGCGGGACATGGCGGCCCTCGCCAATGCGCGCGGGGCGCCCTGCATCTTCCTCGTCACCGGGCGGACGCCGCAGTGGATGCTGCGCGAGCTGTTCGAGGCGCCCGCGCTCGACTACGTCGTCGTCGAGGTGTTGGAGAAGGAGTTGCTCGCCGAGGGCCACCCCGGTCCGGCAGGCAGCATCCGAATCGCTGATGCGCTGGAGGCGCGCCTGCGCACCAGGATCGCAAACCGGTGATGAAGCGGCACTCTGGAGTTGGCGTTATCCTGCACCGACTTCAAGGAGGAACGATGCTCTTCCGCAAGCTCTTCCGGATGCTCGTGCTCGGCGGCGCCGCCATGGGTGCAAACGCGGGCTGCTCCGCTGCGCAGGCCCAGCAGGCGGCCGAGAAGAAGCAGGACGCCCGAGCGGCAGCCGACGGCGGGACCGGCGCGACCCAGAGTTCAGACGCCAAAGCCGACGCCGGCTCCGGGGTCGAAGGCTGGTGACGGAGACACAGCGCCGCCTGGTGGCGGAAGCGTGGGCCTTCCGTACCCGGGTCGAGCGCGAAGCGGCTGCCAGGTTCATCCGGCTGGCGACGGAGATCTCGCGCTTCGACCCGCACTCGCCCGTGCCCGCGCTGATGCGGCGCGCGGCCGAGGACGAGCACCGGCATGCGGCGCTATGCGGCGGGCTCGCCGCCGCCTACGGCACTCCGGCGACCGCTTCCGCGAACGAGGTGCCGATCGCGCCGCGGGCCCTGGGAGCGCGGGCAGCCGTCCTCTACGAAGTGGTCGCCGCCTGCTGCATCACGGAGACCGAGAGCGTCGCGACCTTGACCTCTCTGCTTGCGGAAGAGGTCGACCCCGGCGTGGAGAAAGTGCTTCGCGCGATCGCCAGGGACGAGGTCGTTCACGGCAGGATGGGCTGGGCGCACCTCGCGCGCGAATCAGCCGGATACGACGTCTCGTTTCTCTCCTCGTGGATTCCGGCGATGCTCTCCGCCTCGGTCGAGGAGACCCTGTTCTCCCATCTGGATGTGACCCCGGAGGATCCGGATCTGCTGCGCCACGGCGTCCTGCCGCCTTCGCAGAAGAGGGCCATCTTCGCGCGCACGCTGGAAGAAGTCGTCGTGCCGGGGCTGGAGCAGTTCGGCATCGACGGCAGTCCGGCCCGCGCCTGGCTCTGCGCGCGCATCCGCTGATCGATCGCAGGACGTCCGGCCGGGAGCAATCCTGTCCACAATCGGCGGCGCCGCGCGACCGCTCGTGTTAGCGTCCGCCGCGTGCGTCCCGTCCCCTCCAGGCTCGACCGGATGCTCAAGCCGCTGCATCGCTGGATCTGGGCTGACGCCCGGCGCCGCGGGCGCAAGTTGCTGCGGTTCGCAGAGACCGAGGCGGACGGCGGCCGCGATCTGGCCCGCGCCGCCGAGCTGACGCGGGACACGGTCTTGCGCCGGCTCTACTTCCGCCACGCCGGAGACGAGCAGCGGCATGCCGATCTGTTCGGGCGCCGCGCCCGCGAGTTGCTTGCAGTGCCATGCGGCGCTAGCGCCTTCGAGGCGAACTGGCTTGCTCCCGGCGAACGCGGGCTCGATGACCTGCGGGTGGAGGAGGAAGCCGATGAGACGCTCCTCGCATACCTGCATCTCTCCGAGCGCGCAGCGGCAGGCCGCTTCGCGGCCTACGCAGAGGTGCTGGAGGCCGATCCACAGACCCGAGCGCTCTTCGCCCGCATTCTCGAAGACGAGGCGTTTCACATGACGTACACCCGCAAGCAACTGGCGCGGCTCTCTCCGCACAAGCAGGGCGTTCGTCTCTGGCAAGCGCGCGCTGCCAGGCTCTGGAACGCATATCTGCGCCTCGCTGCGAAGGTCGCCGCAATGCTCGGTCACCTCTTCCTGCTGCTGCAGTACTTCCTGCTCCTGCCCCCGTTCGCAGTGCTCGCCAAGCGCGCCGCACGGTCCGAGCCACAGGGCTTCGCCGCGGCGCGCCGTCCGACTCCCATGAAGAGCCAGTACTGATGCGCATCCTCGGCATCTCCGCGCACTACCACGACTCGGCGGCCGCGTTGCTGGTCGACGGCGTGCCGATCTGCGCGGTGCAGGAAGAGCGCCTCTCGCGCCGCAAGAACGACCCCGGGTTCCCGCTCTGCGCCATCGAATGGTGCCTCGAGCAGGCGCGCATCGAGCCCGAGCAGCTCGATGCAGTGGTCTTCTACGAAAAGCCGATGCTCAAGTTCGATCGGATCCTGACGATGGCCCTGCGCGGGTTCCCCCGCACCTGGCGCAGCTTTCCGCGCGCGATGCAGAACTCGCTGGGCGGCAAGCTCTGGGTCAAGGGGATCATCGCCTCGCGGCTCGGCGTCCGAGCGGAACGGATCCTGTTCTGCGAGCACCATCAATCCCATGCCGCGGCCGCGTTCCTCACCGCTCCGGTGCAGCGAGCCGCCATCCTCACCGCCGACGGCGTCGGCGAGTGGGCGACGCTGACCCTCGGCCAGGGTGAAATCGACGGCCGGGGACAGGCGCGATTGGAGATCGCGCGCGAGCTGCGCTTTCCGCACTCGCTCGGGATGCTCTACTCGACGTTCACCGCCTACCTCGGCTTCCCGGTGAACGAGGGCGAGTACAAGGTGATGGGCCTCGCCGCGTACGGCCGACCGGCGTACGAGGAGCTGCTCTGGCGCATCGTGCGCCGCACTGCGGACGGCGGGATCGCGCTCGATCTCTCGTACTTCGACTTTCACGAGGGCGCCCGGCAGAGCTGGTCGCCCAAGCTCGTCGCCGAGCTGGGACCTCCGCGCCATGCCTGGCAGGGCATCGACCCGTCGACGGCGGATGGCCAGCGCTACGCCGATATCGCCGCGAGCGTGCAGCGGGTACTGGAGGAGATCCTCGTCGACCTTGCCCGCCGGCTGCAGCGCGAGACCGGCCTCGAGGATCTCTGCCTCGGCGGCGGCGTCGCCCTGAACGGCGTCGCCAACGCGCGAATCCTGCGCGAATCCGGATTCAACAATCTCTACGTCCCACCCGCGCCGGGCGATGCCGGATGCGCCTTGGGCGCGGCGCTCTACGCCGATCGGATCCATTTCGGGCGTCCGCACGTCACGCTCCCCGATCATCCGTACTGGGGACCGGTGGTGGACGGCGGCGAGCTGACGCGTATCGCCGCCGAGGACGGCCTGGAAACGCAGCGTCTCAGCGAGTCGCAGCTGCTGCGGCGGGTCGCCGCAGAGCTCGCGCAGGGCCGGATCGTGGGGTGGATGCAGGGGGCCTGCGAGCTAGGGCCGCGCGCGCTCGGCAACCGGAGCATCCTCGCGGCGCCGCACGAGCCCGCGATGCGCGAGCGGCTCAACCGCTCCATCAAGTACCGCGAGGAATTTCGTCCATTCGCCCCGGCCGTCCCGATCGACCAGGCGGATCGTTATTTCGAGGTTCCGCCGGGTGGACTGCGGCTGGGGCGCTACATGTCCGGCGTCTTTGCCGTGCGGCCGCAATGGCGCGAGAAGCTCGCGGCGATCACGCACGTGGACGGCACCGCGCGTCTGCAGGCCGTCGATCGCGCGATGGCGCCGCGCTTCCATGCGCTGCTCGAGGCATACGGCGAGCGGACCGGCATTCCCATCCTGCTGAACACCAGCTTCAACCTGTCCGGCGAACCCATCGTCAATCGAGCCGTCGAAGGCTACTCCACGTTCCGCCGGAGCGGCATCGATCTCCTGGTCGCCGGAGATGCCCTGGTGACGAAGCGTCGCGCCGCGGAAGCGCTTCCGGAGGTCGCATGATCCGCCGTCGGAGCAGGCTGGCGCGAACCTGGCTCATGCTTGCGAACGCGGCGCCGACCATCGTCGATGGAGCGCGCGGCTTGTGGCGCAGCGGTTCCGGCCGCAAATGGCTCACGCCGCTGCTCGTCTTCCTCTGCGCGACGGGACTGATCCTGATCGTCAGCGCCACGGTGGAGGCGCTGGCCCCGTTCCTCTATGCCATCTTTTGACGATCTCCTCGCCTGCCCGCGCTGCGGCGGCCTGCTGCGGGCGCTGCGCTGCGAGGCGTGTCCCGCGCAATATGACGCGCCCGGCGGGATCCCGGATCTCCGGCTGCCCGCCGACGCACGCACGGAGCAGGTTCGCGGCTTCTACATGGCAGCGCCGTTCCCGGGCTATGCGCCGGAAGAGACCTATTGCGGTCTACGGGCTCGCGCTTCGCGAAGCCCGTTTGCGCGCAGCCTCGACGCGGCGATTCCCGCAGACGGCACCGTGCTGGAGATGGGCTGCGGCACCGGGCAGCTCAGCCTGTTCCTCGCGAGCGCGGACCGCGTGGTGGTGGGCGCGGATCTGAGCCGCGCGTCGCTGGAGCTCGCCCGAGGCGCGGCGGAGCGATTCGGCGTCGGCGGCGCGCGATTCCTGGAGACCGACGTTCGCGCTCCCGGGCTGCGCAGGGAAGGTTTCGACGTCGTGATCTGCAACGGCGTGCTGCACCACACACCTGATCCCCGCGCCTCCTTCGCTGCGCTTTCACGGCTGGTGCGCCCGGGCGGCATCGTCGTCGTCGGCGTCTACAATGCGGTGGCGCGGATGCCGGTGCGCGCGCGGAGGTTGGTCGCGCGCCTGAGCGGTTATCGCTGGATTCCCGGCGACCCGGTGCTCCGCGAACGGCAAAGCGAGCCAGGGCGGCGCGAGGCGTGGGTTCGCGATCAATACCAGCACATCGAAGAGCACCGGCACACGATCGGCGAGGTGCGCGCCTGGTTCCGGGACGCGGGGCTCACCTGGGTGCGCGCGTATCCGAGCACGCTGCTCGGCGGAGAAGCGAACGAGATGTTCGCGCAGGAGGACGACTGGGGCCTCGAGCGGGCACTGGCGCAAGTCGTGTGGATGCGGACCCTGGGACGTGAAGGCGGAGTGTTCGCCGCCGTCGGAGCGAAGCCCTGCTGATGAGTGCTGCCGCTGGTGCATGGATTCTCGGGAGGCTTTCCCGAGGACGATCTGCGGAAGGCGGGATGCGTCGCGATCTACCGCGATCCCGCGGACCTGCTGGCCAGGCTCGACGAATCGCCGATCGTCCGCTGAGCCCAGCGCGCGAACGTTCGCGCCAGCTCGGCGAGCACCTCCTCATCCGTGCGGCCGCTGCCCTTGCGCACATGGAACGAATGGTCCGCGTCGTCGACGACGTGGAGCGTCGCCCTGGCCAGCCCGCCGATCACCGGCCGCAGCAGGGCCAGATCTGCGAGGTCGTCGCGCGTCCCTTGCAGGAAGAGCATCGGGACTCGAACGTTCGCCAGGTGTTCCGCCCGCTCGACGCCGGGCTTCCCCGCCGGATGCAGGGGAAACCCGACGAAGGAAAGGCCCAGCACTCCCGCGAGCGGCGCGAGCGACTGCGCCTGCGAGGTCATTCGACCTCCCATCGACTTGCCACCGGCGAACAGCGGCAGCCGTTCCCTCGCCCCGACCGCGACCGCTTCGCGGATGCGCTCATGGAGAACGGGCGCCCGATCGATGCGACGTTTCCCCTGCTCCATGTAGGGGAACTCGTACCGGAGCGTCGCGACGCCTTCGGTGGCGAGCGCGCCGGACAGCTTCTCCATGAACGGATGGCGCATGCCGGCGCCGGCGCCGTGCGCGAGGACGTAGAGGCACCAGGACTCCTCTGGCCGTCGCAGGATCACTTCAGCTTCTCCGCCAGCCGCGCGAGCACGGCTTGCAGGTCCGGATTCAGCTCGAGCACCGGGGTGAGCGGGTCCTCCCGCAGCCGCTTCATCCGCGCCGGCGCCGTCTCGAGGGTGAACTTGCCCGGGTCCAGCCTGCCGTTCACCTCGCTCCAGCGCAGCGGCATCGACACGGTCGCCCCCGGGACCGGCCGCGCGCTGAACGGGCCGGCGATGGTCTTCCCGTGTCCGTTCTGCAAGTAGTCGAGGTACACGCGGCCTTTGCGCGACGGGATGTGCCGCTGGGTGGTGCCGATCTTCGGATGCCGCGACTCCACCACCCGCGCGATCAGCTCCGCCAGGGTTGTCGACTGCGCGTGCGTGAGCTGGCCGGCGACGGGCATGAGGACGTGCAGACCCTTCTGCCCGCTGGTCTTGCAGAAGCTGGGCAGCCCGATCTCCTCGCACAGCTCGTGCACCGCGTTCGCCAGCGTCACCACGTCCTCGAACGGAGCGGTCTTCGGGTCGAGATCGATGATGCTCCAGTCCGGGTGCTGCGGCTTCGCCATCCGCGACGCCCAGAGATGGAGCGGAATGGTGCCGAGATTGATCACGTACAAGAGCGTGTCCACGTCCTCGCAGATGAAGAAATCGATGTCGCGCCCGCCCTCCTCGCTCCACACCCGCGCCGTCCTCACCCAGGCGGGAACGTAATCGGGTGCGTCCTTCTGGAAGAAGCTCTTGCCGGCGATGCCGTCCGGATACCGGGTCAGCACCACCGGACGATCGCGCAGGTACGGCATCAGCCAGGGCGAGATTGCCCGGTAGTAGTCGATCAGGTCGCCTTTGGTGTAGCCCTCTTCGGGCCAGAAGACCTTCTCCAGATTGCTGAATGGCACCTCGCGCGGCGCCAGCGTGACCGGCGGCGTGCCCGGCTCGATGCATTCTGTAGCGGCCTTGTCCGTGCGGAACCGCAAGAACGTCGGCTGCCGCAGCAGGCCTTCCTCGGTGATCTCCTTGTAGCGCACCTCGACCACGAGCTTCGGCTGCACCCAGGTATGCCCGGACCCGCCCGGCAGCGGCCCGATGCAGGGCGGCTTGGGCAAGCGCAGCGCCTCCATCTCGGCGCGCGCGGACGTCAGCTCCTTCTCGCTGAAGCCGCCGCCCACCTTCCCGACGTAGACGAATCCTTCCGACTTCTGCACCGCGACGTGGACCGAGCCGAAGCCCGTGCGCGAGCCCTCGGCGTGGGTGAAGCCCACCACGGCGAAGTCGCCAACGCGATCGATTCGGACCTTCTGCCAGTCGCGGAAACGCCCGCTCCGGTACACGGACTGCCCGCGCTTCGCCACGATGCCCTCGAGCCCGAGCTCGCGTACGCTGGCGTAGAGGGCACGGCCGTAGCCTTCGACGTGCTCGACGGCGCGGATCGGTCCCGCCGCCGGCACCAGGCGCAGCAGGAGCTTCTTGCGCTCGACCAGGGGGAGCGAACGCAGGTCGAAGTCCTCGAACGCAAGCAGGTCGAAGAGGAACAGCGTCGCGGGCAGCTCGGCGAACGCCCGCTCGACGTCCCGCGGCGCCGTCAGCAGGGCGCGCTTCTGCAGCCGCTGGAAGACGGGCCGGCCGGTATCGTCCAGCACGACGATCTCTCCGTCGGCGACGAATCGCTCCGCGGGAAGCGCCAGCAGCGTCCGCGCCAGATCGGGGAACACCGCGGTCGCGTCCGCGCCGCGACGATAGAAGATGCGCGGACGAGCGCCGTCCCGGCTGACGATGGAGCGAAACCCGTCGTATTTCAGCTCGAATACCCATTCGGGATCGTCGAAGGGGTCGCTGCGCGGCTCGGCGAGCATCGGCTGCACGTCGTCGCCGGCGACTGGCCGCCGCGGAGCCTTCAGCCGCTCGCAGACGGCGCGCAGCTCGGCCGCCCGCTTGCCGCGCTCGCGCAGCTCGTCCACCGCCAGCCCAGAGAGGATCGATGAATCCTCGTAGGGCTGTGCGACGCCGCGGCGCACGTGGCCGTCGCCGGTCTCCTTGATCAGCAGCCACTCCTTGCCGGTCTCGCCCTTGATCCGGACCAACGTCCACATCCCCTTGAGCTTGAATCCCTTCAGCTCGAACAGGATCTTGCCGGCCTTCGCTCCTTCGCGAGGATCGCCGACCGGCCGCCACAGCCCGCGGTCCCAGACGATCATCGGCCCCGCGCCGTACTCGCCGTCGGGGATCACGCCTTCGAAGTCGGCGTATTCGACCGGGTGGTCCTCGGTCTGCATCGCCAGCCGCTTCTCGGCTGGATCCGGATGCGGGCCCCTCGGCACCGCCCAGGACTTCAGGACTCCGTCCCACTCCAGGCGCAGGTCGTAATGCATGCGCGTAGCGCTATGTTTTTGCACGACAAAAACACCGGGCCGCGCCGCGCCGGAACCCATCGGCTCCGGGGTGCGATCGGGCGAGCGCTTGCGCCGGTATTCATCCAGGAAGTTGGACATTCCCTCGGCCACGTTATCATCCGCGCCCCATGAGACCACTCGCTTCGGGGACCATTTCCTTCGGGCTGGTCTCCATCCCCGTGAAGCTGTTTTCGGCGACGGAGGCCTCGGCCGCCATCTCCTTCAACCTGCTGCACGCGAAATGCGGCGGCCGTGTGAAGCAGCAGTACATCTGCCCGCGCGAGGACAACGTCGTCGTGCCGCGGGAGGAGATGGTGAAGGGGTACGAGTTCGCCAAGGACCGCTACGTCACCTTCACGCCCGAGGAGCTGAAGGCCCTCGAGGAGAAGGCGTCGCAGCAGATCGAGATCGCCGAGTTCGTTCCCAGCGAGAAGATCGATCCGGTCTATTTCGACAAGGCCTACTATCTCGGCCCGGAGAAGGGTGCCGATCGCGCCTACGCACTCCTGGCGGAGGCGATGCGCCGCAGCGGCAAGACGGCGCTGGCGCGCTACGCCGCCCGCGGCAAGCAGTATCTGGTGCAGATCCGGCCGCTGCCCGAAGGCGGCCTGGTGATGCAGAACCTGCTCTACGCGGACGAGGTGCGTGCCTTCAAGGACGTCGGCATCGAGCCGGTCCAGGTGAAGGAGCCGGAGCTGCAGCTGGCGCAGCAGATCATCCAGCAGATCACCACCGACGAATTCAAGCCCGAGAAGTACGAAGACGACGTGCGCAAGCGCATCCAGGAGCAGATCGAGCGCAAGGTCCAGGGTCAGGAGATCCAGATCGAGCAGCCCGCTGCGCCGCAGACGCAGATCATCGATCTGATGGAGGCGCTCAAGGCATCGCTGGCGGCGAAAGGCCTGGCCCCGGCGAGGGAGAGCGCGGCCGCGCCCGATTCCGTCGAGGAGCGCAAGCCGGCCAAGCGCGCCACGCGCGAGGCCAAAGCGGAGAAAAAGGCTTCTTCCAGGAAGTAGCCGGTCATGCGATCTTCGGCCGCGATGGGCGGCTACGGCGCGCGCGAGGTGGCGAAGATGGTCGGCCTCTCCGTGTCCCAGGTGCGCGCATACGTGCGCGCCGGATTCCTCGAGCCGACGCGCGGTCCCCACGGAGAGCTGCGGTTCTCGTTCCAGGACCTGGTGCTTCTCCGCACGGCGAAGGGGCTGGTTTCCGCGCGCATAGCCCCTCGCCGTGTCCGCAGCGCGCTGCGCAAGCTCAAGGAGCAGCTTCCCGAGGGCAGGCCGTTGCGCGGCGTGCACATCCGGGCCGTGGGCGATCGCATCGTGGTTGGCGACGGCCGCGCGTCCTGGAGCCCCGAATCGGGCCAGGTCCTGTTCGACTTCGAGACACAGGAACTGGCGCGGATGGTGGCGCCGCTGCAGACCCGCGCGCGCGGTGGCGACGCCACCGACTGGTACGAGCGCGCCTGCGACCTGGAAGAGACCGCGCCGGACGAGGCGCGCGATGCGTACCGGCGCGCGCTGGAGATGGATCCTTCGCTCGGGGACGCGTGGGTCAATCTCGGCCGTTTGCTCCACGAAGCGGGAGACCTGCGCGCGGCCGCGCAGCACTACCGCAAGGCGATCGAGCTGAACCCTGACAACGTGGTCGCGCTTTTCAATCTCGGCGTGGCGCTCGAGGACCTGCGCATGCCCGAGGAGGCGATCCTCGCCTACCGCACGGCGCTCGCGGCGGACCCGGGTTGTGCCGATGCGCACTACAACCTCTCGCAGCTCTACGAAGCGCGCGGCGAAGGGGCGGCGGCGCTGCGGCACTTGCGCACATATCGCAAGCTGGTGCAGGCGTGATCGTGCGCGTCGGGACCAGCGGGTACAACTACGAGGCCTGGCGCGGGAGTTTCTATCCGGAGGACCTGCCGTCGAGGGGCATGCTCGCGTACTACGCGGAGCGGTTCGACAGCGTCGAGATCAACTACTCGTTCTACCGGAAGCCCACGCCGAAGATCCTCGAGGGGTGGGCGGCGCAGGTTCCGGAGCGGTTCCGCTTCGCGCTCAAGGCCTGGCAGCGGATCACACACCAGAAGCGGCTGCGCGACTGCTCGGATCTGGTGGAATCGTTCGCGGACGCGGCCCGCACGCTCGGCGGACGCCTGGCGTCGGTGCTCTATCAGCTGCCTCCGAACTTCAAGGCGGACCTGCCGCTCTTGCGCGATTTCCTCCACCAGCTTCCGCGCGACCTGCGCTCGGCCTTCGAATTCCGCCACGCGAGCTGGTTCGCGGACGAGACCTATGCAGCGCTGCGCGATGCCGGCTCGGCACTGTGCATCGCGGAGAGCGACGATCTGGCGACGCCCCCGGTGCAGACGGCGAGCTTCGGTTACCTGCGCTTGCGGCGCCTCGACTATGACTCCGCGACGCTGACGAAATGGGCAGACTTCGCCCGGACGTTCTCCGGCGAGGTGTTCGTCTATTTCAAGCACGAGGACGAAGCGCGCGGGCCCCTCTTCGCTAACCAGTTCAGAGAACTGCTGTTTTCGGCGTAGAGCACCTGCCCTCCCTCTGAAAATCACATCCCTAGTCGTTGTGCCAACTTGTAGCATCCGGTATCAGCCCGCGTCACCCCGCCGTCACCCCAGCCGTCACCCCGGCAAAAAATATTCAAAATACCCGTGACGCGGGGGGCCATTCCTGGGCGTGTCTTTCGGCTCGAACCAGCGCTCTTCATGACCGCCCCCTTCCTGCGAGCCTTTGCCGCGTCCTCTGCGTTCCGCCGCGCCCGCCTGCGAGCCTCTACGATGTCCATCATCCGCGCGCAGTCCCGCAACATCCCGGCCGTCTCCATTGCACTGAACATGGTCCCGCTCAGCACCTCGTACTTCGCGTGATGTAGAACCTTGGCCACGTGGTCGATCAGCGTGCGGTTGTACTCGTCGGGTTCCCCCTGGGGCTTGTTGTAGTTCGGGTCCTTGCCGCACTCGGCGCATGCCATGCGGTTTGTGAAGAAGTAGCCGCCGCTGTGCTGTGCCACTGGAGCCAGTGCCACGTCTGCCCTGCTCGTAACGGCCTTCCTGCTAGTCTGCTTCTTCATGGTCGTTCCCTTTCTCAGTAAGGGCGCGATCTAGAGCGGCGGTTCCGTTCGCGCGGCACCGCCGCTCGCTTCCTGCCCGCACGCGCGCCGTCCGCACGGGGGCAATGAACCGTCAGGCCTTGCGCTTGCGCTTCCTCGCGTCCTCCGAGTGGAGCGCGGACGTGAGCAGCTTCACGACGGCCCCAGCACGAGACACGCGCAGGCCCGTGCTACGGGCGAGCTCCGCCGCGTATTCGTCGACTCGCTCGAGCAACTCGGAAGGGAGTCGGAAACTGCTCGTCGGTGTCTTGCCCATGCTGCGCATGTAGCACACACGCAGACACACGTCAACTGCGCTCGCGAATGCTATAGAGGCGATTCTTCAGTATGGCGCTCCCGGATCCGCATGACTTCAGCTCGCGGTTTGCCGCCGACCAAAGCGACCTCACCGTCGCGATCCTTGGCGCCAGCTACCTAGACGCCCTGCTCGAGGATTTGCTGCGGACATATCTAGTTCAGAGCGGAGAGGCGAAGGAGTTGTTCGGGCAGACCTTCACGAGGAAGGCCCGGATCGCTTTCGCCCTTGGGCTCGTCAGCCGCGACACTCTGGACGACCTGGGAGCCATCGCGGACGTACGGAACTATTTCGCGCATCGCGTCCTCGTCGAATCGGCTTCGTTCAACGATCCCGAGATGGCCGAGGTCTGCGGCCGGCTGTCGTCGGCGCGGCAGGCGAAGGAACCCGAAAATCGAGAGTTCCTTGAAGCAATGGGGTACGATCTCGATTCGCCGCGCGCGGATTACATCGAGGCGCTCACTGCCTGCGCGTCGGAAATCGTCTCTCGCCGCGAACATTCCTCGTTCACGCCTTTGCGTGAAGCCGCCGAAGTGCGACGTGTCGGACTTCTGCATTGGACGCTCGTTCTAGAGATTGTTGCGCGGCTTCGAGTGAAGGACGCGGAAGCCGATCGTCGCCGTCGACTAAACGTCTGGGTGATCGCGACGCTGGCCGACCCGCAGTTTGTCGACTCGCCGGTGGGCCCGTGGACGCAAGGCGGTTGCTACTTGCTCGCGTTGGCAATTCGAGACGCGCTCGCTGTGCATGGTGTCGCCTCTGAGCTCGCCGAGTACAAGCCACCGAACCATTCGGGCAGCCAGCACGTCGCCGTCGCGATGGGACCTACGCGCCTGGATGCAAACGGGGCATGGCTCGCTGCAGTTCCGCCAGCAGCGCTTGCTGGCTGGACCGAGAGCCTGCTCGATGCCGCGAAGGCGGCTGGCTGGGGATCGCCCTTAGATGACGAGGCATTTCGGGCGCGGCTCACCAAACGCTTGGTCGACACCTTCCCTCCGGCTGCACCGCGCAGTTAACGCCGGACCATGGTCGCGTGGCGACGTCTCTGACGGTTGTCCGGACAGTATGCCGGCGCGTGCTCGGTGGACGTCGACGCGGCTCGGCAACGGTACCCATGACCGTGCGAAGGTCGCAGGAGCTTCCCCTCTCTCCGCCAGCGGGATGGCGGCTTGCTGGGCGCGTTGGGTCGCCGTTCGGGTAGATGTTCCAGCATGGGCATTCCGCAAAGCGATCTAGAGCACGTGCGGGCGCATGTTCGCCGGGCGTTCCCGCCAGGGGGTCCGTGCCCTGTGCGTTCAAGCGCTTCAGCAATGGCTGGACGCCTCGCCCGGCGAAACGCTGGTCTCGATGCACGGCACTCTTGGCTTTTGGATCGAGCGCATCCTCGCCAAAGCCGAAGGCCGGGCAGAGATACAGAGTGCAAAGGAGGTGTTCTACGCAGATGGGCAGCGGCAGGCCGTCATGGCGCCGGCGATGGATTTCGTCTGGTGGATGATCCGGGCAGGTTTGGCGACGCCGGACTTCTTGATCGTGACGCCGCTGACGCACGCAGGAGCACGACCTGAGGAAGCTCGGGATCCCGGTACGTACATCAATCAGCTTCGACTCACGGACCTGGGCGTGCGGTTCCTTCAAACGACGCCCGATCATCCACTCGCGCCCGGCTACCTAGAACGCCTCGCAACTCGCCTGCCCGATTTTCCGAACGGAACGCTCGCCCTACTTCGCGACGCAGCTGCCTGCCTCGAGGTTGCTCTCTACAGGCCCGCTCTCGTCGTCCTCGGCGTGGCGGCAGAGACCTTGATCGAGGACGCGCTCGGCGAGCTGGCAAAACATGGGTTTCCGGAGGCGAGCGCGGCGCTGAAAAAGCAAGCGGGAGACAGGATCGCGTCGTTCCGAAAACTGCTCCCGAAGCTCGACCTCGGCAAGGAAGCCGAGCGCATGACAGACGCGGCGCTGTCGTACGCGGACGACTTGCGCACCCGGCGCAACCAAGCCTCGCACACGTCGTTGCCGTTCGAGGACACAGACGAGCTCGAGCAGCTCGCCGGGGAGGCGGTGCAGTTGAGCGTAAAGATCGAGGCGCGAGCAAAGCGGGGTTGGTACGCCGTGAGCGGCTGGGCCTTCTACGCGTTACCTCTCGCCGCGATGCTCGTCATTTGCGGGCACGCATTCTGCCGCGCGCATCGGTGACCGTCGCCAGTGGGCGCCTGCGGTTTGAGGGACCGTCGGCGCGGGGCTGCCGCGCGTCAGGCCGCGGGCGTAGATCGTCGACATGGATCCGGTGCCGGTCGCCGTCGACGAACAGTTCCCCGAACCGCTCTACGCACGCGAGCTGATCTGTCGCAACTGTCGCACGGCGCTGCTGTACCAGCGCCAGGAGCGGCCGCTCTTCCCTAGGCACTTCTGTTGGTGCCGGCGCTGCGGCCGCCGCTACAGCTTCGGCGAGCCGCCCTGGTCGCCGTAGGAGCCGCAAACCGGGCAGCTCGAGCGACCAATCATAGTACAAGCGCGCCCGTTGGGCCGGCCGTGTTTGCCGTTCGCGGTCACGGCAACTTATCGGAGTGAATGGAGTTCGCGCAGAGAGAGGACCAGTTTTTGGGCTCCAGGGTGCACCTCGCCCGCAACATGGCGCGCGAACTGTTCCTCGTTGCCGTACCGCAATTGCACCGCCGCCCGTGCCCTCGTGGCCTTTGTTCAGCCCTTCAGCGACCCGCCATGGACGCCGTGGGATGCCGCGTAGGCGAGTGCACCGCCCGCATCAACCGTCGTCGTTCGCGGTGCCGCCATTCTCCCGTGCGACGCTAGTCCTGAGAGCCCGGATCGCCTCGACCAGCGGGTCGTGCCCCGAGCGGCTGACGTGCTTTTCGATGTCCTCTCGCAGCGCCTGCACCGCCCTCGCTGTTCCGGCTTCCGTGCGTCAGGAACGAACGGGTACGCATGCTTGCGCGTCCCCCTCTGAACGCCCCTGTACGTTTTTCTCGCCCACGTCCGCCGGCCGATGTACGACCGTGCCACGTGACCGCCTTCCGAATCCTGGTAGTCGATGACAATGACGACTCGCGCTTCCTCTTTGCAAAGATCCTGTCGGTGGACGGGCACCGAGGCGTCACTGCAGCGGACGGCGAGGAAGCGGTGGCGTACGCGCTGCATACGTCCTTCGACCTAATCGTGCTGGACCTCTGCCTCCCGAAGGTCGACGGTATCCGCGTGATCAAGGAACTGCGCAGCTCTCCCGCAGCGCAGTCCACGCCCATCATCACCGTGTCCGCCGGGGGCGAACGGATGCAAGCCGAAGCACTCGCTGCGGGTGCCGATCTCGCCCTCGAGAAGCCATGCCTCCCGCACGAACTGCAGAAAGCCGTCCGGTCGTTCCTCGACCAAGACCGCGGGCGCCAAAGCAAGAGGACGCGTTCGCAGTAAAGCGCCCAAACCGGAGTGCTTGCTTTCCGAGGCTAGGCGCGGGAGCCCTTGGTGGTCCCCGATCGCGGCTTCAGACCACCGCTTGCCGCACCGGCTCGGCGTTCCAGATGGTGGCTAACTGCTGCTCCAGATCGAGCGAGTACAGCAGAAGATGCGAGCCCACTCGCAGGATCAACGGGGCGTCCTTGTGCACGTTCCCGGTGCCCAGCTTGCGGACCTCGAGCGCCGCCTCCAGCACGTCCAAGACCGCGCGCTTGGCCCTGGCGCGGAGCCCTGCTGCGCGCCGGAGCTGCATGTCCGCGTCCACCGTGAGGAAGACCCGAGGCACCGTCCCCTAGAGTGTGTACCGACGAGTACCGACGCGATTCAAGGCAAATAAAGCAGCGCATTTTCCCTGTCCAACAGCGGACTGCCTCGTCGCTTTTTCCGTTCACCATTCGACGGTAGTGCCGCCCAGTCAACCCGCCGCGGCAAATCTTTGCCGCCGGGCCTCGCTCGGGGTAGTGCCGGCAGCAATGCCCAAGGTGGCGGAGGAGACGGGGTACTACCTGAACGGCAAGATCCCGGCGCTGGCGCTGATCGTCAAGGGCGTTCGGCTTCCCGCCGGGGTGTGGATGTTGGTCGCCGCCCCAAACGCGCTGCCTTGGCAGGTGGAGGACATGCTCCGAAACGTGTTCCCTGCGCTCAAGGGCAAGTTCATCACCGCCGCCTCGCTGTTGAGCGAGTTCGACGTGAAGGAGTTCGAGCGGTCCTTGTCCGAGCCGTTGTAGGACCAGGCCGACCAGCGCGCTCGAGGCTTGGGCCCTACTTGAGTAGACCGCGCTTCCTGAGTCCCTCGACGAGCAGGATCCGGATCGCCTCGGTGCGCGTCGTGCGCGTCGTGAAGGTGTCTGCGGCGAGCTGCTTCGCCA